>Ga0209799_1000028_pt1 | contig 26044 bp, 17 predicted proteins | sample PanSoiPlo36MoBio_FD_188324 | JGI IMG/M metagenome (GOLD analysis project Ga0209799, IMG submission 188324) | Tropical forest soil microbial communities from Panama analyzed to predict greenhouse gas emissions - Panama Soil Plot 36 MoBio (SPAdes)... | ecosystem: Environmental > Terrestrial > Soil...
GAGTCCTTCGGATCCTGCGTCGCACCATAGAGTGGGTTCGGAGAACCGTTTGCGAGGCCGCCCAATCCTCCATGGCTCCCGCCGCTGCTACCAGTGCTACCTTGTGCAAATCCTAGGGTCGTGCCATTCCCGCCAAATGGATTCCCGGTCTGTCCACCGCCCAAAAACCCGCGTGCTATCGCATCGATCGCGCTTGTCGAGTCAATGGTTATCGTCATCGCGGCGAGATCGATCTTAAACGTATTTGTGCCTGTCGTAGGAACCTGCATAACAGTCGAGCTATTTGACAAACTTATCACATTTGCTACCACCCGATCCGAGGACATGAATTCCGCGCTCGAATTCACTTCCAGCGTGCCCGAAAGGCTAAGCAGATTATCGATACGGAGGCGCGCCTGACGAAGCACGCGCAAATGCGTGAGGGAAACCAGGCCCGTTGGAGCGTTCAAGATTCGCGTCGATTGCGAAGCGACTGAATTATTGCCGTTGTCAACAATCAATTCTCCGCTTTCTCGACCCGGACCTTGCAAGTAAACTGTCCCTGCTCCACCATTTGGATTGGGCGTGTTGCTGCCGGTTCCGCCGAATGCCGTGACATTGCTCAAATTAAAGCCCGTGAGATTTCGATAATAGAAGGCGATTCGGCCACCACCACCTCCGCCGCCGCTGTTGGAACCGTTTCCACCCTTGGCACTAATTAGCCCGGCTCCGCTAAGGGTCCCGACATCAATCCGGATGCCGCCGCCGCTTCCTCCGCCTTCACAACAGCTCGTCGAGAAACCTCCTCCGTTGGCCAGTACCTGACCATTTAAGTTCATCGTCTCGGCTACGATTCGAACTAGACCGCCACCATTACCCCCAATGCGCCCGGCAGACGGAGCACCCGCTCCACCACTGCCCGGCTCATTCGGATTTCGAAAGTCTCCGTAGACCTGACTGGGACTCGGTGGAGTTCCGCCGCCCGCTCCTCCACTGCCACCGTAACTACCGCCACTAAAGCCGTTGCTCCCCGATTGGAACCCCAAAGTCATCCCGGAAAATTGAAACGGATTCCCAGTCTGCCCTGCACCTAAAAAGCCACGCGCTGATACATCGATCTTGCTTGTGCCATCGACATTCAATGTCGATGCCTGAATGTCGAGTTTGAACAAAGTGGTTGCAGTCGTGGAAATCTGGGTTAGCGTGCTGGTGCCGGTAATATCAGCGATCGCCGCTTTGGCGGGAACTCCCAGTATCAGCTCGCTGCCGCCCGATACCTGAAGTCGATTTGTAAGATCGACCGTGCCGTTGCTAAAGACAAGCTGACTGGCAGAAGATACCTCCAAATTTCGCCGTACAGTCAGTTGTCCACTAATAATCCCTTTAGCTCCGCGCCGGACTCTGAGATCCAAAACCGCGGTTGCACCCGTCACAGAAATAGGAGTAGTCCCCGAACCCGCGACCCGATTTCCATTATCCGTTATCAACTCTCCGCTTTCTCTTCCGGTCCCTTGCAAGTAGAATGTTCCGGCGCCGCCGTTGGGACCCGAACTCCCGGTGCCGCCAAAATGTACGACATTGTCTAAATTGAATGCATCAATGTTCTGATAGTAAATAGCAATCCTGCCGCCTCCCGCACCCCCGGACGAGGGAAGCCCATTACCACCTCTAGCCGTAATCTGTCCACTGCCACTAAGCGTTCCCACATCAATTCTAATCGCTCCTCCACTTCCCCCTCCTGCGAACGAGTCCGCTGTGGGAGTGGCGCCGTCGGCTCTTATAGAGCCACTCAGCACCATGTTCTGAGCCGAAATCCTAATTACGCCTCCACCATTTCCTCCGGTTCTAGAAATGGTGCTGCCGCCACTGCCGGGATCTATAGGATTTTGAACAACTCCGTAGACCGGATTGGCGGCCCCATTTGCAGATCCTCCCAATCCTCCGTAGCTTCCTCCGCTGCCGCCGATACTGCCCGGTGCAAAGCCAAGGGTCATTCCCGTATCACCGAACGGATTCCCTGGCTGCGCTCCACCCAGGAATCCACGCGCCGACACGTCGATTCTACTCGTGCTGTCTATCTGAAGAGTACCAGTTACAATTAGATCAAGCCGATTTACCTTTGTCGCGGTTGTTGGGCCGTGAGTAAGGAGAGCGCCATTAACCAAAATCAGATTGGCGAAAACATGCGATCCGTCCACGGTCAGCGTCTTACCGTTAACCTGAAGAGTTTTGCCTTCAAACTGAAAATTGCCCTCGCCAATAATTGTATCTGCGTTGATCGGAATAACCGATTCGGATAACACGTTCTCAGTGGACGACGTCGATGAGACAAGGCGTTTCGCCGCGTCGTAAGTATTGAAAACCCCAATTGTGGGGTTAAGCGCCGTTAATAGATTTCCCACCGAATCGTAACCGAAGGTCGTCGTCTGATTTCCGGTTTCGCTGGATGTCGCCGGGCGAGTCTTACTGATCAGCCTGTTAAGAGCGTCGTAGTCGAACGTAATCGTCTGCCCGTTGCGGTTTGTGGTTGAGGTTAAGTTGCCGTTCCCGTCGTACACAAAGCTCTCTGTAAGACCGAGCGGATTCGTCGCGGAGATCGGGCGATCCAATCCGTCGTAGCCGAAGATGGTCGTCTGATTTTTCGCGTCTCTGACCTGTGTGAGGTTTCCTTTAGGATCATAGCTGTACTGGGTGATTTTTAGGGCCGCATCCAAGACCGAGATGAGGCGGTTCATCGGATCGTAGCTAAACTCCGCCACCCTGTTTTCCGCGTCCGTGGACCTGAGGACGTTACCGGCGTTGTCGTAAGCCAAAGTAGTAACATCGCCCTTGGGATTGGTCGTGGTGACGAGATTGCCCTTGCTGTCGTAAGTAAAAGCGGTGGTGGATTGAATTGGAGTTCCAACCGCAGATGTAATCGAAGTTACCAGCCCTCGGGTATCGTAAGTCATCTGGGTCCGATTTCCTAAGGCGTCAACGATCTCGATGGGATTGCCTTTCTCGTCATAGTTAATCGTCGTCGTATTTCCCTTGGGATCACGAATCGTTTTCACTTGGTTGAAGTTCGGTTCATAAGTAAACGTGGTCGTCGCGCCGACGGGATCGGTGGAAGTAAGCAGATTACCTTTGGCGTCATAGGTCATCGTAGTAACTGCACCATTGGGACGAGTGATCTTGATTGGGTTTCCGTTTGCATCGCGCTGGGTTGTTGTTGTGTGTCCCAGAGCGTCTGTCTGAGAGATGATTTGCCCCAACGAGTCCAGAGTGAAGCGGCTTGGATTTCCCTTCCCGTCGGTGAGCATAGCAGCAGCATTCTGGCTAAGGACGATGGGGGCGGGATTGGTCGGAGTACCCTGCCCGCTTCCTACATCGGCAAGTCCATGGAGTTTGCTTGAGCTTAAGGAACGCGTCTCCCCGGTCGCGCGGGTTGATCGAGAGAATCTGCCGGCATAATCGTATGCGTAAGTCGTGTTGTTTCCCCGCTCGTCGCTGGCCTGCAACATATGCCCTTTGCCGTCGTACGTGTAGCTTACGAAAGTGCCGTCCGGATTGGTTATACGGACGAGATGCCCGGATGGGTCATATTGAAATTGGCTCTGTCTGCCGGCCGGATCCGTAATTCGCTGCAGCTTTGCGCCAGCATAGATCAGTGTAGTGACAAGGCCCGCCGGATCGCCGACAGAAATCAGCCGATTGCCCGCGTCATAGCTATAGTTGGTCGTGTTGCCGTTACGATCCACCACCGAAGTTTGATGACCCTGAGCATTGAAATTTGTTCTAGTGCCGTCTTTGAACGTCCGCGTATAAGTACCATCGGGATTCTTGATCAGCATCGAAAAGTCTCGCGGTGGCGAGGTGAATGTGTCTGGCCCGCCGGAAAAAAATAGCGCCGTGCCATCTCCGCTCGTGAGCAACAAAGTGCCGTCGGCCTGCGGATGAAGCTGTTGCAGGCCTGTAACGGCCCAGCCTGAACCAAAAGGAATATTCTTGCGATTCAAGACAATCGCGTTACCGCTTGCGATCCCACCGATAGACGAGTTCAGATAGTTGCTAAAAACTGTCGCCTGGTAAGGATAGCGTCCCGACACGAGGTTGGATGCATCAAACTGAATGGAAAGACGCGAGGTAGAATCCGCATCTTCAGGAAGAGACCGGGCATCGGTGAAGACTTCGCCGCCTTGCTGAACGCCGCCGACAAGCAGCCGCGTCGAATAACTATTCGGAACGGCGGCCCGGGCGTTCAGAGTCGTGTCCAAGGTAATGATGGGCCTCGGGTCGGCGGTTATGGAGCTGTAGGTGAGCGAGAGACTGCGGTTTTGGCTAAGCGAGCGGTAAGAAGGCAGGTTGTGGGTTATATAGAGACTTCCCTCTTCGAGATTAGCCTCCGAACCTACCGCCGTACGGCAAGATCCACAAAAATTGTTTCCTTGATTGGGCGTTGGTACCGGACTGCTCGCCAATGGAAAGTGCCAGGCGCTGGCCGACACTCCACCCTCCACGGTGATGATGGTCTGACCATCGGCCGAGACCGCACTCTTACCCACAATGTTGAAAGTCCCCGTGTCGGGGCTTAAAGACCAGAGATTCAGTTCATTTCCCACCGGCATACCGTCGGCATTGGGAAAGGTAATGAGCGCCGGCGGATTGAATCTTATCCCGGCTGGCTGGATCGTTACCGCCATGCCCGGCCGCAACTCCTCAGGCCTCGACTCGGGGCGGCCATAGTCGGGCACCGGATTGATGGAAAGCTTGCCGGTGAACGGTGTGCCGTCGGGATTGCGCGCGGAGCCGGCCAAAATCGTCAATTCAACGCCGGGGAGATTCGGGTTGGTCACCACGGTGTTGAAATTGGAGCTCACCTGGACTTCGGACTCGACATCGACGTCGGGAAGAGTGATGGGTGAATCAAGATCGTTGAGAACTCCATCAATCAAGTTCACTGACACGGCGAGTATCGCAAAGACACCAAGATTGGCTTCTCTGCCGTTGACGATCAGTTGCTGCTTGCCTGAAGGGATCCCAGTGATCGTGAAGTATCCATTGTTATTGGAAAACCCTGTCTGGCCAGTCGCTCTTAGGGTTACCTTAACGTTGGCCAGAGGCGATTGGTTCAGATTGTAAATCTTGCCTCTGACAGCGGTCGTGCCTCCAGGCGGTGGGTTCGGCACGGTGATGGTAATTGTCTCCGAAGCTGAAATTTGGCCGCTCACGGCGGTAAAAGTGAGCTGATAGCTGCCGACTTGGAAAATATCCGGCGTAAACGTAAAAACACCCGTTGCGGAGTTGAAATTTGCGTGATTCGGCAGCGGCAGCGGAGAGGCGAACAAACTCACCACCCCACCATTCGAATTCGAGGCACTGACGGTGAATTTGAGCGTTTGGCCGAGATTAACCACCTTGTTGCCGATCGGATTAAGAAGCGAACCGCCCTCAATCGTTGCTGTGGTTTGTGCAACTCCGCTGGCTCCGAAAGGATCAGTCACAGTCAATGTAACTACGTAGGTTCCGGGCGCACTGTAGGCTCGGGCCTGATTGGCACCAGTAGCCGTGCCGCCGTCACCGAAGTTCCACTGAAATGTAAGCGGATCGCCATCGGGATCGATTCCGGAACCGGCAAACTGAATCGGAACCCCGACGTTACCTGTGTACGGCCCCGCTGCATTCGCACTCGGCGCATCGTTGACTGCGTTCACCGTGATGGACACCGTCGCTGGATTGCTGTTTCCGACCCCATCCGTAACCCTGAACGTAAAACTATCCGGGCCGTGATAGTTTGTGGTCGGAGTGTATGTAACGTTTGCGGTGCAGCTTGAACCTCGGCCCTGAAGTGTGCACGAGCCGGGACCAATCATACCGAGAGATCCGTGAGTTGGACTGGTGATAACCGTGAAACTTAGATTCGCACTGTCGATGTCACTTGCACTCAGCGTAATAATCTTAGGCGTGTCCTCATTGGTGCTTATAGCTTGTCCCTGGGCGATAGGAACATCGTTCACTCCGATCACTTCGATCGTAACCATAGCTACATTGCTGTAGCGACTGCCGTCGAAGAGTCGATAGGCAAAGCTATCGACGCCATTGAAGTCTTGGGATGGGAGGTATGAGAAGGAACCATCAACACTCAACGTGAAGGATGAAGCGTGGTTTGGCGCGTTCACGAGAACTGTCGTCACGCTGGATAACGGTGCGGTCAAATCGTTGGCGAGTATTCCCGGACTCGGAACTGTAAGGAGTATATCCTCGCCGGCACTTTCGGTATCATTTTCAGCTACAGGAAAATTATCCGCCGAGAGTACTGCGATCGTCACCAATGCAATGTTGCTCTCATTGGCACCATCACTGGCTTTGTAGCTGAAGCTATCGATCCCGACAAAATTGGGAACGGGTGTGTATTCAAAGGTACCGTCAGCATTCAGAGTGAAGGACGCCGCATAACTGGGTTCGGTGTTTAGGGTCGTCGTCAAACTTATTGCCTGAGTGTTAGCATAATTATCGTTGGCTAAGACTCCGCGGTCGCCGACGCTCAAAGGCGTCTCCTTCTCGGTCTTGTAAAAATCGTTGCTCGCGACGGGTTTGTCACTTAACTCGACGACGGTAATCGTCACAGTAGCCGCGCTGCTATCGTCGACGCCATCGTTCGCTCTATAGCTAAAGCTGTCTGTGCCGGTGAAACCCGCCCGCGGAGAATAACTAAACGACCCGTCAGCGTTTAGCGTGAAGCTCGTCGCATTAGAAGGACCGCTCACGAGCACGGCGGTCAGTGTGCTCTGGGCACCCTCCGTGTCATTGTCGTTCCCGAGCGGTCCTGGCGCACCAACACTCAGCACCATGTCTTTGCTTGTTGCGTAGAAATCGGCCGCAGCGACGGGCCCGTCGTTCACTGGATTCACCGTGATGCGGACTATTGCCAGATCGGAGTCCAAGCTCCCGTCGGTGACCTTAAAGACAAAGCTATCCGAGCCATTTTGGTTTGGCACTAAGTTGTAGATAACCGTGGCTGTGCAACTCGAACCAATGCCGTTGGCCACGCAATTTGGAGCTGAAATGGCACTTAGAGTTCCTTTACTGGGGTTGGTCACGATGCTGAAGCTCAGGTTCTGGCTATCGATATCAGTCGCGCTCAGCACGATGGTTGCTGCCGTGTCCTCATTCGTCGCGATCGACTGACTGTTGGCGACAGGTGCGTCATTCACTGGCCTAACAGTGATAAATACAATTGCTGTGTTCGAATCGCTGCTGCCATCATTGGCCTTGTAAGTGAAGCTTTCTTCACCGTAGTAATTGGAAGCCGGCGTGTAAGTAACTGTTGCCGAACAGTTGGAACCCGAGCTGCCATCGCTATTGGGCACACTTGTACAAGAGGACGAACTTAGGAGGCCGAGAGAACCGTGATTCGGAACACTGAGGATCGTAAAGCTCGCCGCCACGCTGTCGATATCGCTCGATTTCAGCGTGATGATAACCTGCGCGTCTTCGTTGGTTGAAGCGGTAATATTTTGAGCTGTCGGTGCATCGTTAACACTGTTAACCGTGATGGTGGTCGTCGCAACATTGCTCGTGACCTGACCGTCGTTGACACTAAAACTAAAACTGTCCGGGCCGCTGTAATCGGCCGCCGGTGTGTAGGAGACCGTAGCAGCACAAGTCCCTTGGGAGCTGCAAGGCATCGTGCCGCTATTGGTGTTGAGGGAACCATGACTTGGACCACTAACAACCCTAAAAGTTAAGCTGCTGCTGTCTACGTCGCTCGCACTTAGGCTGATATTCACGGGCGTGTCTTCGTTGGTAAGAACTGTAGCATTGTTAGCCGTCGGGGCGCCGCTGATGGCACTGATCGTGACTGTCGACGGAGCGCTGTACAGTTGCCCATCGTTCACGACTAGCCTAAAAACATATTCCCCAAGACTGATTGGCGTAAATGTAGGACTTGCGGTCGTCGCCCCGCTGAGGTTGATTGCGTTTCCTCCGGGCTGAGAAATGATCGTCCACTGATAGGCTAACGTTGCTCCTTCAGGATCACTGCTTTGGCGCCCATTGAGGGTAACAAGCTGACCTCCAAATACGGTCTGATTAACACCCGCATTGGCAACCGGCGGCGCGTTGGGAAATTCGAATGCTCCGGCATCGAAGGATGCCAGCCGATCCGCATTTCCATCCGCCGGACGAATGGCTTCGATCGCGAAGTCGGCCTCAAAGATCGGATTAAAGGAAGGATTGAATCCAAGTGTCCGCGGGTCCATCCCGACATCGATGGCAAGTGAATTCTCGCGCAAACTAAAGTCATCGTCCGATGTGTTGGATAACTTATCGGGACCGCTGAGGTTTCCGAAGAGATTTGTCGGCAAATCGCAACCCGCAAGTGCCCCGACCCCTGCTCCTTCACTTCCCTGTGGGGTGAAATTACCGGAGTCGGTGGTGTCCAGAACGGGTCCGTTGATTTCGCCAACAGTGTTACCGCATACGAGGTTGTTGCGCAGCGTAATTCCCAAGGGTTGCGGATTGCTGGAGTTCTCTCTTCTAATGCCAAACCTACCGCCGGTGGATCCGGAGGCCGTACCGTTTTTGTTGATGATATTGTTGGCGATCGTAACGGTGTGATTTCTCGCGACGTCGATGCCGTTCCATTGGTTGTTGTAGATCGTATTGTTGACGACGTAGTGTGGACCGCCATCGGCATCCTCGAAGGTAATAGCATTGCGCCCGTTGGAGTAGAGTAAGTTATTGACGATCAGAGTTCCGGGATTACCGCGGGCGATCGTGATACCGCCATTGCACGAGCTGCTTCCGTTGCCAAAGATGCGATTGAGTTCGATGTGGATGTCTTGATTGCCGTTGTTACCGCCCAGCAAAGAAATCGCTTGCGCGCCTGTTCCAGTAATCGTCAAGCCACGTATCGTTATGAATTTGGATTGCTTGATCCGGATCGCCCATCTCTCAGTGCATTGCGGGCCCGGTACACCCGTGAGTACAACTTGCCCCGACTGTAGGGCGGGGTCGGCTTCTACAACGATACGATCGAACTCCGTAGCGTTGGGAAATTTGTTTTTCTCGATGGAGACTTGCTCATGATACACGCCAGCTTGGATTCGGATGATGTTGCCGGGCTGCGCGGTATCAACGGCATCTTGAATCGTGGTGTAGCAAGGAGCTTGTCCGCCGCAGGTGGGATCGGCGCCATTGACAAAAATGACGCTCTGTTGTTGCGACTCAGCCGGGCGCCCGCAGAACAATACCAAGAAGGTCACAAAGCCTAGGAGTTTTCTCACAGTTGCCCTCCCCGATGTTAACGCCAAGGAGTCAAAGCAATTCGGCTTATGAGACCCCCAAAATGGCCGGCGATATATATTGAATAGGTATCTAGGCTGTCAATAGGGTAAGGAAAAAATATTCTCTATTCAGACGGAGAAGCGGCCCAGTCAGTACTCGTGTCGGTTCAACGTAGTCGATTGTTCGGGCTATTGGTTTAACAATCACACTGAACACTACTGCAAGATTGATTTACATTCGAAGTGGGAAAATCATCAGGTGCGACAAGGGCGCTCAAAGCTACTCCGCAATCACTAAACTCGAGAAGACTTGCTTCGATTCGCCCACGGGGTGAAGGCGTGTTCACGTCATTAGCGGTCCCAGAACAACCCCCGCTCCTTACCTGAGTCTCAAAGTTTGTCGGTTAACTTGGAGCAGGTGAGCACGATCACCGATTCCCCAGAAACATTGCCGGTATGGAGGGGGATCCACCACTGGTTGCGTTGCAAAACCGCGCCAAGGCCGAGCGTGAGTTGTCTGAAGGTAAAATTAAATTACATTTGAGCCGTTGAAAATTCTTCAGCTTTCACAAGGGCCTGGGTAGTTTGGTGATTGCCGCGGAAAATTTGTATAGGCCCTTTACAACTACTGTCGAAGGAATCGTCTCCAAGTACTTGATTTTGGTACTTAATCGAATGGTTGCGCTTTTGCTATCGACAACCTGGAAGGTTTATTGCCCGCTATGGAAGTGCGCAAGCATCCGCTTATGTCCTACCGCGGTCGCCCCAACTGGCCCCCCCGTTGGGTTTGGCTTGGCGGGAAAAAAAATGAACGCCCGACGGGCGAAGTCGGCATCCTAAAGGAGGTAAGCAGATATTCGCTTTTGTCGTCGGATGGATTGACGCTGGTTATAGAATACAATGAAAGCGCGTATATGGGCTTGTTGTTGTTTGATAACTTTGGGTTTTGCCGTAAGCTCCACGATTTGCTACGAACCCTGCGCGATCGTTCTATCGCAGATATCGGCGGCTTGGATATCGATATATAGACAGCAACTTAATAACGATTAGATGAATTCCCAGTTTTCGCTGTGGCGCGTGGCGCAGGTGACTTCGAGCGGCAGACGTCTTGCGGCTGGACACGCTCCTTGAGCTTTGCCTCCTTCCAGCACAACAGACCCTGACGTATGTAATCCGGATAGAGCTCTAAAGTTTCACAGATATTCTCGAAAGAGAAAAACCAATCGCTATTCTTTTCCAGAATCCATTCTTCCGCTTCTTGGAATAGTCTTTTCTCTCTTTCGGTCCGTGCAAAGACATACTTCTGAAAATATTCGATCGCATTGTCCAGCACCGCCAGCATGAGCGCTTCTTCTCCCTCACGGATCTGTTTCTTGAACAATGTCTCAATGATGCCGCCATCCACCGGGTCGAATGAAGCCCATCCGTCAGTCACAGATCTTTCATAATTTCTTCTCAGCATAAGTGCAGTTCCTTAAACAGGCTGATCCGTTGATCGCATAAACGATAGTGATGCGGCTTAGGCGCAGAAGTTGTGCCATAGCCAACAATGATCCACTGTCAGACTCTGTCTATTTTTTGCCGTAGCGATTGCCTAGGAAAGAAGGCGATCCAGACCCTGATAAGGTTTGGGATTTCCAAGGCAGGCAAAGTTGCCAGACGTTAGTATAGTGACCGGCTGAATCCAGCCTCTTGCTCTATTGAAGGAACTACCAAAGCAGGGACAATACGTGGCTACGAACTGAGGACCACAATGCAGCTAAAACTTGCGATACAAGAGACGCCGCCCCCGACGGCACACAAATCAACGCCGCAATATAGCATCGTCGTTTCTTGCAACAAATGCGTGCAGTCAGCGAGACTTATCGATCGCGCCAGACCTGGCGATCACGGAAAGGTCTTGTCGGACGGCGTTCTTTTCCCCTGACGATCAGGGCCCAGGCGAGCTCGTAATTGCATCGCTTGCACCAACCGCTTACCGCCCGGATCGAGGACTGGTACGGAAGTTTCGACACTATGACGCCGAAATATCCGGCGCACTTGGGGCAGCTTCGGGTGAGATACTTTGCCACTTGGGGTACGTAAACTGGTTTCATCATTAGCCAATGATCAGCAAAACGCACACCACAGAACAACTCTGGAAATAACTAGTATTTGAATGACAAGTGCGAACAATTTTAACCGGCTGACGGGTCAAATTGTCAATCAATGACAATATAAGTGCGCTCACCGTTCACTTTACCTAGCCCGTACTCTTTACTTCTTGTGGCATGCTGTTTAGCTGGGCGCTCCGAAGTCCCAAGGTTTCGTTTTGAGTTAAAACTTCCGTCGGTGGCAAAACCCACCAGAGAAAGAGGAATACTATCGTGCTTGTGAAGTGCTAAGGGAGAAATCTTTCTATCGTCGCTTTCATCAATTCCATTGAAACCGGCTTTTCCAGGTAATCCACCATTCCTATCCTCAATACTTTTCCTTTCCACTGTCTGGAGCTCCAGGCGCTTTGCGCAACGATCGGAATATGCGCAGTATTTGGATTTTCTTTTACAGCTTTCGCCGCATCAATACCGGAAATATCTGGGAGATCGAGATCCATCAGGATCAGGTCGGGTTTTTCGAATTCCGCCTTTTCTATGGCCTCGGCCCCGTTGGCGGCCTCAATTGTGTCGTAGCCGCAAAAACGATTAAGGAGAGCAACGAGAATCGTGCGCGAGTCATCACGGTCTTCAACTACCAGGATTCTTTTGCTCACTGTTTTTCAGCTCCAATGAGTCGGCGGGTTCGACTGTAATCGACTGGAAAGCGATCGCATCCCAATTTTCGCTTGGTGAGCCTCCTTGGACTTCTTCGATTTGCAGCCATGCCCGGCGCGAAAAATCTATAGCGACTCGCTCTTTATGTTATGCAGGTGTTTCGAAAGAGACGAGTCGTCTAGACTATGATTGCGCCAATTCCTTCGCCCCAATGGCAATGATCGCAGTGTCTTTCGTCGGCATCTCCAACACTGTCATGAAGATGTGCGGCATACCTTCCATACGAATACCTTGAGTTAGCTCCACGGAAATACCTGTCTTGAGAGGTTGCGCTATTTTAACTGCCTTGACTTGACTGTTTGGTGCTGTCCCGGTCACTTCAAATACGATCGCGTCGTTGGTGATTTGAAGAATCTTTAACTCGAGCTGATTGTCCCCTTTGACCGGATAATTGAAAACAAACTGTTGCACCGGTTGAGCCGCCAAGCTGATCGGCCGTATGGTTGGATTTCTAAACCCCAGTGCGGCCGCTTTAGACCGATAGAGGTTGGCTTCGAGCGATACTACTCTTTCTGTTAAGCTACTCGTTCTTTCTTCCAATTTCGCCAAGAGGACTTTCGCGTCGGCCAGGGCTGTGTTGGTTTCTTCCCCGGCGATAGGATTTTTTTTCTTCGCCAGCGCACCCATGACTATGTCACCATTTAAATATCCGTAAAATAGCGAAACAATTCCTGTAGTCGCCGCGACCAGGAGACCCGCGGTGGTCAGGTGCTTCACAATACGCAGCTTTTGAGGGGCTTGCGGAGAACTCGCCTTGTCGCGAAGAAACTCCGGCGGATCGAACTCAAATTTTAGTTCAGGCTGACTCATAACGGCACCTCGCAGTTTCCCAGTCCCTGGGATCAGCAATGGCGGTGCCATTATGCAAAGTATTGTTTTTTTTGGGAAAGGCTCGGAGTTTTAAGAAGACTTTGGACAAAAATGTGATCTTCTGGACAGAAAGGGCCAAAATTCTCGACTGTCTAACGCCGCGCTAATGACGTTTAGGGTTAAACGGTTACTTCGCCTTTTTTCTCGGCCTGGGGCTGTTAATGTGGAGTGGATAGGATGCGCTGCGAGTGAATTGTAAGCAGTCCGGTATTTCAGCCCTCGATTTCGCAATTCAATCCGGGGGCTCTTTTATAGACCCGTTCTTCCTTTGTTCCAACCACTTCTCCAGGTAGCGGCCCGCCACATCACGCCCACCTAAACCAAAAGCCAACGCAAGCGCCAAACAAACTGCGCCGAAGACCAAGATGAATGCCCAAATCACAATCTCCGAGGCAATATCCAGAATCTCAAAGATCCCGGCCACGACAAAAATAACGGTGCCTAGATAGGCCGCCCGACCGAGCGACGCCGCTTGCTCCAGTCCCGCGTTAGCACAGGAAGTTCGAACAACGGTGTCAAGAAAATTTGCGAAATACAGTCCGAGAATCAGCACCACGAGAGCCGCAACGATCTTTGGAATGTATAGATAGATGGTGTGCAGCGTGTCGGTGGCGCCGCTAAGATTGAGAGTTTCCAAAGTAGTCACGATAACGATCAAAAAAAGAAACCAAAAGACCAGCAGCCCAACGATATCGGAGGCCGTTTGTTTGATGCCGCCCCGTTCAAGCGCCTGCTTGATGCCGGCACGATCGGCAAGCGTATCGAACTGACAAACCCGAAGGACTCGCACAATGATTCTTTTGATGACGTTGCAAAGCGCCCAGCCCACCACGATGAGAGCCACGGAGAACAAAAGATTCGGTAAGAACACGGCTATCTTCGTGACAAACGCATCCCAAAAACCGGTTACGGTCACCACGGGATTCATAATTTCCCTCCTCCGCAGCGGGCTCTTTTGATTGAAACTACTAAATAGTGGTCTCGCGCAAAGATTGTCAACCCTTACGCTACCAAACGTTGCCGCCACCACGGCACTTGAATCCGCACCGACCGACAACTATATTCGGTCAACTGCTTCCGAGTCAGATCAACATTTATACGCTCTTAGGAAATCCCCTTGCACCTAACCGTTCGCCACCTCGCGAAAGCCTATGGACTTCGGTGGGCACTTAAGGATATCGGTTTTGACTTGCCGGCGGGGGAAGTCGTCGCTCTTCTGGGGCCTAACGGGGCGGGCAAGACGACTCTTCTCAAGCTTCTCGCCGGCTTGCTTTCTCCCACCGCGGGCGAGATCGTATTCGACGGCTCAAATTTTGGCCGCAGCCTCACTGCCCAGCGCTCGGCTATCGGCTTTTTGACCCCTGGCGAGCATCTTTATGAAAACCTCACGGTGCGTGAGAATTTAATTTTCTTTATATCCCTTTACAACAAGGGTGGGGCCATTGCGCAAATCGACGCCACACTCGATGAGGTCGGGCTAAAGCACCATTCCGAAGAATATGTTGCGGCTCTTTCCAGTGGGATGAAATGCCGCCTTTCGATCGCTAAATGGAAGCTACTTGAGCCCGCACTGTTGCTGCTCGATGAACCCTATGGAGTATTGGACGGCAATGGTGTCGATCTCCTAGAGAGTTTCCTTAGAGGCAGGCGGCATGAAGGAAGCATCGTTATCATCGCCTCGCATCATGTGGCTCGGGTAGTCAACTTGTGTACTCGCGCACTGATTCTTCATCAAGGAAGTTTGACTTTTGACGAGGCTCGCCAACAGCCCTGGGAAGGCTTCACGCGTGCTTTTGGTGAATTTCTCCCCCACGGCGAGTCATGAACTTGCTAAGCCAAACTTTTTTGCTTCTCAAAAAGGATCTCGTTATAGAGCTGCGCCGCCGAGAGAGTCTGCTGACGATGTTCTTTTTCGGCACGCTGTTGCTTTTCGTCTTTCATTTCTCTTTCGATCTCGTACCCGAACGGGTGGCGGAGATGACGCCGGCTCTGCTCTGGCTGGCATTTCTTTTCACTGGCACATTAGGACTGGCGCAGCTTTTTGAGGCGGAACGAGGCAACCATTGCCTCGAGGCCTTGTTACTTTCACCTATGGATCGCGGCGCGCTCTTTCTCGCAAAGACCGCCTTCAATTTTATTCTGATGTTCTTAGTCGAGATCGTTGTGATTCCGTTGTTCTGGATTCTCTTCAATCTCCGATCCTGGGACGTTATTCCCTATTTGTTTCTCGTCACTTTGTTGGGAACCGTCGGTTTCTGCGTGTTAGGCACGCTATTATCGGTGGTCACTCTAAAAGCCAGGGCCCGAGAGCTCTTGCTGCCGTTGATATTGTTTCCACTCATGATCCCCGTGATCTTGGGGACGATTCGTTGTATGGAGACCATCCTTCGTGTAGGGGAACTCGGCGATGCCCTACCCTGGTTGCGTCTTCTGATTGGATTTGATGTGATATTTCTTACAGTAGGAGTCCTGATTTTTGATTGGGTCATTGAAGTCTAATTGTGGCTGAAATCTCGAAAACCTCGGTTAAGAGCAAAGGGTATCTGGGTGCATTGGCATTGATCGGTGTTTTACTTGGGCTCTATTGGGGGCTATTGCACGCACCGCCCGACGCGTACCAAGGTGAAGTGCAGCGCATCATGTACCTTCATATCCCGAGTATTCTGACCGCCTACCTGTCATTCTTCCTGGTCTTCGTGGGCAGCTGTCTCTATTTATGGAAAAGAGAAAAAAGGGATGATATTTTGGCTTATTCTGCCGCCGAGATTGGCGCCCTGTTCACTGCACTGACGATCGTCGAGGGTTCCATTTGGGGGAAACCAACTTGGGGGGTTTGGTGGACTTGGGATGCGCGATTAACGCTGACGGCCATCTTGCTTTTGATTTTTGCCGGCTACCTCATGCTGCGCTCGCTCACAGATGATGAAAATCGCGCAGCGTCCGCAGCTGCCGTGTTAGGGATCATCGGTTTTCTCGACATTCCCTTGATCCACATGTCGGTTTATTGGTGGCGCACCTTGCATCAGCCGCCCTCCATCCTGCGCCCGGACAAGGCGCCATGGGATAATGTGCATCCGGCCATGTTGACCGCCCTCGCGATCAACTTCGTCGGCTTTGTTCTTTTATACTTTTATTTACTCTCCCGGCGTTTCCGACTTGGAGAAATAAACGAGGAAATCAAGGCGCGTTTGCTCAACAGGAACAATTGATGGGCGCCTGGGGGTTTGTTTTTCTGGCTTATGGGATTGTGTGGTGTGCGATCTTGATCTACTGGCTGACACTCAAACGCCGGCTTCGCCGCGCGGAGACCGAGTTGGCGCAATTGCGCGCCTCCCAGGAGTCGCAAAAAAATGTTCAAACGTAAACGTTTTATCATTGGCGGTATAGTGATTCTCGCTGCCCTCTCTTACATCATTTACGGCGGCATGCAGGAGGCCATTGTCTATTTCGTTACGCCGTCGGAATTGAAGGCCAAGGAGCGCGCTTCCGCCGACAAGTTTTTGCGTATGGGCGGGATGGTGGTCACCGGGTCGTTACAAAAAGACCTCAAGAATCTCACCTATCGCTTCGATTTGACCGACGGCAACGTATCTTTTCCGGTTTTTTTCCGCGGCGTGCCACCGGACCTCTTCACCGAAGGAAAAGGTGCAGTGGTGGAGGGGCGCATTGGCCCCGATGGCGTCTTTCAAGCTACGACCATTATGGCCAAGCACGCGGAAGAATACAGTCCACACCTCGATGGTAAGGACGGGTATCCGAAGAGCTTTATCCCCGGGAAAGAGTTAAGCCAGCGGTGACCGCCACCCTCGGCCATACTTCCATACTCCTCGCCTTTTTGGCCGCGGTATGGGGAATTATCAGCCCGATCCTCGGCTCCCGGGGGCGTCACCGGCGCTACGCGGCTTTTACTCGCACCGCGATTCTGGCCCAGTTCGTTTTGGTAACACTGGCGGCTGCTTCTTTGATCTACGCACTGGTGACGACAGATTTCTCGATCCGTTATGTCGCCTTCAATACCACCCGCGCGACACCCGTCTATTATCGCGTCACCGGTCTGTGGGGCGCGCTAGAAGGCTCGCTGCTGCTCTGGGAATGGATTCTCATCATCTTCTCCGGCTTGGTGGCTTGGATCTACCGTAACCGTCAACCCGAAACGATGCCTTGGGTGCTCATGATTTTTTCGATTGTCTCAGCTTTCTTTCTTGGGGTGATCGCCTTCGTTTCCAATCCTTTCGAGACGATCTCTCCGATACCGGTGGACGGCCGCGGTCTCAATCCGTTACTCGAAGACGCCAACATGATGACCCATCCGCCGCTTCTTTACACCGGCTTCGTCGGGCTCACAGTTCCCTATGCTTTCGCTATGGCCGCTTTAATCCGCGGCAAAGTCGATGAGGCGTGGATTGTGGCCACCCGTCGCTGGACCATCACTGCCTGGTTCTTTCTAACGGCCGGCAATCTCGTGGGCGCTTGGTGGTCCTATCATGTCCTAGGTTGGGGTGGTTACTGGGCGTGGGATCCGGTAGAAAATGCCGCCTTCATGCCCTGGCTACCGGCTACTGCCTTTCTCCATTCGGTGCAGGTCCAAGAACGCCGGCGGATGCTCAAAGTTTGGAATCTCTCGTTGATTATCATCGCCTTCAGTTTGACGATCTTCGGAACTTTTCTCACACGGTCTGGAATTCTATCTTCGATACACGCCTTCTCCTCTGGGCCTGTCGGAAGTGTCTTTCTGGTTTTTCTTTCGTTCGTTCTGCTCGGTTCCTTCGGGCTTTTGGCGTTCCGCGCGGATCTTCTCAAAGGACAACCCGAACTCGATTCGATGGTAAGCCGGGAATCGGCTTTTCTGTTAAACAACATTGTTCTGGTATCTGCGCTTTTTACCATCTTCTTGGGGACGGTTTTTCCTTTACTTTCGGAAGCGATCGCCGGCACGCAAGTCAGTGTCGGCGCACCTTACTTTAACACCGTCATTGTGCCGCTATTTCTTTTGCTGGTTTTTCTTATGGGTGTGGGGCCTATGATCGCCTGGCGCCGAGCCTCCTGGGACAACCTCAAACGCAATTTTCTTTGGCCGGCAGCGGGCTCGCTGGCGGCGAGTGTCGTTTTGTTCGTCTGGAAGATTCGCGACTTCTTGCCGTTGTTGGCTTTTACGTTGCTCGCTTTCGTGGTTCTCACAATCTTTTATGATACCGCACTAGCGTTGCGTGCGCGGCGGCGAAATGCCGGCGAAGGGGTGATGCGCGGCTTGGTAACGCTAACTCGACGCAATCAGCGTCGCTACGGCGGTTTGGTTGTTCATCTTGGGGTGGTATTGGTTACCCTAGGGATTGCTGGCTCGATGACGTACAGCATCGAACGTGAAGCAACCATGAACCTGAAAGAACATCTGAACGTTGGGCCTTATCTCATCCAGTTCGAAGGCCTCAAAGGTTCCCAGCAACCAACTCATTTTCGGGTCGAGGGCTCATTTAGAGTCTTTCATGAGGGTGATACCTGGGGCGTTCTGTCCCCGGCCCTGAAGTTCTTTCCAAATCAGCAATCGCCGGTTGGCCGCGCCGTCCACCGAAGCACGATCGGCGAAGACATTTATCTAATCCTTTCTGGCTTCAGCGAGCTGGACAAGAACCAAGCTACATTAAAAGTATTAGTCCGTCCTCTGGTCGTTTGGATCTGGATCGGTGGATTTGTCATTGCCTTGGGAACCCTGCTGGCAATCCTCCCGTTGGGAAAGGTTTCCCCAGAAGCAGCGTAAGATGGCTTGGCGAAGATTCTTCATTACCGTCCTGCTCATCGCACCGGTCATTTGGTTGCTTGCCTTCGGATTCACCCGCGATGCGCGCTATATTACCTCGCCGTTGTTGGCCAAGGCGGCGGCGCCCTTTACTGTCACTCTTTTCGATGGCCGCAAAATCAGCCTCAACGATTTGCGTGGTAAAGCAGTATTCCTGAATTTTTGGTCCTCCTGGTGCACCCCGTGCCGGGCGGAGGCGAAGGATCTCGAAGCTGCTTGGCAGCAAATCAAGGACAAGAATATGGTGTTTCTCGGCGTCGCTCTCCAAGACACGGAAAAAGATTCCCGCGCCTTTCTTCAAGAATTCAACATCAGTTATCCCAACGGTCGGGATGAAACCGGAAAGATCGCCGTGGACTACGGCGTCTGGGGCATTCCTGAAAGCTTCTTCATCGATCCCCAGGGACGAATCACTTATAAGCATGTCGGTGGAATTCGTGCCACTCTGGTCAACGCTAAACTGGAAGAAGCCGCCCGCGGTATCGTCAGCGCCAAGGAAGGCAAGGAAGATTACCAGCCGATTCGCTGATCTCATGTTGTTGCGATTTTTTCTCATCCTATATTTGCTGCCACTAAATCCGCTACTGGCAGCCGACGCAGTGGATATCGACGAGCAGACAAGGAGCATCGCGCAAGAACTGCGCTGCGTCGTGTGTCAAAATCTCTCGGTTGCGGATTCGCCTTCGGAAATGGCCCAACAGATGCGCGGCGTCATCCGCGAGCAACTACGAGCTGGCAAGACTTCCCAAGAGGTCAAAGATTTTTTTGTCTCCAAATACGGTGAATGGGTTCTGCTCTCGCCGACGACCAAGGGTTTTAGCCTTTTGGTTTGGGTCCTGCCGTTTGCCGTCTTAGTTCTGGGGCTTGGCTTGGCCCTTTGGCTGCTGCGTCGCTGGTCGGCAAACAAAACCAAGCCCGCCGGGAGTCCTGCCGACTCCGAACTTCTGACTCGCGTCCGAAATGATGCGAGCACGAGCGAATCTCTCGCTATCGACCCGGAGGATTCCAGCCCTCACGCCCAACTCCGCCAAGAACGTGCGCGGCTCTATACCGAACTGAAGGAGCTTGACTTCGACTATGAGGCAGGAAAGCTCGCTGAATCCGATTATGCCACGCTCAAGCTCGATATCGAGAACAAAGCTGCCGGGGTCCTTCAACAACTCGACTCGCTTGCGGCTCGACGGACTCCCGCGCGACGGACTACTGAACAAGCGCCCTCTGCACCCAAAAGACTCCAGAGCGAGAAACACAAAAGATCTTACCGCGGATGGCAGCTTGCCACAGGTGGAGCCTTCTTACTCCTTTTCGGCTTGACGTTGGGCATCGCCCTGACAAACTCTTTGCGTTCTAGAGAGTCGGCCCAAGATTCTATCACTGGAGGCTTCTTAACCGGCACCAGCGAAAGCGCAAACACGCGATTTCTCCAGGAGGGAAAATCGGCGTTTGCAAAGCAAGATTGGCCCAAGGCAATTGAAGCCTTTAAACAGGCACTCGCCGCGGATCCCAACCAGCCTGAGGCACATGCTTATATGGGGTTTATTTTGCTCCAAGCGGGTCATGCCGATGGAGCACTCTTAGCGTTTGACAAAGCCTTATCCCAAGCGCCGAATTTTCCCATGGCTTTGTGGGGTAAGGGAATGGTTTTATTGCGCGACAAGCAGGATTACTCGGGTGCGCGGCTCGTTTTAGGACAGTTGGTTCAGTTGTTACCGCCGGGTGCCGAACGAAGCGAAGTGGAAAAGACAATCAAAGAGCTGCCTCCCGCAGAGGGGAAGCCGCAATCACAGGCGACCGCGGCTGCCCCGTCCGGCCAGCAAATCATCGGTAGGATTTCTGTCGATGCAAAACTTAAAGGCAACGTCGATAGCCAAGCTACGCTTTTTATCATTGCTCGGTCAGACGCCAGCAAAGGCCCTCCACTGGCCGTGAAGAAGATCGATCGTCCGGTTTTTCCGGTTTCCTACTCCCTCGGCCCTGAAAACGTAATGATGCAAGGGATACCATTCACTGGCCGTGTCAGTATCACGGCCCGCTTAGACAAAGATGGGAACCCCACCACCCGCCAGCCGGGCGATTTAACCGGTGACTATAAGAAAAATCCTGTAGCCGTAGGGTCGAAGAATATTGACATCGTGCTCGACCAGGTTGTCCAATAAGCGCTGGCCAACGATATCCGTATCGACCACGCGCCTAAACTTTACTTAATTCTGGTTCGACTTGCCGATGGAAGAGACTGATCTACAGGGCCAAGTAAGCAAAGATCATCTTTAGTCTCTCGTGTTTCCCCATTAGATCTTTTTGTCTTTTGGTCTCTTCCATGGAGCCCCAATGTCATACTACGCGACTGAAAGTCAACTCAGAGATCACGCCGATATTATCTTTGCTTCTTCTGATCGCGCGGAGTAGTGAAAACTTCGTCGTGTTCGTTTAAAATAAGTAGATCAGCAAAAGTCCTAAAGTATTGCCGTATGGAGCGTTAATCTAGCTCAGTACGCCACTACGCCGCTTCTGCATAAACCTTGAAAGTCCAAGACTCTAAAGAGATAGGCCCAACTTGCATAGGATGTTGAGATGACTGACTCCGATTCGAAACTCGCAAATTTTAGATGGTGGCAGCGTGGTATCATCTATCAGATCTATCCACGCTCGTTTATGGACAGCAACGGCGATGGCATTGGTGATCTGGTCGGCATTCGGAGCAAACTCGACTATCTGCAATGGCTCGGCGTGGACGCCATCTGGATTTCGCCGATTTATCCGTCGCCAATGGCGGATTTCGGCTACGATGTCAGCAACTACACCGACATCGATCCGATCTTTGGTACCCTGGATGATTTCGATGCGCTTTTGGCCGACGCGCACCGCCACGGCCTCAAGGTACTGCTCGATTACGTTCCGAATCACACGTCAGATCAACATCCCTGGTTCCTTGATTCGCGATCCTCGTGCCACAGCGCCATGCGCGACTGGTATATTTGGCGCGATCCTAAGCCGGGCGGCGCACCACCCAATAATTGGCTTTCGAATTTTGGCGGCGGCGCCTGGGAATGGGACGAGAAGACCGGGCAGTATTACTACCACGCCTTTCTAAAGGAACAGCCCGATCTCAACTGGCGCAACCCGGAAGTGCAAAACGCGATGCTCGATGTGCTACGTTTTTGGCTGGACCGGGGCGTGGACGGATTCCGCGTCGACGTCATGCATCATATCGTTAAGGACGACGCCCTCCGTGACAATCCGCCAAATCCCGATTGGCGGCCGGGAATGTCACCGTACCGGGAGCTGCTGACCACATACACAGCCGACCTCCCCGACGTGCAAGAGATCGTCACACGATTTCGCAAGGTAGTCGAAGAGTACGACGATCGAATGTTGGTGGGAGAAATCTATCTCCCGGTCGAACGACTAATGGCGTACTACGGCGCGAGCGGCAAGGGTGCGCACCTGCCATTCAATTTTCAGCTGCTTCGACTGCCATGGAATGCGCGAGAGATCGCCGCCGCCGTGGAGCGCTACGAGGCATTGCTGCCTGCTTACGCTTGGCCGAACTGGGTGCTCGGCAATCACGACAAATCCCGCATCGCCACACGTGTGGGTTGCGCCCAGGCACGGGTGGCCGCAATGCTGCTGCTCACGTTGCGGGGCACGCCGACGATGTACTACGGCGACGAAATCGGCATGCATGACGTGATCATCCCAGTCGAGGAAGTGCAAGACCCGTTCGAGAAAAACGTGCCGGGTCTGGGCTTAGGCCGCGATCCCGAGAGAACACCGATGCAATGGAATGGCGGCGACCATGCAGGCTTTACCAGGGGTACTTCTTGGCTCCCGATCGCGGCGGATTACCAAACCGTCAACGTTTCCTTGGCGCAAAACCAACCGACTTCGATTCTCACTCTGTACCATCGGTTGATCGAGCTGCGCCGCGCTGTGCCGGCATTGTCAATCGGCGATTTTGCTCCGTTACCGGCGGACGATGATCTGATGGCTTACATTCGCAAGACAGCCGAACGAAGGCTGCTAGTCGTGCTCAACCTAAGCGCCAAACCAAAATGCTTCAGCATGTCCGAATTGCAATGCGGCGGTTCCCTGTTGCTTTCGACTTACCTTGATCGTAGCCAACAAATGCTGCACGACAAACTCGCGTTGCGCCCAGATGAGGGAGCCATCATCCAGTTATTATAGATCTCTTGTAGCTAGAACACGTAACTCATACGGCAGGCTAGTCTACGCGGGCCAGGGTAACGAAGATCATTTTGTTGCCCATAGTTTATCGAAGAAACCGCTCTTCTCCAGTCCGTCAAGGTAGCGCCGGTCGATAAGGTCTTGCGGTCTTATCTTTTTTGCTCGCGGGTCGACTTTCGCGGTCTCATCAAGGATCGCTTGAAAAGCTTGCATCTTGAATTCCAACCTTGGCTCCATCACCTTAATTTCCTCGTCGTAGGCGGCGTCCAACACTTTGCGGTCACTGATACGCAACTGTTTGGCCAATACCTTGTAGGTCAATTCCTTATCCGTGAACATGATTCTTACGGCCTCCGCCATGACGCGCACAAACCTTTCGATGACCGGCCCGCGCGTGCGCATCGAGGAACGGCGCGTCACCAAGGTCGCTGCAGCAAAAGGAATATGCAGATCCGGCCCGTACACGACATAGCGAAAACCCTGGCTTACTGCCCTGGCGCCCCCTGATGGTCCAGTCATCGTGGCAGCATCGACGGCGCCGCTGAGTAATGCCGCTAGGTTCTCGACCTGGCCGCCGGTCTGGATGAAATTCAGATCTGTCGGTGCCATGCCGTATTTTCTCAATGCCTGAATGACAAAGTAATGGGAGTTGCTCCCGAGCCGAGTCAAGCCCAGTTTTTTTCCTTTGAGATCCTCCGGACTTTTGATTTCCGGCTTTCCCAAGATGCTATGCGTCAGAGTGTTCTTGGCGCTGGCTATGAAAACCAATTCCGTGACTCCCTGCGCAAAGGCACGGTGATCGATTCGGCGCCGGTGATTGCGACTTCACCATCGCCACTAAGCATAGCAGCGGTCACCATGGCAGCAGAAGAGATAAAAACCAGTTGAAACTCTAAATCATATTTCCTAAATAGACCGACCTCATCAGCAATCCACGGCATCGATTGAGACATCGTGCGCGCAGAGTGAATTCCGACGAGTTTGTCAGCGGCCAACGCGGAATAAGCCAAGAAGACGATGGCGAGAAGAATACTTACAAGGCAATATGAGTTCGCAAGCCGAATCTTCATCAGGATAACCTCCTGACCGACCCATGCGGGCACAGCTGGAGAAGAATCACCACAATGCTAACGATGCAACGATGGACGCTATCAAAAAAACGCTCATCGCTGCTAGTTGACGCCCAGCATCCATTTGTTTGCATCGCAATATCCATTTAGCTGCCGTCGAGGAGCCCGCGGAGTTTTTAATCTGCGGCGCATTCCTGGTATCATAGACCTGCTTTCACTTCTACCGGCAGTCCCGCAGCCTGCCACGCCTCCCACCCACCTACCAGTGCGCGCGCTCGTCCCCACCCCGCCTTTTGCAACTCCAGCACCGCACGGGCGCTAGTGGCTTCGTCGGGTCATGCACAAAAGGCGATCAACCACGTTTGTCGAGGAATCTGTAGTTCGGCAATCCGTTTGGCCACGTGATCGGGCGAAATCCTCAGCGCTCCCTGGGCCTGAAATTCGCTGGTTTCAAAATTTCGATCGCTTCGAACATCAAGGATGAGAAGCGGTGCCTGGGATCGTTGAAGCTGACGCAGCTCGGACACTGAGATACGCACCGAGGATCCGTCCGGATTCTCATTCTCAACCGGCTTCGATGACACTTGAATATCTCGTGGAAGATCGTTGGCGACGACTGTGATATTTTCCTCCCGAATCGTAACGGGAAAACTGTCGCGTTTCAGAAACATCAACGAGCCTCCATGGACGGCAACGGAAAGGATCACAACGAAACAAGCGATCTCAAACAATTGCTGGCTTCCCGTTGCGCCCGCAAACACGGGGAGGAGGATGAGCAGCAGCGAGCTCAGCCCACGAGGACCAAACCAGGCGATCAAAAGACGACCACGAAAGTCCAGGCGAGTTCCCGACAGGGACAAGAAAAAAGCGATGGGGCGCGTGAGCACGACACCTATTGAAAAGAGCAGAATCGGAAGATTCAGCACCGTAAATCCGCTCCATATCAGCGAACTCCCAAACAAAACAAAGGCAAACAACAGCGCCATTTCAGCAGTGGTTTGACCATATTCAAGAAAACAGTCGCAAAGCTCAACGTCGAGTGCGGCAATCGTCAAGCCGGCAGCAAAGGCGGCAAGAAAGCCGCTCCCGTGAGCCGCTTCGGCTGCAGCGTAGGCGGTAAACGCTATTCCCAGAGAGTAAAGGGATTCGTAGTCCCGCCGCACGCCGACCTTCCGCCGGATCATATCAAGAGCGGACAAGCCGAGTAACCCAACGGCGATGCCTGCTCCGGGTCCCAACAGGAAGAATTCAAGACCCAGGCGCGCCCATTCGGTGCCGCTTGGGGAAGCACGATCAAACATGAACGGCATCGCCACGAAAATGATCGGTAACAAAACGGCGTCGTTCAGACCACTTTCGAGCCGCAGCGCCAATCGGACCGGTTCGGCGAGACCCGGGCGTCGCATGAGCCCACGCAACATGATCGGATCCGTGGAGGCAAGCGCGGCACCTAAGATAGCTGCGGCTGCAGGAGCGAGACCGAGGAGTAACCAGGCAATGCCGGCGACCATCGCCGCCGTGAGAAGCGTTCCCGGACCCAAAACCAAGAAAGCCAGACGACCATTACGCCGAACCTCAGCGAGGCTAAGACTAACCGCATCAGTGAACAGGACCAAAACCAAACTCAATGTCGCCACCCCCGCGACGATCGGCGACTGCAAGGTCACTTTGAGCAACCCCAGCCCGGCTGGGCCCAGCACGGCCCCAAGCGCGAGAAAGACGGCAACTTGCGGCAGATCACTGCGGTCGATGAGGCCGGAGAGAAGTGCCGCAATGATAATGACTAGGCCGACGAGGGCCAGGGTCACCACGAAGAAATGCGGGTCAAAAAGATCCATGCATTGCCTTGTCGACAGTCGGGAAACTCTTGGGCTGAATTTGGGTGCTGCTTCGAAGATAACAGCAGGTCCGCTTAGGGTTCAAGTCAGACTGGCGCTAGAGGTTGCCTTCCCAAAGGTAGCATCAATGCGATTAGATTCTTACTCGGTACAGTCTGAGAATTTATCTCTAACATATTCATGCCGCCAAAAGGTCGACGATTTTTTGAATGGAGTCATCCGCTCTGCGATA
>Ga0209799_1000029_pt1 | contig 25502 bp, 16 predicted proteins | sample PanSoiPlo36MoBio_FD_188324 | JGI IMG/M metagenome (GOLD analysis project Ga0209799, IMG submission 188324) | Tropical forest soil microbial communities from Panama analyzed to predict greenhouse gas emissions - Panama Soil Plot 36 MoBio (SPAdes)... | ecosystem: Environmental > Terrestrial > Soil...
AAAGCTCTAAAGAGTATAAGTGACATCTATGCTCCCGATTTCAGCAATAGGATGATTACAGCAAGCCTTGAATAGCTTCCTTACTTGACGGCAGAAGGCATGGTCATCGATCAGCAGACAACCAATATACGTTGATCCTTCGTATACGATATACAAAAAGAACCTGTCGGCTGGTTGAATCACAGAGGGCAGTATTGCTTCTAAAATTCCAACTTCCCCTCGTGGGTGGTCGTTTTCCACGCCGCCGATCCAGGTCCAGGCGGGAGGCCAGCTAGGCATACCCTTATAGGACATGAGCGGATGGTCTCGAAGCAACATTTGGGACCCTCCTTTTGTTTGGGTTCACCGGTGCGTGTCAATCTCAGCGAGTCAGCGTTTTGCAACACCAGCCACTTTCAGTTATCACTTGGACACGCATTGTTAATGTTTATAATTTTTCTCCTCTCTTATCTGTCCAATTTTTTTCCAATACTCTTCCGCCTCGCACCATTGACAATCCTCAGGGCAATCATGTTTAAGGTGTCTTCGCCTTGCTTCATCCTCGTCGAGGAGATCAGCTTTGGGGTTGTCCATTTCCTAAGCCTGGCCGTAATCTTTGTTTTCGAATTCGGCCTCTTCTTTTTTGGCGGCGAGAGTAGTGCGCTGGCCCTTCGGACTGCTTATCGACCGGAAAACAGAGGCGCTCTGTGGTGACCGCTGAAAGACATGATGAAATTATCGGTACATGATTCGACGACCTCCGTTGACGCAATAAAAGAAATTTCTAAGCGTCGCTCCGCTTGGGCTGGAGCAAACCATATGCCTCCTATTGAAAAGTGGGTTTTTTGATTATTCCAGCAACACGACTGTCAACAAAACCCTACACACTTAGAACTCAAATGTGCGTAATAGAGAACAACTTTAGAGGAATTTTAGCGCTACCGCATCCTTTCTTTCCGATGATTCGAAGAACAGTGATAGCCGCCTAATCTGAAAGCTGCGAAACAAATTGGATTCACAATTCAGCCAAACGTATTGGTGAGGGCGGATAAGGTGAAAAAACATAATGGAGTACCAGATGAAAGACCTGTCACGATGGAAAAAACTTCTCGCCTCAAGTCTCGCGCTAGACGGACGCTCTGGCGAAGAGAACGGGCTGAATCACCCGAGAAGAGTTTATGCGGAAGCTGTCTAAAGAACGGGCGACGTATCAAAGGCTTCTAAATCCTACGCCCCAATGACTATGCCTGAAATCTCAATTTGGAAAAGCCACCAATGTTCTGCTCTTGATCCCCGTCGACCTCGGCTTGTGCCGCTACGGACTGACGGGCCCAAACGATATGAATCAGATCACGCACCCTTTCCAAGATTACGCATGGGCTGCATAACCCGCCGCTGGACCGATGACACTGTACCTCCTACTCCCCGGCGCCAAGCGCGCGATTTGCGTGCTCGCAAATCATGGGCGCCCGAAAACGTTGTTTCCACGGCGCGGAATTACCTAGCTGTGCTTCTCTGACCATAGAACCACTTGTTGCTTTGCGAGGCTTCGGCTAAACACCGCAGGCTTTCCAGCCTGAGGGCAACGGCTTTTGCAGAAGCCGAGCATAAAGGATCCACTGACCGTGATGAAGGGTCTCGTGAGTAAGCATTCGCATCAGGTGTTGAAAGACAGACGTCATTCCGCTTTCCCATTCGATGGTCGAATTCCAATCGACTCGTTCCACAGCTTGCACCAATTCGCGGTCTAGAGCTCGGAGATAGGCTCTTAAAGCATTTTTCGAACAACCACCTCGATAACGTTTATTTTGATAGTCGAACCTGATCTTCCTACTATCTAAAGCTTCCTGGAAACACTCCTGAAGACGGCCCACGTGGCGAAATTGCTTCCAGAATGGGCCGATATCTGGGTTCGGGGTCTCGGCTAACTCAGCGTCAGTGAGCGAGTCCAACAACTCTAAGGTCAGTCCGCGCGTGAACTTCCATTCGCTTTTGAATAGATCCAGATCGGTCATTGTCGAAGCGTCCCGATCGCCTTGTCACGCATCAGGGTTCTACTAACTGGAGTACTTCCTTGAGTGAATCGATGCTGGGACCCTGCCAATCTCTGGCTTCTTGATGCAATTCACCACGATTTTTTTGCGATGACGTTCGAATCAATACTGCATGCAAACCGACACTGGCAGCCGCCTTTAGTTCATGATCTTCGCCATCAGCAATGTAAAGGCAAGATGCCGGCATGGCGCTGAGTCGCTCACAGGCGAGATTAAAAATGCGAGTGTCCGGTTTCTTGAGACGTTCTCGGCTGGAGAAAACCGTTGTATCAAATAAATCAGCAAAAGCTGTTTCCTGCCAGAGAATAGGGATCTCGATCGAACAATTGCTAAGGAGGCCGATTTTATGACCCTTATTCTTTAGTTCACTGATTGTACTAATGGCATCCGGCCTTGGCCGCAGCGCCTGTCCTATATATTTCATTCGAATCTCAACTGCTTTTTCAAGCTGTTTGGCCGAGGGACTTACTTTGATGGTATCACAAACATATTTTATATTGGCTTCCACAGTTTCAAAGGCGCCGATAATTCGCATTTTCGCCGTTTGACCCCATAAAGCCATAAATTGCTCATAAGGCACAGCCAGGGCGTCAGCCATTTCGTGATGCATTTGGCCTACCGAAGACCCAAAGTCATCAACCAATGTCCCAAACAAATCGAAGATGACCGCCTTAAATTTCATTTGTTGATGGCTGGTCAAAATTTCTACTTCGCCGCCTTGACCTTTGGGCCCTTCGGCGTGTCCTCGATTTCGTACCCAGCCTGTCTGATTTGCGCACGAAGAGCATCCGCGTCCTTCCATTGCTTTGCGTTGCGCGCCTTCTCACGCTCCTCGACGAGCGCCGAGATTTCGTCAGGTATGACTTCCTCTGTTGGTTGCCACTCTGCTAATCGCAATCCCAACACTTGGTCAAACTGTAATAGTGTCGCCTTCTTGGTCGCACGTGACAAATCGTCTTTCACCAACTCCCATACCACTGCCAGCGCGCGCGGCATGTTCAGGTCCTCGTTGATTTGCTCTCTGAACCTGTTGATGTATGTCGGGTCGGCCTCTCCGGGCTCTCCCCAGTCATGCGAGGTCGCGCGCAAACGCTGCAATGCGGTGGCCGCTGCACCGAGCGCCTCCCAGGTGAAGCTTAGCTTTGCGCGATAATGAGCGCCCATGCAGAAATAACGGTATGCCAACGGGTCGTATCCCTCATCGATCAAGGTCTCGATGCGCAAAAAATCGCCGGCGGATTTCGCCATCTTGACCTGCTCGAAAAGTAAAAAATGACCATGCATCCAAAAATTGGCGAGACGCGTTCCGTGGCAGGCCTCGGTCTGCGCGATTTCGTTTGTGTGATGAACCGGAACATGATCTTCGCCGCCGCAATGAATGTCAAAGAAAGTACCGAGATATTTGGCTGACATGGCGGAACACTCGATGTGCCACCCAGGAAAACCGATACCCCATGGACTATTCCACTCCATCTGGCGCTTTTGATCGGGCGGACTGAACTTCCACAGAGCAAAGTCTGTGGGGTTGCGCTTCTCGCCTGTATCAACCCGCGCTCCGGCCCGCAAACCGCCCGTATCCAGCCGAGCGAGATGCCCGTAATCAGCCAGGTGGGAAGTATCGAAATAGATCCCGTCGGAGGTGCGGTAGGTGAACCCTTTTGCCTCGATGCAACGGATCATTTCGATCTGCTCTCTAATGTGATCGGTAGCCTTACACCAGATCGTCGGTTCAAGAATATTCAGACGAATCAGATCCTGTTTGAATTCCTGGGTGTAGTAATCAGCTATTTCCCAGGCCGATTTTCCCGCGCGGCGGGCGCCTAACTCCATTTTGTCTTCGCCGGTATCCGCGTCCGATACCAAGTGGCCCACATCGGTAATGTTAACTACGTGCTTGACTTTGTAGCCGTTAAATTCGATCACCCTCCGCAATATATCTTCGAAGACATATGTGCGCAGATTGCCGATATGCGCGTAATCGTACACTGTCGGACCGCAGGCATACATGCGGACTTCCGAGGGATCAAGGGGTGCAAAGTCGCGCACCTCACGTGTATAGGTGTCAAATAATCGCAGAGTCATAAGGTTAAGTGGTTCATCGTGGCCATTGGCATGGTCCCATGATCATGGCTATGCTTTCCGCAAAGAGTGCTTCCCTTTCAGTCATTCGGAAGATATGGTCAAGTATTTTCTACCCGTTCTATTTTATCAGGGTCAAGGGAGTGTGCACAGCGCGACCGTAGGCAAGCTCATAGTCTGTGGCGATCGACTTCACTCGTTCATTACGGGCAATTTGGACAAACAGAAGTCTCTGCCGTGAAACCAGCAACTATCGGCCGGCTCATGAGGTTCTCGGCGAAGCGATTGAACCAACTTCCAGTCATCTCGCTCAAACGCTTCCTTCAGCCGCTGGTTCAATTCGGCGTCCCGACCTCCGATGCAAGAGAAGATTCCGACCCCTGAGATAAAACAAGCCGTGATGCCACGCGGTCGTCGCGTGACTTTTAGAACTCGGCCTCCTCCAGCGCCGTCGGCGCCATCGGTTTTCGTGAGAGGAAGGACAAGTCGCCCACCGGGTCGCAGGGAGTGCGGCCATATTGCACGAGGATGGGTGGCACCTGCATTAACAAGAATCGCATCCGCGGGACCAGCGTCTGTCTCGCCACCGTCGCCTTCTATCACATCGACATTGGGGAAGTAGTTGAGATTATCGCGAGCACGAGCAGCGAGTTGGGTATCAACCTCTATCGCAGTGACATGTCCTTCCCGCCCGACGACCTCAGCCATAATTGCTGTATAGTAGCCGGTGCCACAACCGACGTGGATTACATGATCGACGGGCTTTACCTCCAGCCGGTCGATCAAAGAAGCCAAAAAACTCGGGTGACCGTTGTTCAGCTGACGATTTGGATCGATTGTCACAAGTATATTGTGGTAGAGATGTTTCGGATCTGCGTCCTGCGTTGTCCAGTAGCCCTCGAACCCGGGACTCCGAACCTGCCAAGGCCCTGGCCCGAGAAAATGCTCGCGCGGAACCTTTGCGAACGCCCGCACAAGGGCTTCTGACTGCAGATTAGCTACAGCGCGCAATTCCTCGGCGTAATATTCGCGCAGCGTCTGCAAATCGGTCATACGGCCAGTGATCCCGCACTACGCGGCCCGTCTTGCGGCTTGCTCCAGTAATTCATGGATGAATGTTTGATACGGTTTCTTTTGCTTGGCCGCGAGCGCTCGAAGACGCTTCAGTAAAAACGGATCGATTCTGATCGCAATCAACTGGCGTGTTGGCCGTCCTGTTCTTGGTCGTCCTACTCTGCGAGCTCGTTGAAGCTCCTCGTCCGTGGATTGTGGAATATCGGAAAAATCAATCTGACTGTCCGGAATAGGCTTGGCGTTCTTTCCGGCTCGCGTGCCTTGCGCTGATGATCCTGATCGTCTCTTTGCCATCTTTCAATCTCCTTACCGTGTAAACCACAATTAGAATTCGCCGGCCAATCGATCGTCCAAGTCGCTTGTATCTTGTTTCACGTGTGGAGTGTTCTAGGTCTTCCCAATCTAACCCTTCTGCGTCTGAAAATATCGTGGCAGCTTCCTCGAAGGATATTCCATGTTTCTCTAAATTAGCTGCGGCCTTTACGCTATCCCAAGAGAACATCCCGTAATTAATGTATATACCTTAATTATGACACGAACGCCAAGAGCCAAGTAGGACACAATGCCGGAGGTGGGGTCGCAAACGCCCTATTACTCAAAAACCAAATCTTCCGAGTCACACACAGGTTCGTAGCCGATCTTTTGGTAAATCGCGTTCGAAGTCGGATTGGTCAAATCCGTGTAAAGACAACAAAACTTTTTTCCGGAATCGAGCATGCGTTGGGTGAGGGCGGCGACGCAAGAAGTAGCATAGCCTTGTTTGCGCAGATGCAGAGGTGTGTATACCATGGAAACGCAAATTCCGCGCGCTGTCTCGCGCTGTACGAGCGCCATTGATACCACCTGATGGTTGTCCCATACGAATAAGGACTCTTTGGCAATCTCGTTTGGGATTCGGGCCTTCTGGTACTCAATCTCATCTTCAATCCCTGCGGCGCGGCAAAATTTAGCGGACCATTCGACGAGCGAGGTTTCATCGCTTTCCATTGCCGGTCTGAGACGCCCGCGACTGTGGGCTTGGACGACAACACGCTCACAAGCGTAGATCCTTTGGCTCATCTTCAGACGAGAGCTTTTTCCTGTCTTGTTTTCCCAATGGGCCACGAAGATCTGGGTCGTGTTTTTCGGCCCGAGGACGCCGGGGACGGTTATGCTTTTCTGCAGAAAATAGTCTGCGAGAGCCACTAGTGCGGGGTCAGGCATGCGGGAAATGATCAAGTGGCGCGGAGGCGTCATGAGGCCGGCGCCTAGGAGTATCCCGCTGTCTTCAACCGTCAGAAGATACGGGTTAACGTCTGTTTGACTTGGATTGGTCACAAAGTATCTTGAAATGCCCAGTAGAAGGTTGTTCTCCGCCTCCGCCCGCTCCAGCCACTCTCCGGATTGTTCGAGAAATTTTCCTGCCGTCTTATGTCGGACTACGTCCACTTCGTCTTTTCAAAGTTCTCTATTTTCACCGGCTCAACTGAGTCGGACAAATCGAATCCAAAGACTTTAGAGTAGAAGTACAACTCCGCCTCGAGTACCCGCTTGATATTCTCGGCCTTGCGAAAGCCGTGCTGCTCGCCTTCGAAAGTTAGATAAGCTACCGGAAGCCCCTTGGCGCGCACTGCCTCAACCATCTTTTCTGCTTGATTGGGCGGAACGACTTTGTCCTCCAGCCCCTGGAAGAGAATCATCGGGCAATTCAAACGGTCAGTGAAATGAATCGGCGAGCGTTTCACGTAAAGATCCCGCCGTTTCGGATAGGGACCAATGAGCGAATCGAGATAGCGCGACTCGAACTTGTGGGTGTCTTTTGCCAGTGCTTCTAGATCACTAACGCCATAGTGGCTGGCACCCGCTCTGAAAGTGTCACGGAAAGTCAGCGCGCAAAGTGTTGTGTAACCACCAGCGCTGCCTCCTCTGATGGCAAGTCGGTTGCTGTCGACGTCGCCACGACCGACAAGATACCTTGCGCCATTTACGCAGTCATCTACATCGACGATGCCCCACCGACCCTTGAGTCGTTCTCTGTACTCACGGCCGTAGCCCGAGCTACCGCCGTAATTGACATCGAGCACGGCGATACCTCGACTGGTCCAGTACTGGACGGCATACTTGAGCGATGAGGAACTGGCCGAAGTCGGCCCGCCGTGGCTCATGACGATCAGCGGCGGCTTTTCGTTCGCCGGCGCCGTGTAATCCTGATTCCACGGCGGATAGAAGTAGCCGTAGGCGGTAAGCCCGCCCTCGGTGGGGAACTCAATGGCTCGGGGATTGGCCAGGTATCCGGCATCGACACCCGCTTCTCGCGACTTTCGCAGCACCTCTAGTTTTCGAGTCACCAAGTGCAATGAAACGATAGAGGTTGGCTCAGTGGAAGAGGCGCCAATGAAAACGACCCTGTCACCAGCGACGCGAACTTGAGAGATCGCAGTAAAGGGGAGCTCAATGTCAGCGATTTCTCTGGTGGTCGCGTCGAGAATGGCGACGTGATCGCGACCGTTCCTGGCATAGCTGCAGACGATTCCTCTTTCGGAAGCGAATCCGTAAAGGGAGGAGGCAAAAACCCACTGCGGCTGACCGAACTCGGCATCCTTTGGACAAAGAGGTTCGACCGCTTCATTTCGCCACCGGTAAATATTCCACCAGCCGGAACGATCGGAAATAAAGTAGAGGACGCCGTCAGGTGACCACTCAGGCTGGCAAATGGATTCATTTACGCCTCCGGCGACTCGCATGACCTCGTCCAGCGATCCATCTGTGTTTAATTTGCCCGCCCAGAGCTCGGTGCCATCCCACGGCATGTTGGGATGGTTCCAGGTGAGCCAAGCCAACCGAGAGCTGTCCGGGCTAAGGCGCGGTGAGGAGTAAAAATCATTTCCCGAGACAACTATTTTTACCGCGTTTTCTCTGCTGAGATTGATCCTCACCAGGGTATTGATCGCTTCCCCGGGACCGCTGTGGTCCTCGCGCACACAGAAAAGAAGATTTCTTCCACGATCGATGACGCCATCCGCGTACCGCAGCTCTGCAGCAGGAGTCAGAGGTTTCGGGTCCGAGCCCGGTCGTTGGAGATAAAGACGCTGGTCCACAAAATTTGCGAAGATGATCGTGCCGCCTGAAACAACGTAGTCGCCTCCGCCGTATTCGTGGACCCGTGTACGAGCGTTGAAAGCGACGAGTGTTACGTCCGCTACCCGTCCGTCGGCTGAACGGCGAACGATTACTTTTCTTCCACCTTCCCTGGACCGTCGCTCGATCCAATAGACATCGCTGCCGTCAAGCCTTATCTGTTCAAGTCCAACTTCGCTTGCAGCGACGACGTCGGCTGTAATGGGCGACTTCCAAGATCCGTAAGGGGCTACAATTGGGGGTAGCATAAGTTACTCACTGTATCTTCCTAAATGCGTATTGCGTGTATCCTGATTGAATCTGGAGAACAACAATCGCTCAACTCTTTTTGCAACCACGAAGCGTTTCATTAGCTTACGCTCGCTCACAGATTATGAAAATGCAGATCTTCGTCATGCCGGCATGGATGGCGGCATCTAGGTGGGCAAGGATGCCTCCAGAGACATCCATGTCAATCTGGATTTCAGCGCTCCATGCTGGAATGACGGAATCGAGGAGTTCTGCTTGAAGTGACCCGAGGCCACTCCGCCCCATATTTTCAAAGGAGCCGTTACGAAGCCAAATTTGCATAAACTCTAATTTGTCCTTCCCGCATGTCTTCCTCTTTAAGGACGGCGGACGGTGCATTGGTTACCGATAAGAGGCCGTCCAAGACGGAGCGAAGTGCGCTGAGTACCTTTGCCGACCCATTGATCTCTAGATTCCGAAGCGGTGTCTTCATGCTCACCTTAGCTTCGCTTTTGATTCGACGCACCTCGAAAAGCACTTTTACTACTGCCCCATACGGATCTTCTTCCAGCGGAAGGCCTACGTCAGCGATTTCAGCTACCGTTGGCCACGAGGCAGTGTGAATCGATTGCTCACTGCCAACTGGCTTGGCAAATAGCCAGCTCCAGATCTCTTCCGTAATGAAGGGCAGATAGGGTGCGAACAATCGCAACTGCACTGAAAGCACAGTTTTAAGTGTGGCCAACGCCGAACGTTTACCGGGTGTCCAGTCAGCAGAATAAGCCCGAACCTTGACGAGTTCGAGATAGTTGTCACACAGGTCGGCCCAGAAAAAGTCTTCGATGATCTGCAAGGCAGCGGCGAACTCGAAGGCCTCGAATTCTTCTCCCGCTTTGCGCACAGTTTCCCGCAAGCGCTCGATAAAGCTCTGATCGAGGGGTTCGCTAATATCTGCCGGATTCAATGCGGTGAGATCTTGGCCCAAGAGATGACCGGTGACGAATTTAGCGGCATTGAAGAGCTTGATGCCCAAGCGTTTTCCCTTGCCGAAGACGGCTTCGTCATACGCGGTGTCGACTCCGAGCCGAGCGCGTGCCGCCCAATAGCGCACGGCATCGCTGGAATATTGCTCCAAGAGATGGGTCGGTGTGATAACGTTGCCGCGGCTCTTTGACATCTTTTTCCGATCCGGATCGAGGATCCACCCGCTGATGATGATATTGTGCCAGGGCACCGTTTTCTCATGCAGATACGCTTTAACGATTGTATAAAATGCCCAGGTGCGGATGATCTCGTGGCTCTGTGGACGGATATCCATGGGAAAAAGTTTGCGATGGCGTTCGGGGTCGTCGGCCCAATGACTTGCAATCTGTGGGGTCAACGAGCTCGTGGCCCAGGTATCCATGACGTCCGGATCGCCGATGAAACCGTTGGGTTTGCCTCTTGCCGCCTCATCGAAGCCAGGCGCAGGTTGGGCAAGCGGATCTACTGGAAGTTGGCTAAGCTCCGGTAGGATGGGTTGTTCGCAACGGGGCTGCCCGCGTTCGTCCAACCGATACCAGATGGGAAAGGGCACGCCGAAAAAGCGCTGCCGGCTGATAGACCAGTCCTGATTCAGCCCATCGACCCAGTTTTCATAGCGCGTCCGCATGAATGACGGGTACCACTGGATACGAGCACCCTGCTCGAGCAGAGCTTTTTTCTTGTCTAAGAGCCGAACAAACCACTGGCGGGTCGAGATGAATTCGAGCGGCCGCTCGCCTTTCTCATAAAACTTAACGGCATGCTCGATGCGGCGAGGCTCTTCGATCAAGGGCGGGCCGAGCCCCGAAAGCGCGCTGCCGCTTTCCGCGCCTAGAAGATCAGCGATCGCCCTCCGTGCTTGCTGGACGTGTTTTCCTTGCAACGATGAGTAGAATGCATTGGCTGCATCTGGGTCGAGACTTTCCCACCCTGGTGGGCCGAATTGAACCGGGACGAGCCGTCCATCCCTACCGATAATCTGCCTTAACGGCAAACTGAACTGGCGCCACCACTCAACATCGGTGGCATCGCCAAAGGTGCAAACCATGAGAATGCCGGTGCCTTTTTCGATGCTTGCGCGCTCATCGGCAAAGATCGGCACCGGGACTCGGAACAGCGGCGTGACGGCGCGTTTGCCAAAGAGCGCTTGATACCGCTCGTCCTTAGGATGCGCCACAACAGCGACACAGGCAGGGATCAGTTCGGGGCGGGTGGTCGCGATGACGAACGAACCGCCGCCTTCGACACCGAAACGGATCGAGTGAAAGGCTCCGGTGAGCGGCCGATCTTCGACCTCAGCCTGCGCGACCGCAGTTTGGAAATCCACATCCCATAAAGTTGGTGCTTCGGTAGCATAGACATGCCCCTCGGCAAGCAACTTTAGGAAACTGAGCTGCGACGTCCTCCTGCAACGATCGTCAATGGTTGCATATTCTTGTTCCCAATCGATGGATAGTCCGAGCTGCTGCCACAGTTCTTGGAAAGCCTTTTCGTCCATTTCAGTGAGTTGCCGGCAGAGCTCGATAAAGTTGGGCCGGCTGATCATCTCTGGCGGCTCTTTCGGATTACTTCGGGGTTTCAAGTTTGGCAGATAAGATAGATAGGGGTCGCAGCGGACGTTGAAGAAGTTCTGTACCCGCCTCTCGGTGGGGAGACCGTTGTCGTCCCACCCCATGGGATAGAAGATATTCTTTCCAGTCATGCGGCGCTGCCGCGCGATGAGATCCTGATGCGTGTAACTAAAGACGTGGCCGACGTGGAGGGAGCCACTTACCGTCGGCGGCGGGGAGTCCACAACGAAAGTTTCGTTCCGGCCGCGCGCAGGATCCCAGCGATAAATACCCATTTCCTGCCAACGAGCGCGCCATTTGTTCTCAACTTCCTTGGGCACGTATTGTTTCGGCAGTTCGATCATGCAAATGGCCTCAACCCCAATACTAACCGCTTGAAGCTCTCTTGACTAGCAGAAGTATGGAGATGCAGGGTAACATCAAAATCAGTTTCGCGTTGGTGAAGTGATTTCAGAAGTCCTGTTCGTCCAAAAACCCATTTTCCAAAAGGGGATTGAAAGTCTCCCCGTGTAAAGGGAGATTTAAAGGGATTTTGATCCTGCTCAGCACGACTTTGACGAGGCCCTGAATGGAGACAAAGAAAGTGGTGGTCAGTCGAACAATTGGACGACTAGAATGCCGGATCTTGTGCATGCTGGTTTGCGGGGATTCGCAGCAATTTCCGCGCATTTCCATTCAGCATGGCCTCTCTTTCCGAATCTGTACAAGTCATCTGTTGGATCTTTTCAGCCGCCATCCAGTCGCCCAGATCGAAAGGATAGTCCGTGCCGACCATGATGTGATCCGCGCCGACCATGCGCTTTAAATACTCGACCGTCTCAACGCGGTAAACAAGATTGTCGAAGTAGAGATTCTTTAGATACTTGCTCGGCGGTTGTTGAGCCGGCATCCGTGCGGGCCCGCCGCCACTTCTGAAACCGTTGTCGAACCGGCCGAGATGATACGGAAAGAAGCCGCCGCCGTGGAGCAGAGCGAGCTTCAAGTTAGGAAATCGATCGAAGACGCCACTATAAATCATGTAGCCGACGGAGAGTGTCGTATCTGCTGGATTCCCGCATACGGTGCGCAGTCCGTATCCGCTCATCTTATCGCCGCCAGCGACCCATTCCGGATGCATGATCATTAGCACGTCAAGCTCTTGGGCTTTGGCCCAAAACGGGTCAAAGTCTTTGCTGTCGTAGTATTTACCGACCACGTTAGACGCGATGGTCACACCGGACATTTTGAGATCAGCGATCGCCTGCTCTAGGACGCGGGCGGCACGCGGCGGGTCTTGCAGCGGTACCGTGGCGATGCCGACAAAACGATCGGGGTAGCGCTTGACTAAATTCATGATCGCTTCGTTATAGAGCTTCGACCATACTTCACCACGGTTGCCGTCCAGCTCATAGCCGACGCAGGCTGTGTGGACTTCCACCGTTGCGACACCAATATTGCCCTTGGTCATCACGTCGAGGCGACTATCAACCTCAGCCATGCGTGGATCCGGATTGAGGCGGTTGCCCTTGGGAAATCGGATCTGGAACGGATTGTCCTTAGCATCCTTTGGCGGAAAGTATTCGACTCCGAGCGGTTGACCGTTGCGTTTAACCTCGTCGATCAGCTCCGGCGGAATGTAATGATGATGAATGTCGATGGCAGAAGCTAGTCCGCCGGCGGGTATTCTCGCCCGCTGCGTCGAGGTCTGTGCACAGCCAGAGAAAATAGCCGCTCCCACCGCGCTTGTTTTAGCCGCGAATTTTAGAAAGTCTCGCCTGGAAATTGTCGACCACTCTTTGTCCATGGCTTACCTCCTGTCGGTTTTGGAGAGGTATCATCAAGAATGAAATCATGTCAATTTCAACGGATTACCAACTTGAGCTCGCTAAGGCAGGATTAGTTTGCTCGCTCAATCCCCTCAATGATAGCATCGCGGCAAGTTGGCTGATATGAACAAGTTGTTTCGAGTTCTCTGAGCGCGAGCAAGTCAATGTCTGAGTTTCAATTTGGTGGTGATGTCGTTTGGCGGCCAAGCGATGAGATTGCCGTCCGAAGCCGGCTAAAAGAATTCATGAACCGCCATGACATCGCCAGCCTGGCAGAATTGCAGCGTCGCTCCACAGAAGACCTCAAATGGTTCTGGACCGCCGTGCTCCGAGAGCTCGGGATCGAATTTTACCGGCCCTACGAGCGTATTCTCGACGCCTCTCTTGGTATCGCGTGGCCGCGCTGGTGCTGCGGCGGGAAATTGAACATCGTCCACAACTGTCTCGACAAATGGCGCGGGACGCCGACAGCACGCCGTGAGGCGATCCGTTGGGAAGGAGAAAACGGCGAGACTCGTGCTCTCACCTACGAAGAATTGAATCGTGATGTTTGCCGTTTGGCTAACGCGCTCCGCACGCTCGGCATGGAGAAAGGGGATGTAGCGGCGCTCTTCATGCCCATGGTGCCGGAGACGGTGGCGGCATTTTTTGCTGTGATCAAAATCGGCGGAATTATTCTCCCGTTGTTTTCTGGCTACGGAGCGGCGGCAGTGGCCGAACGCCTGCGCGACAGCGAGGCGAAGTTTTTGTTTACCGTCGATGGATTCTACCGGAGAGGGCAGAATGTGCTCCTGAAACCGGTTGCCGATGAGGCTGTCTCTTCTTCCTCGGTCCAACACGTGATCGTACTCAAGCGGCTGGGGATTTCGATTTCGTGGACGCCGAATCGCGACCGGTGGTGGCATGAGGAGATTGAGCAAGAAAACGACGAAGCGGAAACGGAGCGGACTGAGGCGGAAGATCCCTTGATGATCATCTACACTTCAGGAACGACCGGCCGGCCCAAGGGAGCCGTTCACACTCACTGTGGTTTTCCAATCAAAGCTGCTCAGGACATAATGCTTGGCTTTGATGTGCGGCAAGAGGACGTTCTTTACTGGGTGACGGACATGGGATGGATGATGGGGCCGTGGGAGGTGTTTGGCACAACTCTTCTCGGCGCGACGATGGTTCTTTACGATGGGGCGTTGGATTTTCCCGGACCGGATCGTTTGTGGTCGCTCGTCGAGCAAAATCGAGTGAGCGTTCTTGGCGTCTCGCCGACTTTGATTCGAAGTCTCATGCGTCACGGAACCTTGCCGACGGAGCAGCATGATCTTTCGAGCCTGCGCATCCTCGGCTCCACGGGAGAACCCTGGAATCCCGACCCGTGGCTGTGGTTTTTCCACACTGCCGGTAAAGGCCGCCTGCCTATTATCAACTATTCTGGCGGAACTGAAACTTCGGGCGGGCTGGTTACGGGTAATGTTCTCACGCCGCTCAAGCCTTGCGCTTTTTCCGGAGCGGTGCCGGGCATCGACGCCGATGTAGTGAATGAAGAAGGAGCTTCTGTACGTGGACAGGTTGGCGAGCTCGTCGTCCGCAAGCCTTGGATCGGTATGACGCGCGGCTTCTGGAAGGATCCGGAGCGCTATTTGCAGACCTATTGGAGTCGATTCCCAGATGTCTGGGTCCACGGCGATTGGGCTGCGGTCGATGAAGATGGTCTCTGGTACATTCTGGGGCGCTCCGACGACACGATCAAGATTGCCGGCAAGCGCCTCGGCCCAGCCGAAGTTGAATCGGTTCTGGTTGGCCATCCGGCTGTGAGCGAAGCCGCGGCCATCGGCGTTCCCGATCCGGTTAAGGGAGAGGCACTGGTTTGCTTCTGCGTCTTAAAGCCGGGCACCGAAGTAAGCGAAAGGCTGCGTGAAGAATTGCGCGCGACAGTGGCCGACCAGCTTGGCAAGCCGCTCAGGCCGGAAGTTTTGAAGTTTCTTGACGATCTTCCGAAGACGCGCAACGCCAAGATCATGCGTCGTATCATTCGTGCGGCATATTTAAATAATGACCCAGGAGACCTTTCTGCCTTGGAAAATCCCCACAGCGTGGAGTTGGTGCGAAATGCAATTTAGCGAGCTGATGAAAAACTAGTCCTCGTGCGGCGAAGCCTTAACACGAGCGGAAAATCTCCTATGATCTTAACCGCTCCCTCCGTTCGCCCTGAGCTCGAAAGTGACCGGTGGATTGTTCAACTACCTACCAGTCCGACTCGACAAAATTACATTTAGGGACCTTTCACTGCGTGGCGGTCTGCCGCACCGGGCGGCTTCTTTATTGCTGGGGTGACGCGGGGAAGATCAGTGACTTGATAACCACGGGAACTGATCCCGAAGATTGGATCAAAGCGCCGATATCGATGTAATCGAAATCGTTCAACGCGATACCGTCGATGGAAATGATCGAATTTTGGATCTGAAGTTCTTCTTGAAAGTGAAGCCCGACGATGCCGCCAATATCGCCATCGTTAACAAGCACGAGGGGATGGCCTTTATCCAAAATATTCTTAAGCCCTTGAACGAGGCCCTGGGAAAATGACTGAAGCCGAACAAAGGTTGCGGAACCTTGCCAGTGAAAGGCGATAGCCACGGGTTGGCGCGCGTTCAGCAGATCCAGCCTACGAAGCGCATTGAGGGTCGCTTCTTTCACACTCTCCTTGCTCAAATTGTCCACGTCTAAGGCAAACTCCGGCGCAACCACGGGGACATTACGCACCGGGACCGCATCCTGCGGAGTTATAAAGATCGTATTGCCGCTTACCTGAATCGTATACTGGGACGCGCCGATGACCGTCGCGCGAATCCGGGCGGTCGGTTCCATAACGAGCATTCCCAAGTCGGGCATGCGACGATGAATTTCATCGGCGATCAACGGCCCGAGGTCGCCGAAACTCGTTTTTTCCCGGTTATAGATGAACTCCGAGACACCTCCAGAAAACATGACGGAGTCGATCTCGCCCTGGTAGTTCAAACGGGGTAACCTCAGAAGCCCCTGGATGTCTTGGGTAAAAGGTTCAGGCCTTAGGATGGTGAATAGTTTGTCTACCATTCCCGAGGCTATTGCCCGTGAAGCATCTTGGGAAAGCTTCTGACCGAGCCCAACGTTGATGCCCGCCCACGCGGCATGTTTTTGTCCGGCCTCTTCAATCCGGACGATGATTCCGTCCTGATCAAAAGCCAGCAAACGCGCGCCGATATCGACGGCCGACACCTCCTGAACTTTACCGTTATTGCAGAGAGCCAACTTGCTCGTGCCACCGCCAATATCGATATTTAGGACGACCCCGCCGGTTTTGGCGGAATGAGCCGCCGCGCCGGAACCATGTGCCGCCATCGTGGCTTCGAGTCCGTCACCGGCGCTTACCGCGACGAACTTTCCTGCCTCCTGCGCGAACAGTTCCGCGATCGCGCGCGCATTGCGTCGCCGGACGGCCACCCCCGTTAGAATCAACGCGCCAGTATCGACCTCGTCGCGGCGGATTCTGGCGTTCTTGTACTGCTCGTTGATAAAGGCCTCCAGAGCTTCAACGTCGATTCGGGTTTCGTCAACATAAGGGGTCAAGAGAATTTTCGATTCGTTCAATGTGGTGCGTTTGGTCACGCGATAACGCGAACCTTCGAGAGTGAGCTGAAGCCGTGAAAAAACCAGATGGGAGGTTGAGGAGCCGATATCGACGCCCACGGTGGTGAGCTGCAGCTCTTCTTCTTCCTGCATATGACGGTTGGCATTGGAAAACGAACCTCGGGGAGTCGTGCTGTTCATTACAATTCCTGATGGTTGATTTGAAAAGACTGGGAGTTGTTAGGTTATGCGAGCCGTGTGAGGTTTCGAGTTCCGGGGATTCGGCCGAGCCCGAAACTCGAAACCTGCAACTCGGTTAGTAGGATCTTTCGTAGAGTTCGGGCTCCATGCGAGATTTCGCGCCCACGCTTTCGAGCGTTTCTTCGAACTCTTTGCGCAGGAAAGGATCTTCCTCGTTGTAGGGAATAGCCGTGCCGCCATCTTTCATGTCGATGGCGCCGTAATCGATCGCTTTTTCGCCTGGACGTCCACGCTCGCGCCCTGGCGCGTTGGGTCCGAACCACGCAGTTAAACGCAGCGGCTCTTTGCTGGCACCAAAGTGGGCATGAAACCAGTTGCCGCTCATGGGGGCGGCGCTCACCATGCCGACGGGTTCATAATCCTGACGTCTAATTTGCTCAGTCGTGCCTTTTTCCCACGGATGGGTACCTAATGTGGATGGCCAAGTGTAGGTATAGCCTTTGCCGCTGAGGCAGATGAGCACTGCGGCGGAGCCATGAGCGTGGGCTTTGGAATAGCGGCCGGTTTCATGCTGACCGATCCACATGTAGAAATGCTGCCCAGCCATGTGCGGCTCGATGCGCCGATAACCGGGCGACCGGCGGTTATCCATGGGCAACTCACAAGCCATGACATCTGGAATAATATTGGTTTTGCGCATCGCAAGACCGCGCACCGGATCCGGTGTGACTTCATCTTTGTACTTGTAATAGTCGTCCGACGGATCGAAACGATCTTTGAACTGATAGGGGCAATTGAAGATAAAATCTTCGCTGCCGAATATGTTCATGACGTTCGGCGCCGTCGTTCCGGCGAGCAGCAGTGCCGGACTCGAAGTGGCGTTGACAATGCGGTGCGTGGCATTCATCGGGATGGCAAATATCGAACCTTTTTGCCATTCAAACGTGAGTTTCTTCGGATTGCCGTCAACCCAAACTTCGGTGGTGCCTCGGCCATCAACGACGAGGAATTGCTCCTCGTACATATGTTTTTCGGCGTTTAAGGCGCCGGCTCCGGGAACTTCGACGACATAACAACCCCAGAGTCCTTCGGTGCCGAGGAGCTGGATGAAAGTGCCGCTCCCGCCCATGCGCTTCCACGGTTTACGCGGCAGATCCTGGACCCGCCGTACACCGATATCGCGATAGATCGGTATTCCCTGGGCTTCCATGAAGTTGTCATACGGGGTGTTTGGTCTAAGAAACTTGCCGAGGCCGGCCCGGGTTTTCTTGTCTGTCGGTTCTTGAAATGTTTGTTCGGGCGGATGATCCATAATGCCTCCTTACGAAAGATCTTGCGATTAGAATCTGCGACTTGGCAAGAAGAGGTTGCCTAAGTTCAGCGGATTGATATCGATAATTTATAGTCTGACCGGTGCGGAGTCAAATGCGGCGCGCCAAACGGCCACAGGCTTCAGTCAAAGTTGCCGGAAGAGTCAGGTATTTTCGGAGGTGCTCGTAAAAGACAGCCGGCGGTAAACTTTTCTTACGGTTTCCACATCCCGGCTGCAGTACTCGCAGATTTCAGGAAACCTGCCCGCTTTGAAATAGGGATAGACTTTCGAGCCGTCGAGACTCTCCTTCGGCGATGGGATTCCTAAAGCCCGGGCGAGTAAATCGAGGCTCACATGCTCCCGTCCCCATTTGCTCCATTCGTGCATGGTGTCGAAAATCGGCGTATTTTGGAAACGAGTGAAGGGAATCTCTCGCGCCGGCTTGATCTGGTGAATCACGGACCGTTGATAAATAAAGCGCAGATCAAAATCCAACAGGTTGTGACCGACGAATAGGTCGGCTTCAGTGGCGAGTTGCCAGAACCCATGCAGGATGTCGCGTTCGTCTCCGCCCAAAACCGAAACCGGGGAGTCGAGCGGGGGTTCCAACGCATAAGCCAGGCACAGAATACGCGCGGTGGCGCCAGAGAGGCTTAGCTTCTTGATGATCTCGACTTCGTCGAGTTTGAGCTCTGTTTCGAGCAGGCCGTTGTCCTGTAACGATTGTTCAGTAGGGACGGTTTCGATGTCAAAAAAAAGGATTCTCATAGCAAGGTGAGTTGGACAGGAGACGGAGTTTCCTTGGTTGTATCCAGCGGCACTCGGACCGCTTCGCCCAGCCGCAAGAAAATTACTTTAAACGCTGCGACTTCTCTTTGAAGACTTTGCCGCGTAGCTTGGGAATAGATGTGTGCTTGCTGGCGGTAGCGAGCGGCTCCCGCCGTGAGTTTCTCTCTGGCAATCCTATCCGTTTTGTAGTCTGCCAAGTAAAGCAGACCATCATGCTCATAGATAAGGTCAATCACGCCTTCCATAATTTGACCATCCCAGGGCATCAATAAAGGAACTTCCCGGCCAAGGATTTGGGATGCCGCCAGTTCGCAATAAATCTTTGAGCCAAAAAATACACTGAACATTTCTGTCAGATCGGCCTGTATCTGAGCCCGCTCCATTCGAAACTCGGCAGGCAGCCATTGGTCGAGGAAAGTTTGCATCCGTTCGAAATAGGTTTCTCGATCTCGGGTAAAGTCCCAACTTTCAAGAAACCGGTGTGCCAATTCTCCAACCAGCATCGAAGGTGTGCGACTGCGTAAATGTGGCGTTCGGATGGCCGCCTCAGCCATTTCTTCCTCTCGCTGTTTCAACAGCGTAGGCGTGACGAAAATAGGTGTCTTGATTGTTGATTCGTAGGCGTTTCGCCGTCGAGCCCACGCGTCGACGTAGGGTTGCCAATTTGGCTTCGTGTCGGATTTTTTCCGGGTGCGCTTCGCTCCTCCCGGAGCGACCAGATTTTCCGGGACTAGGCACAGTTCAACGTTTCCGGCGCCGACGGCGATAACTTTTGACTCTAAAGCGGCGGCGATGCTTTCCTGGAACGTTTCATCCAGCATGGAAAGGAAGCTTCTATTTGATCGTCTGCCGGTCGGTGCGCAGGAGATGATGAGGTGATCTCTGGCTCGGGTCATGGCGACATAAAGAACTCTCTTTTGCTCTTCTGCCATTCTAACCCTAGCTTTCTCTGCGATGTAAAGACCAGCGAGATCCCAAGTTCGCCCCACACGTAACCCTGTGAGGCCCGTAGACCAGTCGAACAACGCTTCGGCGTTGATAGCACGCTGCCCATCGGTTCCAGCTTGACATCCGGCGAGGATCACGACCGGAAATTCCAACCCCTTGGCTTTGTGAATACTCATGATTCTAACGGCGTCAAGATTCTCTTCCGCCAGCACGCTTTCTCCCTCTTCCTTGACGTCGAGGACGCGCCGCTGAAGCTGATGAATCGCTTCTTTGAGCGTGGTTAGGCCTTCTCTGCCTAGCAACTCGGCTTGTTGCCGGAGCTTCTCTAAATTCGCCACTGCCTGTTCACCGTAAAAGGTGCAAGCGGCCAGCGCTTTGAGCGGCAGACTCGCAAAAATGTGCGATACCGCCGCCCCCACGGGAAGCTTGGGGGTTTCTACGTTAAGCTTGGCAAGCTCTTGGTAAAGCCTTGCCACGGTCGTTGGAAAAGCTTTGTTCTTTAGGCGCTTCACTTCGCGATAGTCGAGTAGATGCTTCCGATGTAATTCATAGATGATTTGATCGGTCAGGCCTCCCAAGGGTGAGCGGAGCACGCCCACAAGGGCCAGCCGATCGTATGGATTCACAATCGCTCGGAATAAGTTCACGGTGTCGATGATTTCTTTCGCCGCGTAAAAGTGTCGCTCTCCCTCTACAACATAGCGGATACCATTGCGCCTGAAAGGCTCCAGGTAGTCGTGAATGTCGGTGAGCTTTCGGAACAGGATCGCAATATCCTTAGGTTGCACCCAAACCCGCTCTCCACTGGAATTGAGAATGGCGACTTTTTCTATGATCTCGTCTTTGAGCCAACGGGCCAGACTCTCGCCTTCGATTCGGCGCGCCTTTTCCGCAGTGACATCATCGTCACCTGCGACGATCTTTCGCACCATCACTTTTGGTAGAGGAGCAATATTCGGGCGGCCAGCGGAAGTTGTATGTGGCGCTGAATTGATGGGGATGTAGGGCGGCTGAACACCATCTCGGGGGCGGATCAAGCATTCGAAGACTCCGTTCACGACGTCGATAATGTCGGCGTGACTGCGGAAGTTGGTGGTAAGCTGGCATTCTATGCCGTCCTGGGCCTTAATTAACTTTTCGACAACTTCGAGATAGGCCTCGATATCCGCGCGGCGAAACGCGTATATCGATTGCTTCGGATCGCCAACGACAAAAACCTTTCCGGCGGTGAGTTTTACATTGCGCCACTCTTTGGCCGAATGGCCCATTTTTTCTGAGAGATAAAGAAGGATTTCGTATTGGATCGGGTCCGTGTCCTGAAATTCGTCGATGAGAATCGCGCGGAATTGCCTTTTCAACTCCTCACGCACGTGCGGCCGATCGCGAACTAGGTTGCGCGCACGCAAGAGCAGCCCATCGAACGATACGAAGCCCTCACGGATGAAGCATTCGCGGAATTTCTCGACGAACGGAACGAGAAGTTTCCAGAGCAGGTCGGTCAACTTGGCATCTACCTGGCCAAGGCTTTTGGCGATGCGCACGAGCTGCTGAGCCTCGACGGCATCGATTTCCGACCATCCCTGGAGATCTTTATTGATCGATTTTTCCGTAACTAATGACCGCGCTTCGCCTGTACCATTTCCGAAGATCCCTCCGCGTTGGCGAAATTCGCGAATCACCGCTAGCGCGGCGCCAACGAGTTTCTCATTCTGCCGGTCTTCGGTGTAAGTCTCTATGAGAGCCGCCGCCTTCGACTCCAGATTCTTTAGCCAAGGTTCAAGAAACTTAAAAACCTCAGTATCCGTTGAATTCGGTTTAGAACGCTGTAACTCGACGGTTTCGGAGCAGAGCGACTTCGCCAACGCCTTGACGTGATCCAGGGTCAGCTTGCGGAGAGGGTTTCTCCAGTCGTTGCTATGACTCCCCGTGAGCGCCAGTTCTTGATCCAACCAGAGATCCCATTGTTCGTCGAAGATGCGCTCGAATTGCTTGCCGTCGTCTTCCTGAAACTGAGGGTCGATACCCGCTTCTAGAGGATAGAGCCGCAATAAAGTCGCCGCGAAGCTATGGATCGTCCCGATATCGCTTCGCTCCATGTTCCGCAGTGCGTCGTGCACCCTGGCGTCCAGCTCGTCTTTGGAAAGCTGATAGCGATCAATCAGCGATCCGATTTCCAGGTGCGTTTTAGATTCGATGTCGTTTGACGGCTCAAGATCCAGTTTTACGGCGAGGTAGGATTGGAGACGCTCCCGGAGCCGGAGTTTAATTTCGTTCGCGGCCTTGTTGGTAAACGTCAGAGCGACAATTTCGGTTATCTTAAGAGGTTCAGGATTGCGGAGCAGAAGCTGCACGAGCCGATCGACTAACAAGGTAGTCTTGCCGGTTCCCGCTCCCGCAGTAACAACCAGGTTGTGGTCGAATGTGGCGATGGCGCGCTGCCGCGCGAATGTGTCGGCAAGTTCGGCAGTTATTGCAGAGGTGCTCATAGTTTTTTCGGATCCTTTTCACGCAACTGCCGATGAGGGCGCGTGAGCGGATCATTCTCCGCCCGCCAGAGGCTGGGTGGATGGTTCTTACGGCAGATTTCCGCCACATCGCAGTGCCGACAATACTCACCCGGTTGGATAAAGAACCGCCCGTTTTGAATTCCTCGGGCGAGGTAGGAAATCGTATTTCTAATTTCTTCGCCGATTTTGCCGGTAAACCCCTGCGAGTTGAAACTTGTGGTGACCAGAGGTCCATCGGTCCAGCGCGGGGCAATATAGTAAAAGCTGGCCTCGACTTCCGGCGCAAGGGTTTGAATCTCTTTTGGCGACGTCAATCGTTTTCCAAGCAGGAAATAAAAAGGTGGTTGCAGTTTCTCACCGCGCAGCGCCGCGCGGTAAAGGTCCTTGTCTTCAGTGGTCGAACTTGCTCCGAATTTAAATTTGTAATCCACCACCCGAAGACGATTTTTCGTCTTGTCGCAGTCGATGCGATCCATGCGGCCGCGAATGGTCACCCCATTCAACGGCTCGGGCCAATTCGGTCCCAATTTGTCTTTGGCATCGATCTCGACGGCAACCGGAAGGTATCCTGAGTTGGATATTTCCTGGAGGTCTAGGCCGATGACCTGGCGCAGCAGTTGCGCGAGGCCTTCCTGTAGGATTTCCCAGGCCAGAGGATAGCCGACGGGATTGTTCGATGCATGTTCGGCGAAAGCCCGCTCCGCGATAGTCGTCAATGTGGATTCAATATCGACAGCCGAGCCTTCGCTGCTGAAGTAGCCCCGATCGATCAACTCTTGATAGGTCAATTTTAAAATCAGATGGCCGAGCTCACCGAATTCTGACGGACTCGGGCCCATAATATCTTCCGGCCGTTCCAGCCGTTCGAGCCCGAGCACGTGTTGTGCAAAGAACTGAAACGGGCAACGGCCATAGGTTTCTAGTGCAGTGGGAGAAGGACCGCGCTCGGAAAAATAGTCCCAATAATCGGATAATGGGCTGACCACACCATCGAAAGCATCCAAAGGTCCCGAACTCAAGTCTAGTCGTTCCACAACTTGGCGACCGTGCTTGTAGATCGCCGGAGAAAGGTCGAAAGCGTCGATGAGGGTCGTGGGGTCTCCGTCGTCGAGGCTCAATCGGACGGCCAGTTCTTCGGGCAAAAGAAGATCATCGCGATCGAAAGGTTCGGTATTGGTCTTATCCGCGATGCTACGTGGAATGGTACACTCTTTTAAATGATCGTCGGCGTGACCTTCCAGGGCTCTCCGTAGTTCTGCCAGATACCATGAGGGAGCGAGCACTCTGCCGCTTTCGTCGGAGCGCTGGAACAAGCAATAGAGCCGCTCTTTGGCGGCGTTTACGAGCAGGGTGAAAATAAGCTTCTCCTCGTCGAAGCCAGCGAGTTTCTGGTTCACCTTAAAGCCCAGATCGCGCTCCAAGGTTTCTCGATCTCGATCGCGAAGAAAGGCGTCTTCCCTAATCGTCCGAGGAAAAACACCCTCGTTGAGGCCCAGGATAAACAGCGCACGAAAGGATTGCCCACGGGCAGCGGTGGCGTTGAGCACAGCCACTCCAGCCGCATTAAGAGTGGGAGCTGACACGGTGCAGCGCTCGAGCCAGTGCTGAAAGGTCTGGCTAAAGTCACTCAATGATGTGTTCGCGTGCGCTAAGTCGAGTCCGGCTAGGCGGTCGAGGATGGCGAGAATCTCCATGTGGACAAGATTCTCTGACTTCTCTAACTCCATTTTGTCGGTCTGCGGCGAAATTCCCAGATACTTCTTGAGCAGTCCTCTCCACACACCAACATAATGATTCCAAGAAGCCTCTGGCGGCAAGGTGTTTAAATCCATCGAGATCTCATTGAAAATATTCACCAAGCCGCGAATCTGTACGGCGGCGATTCGAATCATACGCGGCTCATCATGGTGAGCAACTTGGGAAAGAATCAGATCCCGTGTTGTGTAGTCCTGCAAACGGCGCCACTCGTGGATGCCTTTGCAGATTGCTAGCTCACGGGTGGCCAGATCCCACATGTCGGAACGAGGCAGGACCTTATCCATGCCTGAGGAGTCGAGTTGAAAGTAGGGGGAAGATAACAGATCAATGACCTGGGTCCGGAGATAGTCTTTTGCCGGCAGATTGAGCAGCAGGATCACCGCTTTGGTCAGGGGAAACTGCACCAGTGGCTCTTCAATCACGCCGGTGATGGGGATGTGGTGATTGTGAAAGATTTCTTTGATTGGTGGACCATAGGCATCAAGGGTACGGGCCACGACGCCGATGTCATTGAAAGTCATTCCGTCATCGTTCACCAGGCGCAGAATCTCCTTGGCGGCCGTCCCGACTTCATCATGGATGCCAAAGGCGTTTAGGATTTGACAGCGCCATGTTTTCGGTAGCGGCGCATAAGGTCTGTCGGCAACTTGGTCAAACAGCCGGAAAGTGGAAGGCAAATTGTCTTGACGTGCCGGAGTCTCGATGAGAGTTGTCGTCGCTGTAGCGCCATAAATGTAGCGTTGGTAAAAGCGCTCGGCGAAACTCCAGCCCTCGTGGCTCGGCTGCGTCCGCAGGAGCGGGAAAAAGACGGCGGCCGGATAATTCTGTACGATGGAGTGCAAGAGATCCACCTGTATCTGAGTAAGGTCATAGAAGCCGTAATAGAAAATCTGCGCGAACTGACTGAGAAACTGCGATAATGGAGCCCTTTCCGTATTCAGTTTGTCTAAGTCGGATTGGTCTTCAATGCCTTTCTCCTGGCAAAAAAGGCGCAGCGTCTGGAGCAAGGCTAGGAGATCGGACGTTCTCTCGCTGGTCCTCGCGGCGAAGTGACCCTCACGAAGTGCTTCCAAGGCAACCGACGGCTCGACCATTCCATCCCGCAAATCCCGCAGGGTTTGCCAGAGCGCGGCGCATCCGCCAGCTCTCTCTTCAATACCGGCGAAGGCCTCGGTGCCAGTTAGCTTTGTCCGAATGATTTGACGCAATACCTCTTCGAGAAAAAGGTCGTCGCAAAGAATCGGAGGATTCATGCCATTGACTTCCGACCATAGCCTTAGAGAGAGCTGGTGAAATGTCAGCAGCTGAAGATTGACCAGGGATAGACTTTGTTCGTGGGTCAAAAGAATCTTTAGTCGCCGCCGCAGCGAATCTGAGGGAACGAGAATCAACAAGGGCAGGAGCGGATTATCCGCTTTTTGGGCGCGGATTTCCTTAACCAGGGCATTCTCTAGATG
>Ga0209799_1000031_pt1 | contig 24867 bp, 19 predicted proteins | sample PanSoiPlo36MoBio_FD_188324 | JGI IMG/M metagenome (GOLD analysis project Ga0209799, IMG submission 188324) | Tropical forest soil microbial communities from Panama analyzed to predict greenhouse gas emissions - Panama Soil Plot 36 MoBio (SPAdes)... | ecosystem: Environmental > Terrestrial > Soil...
GCGTTTTACAAAAGGGGCTTGCGCCAGCTACTTTACTTGGGAGCGGCAGGTGCGGTGGCGGACTATCGAGTTGGCGATGTCGTGATTCCCAGCGAGTTTACGGATCGCCGCTACAATAGCGTGCGGTTCAAGGAAAATTTCGCTGCCGCTTATCAATCAGAGCTCGCACCATTCGTTACGGTCTATGCGGGTAAAAGGCAGGGTTGGGTGCAGTCGCTTTTTGACGAAACCAAGGATCTGCTCTTGGATTGGCGGAAAAATGCGGTCGTGTCTGTCGATGTCGAAGGGCTTTATCTAGCAAGATTTGCCAGACTGCATTCCGATCTCAGAATCGCTGCTTTGTTTGTCATATCCGACGAGACCCTGGGGGACATAACGATCGACGAAACCAATGCTGTGCGAAAGCGTATCGATCAGTCAGTGGACGAATTGATACCGGTGCTTTTTTCTAAGGTTAGCCAGACTACTCAATAAAGTTAGCTTATGTTGAGCCCGGAAGAGTGGAATATGGTTGACAATACTTCGCCGGGATACGTCGGCAAACATCGCAACGATCTTTGGGCGGAGCGGGATGTCAAATACGGCAAAGGAAATTGGCAGATGATTTGGCTCGTGGGCGGGCATTATCTCGAATACAAGGAGGCGTGCCGTCTCTACGAAGATGCCTATTTTGAATATTTTAAGCAGCGTCCCGAGCTTTTAGAGTATCTGTTGGAAGTCGCTTCGGATGTTTATGACGATGATCCGAGTAACGTGGAATCGGGACTAGATTATTCTAAACGCGGTGACATCAGGACGCACATACAGGATATTGCGATTAGAAATTGTGTGAAACGTTTCGGTAGAGAATTTAAAGGAAATAGGTTGATTCAAATCAGAGACCGAATGGGCGAGCATCCTCTAAGTCTTGCTCTTTCGCCCGGACAGGTTCCGTTTCATAAGCCGGAGCTTATGTCTCATCCGGACAATTTAACTGAAATAAGGGCCAAAGCCTGGTGGTTGCCATCCAGTGTTGAAGATTTTTATCAACGGGCCAAGCGGCTGGTGGTCCGAAGGAAGCCTCGCGATAGTCGGTCTTCTAACGATTAGTCGCAGTGATGTGCCCCTGCGATGCTTTCACAGGTCGCCGAGATTTGTTTCGGTGATCATTTTCCACAGACGTGGGGGATTTTTAGCATCGAGTTCAATCAGGTAAAGCTCATCATTGGCCTGCCGGATCGATAGAGCTTGCTTTAAGGTTAGACCAAAAACGTCGCGGAGGATCATTTGATTCGTAACGGCATGGCCAACGATAAGGATCGCCTCCGACTTATGCTGACGCCGGATCTCTTCGAACGCGGCGCGAACGCGTTCATAGAACTGGTTTAACGACTCTCCTCCATCTAGCTCATCGTTGGGATCGCTGCGCCGCCGCCGCCATTCCTGCTCCGTTGCCGGGTCACTGCCATCCAGCTTTTTCCCCTCAAACTTGCCAATCGCCCGTTCGTTAAGTCCAGCCAGGCTCTTCAGTGGGGCCCCACCACGTGCGATCTCAGCGGTCTCTCGACTCCGACCAAGAGTACTAGAGTAAACGGCGTCCAACCGAACTCCCTTCAGGAGTTCTGCAAGTTTGACTGCTTGTTGCCGGCCCTTCGAGTTCAGAGCGGTATCGGTTACGCCTTGAAGGCGGCGCTCGACGTTCCAGTCTGTTTCTCCATGGCGAGCGAGATAGATCCGGAGCGTTCCAGTAGACTGACCCAACGCAGGCTGATCCAAGATCGACCCGAGAAGGAGACAAAGGCAGATGAGATATACGTGGCGAATAGTGGGACCACTCCTCGCCGCTCCCGGGGACAAAATCACTCCACTCCGCTCCAGCAACAAATGACGCCTGTTGCTTTCTGCCAGATCTAAGGTTGCCATTTTTGTCACGTCCGATATTGTACGCCTCTTTGAGTAATAGCCGAAAGCAAAATTGCCTACAATACTCGGCGTTGCCGCCCGACGCGGTTCCACGTTGTTTCGTCGTGTCCCACTAGATAGATCATGGTAGCTTCCCGATATCCTCACAGATTACTGTTGCGCGCGGCTGGCTTCATAAGCGGCGACGAATGCCGGCGAGCTGCGGCGCAGGCGTTCTAGATCGACCCTACCAGAGCGAGTGATGTAGCTCATGGCGAATTCCATGGGCAAAAGGGCCATGTGCTCGGCGAAACGTTCGTACCACGCGGCGCTGGCATTGGCCGCCGTTACCAGTCTGGCAACCGCCAGCTTACGCGCTTCTTCGTAAGCGGCAAGCGCTGCTGGAACATCCGCGGCATACTGCTCCAGCGCCTTTGCCAGAGCGATAGCATCCTCCATCGCCAGCCGCGTGCCTGAGCCAATGGAAAAATGCGCGGTGTGCAGCGCATCGCCCATGAGCACCCGGTTGCCGATGGACCAGCGCTCATTCCAAACCTTTGGAAACTGTCGCCAGATCGACTTGTTCGATATCAAGCCCTGGCCATCGAGTGATTTGGCGAAGACCTGTTCGCAGACCGCCTTGGCCCGATCGGCGTCCATCTGATCGAAGCCCGCGCTAAAGAACGTTGGCTCATCCACCTCGACAACGAAAGTACTCATGTCGGGCGCATGGGGATGATGGTGAGCATTAAAGTAGCCAAGCTCGGTTTTGACAAACGTGTGGGTCAAAGCTTCAAATTTTTTTGCGGTGCCGAACCAAGCGAAGCGGTTCGTTAGATAGTTGACGTTTGTGCCGAATACGTTTTCGTAGCCACGCCGTACCACCGAGTTCACACCATCCGCGCCGACGATGAGGTCGGCGTTTGCGCAAGTTTCCAGCTCATCAATCGTATAGAGATACCGGGGCTCGACACCTACGGAACGTGCTCTTGCCTGCAAGATTTGCAGCAGCCGCAGGCGGCCAATGCCGGTGTAGCCCATGCCGTCGATGCGGACTTCCTCGCCCTTGTGTACGAGGATGCTGTCGTGCCAGTGCTCGAGAGCCGGCCGGATCGCTGCCAACGTGTCGGGGTCTTCATCGTTGAGGAACTCAAGAGCGCGTTCGGAGAACACCAGACCGAAGCCGAAGGTAGCATCGGCTGGATTCTGCTCGAAAACCTCAACCTCGACTTTGAGTTTGGCGCGCTTGAGCAGATAAGCGAGATAAAGACCGGCAGGTCCTGCGCCGACGATTGCGACTCGCATCGCCATTCCTTTTAGGTTTCGTTGCGGTCTTTACTGTCTGCTTTCGAAGTCACAGTCGTCGCGCCCGTTGGATCAGAGAGACTCGCGATGATCTCGGCGGGGACTGGTTGGGCTTTGATCGCACCCGCCCGCTCAGGATGCGGAGCTGCCCAAACACGTTTCTCAAAGCCCTCGACCACAAGCTGTCCTTCCTTCACTACGCGGTGCCGCACAGTAAAGCTGGTGCGGCCCCACTCACTGACCTCGCTCTCGACGAGGACCTCGTCATCAAAGCGGCATGGCATAACAAACTTCGCTCCCACTTCCACTATCGGCATGCCGACAATCCCATATTTCTGCCGCATGGCGAGCGGCTTCAAGCCGGTGCGTTCGAACAACCATCCCGTGCTCGTGTCGAAGATAAGCAGGTATTGCGGATAAAACACGATCCCGGCGGGATCGCACTGACCCCACTCGATGCGCAAGGTGCGGCGATTGACCAGCATCGGTCTTAATTTCCTTTCGTGTCTGCGGTTCGGGCGCTGATACGGGAGCAAATATAATAAGCGTCCATTTGTCAAACCACTTCCGCGCCCTGCTCAATCAGCAGTCGCTTTAACAACGACCGATGGCAGCGGGTCTCGTCCTCACAATAGCAGCCCACGGAAAAATTCGTCTGTGACGAGAGCGAGGCCAGCAAGGCGATGAGACGCCGAGCGGCCGGCTGGCGCATCTCTCGCCGATATCGCCGCTGGAAGACGCCCCAGCGTTGTGGCGAGAATGGTTTCGATTGCGCCAACGACACGAGTGGCGCGCTCGGAGCCAGCTCTGGCAACCAGACATCGAAGTAATCACGCGCGGCATAGTCGGCTTTGCGCACACCACGCGGCGGCCTGCGCACCGCCCCGATACGCAAACCTTCATTGAGATTACGCGGTGTACCAAGTCGGACAATACAAACAGACATAATCTTAGTTCCCCGTATACCGTCGGCGACCCAACAAACTCGTCATTACAAGTTGAAGCTTCGGGGATTCTACCCTCCCTTTGTAGTGAGAGACCGCAAGACAGGCTCAAGAGCTTTCCAGACGTTGGCGGCGACGATTTCGTGGCCCTTGGCGGTCGGGTGAATGCCGTCGGGAAGGTTGAGTTCGCGACTGCCGCCCACTCCTTCAAGAACAAAAGGAATGAGCACGGCATTGTTCTTTTTTGCAACATCGACGAAGACCGCTTCGAACTTTCGGCCATAGTCGCCGCCCATGTTCGGCGGAACTTTCATCCCCGCCACGATTACTTTGACTTCCGGATACTTATCTTTAGTACGTTCGATAATCGCTTGAAGATTGCTTTTGGTCGTTTCGGGCGCTAGGCCGCGCAGTCCATCATTGCCGCCCAGTTCGAGAATCAAAACGTCGACCCGATTTTTCAACAGCCAGGCAAGCCGGTTCAAACCGCCGGCGCTGGTATCGCCGCTCTGCCCGGCATTGACGACCTTGAAATTCCAGCTGTTCGCATCGATTTTTTCTTGGATCAATGCAGGAAAGGCCTGGTCCGGGTCGAGTCCATAGCCGGCTGTTATACTGTCTCCCAAAAACAAAATGACCCGCGGTGCCGGTGCGGCCATGGACAATCCTCTCAATATTAAGAGGCAAAGAGCAAGAAAAATGATCGTCGAATTCAAGGTGAGTTGTGTACGCGTCATAAAAATTTTAAAGTTACTTCAGTGTTGGCGATTGACCTTGTCATCTTGCAGCATTTCTTGCCGCATCCAATTCCATCAACCATCGAGCATGACTAACAATACCATCCTAAGCGTAGAGCATTTGCGCAAGTTTTTTAAGAGCGGAGAACAAACCCTTACCGTCCTTAGCGATGTGTCCTTTGCCATCGAGACCGGAAGCGCCTGCGCGATTGTGGGCCCGTCGGGAAGCGGGAAGACCACCCTGATCGCTATCTGCGCGGGTCTTGAACGTCCCAGCGAAGGATCGGTGATCTTCAATGGAGTCGCGCTGCACGGGTCAAACGAAAAGGAGCTGGCTCAAATCCGCAACCAGTTTGTCGGTTTCATCTTCCAGAGCTTTCAGTTGCTGCCGTCGCTGACCGCTCTGGAAAACGTGATGGTGCCCGCGGAGATCCGCGGTGAAAATCATGCGCGCAGCCGTGCCGCAGATCTGCTGCAACGGGTCGGTCTTGAAGACCGCTTGCACCACTACCCGATTCAGCTTTCCGGCGGAGAACAGCAGCGGGTTGCGATCGCCCGCGCGTTCATGAACCAGCCAAAAATTCTTTTCGCCGACGAGCCCACGGGTAACCTCGACGCGGAGACCGCGAAGGAGATCGTGCGGTTGATTTTTGAACTCAATGCCACAACCGGAACGACGCTTGTGCTGGTGACCCATGATCCGGACCTCACCCGGCAGGCCGGCCGCGTGCTCAGCCTGAAGGCCGGCCGGCTGGTGGGCGATAATGGAGCGCAGCCAAATAACTTGCGAAGTTGAAGGTTCATGCAAACGGTTTTTAGAAAATGGGTCTGGAGCATGGCGCTGCGAGATGCCCGGCGCGGGCTGAAACCCCTGCTTATCTCCATGTCTTGCGTCGTCCTGGGAGTCGCATCCATCGTCATTGCCTTCTCGTTCCGCGATAATTTGCAGTCCAGCATTCGCACGCAATCGAAAAGCCTCCTCGGCGCCGACCTGGCGCTCGAGGGCCGAGAGCCCTTCTCTCAGGAAGCCGAAGCGCTGATTGCTTCGCTTGGCGGCGACCAATCGCGACAGATCGGATTTACTTCCATGGCGTATTTTCCCGGCAGCGGTGCTTCGCGTCCCGTTCAGGTTCGAGCTATTAGTGGAAAGTTCCCCTATTACGGGGCCTTAGAGACGGAACCTCCATCCGCGGTTCAACAATTCCAGAATGGTCCGAATGCGCTGGTGGATGAAAACGTTATGCTGCAATTCAACGCGCGGATAGGGGATCGCTTGAAAATCGGCGATCGGGAATTTCGCATCGCGGGGAAGCTCCGCAAGATTCCCGGAGAAACGCTGGCTTTTTCATTGATCAGCCCGCGGGTCTATATTCCCCTCGCTTATTTGGACGGCACCCAACTTATTCAAAGGGGCAGCCTGATTCGCTACCGAGTGTATTTCAAGCTCGATGGCCAAACAGATGTCGACCAACTGGTGCAGCGTATCTCGCCCGATTTGCAGCGCCTGCAGTTGCAAGCCGACACGGTGAGCCGGCGTACGGCTGCCATCGCGGCTGCCATAGAAAACCTTTCCCGCTATCTCAGGTTGGCGGTCTTTGTTGCCGTGTTGCTTGCCGGCGTGGGCGTGGCCAGCGGCGTTTACGTTTATGCCAAAGAAAAAACTGCTTCAGTGGCGGTTCTGCGCTGCATTGGCGCCGATCCGGCTGAAACTGTCATGGTCTATCTTATTCAAGTGGTGATGCTTACTTTGGGTGGATCGGTGATTGGAGCGCTTCTCGGTGCCTCGTTGAGCTTCTTGCTTCCCGTTGCCCTCCAAGATTTTCTTCCCGTGAATGCCGTGATGATGATTGTGCCTTCGGGGATCATCGTCGGTTTATTCGTCGGTCTGGGCACCGCACTGCTTTTTACGCTTAGTCCCTTACTGCCTCTCCGCAAGGTCTCGCCGCTGCTTGCCCTTCGTTCTTCCTATGAAGCCGGTCAACCCTACAAGGATCCGCTCCTCTGGTTGGTTTTTCTTGCGATCTTGGCGGCCGTCGCCGCCTTCGCCGTTACGACTACAGCGAGTTGGTTCTTTGGCTTCTGGTTCGTCGCGGGAGTGACGCTCGCGTTCGGTCTTCTGGTGGCCGTGGCTCGGGGTGTGGCGATCCTGATGCGCAAGGTAGCGCCGGGATTTTTGTCGTTTCCGTGGCGTCAGGGTTTGGCCAATCTCCACCGACCGAACAACCAGACCACCACGGTGATGCTTGCGATCGGTTTGGGGACTTTTCTGTTCGTCACCCTTTACAATGTTCGGAGCGCGCTGATGAGCCAGGTGATGCAACGAAGCGGCAAGGGCGAAGCGAACCTCGTCCTCTTCGACGTTCAGCAACAACAGCGACAAGACATCGAGCAACTGGTTCGATCCTTCAAACTCGGCCTCTATGCCGAGGTGCCGGTGGTGACCATGCGCCTATCTGCGGTCAAAGACCGAAGAGTCGAAGAAATCCGCGCCGATGCCAAGTCGAGGATTCCATCGTGGGCGTTGCGCCGGGAATATCGCTCGACCTATCGGAGCCGGCTCGCCGGGACCGAGCAAATCGTCGCGGGAAAGTGGCAGGGAACGGTTGATGGCGACTCGCAACCGATACCGATCTCCCTCGAGACGGGGATCGCGGAAACACTGCGCGTGAGTGTTGGCGATTCATTGGAGTTCGAGATTCAGGGGGTTCCGTTACAGACTAAGGTTGCCAGTTTACGGGAAGTCGATTGGCAGCGCGTGCAACCTAACTTTTTCGTAGTTTTCCCGGAGGGGGTGCTGGAGAATGCTCCTCAGTTCTATGCAGTGGTGGCTCGCGCAGAGTCCTCCGCGGCCGCCGCGAATCTTCAGCGCGCCGTCGTGGAGCGCTTTCCCAACGTGTCGGTGATCGATTTGACCCTGGTCCTCAATACTCTCGATTCCATCCTCGACAGAGTTTCTGATGCGATTCGTGTTGTCGCTCTTTTTACTATCCTGACCGGCTGTGCCGTGCTCGCCAGCGCCGTTCTCAGCAGCCGTTCTCAGCGGGTTAAGGAAAGTATCTTGCTGAGAACCCTCGGCGCTCCGCGGCGACAAATTGTCACGAGCGTAATCGCGGAGTATGTATTTTTGGGATTGATTTCCGCGGTCACTGGCGCGCTGCTTGCGATTCTGGCGAGTTCGGCATTGAGCTTTTACTTTTTCAAAACGACGGCCGCTGTTTCGATTGGGGCGGTGCTCTCGGTGCCGGTGCTGGTTACCTTTGTCACAGTTGTCGCTGGCGCCTTGGGTTGTTGGGGAATCTTTCGGCGCTCCGCCTTGGAAACCCTTCGCGCAGAAGCGTGATATTAAGGAGTTGATAAGTATCTTTATGTTCGAGTGCCCGCGCTTCACGACTCGCCCCTTAGTTCTCCTATGTCTGCACCAAAGAACTTCTTAATAGTTAATCCCTAATGAATTCGCGAGCTACCGATGGTCCGTGATGTTGCCTACCGCTTCCGTGTTCGCCACGATGAGCTGGATTCCTTCGCACACCTCAACAACGCAGTCTGCGTTAAATACATGCAAGAAGCCGCGATTCAGGCTTCAACGGATGCCGGATACTCGCTTCAGTGGTATGAAGAGCGCGCTGTCGCCTGGGTGGTCCGCCGATTGGAGATTCGCTATTACTTACAGGTTCGTTACGGTGACGAGCTCGAGGTCAGGACATGGATATCCGAGTGCGGCAGATCCACCTGCACCCGTGAATACGACGTCACGCGCACTATAGACGGAGCGCGGGTCGCGCGCGGCCGGGGTCTGTGGGTATACATAGACTCGAAAAGCGGACGTCCCATTCGTCTGCCGCAGGAAATCAAGAACGCCCTTGCTCCGGGCGGCGAAAAAGAGGACCTCGGAATTCGCGGTTACAAGTCACGCTCGGTGGAAGATTGCTACCGTTATTGTTACCGGCGTCAGGTGCAAAGCTACGAGCTCGATCCCCTTGGAAGGGCGCACCACACGGTTTTTTTTAATTGGATCGAACAGGCTTACTACAATGCGATACGCTTGGCCGGCCATCCGCTCGATAAGTTGCGTGCCGGCGACTGGATGGTTTTCCAGGGAGGTCACGAGATCGAATATTTTAGTCCTGCTCGCGACAACGATGAGATCGAGATCGTGAGTTGGATTTGCGAGATCGGCAAAGTGCGCGGTGCATGGATCCACGAAATCTACGAAGCCCAAAGTAAAACGCTCATGGCGCGGGACTATTCCCTTGGAATATTTGTCAACGCCAATGGCAAGCCGACGGCGGCCCCGACATCTCTAATGGACGATGTTTTGCGCGGCCCAGCGAGCATTAAACCTTGAACATCCTTGAACGATTTGAACGGCTGGAACGATTGGAACGTTTTTTCCACAGCTGGGTCTATTGCCTCCAGGCGCCTGTCTTTCTATAGTTTGCGAAGCAAATCCCTTCAGGAGTTTCAATGCCGAAACAAAAACCCTACAGGCTGCCCACTACCGTTATCCCCGAACGTTACGAGATCAAACTGACGCCGAATCTTTCCGCGGCTACATTTACGGGAGAAGAAAAAGTTACGATTCAAATTTTCGAGCCCGTCCGGCAAATTGTGGTCAACGCGGCCGAGCTTGAATTTCAAGCCGTTGCGATCAAAGGGCTCGGCGGCGAAGTGGTGCGGGGAAATGTGGCTTTGGATATCGAGAATGAGCAGGCAACCTTCGATTTCCCTGAAACCTTGAATCCTGGACGTTGGGAGCTGCAGATTGCCTTCTCCGGTATCTTGAACGATAAACTTCACGGTTTCTATCGCAGCACGTACAAAGACCCCAACGGGCGGGAAAAGACATTGGCCTCGACGCAGTTCGAATCCACCGACGCCCGCCGAGCTTTTCCCTGTTGGGACGAGCCGGCGTTCAAAGCGGTTTTCCGGGTGACTCTGGTAGTCGATCAAGCCTTGACGGCGATCTCCAACGCGGGGGTTCTCCGTGAGACTCTTCTGCCGGGCACCGGAAAAAAGGAAGTGGTCTTCGCCGATAGCATCAAGATGTCTACCTATCTTGTGGCTTTCATTGTCGGCGAGTTCGAGGGGACGAATCCGGTCATGGTGGGCAATGCCCCGTTGCGCGTGTGGGCGGTACCGGGAAAAGGTCATCTCGCCAAGTTCGCCCAGGAAATCGGCAAATTTTCGCTTCAATATTTCGGCGACTATTACGACATTGCATATCCGGGCGATAAATTGGATTTGATCGCGATTCCGGACTTTGCCTCCGGCGCCATGGAAAACCTGGGCGCGATTACGTTCCGCGAGACCGCGCTTCTGGTCGACGAAGCGAAAGCCACGCGCGCCGAGTTGGAACGAGTGGCGGACGTCGTGTCCCATGAGAACGCCCATATGTGGTTCGGCGACTTGGTGACCATGAAATGGTGGAATGGCCTCTGGCTGAACGAAGCCTTTGCCACGTTCATGGAAATGCTCGCGGTGGACGCCTGGAAACCCGAATGGCGGCGCTGGGACAGTTTCACGGTGTCGCGTGCGGCGGCGATGCAAGTCGATGGCTTGAAGAGCACGCGTCCCATCGAGTTCCCGGTGGAAAGACCAGAAGAAGCAGCGGGTATGTTCGACGTGCTGACTTATGAAAAAGGCGCCTCCGTGTTGCGCATGCTCGAGCAGTATCTCGGCGCCGAAAAATTTCGCGACGGCATCCGGCTCTACCTGCGCCGCCACGAATACGCCAATGCGGAAACGACGGATCTCTGGGACGCGTTGGAAGATTCCACCAAAGAGCCCGCGCGGGCGCTCATGGATTCGTGGATTTTTCAAGCGGGCTATCCGTTGGTCAGCGTCGAAAGAAAGACCGGCGACCTGATTCTCTCGCAGCGCATTTTTCGTTACCTGCAAGACGGTGACAGCTCGGATCGGAAATTTCACGTGCCGGTTTTTCTTCGCGTGGGTAGGAAACAGGGGACGGTCAATAAGACGGTTCTTTTGACCGACCAGGAACTTCGCATCCAATTGCCCGAGGATTTCGATTGGGTGGTGGCGAACGCGGGGGGCCACGGATTTTACCGTGTGCGTTACAGTCCAGAGCTGATGACGGCCGTGAAGCGAGAGCTACAATCGGGGCTTTTGGCGGTCGAACGATTCAACCTGGTGAACGATACCTGGGCGACGACTTTGGCGGGTCTAACGTCGTTGACTGATTACTTGGACTTGATCGATCTGCTGCGCGATGAGACCGATCTTAACGTCTGGACCACGGTGATCATCTCTTGTCACCATCTGCACCGAATCCTGGATGAGACACAGGAGCAGCTATTTCGAGAGCGAATCCGCGCCGTTTTCAACCCGGCGCTTCAGCGCCTTGCCTGGTCTCCGAGAGAAGGGGAGACGGAGCTCGAGCGGCAACTGCGGGGCGACCTGATCAATGCTCTGGGCACGGTGGGAGAAGACAAGGCGTGCCAGGACCGAGCGCGAGGGCTTTACGCTCAATACGAAAAAGACCCAACCTCCGTCGAGCGCAATTTGATCCCGGCTCTGGTTTCGATTATCGCCCACACCGGGAGCAGCGCAGATTATGAGAAGTTTTACTCCAGGTTTAAGAATGCGCAGACCCCCCAGGAAGAGACCCGCTATCTTTTCGCTCTCGGCGCCTTCCGTCACCCGGACTTGATCGACCGAACCCTGAAAATGACCCTCAGCGGCGAAGTGCGCACGCAGAACGCGCCCTATCTGATGCGCGGCATTCTGTTAATTAAAGATGCTAGAGAAAGGGCGTGGTCCTTCCTGAAAGAACACTGGAATGAAATGCTCAACAAATACCCAGATAACGCTATCCCGCGTATGTGCGAAGGTATCATCGGCCTGGTTACTCCCGAGCTTGAGGCTGATGTTCGAAAATTTTTCAGCGAACGCCCGGTAAAGCAGGGGGCGAAGCAAATGGAACAGCACCTGGAAAGACTGCACATCGGAGTCGCGTGTAGAGATCGCTGGAAAAACTTGCTCCGGGGATGAGGCGGATATCGCCATCCGGCGGCCAACAGCTTTGACCCTACGATAGCGCTACCCAGCAACGGGTATTCATAGTAATGTCCATACCCGCCGACTTCACAATCGTGTGTCCTGAACCCACCGGCTTAACTTACACATTATGGCTCTGACAGAAGATGCGGCGGCGAAGATTATTCTGATTCGTTCCATCGAGGAGTGCGACAGGAAATTCTTTTCAGATTCATTGCTGGTCGATGCCTTTGCCGCCGCAAGAAGCATGGCTCCGGGGCTGGGTTGGGTCAAGGCGCGGGCGCAATTTCTGTTTGACCATCTTTCGCCCACTTACCAATCGGTGATTCATCTGGCAACACTACCGATGCCTCTGACGTTGCCCGTATGCCTGATCGCCTTGGTTTTGGGCTTTGCAACGAATCTGCTTGGGCCGGCCGAGAAAATCCATGTCGTGCGCAACCCGGTGTTGTTGCTCGTGTCGTGGAACCTATTTGTCTATCTGGTGCTTTTCCTGGTGCTCTTGGCCAAGCCGCGAAAAAAACACTCAGCGGTTGCGTCATCTGCCAACCCTGCCGGCGCCAAACCGCCGACAAACAACCCGCAAGGCGCAGCACCGGAAGCTAAGATCAATATTTCCCGGTTGGCGCAGTTTTTCATGCCGGGGCTTTGGCATTTTTTTCACCGGGTCGCCTTGGGTGTGGGCGAAAAAAAGAAATTAGCAGACGTCGTCCGCCGCTTTAGTGTCAACTGGTACGCTGTTGCCGCGCCCTTGGTGGTTGCGCGATGGGAAGTCATGCTCCATTTGGGGGCGTTGTTTCTGGCCGCCGGTGCAGTGGCGGGCATGTATTTCCAGGGACTGTTTCAAGGTTATCAAGCGATCTGGAGCAGCACTTTCATTACGGGCGAAGCGTCCGTCGTCAGGTTTGTCCATTTTCTCTTTGGTCCAAGTCTCTTGGTATCCGAGATGCTCGGTCTTGGACTGGCTGGCGAGATCGATGTCGCCCGCCTGCTTTCACCGCAGGGTGACAAAGCGGCCGCGTGGATTCATCTATTCGCGATTACGGTGTTGCTCATCATCCTGATCCCGCGGGCGGCGCTAGCGGCGTGGCAATGGAGAAACATCAAGCGGCGGCGCGGCGACATCAACCTTAAGTTGGACCCCTACTATGGAGAGGTTATCGAAGCTCCCGTACGAGCGTTGATTGAGAAAGAAGTCGCCAACGAAGCTAAACAGTTCTCGGAGGACATTGCCGCCTTCGTCGGCCGGAAGCTTTATGATGAGCGCATCGTTCCGCGCTTGCGGCAATTCCGGGAGGAGGGCGGGAAAGTTTCAGAGCTCAAGTCCGAGATACGCTCGCTGTCGGAAGCTTTTGTTCCGCAAATCGAGTCTTATGTCACTGAAACTCGCTTCTCCGAGTTTCAGAGTACCCTTTCCCAGCGCGTCGGTGAGATCCTGAAAAGTTTGGGGACGGACTTCATCGTCCTCAAAGAACCGCAAGCGGTGCTCGGCGGGATGAAAATAACTCACGGCGGAAACGCGGATATGGGCATCTCTCAACAATTTACCACTGCGATCGGTCTGTCGGTCGGAACCTCGATCGCGCTTGCCCTTGCCACCGTCTGCGGTGGGCTCGGCAAATACCTCGGTGTAGCGATCGTCGCGACCTTGCTACACACCACCGGGCCCGTGGGATTCTTGATCGGTCTCATTGGCGGGGCCGTAGTCGCCGCCGGGGCGTGGTGGCTGGGTAGGGACAAGGTCGCGGATGCGGTTGAAGCTCTCGATCTGCCCGCGGTCGTCGTACGGACTGCGCTTTGGGAATCGCGCTTCCAGCGCCTCGCCGACGATGGCCGAAAAAAATGTGAAGACTCGGTGCGCGTGGAAGTCGATGAGCGGCTCAAGGCGCTGCAGCCGAGAATCACCACCGAGATCTTGTCGCGGGTACGAAGGTTGTGGCAGGGTTGAGGTGGTGAGGGCTAGAATGGTTCAAGTCATTCAAATCGTTCAAGCCGTTCAAAAAGTTCACACGCGGCTCGTTCATATCGTTTTGGCAGCAGTCGTTTGTGTCTTTAGTGATGCGCGTTCGATACGAGCCCAGGCACCCGTAGACAAAGTCGTCGTGAGCTACCCGAGCAAGTCCATCACCAACTTTCCGATTTTGGAGACGGCGAAACAAAAAGGTTTCTTTCAGAAAGAAGCGCTGAGCGTGAGTGTCGTCTACATGCGCGGTGGCATCGACATCAAAGCCTTACTGACCGGCGACGCTGACTTCGGCACGGGCAGCACTACTGCGGTGACTGCGTTTGTCGCCGGCGCGCCGCTACGTGTGATCATGAGCCTTAACGCTTACGTCGATCAAGGTCTTTACGCGCAACCCAAGTACCGCAGCTTGGCGCAGCTGAAAGGGGAATCGATCGGATCGCTCAATCCCGGCGGACTCGTGGACACTCTGTTGCGACGCATCCTAATTCAGGGCGGTCTCCAGCCGGCGAAAGACGTGATCATCCTTAACATGGGCGGGACACCGGAACGCTACGCCGCTTTGAAATCTGGCACGATCGCGGCGTCGATGCTGAGCGCGCCTCACAGTCTGCGTGCTGAGAAAGAAGGTTTCACTAAGCTTGCGGCCACTCGCGACTACGTAAACGTGTCCGGCACGGGGCTGGTCGCGCATGTTGACCAGATCAAGAAACGGCCGGCCATGATGAAACGATTCATACGCGCCTCCCTGCGCGCGATGAGCTATATTCGTGAGAATCGTAGCGAGACAACCCAAATGATCGTCCGCGAGTTCGGGATGGATCAAGAAGTTGCCACGCTCGCTTACAAACAGTTGTTAGAATTGCTCAGCCCGGACGGCAAAAACCGTGTGGAGGGTTATCAGCTCTTGATCGATTTCGCTCGCGCCGCGCAGAAAGTGGACAAACCAATCAGCGCCGCTCAGTTCATCGACGAAACCTTGCTCGATGAGGTGCTCCGCGAAGGCGTCACACAGCGGTGACCGCGTTCACCTCTCAAATCACACGTATGGAATGAAGTCTTTCGTAACCATCCTAGCTTGTCTCCTTCTTTTCATGGTCGGATTTCCGATCAGGGCTGCATCCGACGGGCGTGAAGAATGGGAGAAGGTTCTGCGCGCGGGGAAACAAGAAGGCAGAGTTGTCCTTTACACCTTTCCCGGCCAGGAGCTTGTGTTCCAGGAGTTTCAGAAAAGCTTTCCCGACATCAAGCTGGTGGAAGTGAGTGTGCGTGGATCGGAACGGGTCACAAGAATCGTGTCTGAAAGACGAGCGGGAAAGTATCTTGCCGATATTCTTATCGGCGGCGTCGGCTCGGCCCAGTCCGGGCTTCTCAAAACAGGGCTCCTCGATCCGATCAAGCCCGGCCTGATTCTCCCCGAAGTTTTAGACGAGTCGAAATGGTGGCAGGGAAAGCACGTCTACGGCGACGACGAAGACAAATATATCTTCTCTTTCGGCGGTGCGCCGCTTTATTATTTCCACTATAACACCACGCTGCTGAACCAGCAGGAATTCAAATCCTACTGGGACTTTCTCAATCCCAAGTGGAAGGGAAAGATGGTCGTAACCGAGCCAATGACTGGGGGCACGCAGGAGCCCTTGGTTTTCATGTATCACCACAAGGAGCTCGGCCCTGATTTTCTCCGACGATTTCTAACCGAAATAGATCTCGGCGTGAGTCGCGATATAAGGCAGCTCTTGGATTGGGTAGCTCAAGGCAAATACGCCATGTCGGCTTTGCAAAACGCCGATCGAATACGCTTGTGGGATGCGAAAAAGCAAGGCTTGCCGGTAAATGCATTCGAGACTGACAAATTCAAGGAGGGGGGGCTGGTAGGGTCGGGCGGCGGTAACATCGCTTTGATCAATCGAGCGCCTAACCCCAACGCGGCGAAGGTTTTTATCAATTGGTTCCTTTCGCGGGAAGGTCAAATCGCCTACCAAAGACTTGTCCAGGGCGGGAGAAACTCGCTCCGAATCGACATCCCGAAGGATGATCTTCCGCCCCACGCACGGATCAGACCGGGAGCCAAATATACCCTCATCGATGATGTCGGCTATAGCGATCTCGACTCGGTCCAGCGGTTTGTAGGCGAAACCTGGAAGAAAAAGTAATCGCATGAAAAGCTCCGTCGCCGGTCTGATGAGTCGAGGGAATTTGCTTTAGCTACGGAGGCTAGCCGGAAAATTGCCGAAGAGAAGCAAAAACAGATCGAAGAATAAGGCCAATCGCGCGCGTCCACGGGAACAAGTTTCGCAAGCACGAGAACCGCAGCGGCAGTCCGAACCCAGCGTGGTCGACACGCGAATGTTTTATGCCGTCGGGGCGGCGATCGTTGGCATTTTAGTCGCGGTTATCATCTGGGTTGTCATCCAGAGATCAAGTGAAGGTCCGGGGCTGGGTCTCTCCTCGCCTACGATAACGTTGCCAGAGCAAACTGAAGGCTCAATCCAGGCTCCTTCAAGCGCAAAAGTGCTTCGCGACCGCCTGAAGGGTGGGGGAGAAGGACCTGCGATGGTCGTGATTACGGCAGGGTCGTTTCAAATGGGAGATGTTCAAGGCCGCGATAAATCCGCAATGCCAGTCAGAACGGTTAGAATCCAGAAGCCTTTCGCCATTGGCCGCTACGAAGTGACTTTTGAAGAATACGATAAGTTTGCCCAAGCGACGAAGCGAGAACTGCCGAATGATGGGGGCGGGGGTCGGGGCCGGCAACCCGTCATCAATTTCTCATGGCAAGACGCCGTGGAATATGGCAAGTGGTTGTCGATGCAGACAGGCAACCGTTACCGCTTGCCCACTGAAGCGGAGTGGGAATATGCTGCTCGTGGTGGGACGGAAACCCTCTACTGGTGGGGGAATGAAATGAAAACCGGCATGGCGAACTGCGCTGGCTGCGGTAGCCAGTGGGACAACAAAGTGACGGCGCCGGTGGGTTCGTTCCCGCCCAATCCTTTCGGAGTTTACGATACGGCCGGTAATGTATGGGAGTGGGTGGAGGACTGCGACCATGAGGATTACGCCGCTGCGCCTACGGATGGCTCGGCTTGGATGAAGGAAGGCGGTGGTAACTGCTACACGCGTGTCTTTCGCGGCGGTGCGTGGAACTACGCGTCCAGGGGGCTGCGGTCTTCATTCCGCGGCAGGGGTGACCCAGGAGTCCGAAGCGCCGCCATTGGCTTCCGTCTGGTCCGAGAGATGGACTAGGCCTTCCTGCGGAAGGTTCAAAACGTTCCAGCCGTTCAAATCGATCAAGCCGTTAATCGAGATAAAAACTTAAACGTCCACGACTTCTTGGTGGCCGAAGATCGGTTTCTCGACCATCAAACCAATAAATCTGTGTTCCGGTTTTGACGGGATGATGAAGTGATGTTACTGAATAAACGTCATTTTATTGTGGTGTCGTGGACGATTTGAACTGCTTGAACGGCTTGAACGATTGGAACGTATCTCCATGGAAACTTTATCCAAAAAGCGATTGACAACTAAGTAAGTAATCGCTAACTTACCACTCATATGAGGAACAACGGGCGGCTTTCTGCGGAGGAGCGGCGGCAGGCCATCGCCGATGCCGTTCGTGACGTTTTTGCCGATAAAGGGTTCGACGGTACGACGACACGGGAGCTGGCCAAAGCTGCCGGCGTCTCGGAGGCATTACTTTACAAACATTTTCCAAGCAAAGAGTCGCTTTATGCGGCGATGCTCGATGCCTGCGTCAAAGGTCCGACCTTCGCCGAATTTAAACGAATTCTGACCCTGGACCCATCGACTTCGACCCTCGTTTTCATGGTCCATTTCGTCGTGTCGCGCTTCGTCCAGGGATGGGCCGGCGACCCTAACAAGAAGGTCATGGATCGCTTGAGCGTGAGGAGCCTTCTGGATGACGGGGCTTTCATCAGGATGACGCACAAAAAGTTTGCGCCGGCTTGGCTGGCCAAGTTCGAAGCTTGCCTGAAGGCGGCGGCCAAGGCTGGAGAAATGCATGAAATTCCGCTGCGGCAAGATCTCAGGGCCTGGTTGGTGCATCACATCGCTTTTGCGTTGATGCTCCATCTTCATCCGGAACAGCCGGCGGTGGATTACAAAGTTTCGAAACAAGCCTTGGTCGAGCAAACCGTCTGGTTTGCATTATTGGGCGTGGGGCTCAAGGAGCAGGCGATTAGGCGTTACTACAACCCGAAGGCTCTGTCGTTGTTGACCCCATAGCTTTTAGATCCCGGTGGTTAGTGAAGACCCACTAACTCCGGGCCAAAGTTGCGACGAAACGGTTGTCGATTTTGGGTTTCACCGAATGACCGTGAGCTAACGAGCGGTCGAGACCATAATGGGGTTTGGTGCAGAGAAGAAGCGCTAAGCCGTACTTGTCGATTCGGGGCTAAGCCAATCGACTATTGAGGAGACAAGAAACATGAAATTCGAAAAAAAACGAACCGAGCACGTAGCCGTGCAAATGGGCTCTGGCAGCGACGAAAGAATCGCGTCCCTTTTTCAACCCGACGTACTGCTGGCCGACCAGTTCAGCGAGAATTTTCGCAGAAAAATTCCGTTGGAACCGGAAAAGGCTTTGCTGCTGGCGGTGTTGGACGACGGAGTTCGGTGTTTTCAGGACAACATCTTTCCGCAGAACAAGAAAAAGCAGATTCTTTTTGATGAAGCCCGGGAATGGATTTTTAGCGACGAATCGAATGAGATCTTCTCGTTCGTTTCGATTTGCAACGCGCTCGGTTTTGATCCCAATTACATCCGCCGGGGACTGAGACAATGGCATGAACGGGCTCTGGCCGCCAAGCGTAAGAAACAGCGTGGCTCCGGGCCGGTGCCGCAGCGCCTCGTTGCATAAATGTTGAAATCGCGCAGCATCAAAGATACGCGGAGATGGATTTCCGTTTCCGTAACGGTGCTTGTCATCTCCGGCGTTCTGGCCCTTTTGGCCGGCTGCGAGAAGAAAGCACCTGCGTCGTTTGAACGGCCACCGGCACCCGTGACCGTCGCCACGGCGGTTACGCAAGACGTTCCCAACTATATCGATGCCATCGGCAAGTTCGTCGCCCGCGAAGTGGTTTCAATCCAGCCACAGGTCTCTGGGCGGATTACCCAGATCCATTTCGCTGACGGAGCCGACGTCAAGGTGGGACAGGTTCTCTTCACCATTGATCCACGGCCCTATCAGGCGCAGGTCAATATGGCAGAGGCCAATCTCGGCCAAGCGAAAGCGGCACTTGAACTAGCCAAGATCAATTTTGATCGCGTGACGAGTGTCACGGATCAGAGAGCGGTTTCCAGGCAAGACTACGACGCAAAGAAAAATGCGGTCGCGGTAGCCGAAGCCCAGGTCAAACAAAATCAAGCCGCGCTGGACAATGCCCGTCTCAACCTCGACTACTGCACGATTCGCTCACCCATCAATGGCCGGGCCGGGCAACGGCTCGTCGACCTCGGCAACGTGGTGACGGCCAACAGCGGCTCCTTGTTGGTGATCCAGCGCTTGGATCCGATCTACGCCGACTTCACCATTACCGAAAACGATCTTACGGCGGTGCAACGCAACATGGCGCGGGGGGCCTTGAAAGCCGAAGTGCGCCTGTCCGACGAGCCCGAAAAACCCCGCGAGGGTAAACTTACTTTCCTTGATAACTCCGTGCAGGACGGAACCGGAACGGTCAAACTGCGTGCCACCATTACCAATGATGATCGCCGTTTCTGGCCGGGCCGATTTGCCAATATCCGCTTGATTCTCGGTATGCAGCAGAGCGCGGTCTTGATTCCCGCTGAAGCGACGCAGAGGTCAGCCAAAGGTTCCTTTGTCTATGTTATCAAACCAGACTCCACTGCTGAGTTGCGCCTCGTTACCATAGGCCAACGCCAAGGCGACCTCGTCGTGGTTAACAAGGGCATTAACTCGGGCGAACGGGTGGTTACCACCGGACAGCTTGGTGTAACCCCCGGTGGCAAGGTCCGTATCGCAGAGCCGACCAAGGTCGAAAATACGCCTTCCTCGACGCGCGAGGAGACCAAGTCATGAATTTTTCCGAACCGTTCATACGCCGGCCGGTGATGACGACGGTCTTGACCGTCTCGGTCATTCTTTTCGGCATTCTCAGTTATTCGCGTCTGCCTGTAAACGATCTGCCGGCGGTGGACTATCCCGTCATCCAGGTGCAAGTGAGTTATCCGGGCGCCAGTCCCGATACGGTGGCTAACGCCATCGCCACGCCGCTCGAGCGGCAGTTCATGCAGATCAACGGACTTGAGCTGATCACTTCCAAAAGCAGCCAGGGAAATGCAAGCATGACCTTGCAATTTGCTCTCGACAAGAACATCGACGCTGCGGCCACGGATGTGCAAACGGCGATCTCGCGGGCAACCGGCAGTTTGCCTATCGACCTGCCGTCGCCGCCAACGTTTTCCAAGACTAACCCCAATGACCAGCCGATCATGTACATCGCGCTGATCAGCGACTCGGTGACCCCGGGACAACTCTACGACTATGCCAGCACGCAGGTGGGCCAGCGCATCAGCATCCTGCGCGGCGTGAGCAGCGTTGGCGTATTCGGCGCGAAATCGGCGATCCGGATCAAGGCCGATCCTTCCGCCATGTGGGCTCGCGGCATATCCGTCGATGATTTGACTGCCGCGGTTAGAAACGGCACAAGCACCGTCGGCGCGGGACAGTTCGATAATTCGGCCGGCACATTGCTGCTGCGGCCGCAGGGCCAACTGGATGATGCCCGAGACTACAGCAATCTCATTGTCAGTCACAAGAACGGGTCACCGGTTTACCTGCGCGATGTCGCTCGGGTGGAAAACTCGGTTCAGGATGAGCGGATCAACATGCGCTTTTGGGTGCGCGGTTACCCGCCGCCATCGGCTACCGTCGTTGTTGCGGTCAACCGCCGGGCCGGCGCCAACGCTGTGGAAGTTGCCAAGAGCGTTCGGGATCTGTTGCCGCTGATCAGCGCAGAACTGCCCGGATCGGTGCTTGTGACGCCGATCTATGATCGTTCGCAGACCATCATTCATTCCGTATTCGACGTACAGGTGACCCTCGCGATTGCCTTTGTGCTGGTAGTGATCGTGATCTTTCTGTTTCTCGGACGGGCGAAGGATACACTGATTCCAGCCGTGGCCCTCCCCCTTTCTCTGCTCATCACTTTCGTAGCGATGGATCTCCTGGGGTACAGCTTGGACAACCTATCACTTATGGCCCTCACTTTGGCGATCGGGTTTCTCGTGGACGATGCCATTGTGTTTCTGGAGAACACCGTGCGTCGCATGGAGCGCGGCGAGAAAGCGCTGGAGGCGACCACCAACAGCGCCAAGGAGATCAGCTTCACCATTGTCTCCATGACCATTTCTCTAGCGGCGGTCTTCCTCCCCTTGGTTCTGATGTCCGGTTTGGTGGGGCGCATCTTCCGCGAGTTCGCCGTTACTATAGTTATTGCGATCATCGCTTCCGGTCTGGTGTCGCTGACCCTCACGCCGCTCATGTGCGCAAGGCTGCTAAAGGATCGTGGTGAAGGCGCGAAGAAAACCTGGATGGAGAGGGTGATCGGCGGTGTCGAGAAGCGTGTGCTCGGCGTCTATAGCAGGTGGCTCTGGTGGTTCCTGCGCTTCCGGTCGATCTCTGCGCTCATCTGGGTTGTCTGCCTGGCAGGCACCGTCTGGCTTTTTATGTTAGTTCCCAAAGCGTTCCTTCCCGTGGGCGACAGCAGTTTCGTCTGGGGCGTCATGATCGCCCGCGAAGGCTCATCGCCAAAGGAAATGCGCGCCCTGCAAGACCACGCGGACGAAGTGATGCGACAGGATCCGGCCGTTGACGCAACCTTTACGATGACGGGCAATAACCAGTTCCTTTCGTCGAATCAGGGACTGCTTCTCGCATTTCTCAAGTCGCCCGCCGATCGAGCACCGATTCAAGGGGTGGCGACCAATTTAATGGGCAAGCTGAGTGCTATTCCCGGGGTGATGCCGTTCTTACGGCCATTTCCAGTGCTGGAGATCAGCACAGGGGCGACGAATCAAAACCAGGGACAATACGCCTTCTCCTTATCCGGCGTGAATGCCACTCAGGTGTATGAAGTGGCGACGAAGCTCATGGAAAGGCTGAGTGCTTATCCTGGATTTGCCACGATCTCTTCGGACTACTTCAACAAGACCCCTAACCTCGATATCGAGATCCGACGCGACCAGACCAAGATGTACGGCGTGTCGGAGACGCGCATCCTGGCGCTGCTCAGAAACGCCTACTCCCAGAACTACCTCTACCTGATCAAGAAGCCTGAAGATCAATACCAAGTCATTTTAGAAGCGCGAGATGCGGCCCGGTCAGAGCCCCGGGACCTCTCGCTCCTGTACATCAAGTCTGACGACGGGAAAAATCTCGTGCCGCTCAATGCCCTGGTTACTTGGAAAGAATCGCTGGGCCCCCAGGCGGTAAACCATCTTAACCAATTCACCAGCGTCACGATCTTTTTTAACCTCAAGCCGGGCGTGGCCGTCGGCGATGCTACCAACTTCATCACCAAAACCGCTGCCGAGGTCGTGCCACCGACGGTGCGTGCAAGCCTGCAGGGCGAGGCACTGACTTTCAGCAATACCGTTCGCGATCTGACGATTCTGATGTTCTTAGCCATCTTCGTCATGTACGTGATCCTTGCCATTCTTTATGAAAGTTATCTCCATCCTTTAACTGTGCTCTCGACCTTGCCGACGGCCCTCGTTGGCGGATTGTTGACGCTCTACTTGTTCGGCCAACAGGCGTCGCTCTATGCCTTTGTCGGCATGTTCATGCTGATGGGCATCGTGAAAAAGAACGGCATCATGATTGTCGACTTCGCTATCCATCGGGTGGCTGCCGGCGAATCGGCTGAAAAGGCGATTCACGATGCCAGTTTGGATCGCTTCCGTCCGATCCTGATGACCACCCTCGCTGCCGTTTTTGGCGCGCTGCCAATCGCGCTCGGGTTCGGCGCCGACGGCGCTTCGCGTCTACCGCTGGGCCTGGTTATCGTCGGTGGTCTGATCGTCTCTCAGTTCATTACTCTTTTCATAACCCCGGTGATTTATCTCTACCTTGAGCAGTTCCAGGAGAAAGTCTTGGACCGCACTTCTTTCTTCCGCTCGGAGCGCACCGCTGCGCCCGGCGGCGTCCCGGTGGAGAAGCGCGTCTCATAGAGCGAGCAGGGATCATGAACTTCCTCTTTTACTTACCCGAGGAAACTGATAATACGGCTATAGTTTCCTAAGTTTATGAGTGCCCGGGCGCACAAACCATTAAAAATCGCCGGCGCGGGACCGGTGTCCGAGAATTTCGCCGCTCAACGGATTGTCACCGCGGCCCGGCGCCATTTTTTTGCTCATGGCTTCCGCAGCGTCACCATGGATGACCTAGCTGAAGAGCTCGGGATGAGCAAAAAAACGCTGTACGCCTCCTTTGCGAGCAAGACAGACCTCTTGAGGGCTGTCTTGCTGGACAAGTTCCGCAGCATCGAGACCGACCTGGAGCGCATTGTCTCGGTTTCCTCAACCGACGTACTTGATTCGCTGCATCAATTGCTTGCCTGCGTGCAGCGCCATGCAGAAGAGATCCAGCCGCCTTTCGTGCGCGATATCCGCCGGGAGGCGCCGGAAATGTTCCAGCTCGTGCAAAGCCGCCGGCGAGACGTGATTCAGCGCTACTTTGGTGGAATTTTTGACGAAGGACGAAGAGCGGGGATTTTTCGTAAAGACATTTCGACCCGATTGATGATCGAAATTCTTCTGGGCGCGACGGAAGCGATCATGAATCCGCCGAAGATGGCCGAGCTCGGTCTGACCCCAAAGACGGGGTTCTTAACTATCATTACCGTCGTTCTTGAGGGCGTGCTCGCGGAAAAAGGAAGATCGAGAGAGAGACACGGAGAAAAGGCAACTAGGAGACACGTAACAGACGGGGAGACAGAGAAACAAGGAGACCAGGAGAAAGGAAGCCGGGAGATACCGCGCGCGTTGGTACGGGGTGATGCATGAGGCGAACGATTCTAATCGTGCTATTAATCCTGATCGGGGCGGCTACTGTCGGCCTGACTTGGTGGCTGACACGGCGTGAGAACAATTCCCGTGAGCTTGTGCTCTATGGGAATGTAGATCTGCGGCAGGTACAGCTCTCTTTCAACAACAGCGAGCGGATTGCGACGGTGCTGGTGCAGGAAGGCGAGCGGGTGCGCAAAGGCCAACTCGTGGCCCGGTTGGACACGCGACGCTTGGAACCGCAGGTAGCCCAGGCGGAGGCTCAAGTTGCGGCCCAACGGCAAGTTGTACAGAGGCTCCATAGCGGTAGCCGTCCCGAAGAAATCGCCCAGGCACGGGCGAACGTTGCATCGGCGAAAGCCGACGCCGAAAACGCTCGCCAGCAGTACGAACGCATCAAGAGCGCAGCAGAGATGTCCGCCGGACGGGCTGTGCGCCAGCAGGATGTGGATACCGCCAAGGCGGCCTTCCAGGTGGCTGAGGCAAAACTGGTCGTCAACCAGCGAGCCCTGGACCTGGCCGTGATCGGGCCACGCAGGGAGGACATCGCCGAGGCCGAGGCGCGACTGCGGGCCGATGAGGCGCAGCTGGCTTTGCTCCGGCAGCAATTGGTGGACGCAGAGCTGCTGGCGCCAATGGATGCCGTCGTGCGCAACCGAATATTGGAGCCCGGCGACATGGCCTCTCCGCAAAGGCCCGTCTTCTCGCTCGCCATCACCGACCCCAAGTGGGTGCGCGCCTATGTATCCGAGTCAAATCTGGGCAAAGTTCATCAGGGAATGGCCGCTACGGTTGCGGTGGATAGTTTTCCCAATCGGCGTTTCGACGGCTGGGTTGGTTTCATTTCGCCTGTGGCCGAGTTCACACCGAAAGCCGTGCAAACCGAAGAGCTACGGACAAGTCTGGTCTATGAAGTCCGTGTCTTCGTCAAGGATCCGTCAGATGAGTTACGCCTCGGCATGCCGGCGAC
>Ga0209799_1000032_pt1 | contig 24695 bp, 23 predicted proteins | sample PanSoiPlo36MoBio_FD_188324 | JGI IMG/M metagenome (GOLD analysis project Ga0209799, IMG submission 188324) | Tropical forest soil microbial communities from Panama analyzed to predict greenhouse gas emissions - Panama Soil Plot 36 MoBio (SPAdes)... | ecosystem: Environmental > Terrestrial > Soil...
TGATGGGGATGTGGTGATTGTGAAAGATTTCCTTGATTGGTGGGCCGTAGGCATCGAGGGTACGGGCCACGACGCCGATATCATCGAAACTTATCTCGCCATCGGCCACCAGTCGCAGAATCTCCTTGGCGGCAGCCCCGACTTCATCGTGGATGCCAAAGGCGTTTATGATTTGGCAACGCCATGTTTTCGATAACGGCGCATACGGTCTCTCACTGACTTGGTCAAATAGCCGGAAAGTGGCAGGCAAATTGTCTTGGCGCGCCGGAGTCTCGGTCAAGTTTGTCATCGCCGTGGCGCCTTGAATGTAGCGTTGGTAAAAGCGCTCGGCGAAACTCCAGCCCTCGTGGCTCGGCTGCGTTTGCAGGAGCGGGAAAAAGACGGTGGCCGGATAATTCTGTACGATGGAGTGAAAGAGATCCACCTGTATCTGAGTAAGGTCGTAGAAGCCGTAGTAGAAAATTTCCGCAAACTGGCTGAGAACGCGCGACAAGGGAACTCTTTCCGTTGTCAGTTTGTCTAGGTCGGAATGGTCTTCAATGCCTTTCTCTTGGCAAAAAAGTCCCAAGGTCTGGAGCACGGCTAGGAGATCGGATGTTCTTTCGCTCGTTCTCGCGGCGAAATGACCCTCACGAAGTGCTTCCAAGGCAACCGATGGCTCGACCGTTCCATCGCGCAAATCCCGCAGGGTTTGCCAGAGCGCGGCGCATCCACCGGCTCTTTCTTCAATGCCGGCGAAGGTCTCGGTGCCAGGTAGCTTTGTCCGAATGATTTGACGCAATACCTCTTCGAGAAAAAGGTCGTCGCAAAGAATCGGAGGATTCATGCCATTGACTTCGGACCATAGCCTTAGAGAGAGCTGGTGAAATGTCAGCAGCTGAAGATTGACCAAGGATAGATTTTGTTCGCGGGTCAAAAGAATCTTTAGGCGGCGCCGCAGCGAATCTGAGGGAACGAGAATCAACAAGGGCAGGAGCGGATTATCCGCTTTTTGGGCGCGGATTTCCTTAACCAGGGCATTCTCTAGATGGGGATGAAAAGGACCTAAGACCGTCTTCATTAGAGTCTTAGGAACAAAATTAACATAACCACGCTTCCAGGCAAAGATTTTTAAGTTGCAAAAGAGCCTTCGAAGATTTAGAAGATTTAATAGAAGATAAGCTTTCTCCCATATGTTCTTCAGGCCCAAGCTCCAGGCAAAATTTTTCCTCGTCATATTTTTCTTTGTCGCGGCGTTCTCTTCCTATGCCCAACAACGCGGCACCGGCATCGTTGTTTCGGACAGCCCGCTAGCAACTCAAGCTGGAACGGAGATTCTTGATCGGGGCGGCAATGCTATCGACGCCGCTATTGCCACCGGGTTTGCCCTCGCCGTGGTCGATCAGGCCGCATCGGGTCTCGGTGGCGGCGGCTTCATGATTGTCTACGAGGCCAGAGATAAACGGGCCCATGCGCTGGACTTCCGGGAGACTGCGCCGGAGGCGGCGCACGCCGACCTCTATATGAGAAACGGAAAGCCTGTACCATCATTGAGTTTGACAGGTGCGTTGGCAGTGGCGGTGCCCGGCGAAGTGGCGGGTTTGTTGGCAGCGGGGAAACGGTTTGGCAGTCTGCCGTTGGCGACTCTAATGGCGCCGGCTATTCGTCTGGCAACGGATGGGTTCCCGTTGGATGCCGCCCTGCGTTATGCCATCGAACGGCAAGCGTCCAACATGAAAAAGTTTCCTGAGCTGGGTCGAGTCTTTCTGGTAAAGGATGAAGTGCCGCCCGAGGGCGAAATGATTCGCCAACCCGACCTGGGTGAAACCTTGAAAGCGATCGTCTCTGAAGGTGCCGATGTTTTCTATCAAGGCTGGATCGCACAAGCTATCGTCGATACCGTGAAAAAGGATGGAGGTATTCTTACACTTGAGGATTTGAGAAGCTATAAAGCCATCTGGCGTGAGCCACTCGTTGGAAGCTACCGCAAGCGGACTGTGATTACGATGCCTCCGCCGAGTTCAGGTGGGGTGGCTTTGATCGAGATGTTAAACGTGCTGGAAGGGCATCAACTGACCAAGCTTGCGCCCAACTCGGCGACTTATCTCCACCTGGTTGCCGAGGCAATGAAACACGCCTTCGCTGACCGCGCGCAGTATCTCGGCGATCCGGATTTTGTCAAAATGCCGATCCCAACCTTGGTGTCCAAGGACTATGCGGCTTGGATTCGCGGCCGGATTTCTCCTGTGAAGACACACCCCCCAAAGTATTATGGGTTGGCGAATTTCAAATCAGAGCAAGGTGGAACGACCCATTTTAACGTCCTTGACCGCCTCGGTAACGCCGTCGCGTGCACCTTGTCGGTTAACACACGCTTCGGTTCTAAGATCCTTGTGCCTAAAACCGGGATTGTCTTGAACAACGAGATGGATGATTTTGCGATTCATCCGAGCGGCAATGTTTACGGCTTGGTGGGCAACGATGCCAATTCATTGCAGCCGAAAAAGAGGCCATTAAGCAGTATGACACCGACGATCATACTCCAAGGCGATCGTCCGGAATTGATCGTCGGAGCAGCCGGCGGCCCGCGAATCATCAGTGCGACCTTGCAAACGATTCTTAACGTCTTGGATTTCCATATGCCGGTCAAGGAGGCGGTCGAAGCCCCGCGCATCCATCACCAATGGATACCGGACGAGCTCAACGTGGAAGACAAGCTGCCGCCAGAAACCAAGAAATCTCTCGAACGTAGGGGGCATGTGATACGAGAACGGGTTGCTCTGGGTGTGGTACAGGCAATTCTGGTAAAACGGTCAAAGACTAGCGGCGCAGCTGATTCAAGAAAAGCGGATCGGGCGCGTTCGGAATAGCCGTCGAAACTGTTACAGCCGAGGGATTACACAGCGTTCGGTGCCCGTACTGCCTTCTTTTTCAGGCATGGGTCCAATCAGTTGCGCCGAATCAGCAAGCCCAAGATCAGGCCGACACCGGCGGCGACACCTACCGCGCTCCAAGGATTTTCACGAATATAATCGTCGGCGACGTCGGCATACTCTTTCGATTTCTTGACCAAGGCTTTTTCTGCGTCCGCGAGTGCCTTTTTGCCTTCGATCAAGCTTTGCTCGATCTTTTGGCGAGCCGCGGTTACTTTCTCGCCAGCTTGGTTCGTGGTAGCTTTTAGTAATTCCTCAGCGTCCCCGACTAAAGTCTTTAGATCGCTGACAAGTCTGTCTCTCGTTGTTTCACCTTCCATGGTAACCTCCTTGGCTTACGAATGCTTGGACCATGATAATCAGCCCTCCAGGGGTATTTCAAGGACTGGTGTTGATTTCAGAATATTTTCTCGCGAAAATTGATTTGTGCTTTTTCATCCCTTACCATAAGTGCAATTTTTTGACCCATTGGAGACTAAAGGAGGAAATATCTCGATGTCGCTCTGGAAGTTGTGCCAGACGGTTTGCTTGTTTGTTGTAGGAATTTTGCTGCTACCCGTAGTTTCTTGGTCTCAAAGCTCCCCCGATCCGAAACTGATCGAGGGAGCCAAAAAAGAGGGTCAAGTCGTCTACTATACGACAATGACCTTGGATCAGAGCAAGCAAACGGTAGACAGATTTGAAAAGAAGTATCCCTTCATCAAAGTCACCCTTTTTCGAACGGGCGGCGGACCACTATTAAACAAGATTTTCACCGAATCCCGCGGCGGTAGACATGATTGGGACGTGGTCGTCGGCAGAGGCGAAATGGTCTTGCCGCTCATGGAAAGAAAGCTTTTGGCCTCCTACCGCTCGCCGGAGGACAAGATGATTGACGACCAATTGGCAGACAAGGAGGGTTACTGGACAGCTTATTACGTCAATAGCTACGTGCTGGGCTGGAATACCAAGCTGGTTAAACGCGAGGATGTCCCAAAAACTTATGACGCGCTGCTCAATCCAAAGTGGAAGGGCGGACAGATATCGCTCGATACCGAGGCCTACGGCATGTTCGAAGGGCTGAAGGGTGTGTGGGGCAACGAGAAGGTGCTGGACTATTTCAAAAAACTTGCGGCTCAGGGACCGGTTTTAAAGCGCGGCAATACTGAAAGAGTGCAGTTAGCTGTGGCCGGTGAGTATCCCTTGATCATTGCTTACAATCAGACAATTCAAAGAATGACTTCTCGCGGCGTGCCGATTGACTGGATCGCCCTCGACCCGGCGGTGACTCAGGTGAATCCCGCGATGATTGGAGCAAAGGCTCCCCATCCTAACGCGGCTCGACTGTTTTACGACTACATTCTTTCGAAGGAAGGCCAAGAGCAGCTTCGTGGTTTCCAAAGAATTCCGGTACGCAGGGACGTGGAACCCGATCCGCCGCGGCTCTTCAGGGGATTTAAATACGTCATCGAAAATCCTGAGGACTATAAAGATTTCGATGCCACGGTGAAGCAGTACTTGGAGATCTTCAAACTGCGTTGACTAATATGCCACGACATCGGGCGGAGGTACAAACCGCGGCTGTAGTCTCGCCAGAGCGTCTTATCTAAGCCTGACGTTTAGTTTTTAAAGGGACTCTTGAGCAGGATTGTCTGGTCTCTGCCCGGGCCCACCGAGACGAGAATGATCTCGGTTTCGATAATTTCCTCAAGCCGGCGGACATACTTCTGAGCCTGTGTCGGCAGGCCGGAAAAGCTTCTCACGTCGTCGAGCGGTTGCTCCCAGCCTTCCATCTCTTCATAAACCGGTTGGGCATTCTGCATTACCTTAAAACTCGCGGGAAAATCGTGCAGGATCTTGCCGCTACTGCGGTAATCAGTGCATATGGGAATCTTCTTGAAACCCGTCAGGACATCCAGTTTGGTCAAGGCGACGCCGGTAATACCGTTCATTCTGACCGCATGACGCAAGCCCACGGCATCGAACCAGCCGCAGCGACGCGGTCTTCCGGTTGTGGCGCCGAACTCAAAACCTTCGCGTTTAAGCGTTTCTCCGTCCGGCCCCTGGATCTCCGTGGGAAACGGGCCACTCCCTACTCGTGTCGTATAGGCCTTGGAGATCCCAATGATTTGATGAATGTGGCGCGGCCCAATACCGGCACCGTTACACACGCCACCGGCGACCGTGTTCGAAGAAGTAACGAAAGGATAAGTTCCGTGATCCACATCTAAGAGCGTACCTTGCGCCCCTTCAAACAGCACCTGCTTGCCCGCTCGCATCTCCCGATCGAGCAGGAGGCTAGTATCGGTCACGTAGGATTTCAATTTGTCTCTGTAGACGCTGTAGCTATCGTGGAGCTTGTTAAAGTCCAGGGTTTTTTCTTTCAGGATCGCTTTTAGATAGATATTTTTCTCTTCGATATTGCGCTGGAGTTTCTCCTGAAACGTTTCTTCTTCCAGTAAATCAATCAAGCGAATGCCGACCCGCGCCACTTTGTCTTCGTAGGCGGGACCAATCCCACGTCCCGTCGTGCCAATCATCCCTTCGCCACGCAAACGTTCGCGTGCCTGATCGATGGCCTTGTGGTAGGGCATGATCAGGTGCGCTTCTTCGCTGATTCGAAGCTGAGTGTCGTCCATGAAGTGGCCTTGTCCTTTGAGCGCGGTGATCTCTTCAAGCAGCACCTCGGGATCAACGACGACGCCGTTGCCGATGACGCAGAGTTTGTTGGGGTGAAGCGCTCCTGAGGGAATAAGATGGAGGACGGTTGTTTTGCCATCCACCACGAGAGTGTGACCGGCGTTATTGCCGCCTTGAAACCGAACGACGATATCAGCGTCCTCAGCGAAGAGATCGACAATTTTGCCTTTGCCTTCGTCTCCCCATTGGGCGCCGATGATTGCAACGTTGGCCATTTTATTTGTAACGGACTCGATTTTAGAATTTTGGGAATCGAATCAGAGTTTTACCAGCTCCGCCGAAACAATTTCCGGTCGGTCGCGTAGCTCTCGTAGCGCTTTTTTACTCACGGCATCGTCTACATGGATAAAGGAAATGGCATTGCCTCCCTTTTCAGTGCGCCCCAATTCCATGCCGGCGATGTTAATACCGTTGCGACCTAAAAGCGAGCCGACCGTTCCCACCACTCCTGGTACGTCTCGATTACGCAAGATGAGAATGTAGCCCTCCGGCACGGCTTCGAGATAAAAGCTATCCACCCTGACGATGCGCGGGTGTTTACTGCCAAAGACGACACCCTCGACTTCAATCTGTTTGCGGCCGGTGTCGGCCTTGACCGTGATGTAGTTGGCGAAATCACCGGTGCGGCTGCTTTTCGATTCCACCACCTTGATGCCACGCTCGCGCGCCATCAAAGGCGCATTCACATAGTTGACCGCCGATTCCATGATGGGCGTGAGAATTCCCTTCAAGACCGCGAGGGTTAAAGGGGCCAGATTGTATTGTGTGACGTCTCCGCCGTATTCAACGCCAACCTCTTTGGGAAGTGAACCGGCCATCTGGCTCACCAAGCTGCCGAGCTTTTCAGCAAGCATCAGATATGGTCGAAGGACGTCGAGAAGTTCGGGACTTACTGAAGGCACGTTGAGAGCGTAGCGCACGACGCCCTGGGCAAGAAAGTCGACCATCTGCTCGGCCACGGCGATGGCCACATTGAGTTGGGCTTCATCCGTGGAGGCGCCGAGATGCGGTGTCGTGATAACCTGATCCATTTTAAGAAGCGGATGGTTGGGCGAGGGTGGTTCATCCACATAAACATCGAGCGCTGCACCCGCCACTTTTCCATCGAGAATGGCATCTGCGAGATCTTTCTCGTCGACGATGCCGCCGCGGGCGCAGTTAATGATACGGACCCCGGTCTTCATTTTGGCAAAAGCGTCACGATTGATCAGCCCCTGTGTTTCCGGCGTAAGCGGTACATGGACGGTGACGAAATCGGATTTCGTAAAGATCTCCTCTAGGCTCGCCGGCTCCACGCCCATGCGCGCGATGCTCTCCGGGGAAATAAACGGATCGTAGCCGATCACTTTCATTTTGAGCCCGGCGGCTCGTTCGGCGACGATCCGGCCGACATTGCCCAACCCGATCACGCCTAAGGTCTTGTTGCACAACTCCACGCCGACAAATCTGTTACGGTCCCACTTGCCGCCTTTGAGGGAGGCAACAGCCTGCGGAATGTGGCGGGCCAATGCCATCATTAAGGAAATCGTATGCTCGCCGGTGGTCACGTTATTTCCGCCCGGGGTGTTCATGACCACGATACCTTTTTTGCTTGCCGCATCGACATCGATGTTTTCGAAACCGACCCCCGCTCGTCCAATGACCTTGAGATTCTTAGCCGCTTCGATGAGCTCCCCAGTGATTTTTGTCCCGCTGCGAATGACCCAGCCTTCGTAGTCAGCGACAATCTTTTTAAGTTCCTCGGGTTTGAGCCCGATCCGAACATCGACTTCAAAGCCTGGAGTGCGCTGGAAAACTTCCAGCCCCTGCGGTGCCAAAGTATCGGTGACGAGGATTTTCACGCGCTAATTCAAAGCCTCCATCAGCACTTCCTGAGCAGCAGCGACGCCGCGCCCGAAAGGAATCTCGGCGCCAAATTTTCTTAGCGCCATTTCCAGAGCGGCAATGGCGGTGATCACATCGAAGGCGCCCATATAGCCGACGTGAGCGATGCGGATCGCCTTGCCTTTCAATTGATCCTGGCCTTCGGCCAAGACAACTCCCATTTGGTCTCGCAGGTAATCCAGAACCTTGTCCGCGTCCAAACCAGCCGGTAGAAAAATTCCAGTCGCCGCCGGGCTTGGACTATCCGGCGCCAAAAGTTTCAGCCCCATGGTGATTGCCGCCGCGCGCGTGGCCCGCGCCATGCGGGCATGTCTGGCGTAGACGCGATCCAAACCTTCCCGCGCCATCATGTTGAGCGAGGCGCGCAAGCCGAAGATCAAGGAGACTGCCGGCGTAAAAGCACCGGAGCCTTTTGCCTGATTCTTGCGTTCGAGATTGAGGTCGAAATAGAAGCGGGGAAGCTTGGCTTTCTTAGTCTTTTGCCAAGCGCGCTCACTGAGGGCGATGAACCCCAGGCCTGGAGGCAGCATGAGCGCTTTTTGCGAACCTGTGACGAGCGCATCGATGCCCCATTCGTCGAGTGGGACGGGAAGCACTCCCACGGCTGTAACACCATCGACGAGAAACAGCGGCCCATTCTTCGTTAGGCTGGCAATTTCCTTTACCGGATGGAGTACCGTGGTTGATGTCTCGCTCGCCTGGAGCATGACACTTTGAATCTCCGGGTGTAGTCTTAGCTGCTTCTCGACGACGTCAACTTTGACTGCTTGGCCCCACTCGACTTTGACCTCGATTGGGTCCAGTCCGAACGCATTGGCAATGTTTAACCAGCGCTCGCCAAACTTACCGCCATTGATCACCAAGACCTTGTCGCCCGGCGAGAACAGATTCGATACCGCCGCTTCCATCGCTCCGGTGCCGGAAGAGGCCAACATCAAGACATCGCCACGAGTGCCGAAGAGTGTCTTGAGACCTTGACGTGCTTCCTCGAACACCTTGTTAAACTGAGGCGTTCGATGGTGAATCATCGTTTCTGACATTGCCAGTGCGACCTCATTAGGGATCGGGGTGGGACCGGGTGAGAGGAGATATTGCTTGATCATGACTTTCCTTTTCATCTATCGGCTAGTTGGAGCCCGACCGTGCTGCACCGAGGCAGGCGAAGGGTGTAAAAAAACGGCGTCAGAACAAGTTAACGGCGCTCCGTCCATAAAAAAAGCCTGAACCTCTTCTATTAAGAGACCCAGGCGTTCGGCCGTCTTAACGCTTTGCACTCCCTCGTGGTCGATTCCACGCTGACGCCAGTCGCGCAAAACCTTAGAAAAAACTTTTATCTTAGAAGCAACGGCTTGTCAATGGTGTGTATTTTATGATTTGCCAACCTCAGCTTGATTGTGCAAATATCCGCATGCGCTGTGGAAAAACTTATTTTGTTCGATCTTGACGGCACGCTTACTCGCACGCAAAACGGTTACCTTCCCTTCAACGAAGCGATTCTCAAGACTTTCGGCGTGGGTGGCGATATTCGGTCGGTGATTCCCGATGGCAACACGGATCCGCAAATCGTTCGCGAAATCTTTGCCAAAGCAAACGTCCAAAAAGAAATTCATGATAGCCATTGGGAGCAATTTGCACAGAACCTCCGGCATAGCTATTCCAGTGCGCTAAGCGCGGGAGCGACAACTGTTCGTGCGCTTCCCGGCGCGACGGAATTGCTTTCGTTACTTTGGGAAAAAACGGAGTTGAGTCAGGGGGTGGTTACCGGTAATTTCGAGGTGACCGCGCAAATTAAACTCGAAGCGGCAGGCTTGCATTCTTATCTCAGCCGCGGTGCTTACGCCAGCGATTCCCCCCATCGCCCTGACTTGCCGAAGATTGCTAAAAAGCGTTGGGAGCAATCGACGGGAAAGTCTCTCCGCGCTGAACAGTGCGTGATCGTGGGCGATACCCCGAAGGATCTCGATGCTGCCAGACAAAATCACATGAAGTGTATTTTAGTAGGGACGGGAAGGTATCCATGGGAAGAGCTCCAACACTGGAAGCCGGACGCTTGTGTGGCGGACCTCACTGATACACTGGAAGTTATGAACATATTGCTAAATCTATAGTTTTCACGATGAGGTGCAAAGATGCAGTACCGTACAGTTGGTAAGACGGGAATCAAAGTGTCTGAGATCGGCTTCGGTTGCGGCAACAATGCCGTTCTTATGGTGAAGGCGCCTTACGAGGATCAAAGGAAGGCTGTCCGCCACGCGCTGGATCGAGGAATCAATTTCTTTGATACAGCGTTTGCCTACGGCTTGGGAAGGTCCGAGGAGAATCTAGGACGGATACTCAATGACCTCGGCGCACAACCAGTGATTTCCACCAAAATTCGCTTACAGGCCGATGCCGTCAATGATGTCGCAGCCGCTACGATCCAGGCAGTCGAAGCGGGACTCAAACGACTCAATAGAGATCGCGTTGACTTTATCCAGCTTCACACCCGAGTCACGTTGGAGCGTGGAGCGGCGAAGCGTTTCAGTCTGACGCCGCAAGATGTGCTCGGACCCAAAGGAGTGCTCGAAGGCTTTAAAACGATGCGGGATCGAGGCAAGGTCGGCTACTTCGGCTTTAGTGGACTGGGTGAGGTGCCAGCGTTGCGCCAGTTGGTTGATAGCGGGGAGTTCCATGGGTTTCAAGCCTACTATAATCTACTTAACCCGAGCGCTGGCCAAGAGGTTCCACAAGGCTTTAGCGCGCTGGATTACCGTCGCATTATCGATCAGGCAGCGGGTAAGGGAATGGGAGCCTTTGTCATTCGCATTTTGGCAGCCGGCGCGCTGACATCGGATCCCAGCCCTGGCGGAGGCAGCAGCGCCGAACCCCTGTCGCCCGGATCCGACTATGCTTTAGATATTCAACGTGCCGAGAAGGTGAAAGCTGCGCTTGGTATCGATGGAAAGAGCCTAACCCAAGAGGCGATCCGCTTTGGATTAATGAAATCGGAAGTCTCGACTGTGCTCGTGGGCTTTTCGAACACTTCCCACATCGATGAAGCAGTCGCCTGCTCCGGCGCGGGCGGATTGTCTCAGGATAAGATGGCGAAGATGAGACAGCTTTGGGAGAGCGACTTCGCTCAATCGGAGCGTTCAAAGTGAGTTGCTGCAGAGGATGGACGCAAGCTGAAAAGAGGAACCGATGAAAAAGCTCTTCATCGTTTTTCTGCTTCTCAATGCCACCGATGAATTGAACGCGCAGAGCTCATTCTACCAAGGTAAAACCATCAGGATCATTGTAGGTTATCTAGCCGGCGATAATCACGATCTTTGGGCGCGGGCTTATGGCCGCTTCATGGGAAGGCATATTCCTGGGAATCCTGACTTCGTTGTCCAGAACATGCCGGGAGCCGGGTCCATGATCGCAGCCAATTATGTCTACAACTTGACCAAACCAGATGGATTGACCCTCGGCGCCATCGGTGGGGCACTGTATTACGCTCAGCTCACCGGGCGTGGGGAAGTCAAGTTTGATTGGGCGAAGTTCACTTGGATTGGGACTGCAGATCGTAATGGCACGTTGGTTTTCATGCGTTCTGATGCTCCTTACAAGACGCTCCAAGACATTCGCAATGCTAAGGAGGGTCCGAAATGTTCCGCGACAGGAGTCGGCAGTGCCGGCTACGATGTGCCCAGGCTTCTGGGAGAGACGCTGGGGTTAAAATTCACCGTGATCAGTGGCTATCCGGGAGGGGCGGAACAAGACTTGGCGCTTGAAAGGGGAGAGGTCCAGTGCCGGGCAATAACCGTCGATGGCTTTTTTGGACGCGAGCCGTTTCTTACTTTGTACAAGACCGGTTTTGTCCGGATTCTTCTGCAGACCAGTCGCCAACGTAACCCCAGAATTCCGGACGTTCCGACTTTGTATGAGCTGATGGACCAAAACAAGATTCCCGAAGCGAAGAAACGGCTGGCGACGGTTTATTTGGGCGCTGGCGGTTTTGGCTCGCGGCCCATTGTGGCTACGCCAGGCATCTCCACAGAGCGCGCGCAAATTCTTCGTGAGGCTTATGCTAAGTCGCTCAAAGACTCCGAGTTCTTAGAGGAAGCAAAGAAGAAACGCTGGCCGGAGATCCAATTTTCTAGCGGCGCCGAGTTGGAAGCTCTGGCAAAAGAGGTGATCGATCAGCCTCTCGATGTAATCGATTGGTTGAAGCAACTCTTGGGTAAGTAACTCCCGATTCTTGCTCAGCAGGAGGTCAGAATGAGAAAGCTCGTGTCAGCAGTCTTTCTTCTCTTAATCTGTAATCCGTCCGCGCAAGCCCAGGCGCCTTACTATCAGGGAAAAATCGTAACGATTGTTGTGGGGACTATCGCGGGGGATCTCTATGACCTCTACGCCCGTGCCATCGCCTTAGTCATGGGCAAACATATTCCGGGAAGTCCCAATATCATCGTTCAAAATATGCCCGGCGCGGGACAGATGATCGCAGCCAACTATATCTATAATGTTGCTAAACCGGACGGTCTAACGATCGCGGCGATCAATGCGGGTCTCTACTTCGAGCAGCTGATCGGACGACCTGAGGTCAAGTTCGACTGGACGAAATACACGTGGATCGGAAACGCTACCAAATCGCCTCAAGTTCTCTATATGCGCGCGGATACTCCGTACAAAACCATCGAAGATGTACGCAGTGCGAAAGAGCCGCCCAAATGCGGCACCACGGGTATGAGTAACATGGGCTACTTCGTGCCGAAACTATTGGAAGAAACCATCGCGGCGAAATTCAACATAGTTTCTGGTTACCAAGGAGGGAACGAGATCGATCTTGCTGTGGAAAGAGGAGAGATCCAGTGCCGCTCGCTGAGTTCGGAGGCGTATTTCTCGCGGGAGCCGTTTCACACTTGGCGCAAGAATAATTTCGCAAGAATACTGGTCCAAGGAGGAAAGAGAAGGGACGAAAGGGTACTGGATGCTCCGACTATTCACGAGCTCTTGAATAAATACAAAGCGCCGGAATCGGGGCAGCGTCTGGCGACAGCGTTACTCGCTTCAGGCGACTTTCATCGACCCTACCTCGGGCCACCCAGTATGCGCCCGGAACACGTCAAAGTTTTGCGCGAAGCCTTTACGAAAACAGTAAAGGATCCGGCGTTTTTGGCAGAGGCCAAAAACAAGAAGCTCGATATCGATCCGACCAGCGGAGAGGAGGTGGAGGCGTTGGCCAAAGAAGTGATGTCGCAGCCGCCCGAAGTGATTGAGCGATTGAAGAAGCTTATGGGACAATAGTGAGACATCGTGGGGAGTACAGAACGAGAGGGCCGACTGACTGCTGATAAGGTACCCAAACCGATTGCCGCCATAAAGTTCGATCAGTTTTCGCCGATTAAAGAAGTAGAACGATTCTCTGCCTACGTTGTTCATTTGAGAAGCCAAGGTTATGGCCTTTAAAGAGAGTCTCGACCGCGCCGTGAAAGTCTTCTCTTCACGTCGGTTGCATACCGTCACACCACCAACATCTGTAAGTCAGATCATGACGCGTGATGTGTTGTCGGTTTACCCCGGTCAGTGCTTCGCTGAAGCGATGGGACTTATGGCGAATCGGCCGTTTCGACATGTTCTTGTGATCCATCCTAACGGAAGGCTTGCCGGCGTAATCTCTGACCGCGATCTTTTGCGTGTCATGGGAGCGACCACGGATTGGAAAGAGAAAAAAGTGAGCGACGTCATGACCCAGGATGTAGCGACGGTGACTCCAGAGACTCCACTTTCGGTCGCCGTCCGAGAGATGTTGGCGCGTCGAGTGAATTGCCTGCCAGTGCTTTACGATGAAAATAGACAGGTGTGTGGAATTGTGACCTCCACGGATCTATTGAATGCGTTCGAAAAGCTTCAGACGTCTGTTGAAAAGCAGAACAGATAAATCTCGCTGTTGAAAGAGCCTATTTCAAGCCACTTGAGTCCTGTATTCTTACGGCTTGATATCCTGCAAAAACCAATCCGTCGGAATTTCATGGCCTAAGCCCTTCTTTTTTGCAGCTCGGTAGGCGCAGTAGCCCATGGCCGCGAACTGTACCCCGGTTCCCACGTTGTTGAGAAAAAAAGTGATTTGTTTATCGTCGGTGCGGCCGGGAGCTTTGCCAGCGATCAGGTCGCAAATTTCAGAATAGCGGCTCCAGTCGCGTGGCTTCTCACGGCGCACCCCAGGCATGTCGTCGACAACTCCGGGAGGTTGGTAATGTTGAATACCGCCAAATTGAGTATGAATAGCGACCACGTCGCATCTGTCCAAAGCCACCGGGTCGGTTTCGAACTCCCGAATAGAGTTGTAGTGCATGCCGGGTCGCAGCCAATCGGGGTTTAATACTGGCCGAGACGAATTCGTCGCACTGCAAACGACGTCGCCGTCTCTAACCGCTTCTTCCGCGCTACTTACCGGCTCTCCGGCTACACCTGTTTCGCGCGCCATTTCTTCGGTAAATGTTTTCCGGTGCTCCGGATTCGGGCTGAAAACTTTTACTTTCTTGATTTCTAGTACAGCAGTCATGAAGCGATAATGAGCTCGCGCTTGGCCGCCGGTACCAATAAGGCCTAGAACTTCAGAGTTCTTGCGCGCCATTACTTTCATTCCGAGAGCGCTGGTGACGCCGACGCGGGTCTGCTGAATGAAACCATCGGGCATGATGGCCAACAGTTCGCCGTTCTCGGCGCTAAAAAGCTGGACCAGTCCAACAAACATTCCTTTTGCAAGCGGCAATTTATCGAGACGAACGGAGTTGTGAATGTGCTGTTCTTGATCAACGGTCGAGGTAATGCGAAGCGCGAATATGCCGTATTTTCTTATGCCGCCGTCGACGGACTTAAAGTTATAACTAGACTGCGGCAGGGAGTGAGGGAGATACGACTGGCTGGTGGGTCGATTGACCGCCCGGCTAGACGCCAATTCCCGATAAGCTTCTTCCATGACACTAAGACATTCTTTCATATTGAGGGATTTTCGAATGTCGTCGTTGCTTAGAATGAGAGTCATCGGAGCTAGCTTCTTTAGAGTGCCATTCCTATCCGATCGATGTATAATTGTCCAATCCGAATGAGTTGGCGGGACACTCACGATTTAGGGATGGACTCCGCGAAAGACAGGTCGGTCCACCACTTAATTGCCACAATAATTCAGATGACTTTAGTTTGCCCTGGGAGTCGGTAAAGTTCTCGGTTTTCCAGCCGATAAAATAAGAAAGAGATATGAATTCAATTGTTTTCCGGGACGCGCAGCATTTCATGCGCATCTCAATGATTGTACGATAGTAATTCTCATTGAAAAATTATGGAGCGCAGCATGGATATTGTCGCATCACATGATCCTGCGGCGGAGTGATGACGCACAAAGTACTTACGGTACCGCCCGAAACACCTCTTTCGGTGGCGGCTGCAAAAATGTTGTCGCGCCGTATCAACTGCCTTCCCGTTGTTGGAAGTGACGGAAAGATGTGTAGCAACATAACTTCGACCGATCTCCTGCGAAGCTATCAAAAAATTCAAGTCTCACTGGAAAATAATTCGGTCGGAACAAGTGCAGCTTCTGTGTGATTTTAAGGATGAGCTTGTTTCCTTTGACACTTTCGCTTGAGGAGGCCTCGGTATGAATAGAGCAAAGAGGGAAATTAGCGCACGCGAATCTTCAATGGCGGCAGAAAGCGAATCCACTGGAAGATACACGTGCGTTGCTGACGTGATGACTCGTAAGACGGTCAGCCTTAGTCCCCATCATAGCATTGCCGAGGCAGTGAGCTTGATGGCCGACCGTCATTTTCGTCATATCGTCGTTGTGGATACCGGGGGACAGATTCTCGGTGTTATCTCGGATCGTGATATCTTGCGTACTTTGGCGCGAACCAACAACTGGCAAACGAAGGACGTTAGTCAGATCATGACGCCCGACCCGTTTACCGTCAAACGTGAAACCCCGCTTTCCGTTGCAGTTGCGAGAATCGTCTCCAAGCGCATCAATTGTCTGCCGGTGCTTGACGATGAGGGAAGGGTGTGCGGAATTGTCACGTCTACTGACTTGTTGAAAGCCTATCAGAAGCTTCTCGAGTCGCTTGAGCGCAATCGCGCGACTCTGTGATCTCGCCTGTCTTTGATAGCCCGACGCTGGCTGTATAACTAGCGGCGGCGTTTCAGACTCACTTTGCGCACCGGCTTTTCGTGCTCAGTACTCGCCTCTATTGAAGGGTCTAGCTTAGGTTGGATGTTGTCCTTGATCCACTTCGGGTCCCACCACTCTTTCGGCAATACAGGGATGCCTTGTAATAGAGTCGCGAAGTGCAGATGATCGCCAACGGCAAGACCCGTTTCTCCGGTCTTGCCGATAATTTGTTGCTGCTTGATCTGTTCGCCCTCTTTAACGTCAACGGAACTCAGATGGCCGTAAAGGGTTGAAAGTCCAAGACCGTGGTCGATGATGACGGTGTTACCATAGATGCCCAAATCCCCAACGAAACTTACGACCCCGCTGTTGGCCGCTTCCACGGGATATCTTTTGGTTACGGAGAGATCAAAGCCAAGGTGATAGGCCGTGTCGATCGGTTCATTGTGGTAGATGTAAGTTCTCGAGTCTGCGAAGTTGGCCTCCACCTTGGAATTGGAAAGCTGAATGAAGGGACCGCGCCAAAGCATTCGATTGGCGGTTTTTTGGCCCACCACGCGGATCTTGTCCTCGTTTTCTTTGCGCAGACCATGATTAACCTTGACAAAAATATCCTTCGGATTGCCCTGGCGCGCCCCGACGTCGTTTAGGAGCGGCGCAACTTTGCCTTGGATGAAATCGTCGGACACAGGGATGGTGCTTTTCTTGTATTTGACATCCTTGAGGGTGTAAGCAAGCCGTAGCTCGCGTGAGTTGCCGGCCTTGTCGGTGGCTACCAGGACCGCCTTTTCGTCTTCGGATACGTTATAGGGGTGAGCGAAGAAAGAGATGTAGGTATCCGGGTCCTTGGTTTGGGCCTTATAACCAGGAAAAAAATAATTGCCGATCTTCACCCCGCTTGTCACCGCATCGGATGAAGTCTTATACGCTATCAATCCGACCCCGCCGAAGTTGATGTAAGGATCGTCGGCAATGAGCTCCAGCGAAGGCGGGGTGATATCGATGGTAACGTTTTTCTCAATTACGGTCTGGTTGCCGCTGAAAAAGCCCCACAGGGAGCGATCACGAGCGCTCACGCGGAGCAAGGCAGGGCCTTCTTTGATGCCGGATAGCTTCGATGAGGCGAGCGTCACTTTCGCTTGCATGACCAGCGGGTCGTACTCTTGCGAAAAGAGAGAACGTTCGGTGCCGCTCGCAGAAAGCGTTACGGCAACGGATTTTAAGCCGGTGCCGGTTTCATTGATTTCTATTTCGAGGGGAGCGAGTCCGAGGGTATCCGTGTCAGGTGTGATTTTGACTTGCGGTTTGTACCATTCAAACTTGGGTACCAAGAAGTAACCTCCAGCGACGATGGCCGCCAAAAGGATAACGACGATGATGTTTCTAAGAACGTTGGTTCTTCTGGGAGGTCTACCTAGTTCCAAGGCGGTCATGCTTTGGTAATGAAAGGATGGGAGCGTCTAGCTTGTTGAACCAGAATATTAAACGTCGGAAAGGTCGAAGTCAATAAAATATAGCGGGTTAAATCCAATGAAGCCAATGATTAGGTGTCTTCAGGTAGTCACTGCGTCACTAGCCAACGTAGGGTTAAAGCGTGCCTCTTTCACTGAAGCTGTAGTAACGCTCGAGACCGATTACGACATGGTCGAGCACTCGGATGCCCATAACCTCGCCGACTTCCTTAAGTCTTCGCGTGATTTCGATGTCTTCTGGGCTGGGAGCCGGGTCACCGCTGGGGTGATTGTGAACGAATATGACGGCAGCGGCTGATTCGCGGATCACCGGGTTATAGACCTCTCGAGGATGAACCAGCGATGCGGTCAGTGAGCCTTCGGAGATTTTCACTTCACGGATTTTCCGATTTTTGTTGTTTAGAAGAACAACGTAGAAAAGCTCCCGTTTCTCTCTCTCAAGGCTGTCGCGAAAGTGTCGAAAGACATCTTCCGCGCAGCGTAGGGGTTGACCTATTTCCCACTTGTGATTACCGATCCGTCTCGCGATTTCCAGGCAGGCTTTGATCTGGGCGACCTTCGCTGGTCCGATCCCTGTGACCTTCCGTAATTCACTCACGGAAGCTTCCTCAATTCCTTTCAAGCCCCCGAATTGACTTAGCAGGTGGCGAGCGTGATCGATGGCGCTCTCGCCCGTGCTGGCATTACCGACGCGTAGAATAATCGCCAGCAGCTCAGTGTCAGTCAAAGCTTGGGGGCCCCTTGCCAGGAGCTTTTCTCTAGGCCGATCTTCCGCCGGCCATTCCTTAATGCTGGTTGGGCATCGGGTCATAGTCCCTCGCCAGGGGTTTTGTGTGGTTCTACGACGAATTCCAGGTCTCCGCTCGCCGTTCCCTCTACCACAACCGAAGGCCTAGTCCAATACTCTTAAAACAAGCCCCTTGAGATATTCGCCTTCCGGGTGATGCAGGCTAACAGGGTGGTCGATGGGCTGGCCGAGTCTCTTGAGGACGGAGACTTTGCGTGGCGCGTCGATGGCGGCGCCGAAAACGACCTTCTGGAACAGATCGATGGAGAGATGCTGGGAACAGCAGAAGGTAAGAAGGAAGCCTCCGGGCCTCAAGTGCCGCAGCGCGTGGAGATTGAGAAACTTGTATCCGCCGGTGGCTCCGTCAACGTCGCCGCGCTTACGGGCCAACGAGGGCGGGTCGAGGACGATAATGTCAAAAGCGGCATCACATTCCTTGAGATAAGTAAAAACGTCGCCTTTGAGTAGCTCCGAGCCGCCTGTTTCGAAGCCATTTAGCGCCAGGTTTCGCCTGGCCAGTTCGAGAGCGGACTTCGATGAATCCAACGACACCACTTCCTTTGCTCCGCCACCCAAGGCACAGACGGAGAAAGCGCCGCTGTAGGAGAAGCAGTTGAGAATCTTCTTATCTCGCGCGATCGTCGAAAGCAAAGCACGGTTGTCTCTCTGGTCTAAAAAGAATCCGGTTTTCTGTCCCCGCCTCACGTCAATGACAAACTTAAAGCCATTTTCTTCGATGGCAATCAGTTCAGGAGGTGGCTCTCCTGCCAATACGCCGACTGACGGCGCGATGCCTTCCTCGTCTCGAACTCGTCCTTCGCTCTTCTCAAAAATGCCCGTCGGAGTCACAAGCTTGGAAAGCGACTCGACGATAGCAGGCTTAAAGCCATCCATGCCGGCAGTAAAGAACTGGCAAACCAGGAATTCGCTGTAGCGATCGACGATCAAACCGGGAAGAGAGTCCCCTTCACCGTTGACGATCCGATAGGCGTTGGTCACTTTGGAAACGAGTTTCTCTCGGAAGGATAAGGCCTGAGAGAGACGGCGATGGAAGAAATCGCGATCGATTACCTCTTGCCGCCAAGTTAGAACACGAACCCGAATTTGTGATTTAGGGCTGAACAGACCGCGAGCGATCCAGTGCTTCTCCCAATCAAAAACATCAGCGACACCGACTGCGGCCGCGTTGTTCTCGATTCTCTCTATGGCTCCGGAAAAGATCCAGGGATGGCCCCGAAGAACGGGAACCTCGCGGCCTTTCTTTAATATGACGCTCAGCAAATGATTCGTTGGGGGAAGCGGCTATTCTTTTCTGAGAAACGTTCCGCTTTTGCCGCCGCTTTTCTTGACCAGCCGGATTTCGCCGATGGACATCTCGCGATCGACGGCTTTGCACATATCATAGATTGTCAACCCGGCCACTGAAACAGCGCTCATGGCTTCCATCTCCACACCGGTTTTTCCGCTGACGCGCACGCTGGCTTCGATTTCTACACGCGCTGGATTCTCCGCGGGCTTCAAACCAATTTCAACCGAAGTAATGTTTAGCGGATGGCACATAGGAATGAGTTCGGAAGTCTTCTTTGCTGCCATAATGCCCGCTACGCGAGCCACCGAAAAGACATCGCCTTTTTCAATCTTGTCAGCCAAGATCAGCGCCAGAGTCTCCGGGCGCATGTGAATCGTTCCCCGCGCGACGGCGATCCTGCTGGTTATGTCTTTATCGCTAACATCCACCATTTTGGCGCGACCCTGTTCGTCAAGATGACTGAGTTTTGCCATATCTACCTTTCTTTCTCACACAGGGTTTTTATGTTACAGAAACGCTATGGCGAATAAAAGTCACTACCGTGTCATTATCTTGGGATCGGGAGCCGCGGGCTTAACTGCGGCCATCTATACTGCGCGGGCGAATCTCGAGCCTTTGGTCATCGAAGGCTCCCAACCCGGCGGCCAATTGACCATCACCACGGACGTTGAAAACTATCCCGGTTTTGCCGAGGCGATCATGGGTCCGGATCTAATGGAAGAGTTCAAAAGACAAGCGGTTCGGTTTGGCACTGAGACTGTTTTCGGCGAAGTGACTTCGGTGAATCTAAAGCAGCGGCCGTTTCAAGTTGTTGTCGGCAAAGAAGATTTGACCTGCGATTCGTTGATTGTTGCCACCGGAGCGACGGCCAAGCTTTTGGGGCTCGAGTCTGAAGCCAAACTCATGGGTCACGGGGTGTCCGCTTGCGCGACTTGCGACGGCTTTTTTTTCAAAGATAAAAAATTGGTGGTTGTCGGAGGGGGGGATACAGCGATAGAAGAGGCGATATTCTTAACGAAATTCGCTTCCGTCGTCGTCGTCGTTCACCGGCGCGATACGCTCCGCGCTTCAAAGATTATGCAAGACCGGGCCATGAAGAATCCCAAAATATCATTTATTTGGGACAGCATCGTTGAGAAAGTTTACGGTGATCCCAAAGCCGGCGGGGTTACCGGCGTCCGGCTCAAAAATCTAAAGACCGGGGGCACTCAAGATTTCAAGACCGACGGTCTTTTTGTTGCCATCGGTCATGAACCCAATACCAAATTGTTCGTCGGAAAGTTGGATTTAGATCCCTCGGGTTACATCCTGACGCACGATGGTACGAAGACCAATGTGCCGGGGGTCTTCGCTTGTGGCGATGTACAGGATCACGTCTACCGCCAAGCAGTCACCGCCGCCGGAACGGGCTGCATGGCCGCCATTGACACCGAACGATTCCTCGAAAGCCAAGCCCACTGAGTTCGTCTTTGGATCTTGTACTAGGTTGCTGACTAAGAACGGAACATAAAATAGACGGCGCCCAGCAGGCAAAAACCCGCCCATAAGTAGTTCAGCTTTAATGGTTCCCGCATGTAAAAAACTGCGAACGGTGCAAACACCGATAAAGTGATCACTTCCTGTGTGATCTTCAATTGAGCAATGCTAAGCTCAGTGTGACCGATTCGGTTTGCCGGAACTTGCAGCAGATATTCGAACAGCGCAATTCCCCAACTCAAGACCGCTGCGATATACCACTTTTGATGATTGAGGTTTTTTAGGTGAGCGTACCAGGCAAACGTCATGAAGATGTTGGACGCTGCCAGCAACAACGTGGTTCTGACGATTACTGACATTCGCTTTCTCGACCTCCGACCAATCGGTTTTTAAGCAAATCTCGATCAGAAACTGAGTGGCTTCTATCCAAGTTTCTAATTTCAAGCGTTAATTTTAACAAGTAATGTGAGGAAAATCGACTTGGAGAAAAGCGCGCTCGATGACTCGATATTCGGCGTCTTACTGCGGTTCGCGCCGGTAGGACTTGATACGTGTGCAATGAACCCCTATGGATCGAGCTTTTTCAGTTGGGCGAGAAGAAAATCCCGGCTTTGGCTTTCACTACCGTCCTTGAACCGGATCAGGTAGGGCTTTCCCGAGGTTGCCGAGAAACTTGCAACTTTATCGATGAAATCCTGAGCGGTCTTCACCTCGGACTCGTTGGCTTGCCACTTCCGGCGCAGGAAAACGGCAGCACTGTCCGCGTTGTAGGATGAACCGTTGCGTACAAACTTGGCGTCTTTCAAATTGGCGACTTGTTTGATCAAAGTTTCAATCTTTTGTTTTTCCGAATTGGGGAGATTTTGGGCCCGGACAAACGAAAGGTCGCCGCCAAACAGGACCAAAACGAATACCGGGATTAATTTGAAATGTCTTATCACGTTCCACCAAGACTGGGTTTGCCTTTAGATTAGACGTTCCCGGCGCACAGATCATTTGTGGGCGATCACTTCGACGTAAATTCAGCCCTTTCGGATCATTTCCAGGACCTGATCCGTGCTACGGACGCGGGCCATGCGGGGAAACACCGTGTTCATGAAGGCAGCCATCGAGTCTTCATGGGAGTTGCTGCAAGCATCGCGAACGACAACGGCATTGTAATCGAGATCGCGAGCCGCATAGACTGTGGAGGCGACGCCGACATCAACAGCGCCACCGGATACAATAATCGTGTCGATCCCGCGTGAGCGAAGCGCCAGATCGAAATAGGTTTGATGGAAGGTGCTCCAGCGATACTTTGGAATGATCGTGTCTTCGGGTCGAGGCGCGATCTCGTCAATGACTTTTTGCTCCCATGAACCCTCGGTTGCGCCGTGCACACTGGGATTACAAACGCCGTTGGGCCAGGGACGAAGGCGCATATCGGTATCCGTGACAATCAGACTGCGAATCTGGCCGTCCTTTCGGTGATTGGCCATGGCGTAAAAAATCGGGATCGACGCCTTCCGCGCACCGTCCATCAGTCGAACGGCATTATCAACCACCGGTTTCATCCGTCTCTGCGTCTCCTCTGGCGCGCCGTGGTAATAGACATTGAGCAGGTCGAAAAAGAGCAAGCCGGTTTTCTTGGGATCGAGCTGGTTAACGTTCATGGCTTAAACCTCCGTCAAAAATGCAAATTGGGAGTTATCCGCCTGGCTTCAATTTCTGATAGTTTCGGCATAGCCGCTAGTTGTTGGGATGAAGAATTTCCCACCAGTTGCGGTCAAGGTCACTTAGCAAGAAAGACTGCCCGTCGGTCGTCTCTTTAATCTCTTCGATGGCCGCTAAACCAAACTCGCTACGCCGGGCCTGCAATTCTCTTTGTGCGTCGGCAAGGGCGGACGGTGATTCCACCGTCACGGTATGGCGCTGCAGCGCCGTAAGATATTTGCGATTCTTTTCCGGGATTTCGAGGCTAACCACGTACCAGGGAGTAGAGGGATGTTTGATGTCGTGGGGCCTGATGGTCGGAACGTGCGTGATGACGTCGAGTCCCAAAGCTTCCTTGTAGAATTTTACTGATGCGTCAAGGTTAACGCACTCAATGGTTCCATGCGTCATTGCCTGAGGGATATAGCCTCGGCCAGGAAAGTCTTTTTCCGTCAGCCTGGTTTTCCAGGGATAAGCAACATGTTCCGGCAAGCCGGCTTTGTGCCGGTTCTCGTAAGACTCGATTTCCCAGTAATTGCCGCCGGGCTCGACAAAGAACATAGAATAAGAACCGTCGCGCTCCCTTCGTTTTACGACTTTTTTGAGACCAAGTTTTTCCTTTTCCGCGAGAAGATATTGATAGGCGTTGTCCACTTCCTGATTACTCGAGACGCGCACACCATAGTGATTTCGTTCAGGCTTGTCTTTAACTTCGGGGCCTCCTTCGTGAAGGATCAGTTTCCAACCCGTATTGGGATGTTTCATCGTTGCCTGGCCCTTGTGTCGGTCGACAAGTTCAAGCGCGAGCACGTGTGACAACACCGGTATCGTTTCATCGAGGTAGCGGCACTCGCTGTGGCCATAGACGAGCCCGGTGGGCTGAATGATTGATCTCGATAACGATGACATGGGAAATCTCCTTCTACTCAGGTGCAAAACCAATCATTCGGAAACGATCCGGTTACGCAGGCAGCCGATTTTTTCTACTTCGGCTTCGACGACATCGCCCGGCTTCAGCCACCAGGGCGTTTGGTCGCGCTTTCGCCCCGCCGCGACGCCCCGCGGGGTGCCCGTGGTCAGCACATCGCCGGGGTTGAGCCCCATCTGAGACCAATACGCGATCATAGCGCGGATACTAAAGATCATGTAACCGAGATTGGAATCCTGACGCACTTCGCCGTTAACAGATAGTCTCACCTTCAGGCTCTGCGGGTCGGGAATTTCGTCAGCTGTCACGAGATATGGGCCCATAGGTGAGAAGCCGGGAAAACTCTTGCCCATGAGATGAATACCGGTCTTGTTTTCGCTCCTAATGACGTCACGGGCGCTGATGTCGTTGAATGTCGTGTAACCTGCGACGTAGTCCAGGGCTTCTTCCTCGCTCACGTCAATGCAGGGCTTCCCGATGATGATAGCGAGTTCGACTTCGTAGTCCAAATTTTTCACTTCCGGCGGGTGAGGAATATCGTCTTCTGGGCCGATCACGGTGCCCGGGAGCTTGAGAAAGGCGACGGGAGCCACTGGGCCTTTTTTGGACGCCATTTCTGCGACGTGATCCGAAAAGTTCTTGCCCGCGGAGACCAGCGCGCCGGGCCTCGGCACCGGAGCCATGAGGCGGACTCGTTGTCGGTCGATCGTTATTTTACCGTTGCTGGTGTCTAGGATGGTCTTGGCATACGTAAGAGCTTTCCGCGCGGCGCTCAGAGCTCTTTCACCGCGCCGCAAGAACTCACACATGTCGGGGCCGAGAACCACCGCAGCCAATTGATCTGCGTTAGGAATGCCTTCGGCTTCGCGGAGATACGCGGCATAGGCGCGCTCAAGATCAACGATATGCCCGGCATCTTCGACCGCGCCGATTCGCTGCTGATCTTGATGAATAAAAGTAACAAGTTTCATCGACGTACTCCGTCCGATAGTACGACCTGGTGCGACAACTCGCCGATCGCCGGGGAAAAGCAGCGAAGATTCGCCCCCGGTTTTAACGGCACCGGGTTTTGTAGCCGGTCACCTCGGAGCGCCATACTGGCACCGATGGCGAAGAAATCACCAGGCTTGATTCCAAGGATCGACCAATGGGCGATGATTTGCTCGGCGGTGAAGACGCAGTCGCAAAGCGTAAATTTTTGCTTGACGGTGCCGTCAATTGATAATTAATCGTAGGTAAACCCCCAGCTCTGCTGGGGGACTCGCAGAGTTTGACATTTGCGGGAGTCGAAAGAAAGCCTCCAAATGGTGAACCGCTCGGGCTCAACCAAGAGGAGGCTCAATGAAGCACAGCACAGAGAATCTAAGACACACGAGATGGGAATGCAAATATCATGTGGTGTTCATCCCGAAGTATCGCAAGAAAAGC
>Ga0209799_1000033_pt1 | contig 24399 bp, 25 predicted proteins | sample PanSoiPlo36MoBio_FD_188324 | JGI IMG/M metagenome (GOLD analysis project Ga0209799, IMG submission 188324) | Tropical forest soil microbial communities from Panama analyzed to predict greenhouse gas emissions - Panama Soil Plot 36 MoBio (SPAdes)... | ecosystem: Environmental > Terrestrial > Soil...
ACTTCGCCGAGCACAGCTTGCGGCGTCAATGTCAAACTCCTTTTGAGTCCGGCGTAACCGCCGCGCGCCCGGTAGTCGGTAAGGGACGTAGGATGCCCTGATCCGCAATTGCTCGTGAGGATGCGGATATCGCCGCCGACAAAGCTTACCGTCTGCCGTCCCCTCATCGCGCAGATCGCAGCCGCATCGGCGGGATCGACATATCCAACAGCGGCTTCGTTTATGAGCAGCGCCGGCGCGCGATCGCACAAGCCCAGGCAAGGCGCATGCTCGACGGTGAATGCGCCATCCGAGCTGATTTCGCCGGGCTCGATTTGCAAGTGACGGCACAGCGCCTGCGCCACCGCGTCGGCCCCGGCAAGGGCGCACACTGGCGCGCTGCATACGCGCACCATGGTCCGACCCGCCAGTCGTCGTTGAAACATCGCGTAGAAATCGATGACACCATCCACATCGGCGAGCGGCACGCCCAACGCATGGGCCACTACTGCCACAACTGGTTCGGCAAGGCAGCCATAAATCTGCTGTGCGGCATGTAACGCCGGCAGTAGCCCGCGGCGGCCTTGAGGCGCCAACTCCGAAAGGAGCGAGCGCAGGGGTTCGAGTTCGCTATCAGTCATCTAATCCTTTAGGCATCGGTGACGTTCTAACGCTTTTCTCATAAGGGCGCGTGGTATTGAACCGTGCAATTGAGGTTCGATAGGAATGGTGCCTCAGCTGAGAGTAGTCTGCAAGCCGTCGTTTAATGAATAAACGGGAGCGCCTGGATGCTGGTCTCCAGCGCGCAAGTTCAAGTCATCCCGGTTGGGATTTCTGCGCGGGGAGAGCTGTATACCTATGCCGGGGGCTGAGCCGCTCGATCGCGCATCCAGAGATCAGGGATAAGGATTATCCAGGGCCGCCTGCTTCATTTGCGCGTGGAGATGGATCATCGTCAGCGCGCAATACTCCAAGGAGTAGCCCGCGCGAAATTCTACGCTGTCTTGAAGCGCACGCGTGAGCACGGTGCGGTTGAAGGCTCCATGTCCCATAGCCTCTTCACCGCCTTCGCCCAGCTGGTGCGTATCCATATCGGCCTCTTCGTGGGTAGAAAAATAGACCGCCTGCGGCTTGGTGAAACCATATTTCGTCGTGAGGGCGGTGAACCACTCACCTGACCAGTGCGACAGGGATTCTTCGAATACGTGCAGTCCCCAGAGCTCGATCAAGGAGCCGTCGATAAAAATCTTATGACAAAAATCATTGATGGCGCGCGCCGCTGGAAGGTAAGGGTCTTCTAGAACTTCCTTGCGGCTCAAGCCCATCGCCTCGGCGGTTTCCAACAACACAAGCACATGTCCGGGGGCTCGGGGCGAGATCAATTCATCGGCGATCTTAGCGCAAAAAGGACCCAACAGGTCAAAGTTTCGAACGAAGAAAGGCAGATGGGTGTAATAGGAAACCGCGTTAAGCGCATTCACCTCCATCGAGAAATGTCCCCAGTTCTTGAAGAATTGCCGGATTACCGGCATCGGCAGTTTTCCCTCGCGAAGTTGAGACATGAAATGACTATTGTGAATTTGCTCGTGCCACGCCTTGTAGAGCGTCGTATATAGATAGTCCACATACGCTTTGGCTTCCTCTGCGCTGAATTTTTCACCGGCTTTGGGCTCTCTCGGTGTGCTCAAGTTCTACCTCCTAGAACGCCAATATTTATATAGATAACGCGCCTTTACCATCGTGATATCGGGTTGTCAAGGTAACCGCCCAGAATTGGAATAATGTTCTCGGCTGCGTTAAGATGATTTTCGGTATGGCTACTGCACCGAGCAACCAACTGGAGACCTTTCCCAACCCGCGTCCGGGACGGGACTTTGAGATCGCCATGGAGTGTCCCGAATTTACCTGCGTCTGCCCGCGCACGGGACAACCTGATTTCGCCACCATTCGGATCCGTTATGTGCCGGCGGAGCTGTGCCTGGAGCTTAAATCACTCAAGCTTTACCTTTGGTCTTATCGCAACGAGGGGGCGTTTCACGAAGCGGTCATCAATGGAATTTTGGACGACCTTGTGCAAGCCTGCCACCCCAAGACAATGACCGTCGTCGGCGATTTCAATGTCCGTGGGGGTATTCGCACCACAGTTACCGCCGAATATAAAGCGCCCTGAAATCTCCCGACTACTTGTAGGTAGGATCGGTTTACTGTTAATAGACAGACCCTCGACCCCTGCTCCTTGGCGATGTCTGATCCGAATTTCCTCCGAGAGCTGATTATCGTATTGACGGCGACGATCGCGATCGTCTTCGTCTTTCAGAAATTGCGCCTGCCGACCATCGTGGGGTTTCTTCTCACGGGTGTGATCATCGGACCGCACGGATTTCAGTTGATCGAAAACGTCGATCAGGTGGAAAGATTGGCTGAAATCGGTGTGGTGCTGCTGCTCTTTACTATCGGCTTGGAATTCTCTCTGGAGACGATTCTATCGGTGCAGCGCCGAGTGGTGTGGGCCGGACTCCTTCAGATCCTCCTGACAACTGGGGTTGTTTTTGCGGTGGCTCGTTTCTTCGGCGCATCCGTGGAAGTCGGTGTCTTCTACGGATTTCTGGTCTCATTGAGTAGCACGGCCATCGTATTGAGGATTTACCATGATCGCGGCGAGATCAATTCGTTGCAGGGTCGTTTGGCCAGCGGTCTGCTTCTGTTTCAAGATCTCTGTGTCGTGCCGATGATGCTGCTGCTCCCAGTTCTAGCTGGTTCGGGACAGGACTCGATCCTCTTGATTGGTTGGGTGCTGGCGAAATCCGTGATCACCCTGGTCGCGATCGTCTGGGCGGCGAGGAAACTATTGCCGCGACTTCTGCATCAGGTGGCCCTGCTCCGGAATCGGGAGATTTTTGTGCTTTTTGTAGTGCTAGTGTGTTTCGGAACCGCCTGGTTAACATCTGAATCCGGACTTTCTCTGGCCCTGGGAGGGTTGGTTGCAGGTCTGGTCATCTCTGAATCAGAACTCAGCCACCAGATCGTGGCTGACATTTTGCCCCTCCGCGATTGTTTCAGCGGTATTTTCTTTATCTCCGTCGGGATGTTGTTGAACCTCGGTCTTTTGTCCCAAGACTTGCGCATAACTTTGCTTGAACTTCTTCTGATGATTGGCATAAAAGGTGTGGTCCTCTTTGCCGTCTTTTGGTGGTTATATCGCTCGATTCGATTAGGGATCGTGCTGGGCCTCGGCTTGGCTCAGATCGGCGAGTTTTCATTCGTTCTGGCCAAAGCGGGTATTAACTATAGACTTCTTAGCCCAACAGATGGACAGATTTTCTTGGCGGCTTCGATTCTGAGCATGATCGCAACGCCGTTTCTCATCCAGTGGGCGCACAGCTGGGGTTTTGGTTTTGAGGGACTTTTTAAGCATAGCGGAGTTAATCGTTCAACGAGCGCTGGAGCAAATGAAACCGCCTCTACGGGCCACGTGATTGTCGTTGGCTACGGATTGAACGGGCAAAATCTGGCGCGGGTTCTAAAAGAAGTCGGTATTCCCTACCGGGTCCTGGAAATGGACCCCGATCTGGTACATTCCGCCAAAGCGGGTGGAGAACCGATCTCTTTCGGTGACGGCACCCGGCCGGAAATATTGAAGCAAGTGAGTATCGAAAAGGCTCGCGTTTTGGTCGTCGCGATCTCTGATCCGGCTGCTACCGCGCGCTTGGTGTCCCAGGCTCGCCGGTTAAGGAGCGACCTCTATATTATTGTTAGGACCCGCTATGTGGCGGAGATTGATCATCTCTACAAGCTCGGGGCGAATCAGGTCATACCCGAAGAGTTTGAAACGTCGGTTGAGATTTTTGCCCGGGTTTTGCAAGAATATCATGTTCCGCGTAACGTGATCTCGCTCCAGGTGGATCTGATCCGCAAGGAACACTACGGCACGTTGCGCGGCATCCGGCTTCAGGGCAAGCAGCTCGATGCGCTGAGTCAATTTCTCGTCGGAACCACCAGCGATATCTTTTCTATCCTCGAAACATCACCCGCCATCGGCAAGAGTTTGGAAGAGATCAACTTGCCCTTGCGAAGCGGGGTCTCTGTCATCGCTGTTGTTCGAGACGGCAAATCCTACCCCAACGTTGGCAACGATTTTAAACTCGCAGTCGGCGATATGCTGGTTCTTTTGGGCGGGCACAAGGCCTTGGATGATGCGGCGCAGATCGTAAATCCGGCCGGTGACGACGATGCATCCTGACATCGTGCTGTTTGGTTTCTTGATAAATTATTTTCGCGCCCACCGAAATAATTTTTCCGCGGCGAAATTTTTCTTGCTTTTTATTTTCTTTCGTGTAGCCTTTTATTTCTTGATTCTCGGAATCGGGATACAGTAGGAGAAGTGATCGGGCATTTTCTAACGCTCCAAATCCCAAAGTGAAATCACATCTATGGCCGGCATAGACGACAATCTCCGCAAAGTTCCACCACAGAATCTCGAGGCTGAATCCTCCGTGTTGGGCGGAATCCTGCTCGAGAACGATGCCATTAATTTGGTTTTGGAATTGCTTCGCCCGGAAGATTTCTATCGAGAATCACACCGTAAGATTTTCCGGGCCATGATCGAGCTTACGGATCGGAGCGAACCAGCGGATCTCATCACCTTGAGTGAGTTTCTTAAAAATCGGGGCGAACTTGACGCCGTGGGAGGAAGCGCCTACTTGGCTGCTCTGGCAGATTTTGTGCCCACAGCAGCCAATATTTCTTACTACGCCCGCATCGTGCGGGAAAAGGCGATCTTGCGGAGTCTCATCAGCACGGCAACGGAGATTGCTACCCGCGGTTACGAAGAACAGGGCAACGTCGAGGAGTTTTTAGACACGGCGGAGAAAGTAATCTTCGATATATCGGAAAAAAAGATCAAAGCTTCATTCATCGCCGTAGGGGACATGATCAAAGACACGCTCAAAACAGTCGAAAGGCTGTACGAGCGCAAGGAAATGGTCACCGGGGTACCCACTGGCTACGAGGATTTGGACAAGCTTACCGCCGGGCTTCAGCCATCGGACTTGGTGATTGTTGCCGGTCGACCGAGCATGGGCAAGACCGCCTTCAGCCTCAATATCGCCACCAACGCCGCGTTCACGGGGGTGGGAGTTGCGGTTTTCTCACTCGAAATGGCCAAGGAGCAGCTCGTCCTCCGTATGCTTTGTTCCGAAGCCCATGTCAACAATTCCAAAGTTCGCTCCGGTTATCTGGCGGAGCGAGATTTTCCGAAATTGGCGAACGCTGCGGGGCGGCTCCACGAGGCGCCGATCTATATCGACGATACGCCGGCGATTTCAGTTCTCGAGCTGCGTGCCAAAGCGCGCCGTTTGGTGCGTGACCGGACGAAGAAAGTCGGGCTGATCGTCGTTGATTATCTGCAGTTGATGCGAGGCATGGGAGCCGCGTCAAACCGCGAGCAAGAGATCTCAGAAATATCCCGCTCCTTAAAGGCCTTGGCGAAGGAATTGACCGTCCCGGTCATCGCCATCTCGCAGCTCAACCGGCGGGTGGAGGACCGCGGCGACCGGCGGCCCATGATGTCCGACCTGCGAGAATCGGGCGCCATTGAACAGGATGCCGACGTCATCATGTTTATTTATCGGGACGAGGTTTACAATCAGAACTCTGAAAAAAAAGGTATCGCGGAAATCATCGTCGCCAAGCAACGCAACGGACCCATCGACACAGTCGAGCTGACCTTTTTGAGCGAGTTCATGCGCTTTGAGAATTACACGCCGCGAGACGAATTCGACTATGAGGAGGCGGACGAAGCCTAGAATTTAGTTCTACTGTTTCCGGAATTACGCCGCGGTCTCTCGACTCCGCACAAAGTTCACCATTTTTACGCTCATCACGATTTCGCGATTTTGATTCATCACTTCGACAAAAGAGCGAACAATACCGCGATCCAGCTTGGATTCGGAGCGGCGGCTTTCCAAAACTGTTACGCGAATCGACAGCTCATCGCCGGGGAACACGGGCCTATCCCATTTGAGCTCATCGCCGCCCGGCGAACCGAGGTTCGCTATCCTGGATAGATAGTGATCCGTGTAAAGCCGCATCATGAGGGCGGCCGTATGCCAACCGCTAGCAATTAAGCGACCGTAGATGCTCTTCTTCGCCAGCTCGCGGTCCGTATGGTACGACAACGGGACGAAACGCTTGCCGAAGTCGAGGATTTCCTGTTCCTCGACGACAACAGATCCGAACTCGTGCACCGAGCCGGTGACATAGTCTTCGAAATAGCGATCGTCGGGTGAGGTAGTGAAGGTCGATCCGTTCATGCTGTCTGCCTGGCGTTTACTTGAGCCGGGGAAAATTCTACCCGAAGTTTGCGACGGGCCTTCACTTAAATCGCGTAGAATTTGGCGGCGTTGTCGCCGAGGAGCCGCTGCTTGGCGGCTTCGCTCAGGTCGCTCCGCTCCCGGATCTCTTGGACGGAGCGCTCGCGTGCCTCCCCGTGAGGCATGTCGGCGGAAATCATGATCCGGTCTTCTCCGACAAAATCGATGACCTGGGGCACGAGCTTCTCCTCTGCCTCACAAGTGAAGTAAACCTCACAGTCGCGCACGTACTCGCTTGCTCGCCGCTTGGGGAGCGGTCGGCGGTTCGCGGTCTCGGAATGAAAATAGTGATCCATCCGTTCGATCAGGTAAGGCACCCAATCGACGCCAGCTTCCAGGAAGGCGACTTTGAGCCGAGGGAAACGATCTAAGATCCCACCACCCACAAACGCATAGAAACCCATCATGACGGGCAGCGTAAAGCCCAGGACGTGAGCTCCGTAGCTGTCGGTGAAAGGACGCTTGAGGCCCGGATGGCACCAGCCAGTGTGCACGCACACTGGAAGACTGAGTCGCTCGGCCTCAGCCCAGACCGGATCGAAATCCTCTTGGCTCAATAGCATCTCCCCAACGGTTCCGTAGACCGCTAGACTTACAGCGCCGAGATCCTTTGCGCGCCGCGTTTCCTCGACCGCTTCCGGCACCGAGCGCAGGGGCAAAACAGCCGCCCATTTGAGCCGGTCGGGATACTTGCTGCATGCCGAGGCCATCCAGCGATTGTAGCTCGTCATCAGGGCGGCCTCGAAGCGCGGGTCTTCGGAAAGCGGTTCGAGAAAAATTGTCGGGAAGATGACCTGAACGTCCACGCCCCCAGCGTCCATATCTCTGAGCCGTGCCTTCGGCTCGAGCAGAGTCTGGCTATCCAGAGAGAAAGGCTTGAGCTTCGCGCGCACCATGGTCACAGGCGTCGCGTAAATCGTCACCCCCTGCCCGGTCACCTTCGGGTAGACAGACCCGTCGATGTACCAGAAAGAGTTCATGCTGTGCAGGAACGGGCGATTTTCGCCGGTGATAGGAAAAGGCCGGCGCGCCTCATATTTCGGGTCCAGATAACCCCAGGCCTCCTCGGGCTCCTCGACGTGAGAATCAGCGTCAATCACACGAAATTCTGCCATGGTCAAACTCCCTTTTTGAGTAAGCTCCTGCAGCGAAACTAGCGGTTGCTAATCGGGTGTGTCAACGGTAGAAAGAGTGTGGTTTGCCGTAAAATCCTCAACCGTGGCTTTACTTGCTGGCTCGCCCCACGACTGCGAGTCGTAACTCGTCACCCGGCCGCCCGATGCGCTCGATGCGGGCCGCGCGTGAGCTGTCGGACGGCTTTGGCCGCGTGGTCTCCGGGTAAATCTCACACGGCTACCGGCGTGAGACTAAATACACGAGATAAGCGCGCTGCACTTTTTAGGTCCCCCCGACGTAGTGCAGCGCGAACATCGTCCAATTTGTTTGCATCTTCCAGCGACAGGTACGGAGACCAACCTTCATCTGTCTCCATTAGGTCTACTTCAACTTCGGCTACGTACTGTCCTTCATGAACCAATTTTGTGTGGCGCTTTATTCTCATGCTTTTCTCCTCGTGAAATCTTCAGACCACAAATTGGGATCAGGTCTATAGGCGGTCACGATAACTGCCGGTGCCGATAAATCCTTCGGAATTCCCCAGACCACGTGGATCGGTTGCTGGTTCAGGTCTTCTTGCAGGACAAGCACGCATGGTCCCTTGCCATAGCTCGGATAGTCTTCGACCACAATACCGTTGAAAACACCGGCCAGGACATCCCTGGCGAGGATATTTTCGTCAGACATCTCATCATAGCCGTGGTCCGATATTCTCACCTCCGCGCGTTGAACCAGAGCACGAACCTTGTCGAAGGTTCTACTCATGCTGATGAGAGTTTAACCTGAGTGCCATCGCCCCAGCAAGTGCATCAATGGATCGAAACGAAGTTTGGAGGAGAACGTCTAGGACTCGAGCCAAGAAAGAGTCAAGAAAGAGTCAAGAAGGAGGTATTCAGACCGCTTTATGGAGAGCTAGAATCCGTCTGACTTTAGCCGCAACATCATCGGCGCCCAAAACATCGCTGATGATGGCTGCGGAATCAGCGCCAGCTCGCCAGACTTCGCTGACGTTGGTTTCAGTAATGCCACCGATGGCGACGATGGGGACTCTGATCGCGTCACGGACTTGCCGCAGCATGGTTGGCCCGCGCGCGCTGTAGCCGGTAGCTTTCGTTGTGGTCCCAAACATCGGGCCGAAGCCGATGTAGTCGGCTCCGCCCTTTTCAGCTTCTTTGGCTTGCTCCTTCGAATGAGTCGAGATGCCGATGATTCGATCGCCCATCAACTTCCGCGCAGCGCACAGCGGTAAGTCTTCCTGTCCAAGATGTACACCGTCGGCCTGGCACGCAAGCGCGATGTCTACGCGGTCATTAACGATCAACCTGCAGCCGTATGATCGAGTGAGTGTTCGGGTCGTACAGGCGAGTTGGAGGAAGTCCACGGGAGTCATCGCCTTGGCGCGCAATTGAATGAGCTTAATACCGCCTTCCAGCAGCTCGCGAAGCGCGGTCTCGGTGGTGCGGCTCTTGGTTTGCTCGGGATCGAGAATGGCGTAAAGCGGCGGCGGCTGGAGCCTTCGTGAAGGCTGAGGCATGAAACGGTTAACTACTTTCTCTCTTGACCTCAATACGCAGGTCGACGATTTTCTTGCGCAGCGTGTTACGGTTGATGCCGAGTATCTGCGCCGCACGAATTTGATTCCCACGAGTTTTCTTGAGCGTCAGCTCAATCAATGGCCTCTCGATTCTTTCGATCACCAAGGAGTAAAGGTTATCGAGATCCACGTCACCGGTTCGGCGAAAGTAGTCCTCGAGTTTGTGGCGGATAATCTCTTCGAGGGACAACTGATCCACGTCCAGGTTAGCGCCGCCGGGTTTGTTCTGCAGGGTAAAATCCTTGGGAAACAGGATGGGGCCCGAGGAGAGCACGGCGGCCCGAATGAGTGTGTTCTCCAGCTCGCGAACGTTGCCCGGCCAAGAGTGTTCTTCTAAAAGTTTCTGCGCTTCAGGAGAAATGCCGGAGGTCTGGATGCCCATTTCGCGGTTGATTTTGTCGATGAAGTAGCTGATCAAGAGTGGGATGTCGCCCCTGCGCTCCCGCAACGGCGGCAAGTAGATCGGGATGACTTTGAGACGAAAGTAGAGATCTTCGCGGAAGCGTTTGTCTTTGACCGCTCTCTCGAGGTCTTGGTTTGTGGCCGCTAGAATCCGTACATCAGCCCTCAACACGTCCCTGCCGCCGACCCGGCTATATTCTCGATCCTGGAGCACTCTGAGGAGTTTGGTCTGGAGCTCCAGCGGGATGTCGCCCACTTCGTCGAGGAAAAGTGTTCCGCCTTCGGCCAATTCGAATTTGCCGATGCGCCGATCCAACGCACCGGTAAAAGCGCCCTTTTCATGGCCGAACAGCTCGCTTTCCAACAAGTCGCGCGGGATGGCGGCACAGTTGATGGCCACAAACGGATGATTCCAGCGCGGCGAATTGTAATGAATCGTCTTGGCGACCAGCTCCTTGCCCGTGCCGCTCTCCCCCTGAATGAGAATAGTGGCTTGCGTGTCGACCACCTGCCCAATGGTCTTATAGACCTTCTGCATGCTCGAACTCGTGCCAATGATATTGACGCCGGGCTCAAAGCGTTTCTTGACTTCTTCCTTGAGTTCCCGGAAATCGCGGGTCAGCTTGCGGCTATCGATAGCCCGTTTGACCAGGACCAAGACCTCGTCAAGATCAAACGGCTTGGTAATGTAGTCAAAGGCGCCGTTTTTCATAGCGCCAATGGCATTGCGCATGGTGTTTTGAGCGGTCATCAGGATCATCGCGGTATCGATGCCCGCTTCTTTAATTTCTTTTAACAAGGTCAAGCCGTCCGCATCGGGCAATTTAATGTCCATGAGCGAGACGTCGAAGTGTGTTTCCGTGAGCAGCTCGCGCGCCGTGTTACCATTGGCGGTGGTTTGCACCCAGTAACCTTCGTTCTCAAGGGCTTTCTTCAGCACAAAGCGTAATGATTCCTCGTCTTCGGTAACCAGGATCTTTCCCTGATCCATAATGACTAATTCGCCACCAGCAGAGAAATCTTGAAGGTGGTTCCCTTGCCCTCGGCGCTCTCGACGCGGATGAGCCCGCCGTGCTCTTTGACGATTCGATAGCAGACCGCGAGGCCGAGACCGGTACCGCTATTCTTTGTGGTAAAGAAAGGGGAGAAGATGTGGGGCAAGTCTTCCTCTTTGATTCCCACTCCCTCGTCCCCGATGTCTACCCAGATCAACCTGCTTCGATCGCTTCCTTCACCGCGTATATGAAAATCGGTTTCCAGCCGCGTCGTGACAGTCAAAGTACTGCCTCTGTTCATCGCTTGAAAGGCATTTTTCACCAGGTTGAGAAAAACTTGTGTCAGTTGTGCTCGGTCGCCGCGGATCGGGGGCAGGCTGGGATCGAAATGTTTCTTAACCGCGATGCTTAGCTCTTCTGTTGCTTGCGTCTCAAGCAATAGAACGTCATCCAATACCTCGTGGATATTCAGGGGCGAGAGTTCCAGTTTTGCCGGACGGGATAGGTCGAGAAGCTGCTCAATGAGTTTGTCCACCCGATCGACTTCGCGAATCATGATGTTGGCGAAGTCCTGCAAAGATGAATCGCGGTCCAGGGAACGCTTCAGCAACTGAGCGGCGCCCTTGATCCCTCCCAAGGGATTGCGAATCTCATGAGCCAGGCCGGCAGCCAAGGTCCCGACCATGGCTAAACGATCTGCTCGTTTCAGATCTTCCTCTAGCTCTTTTCGATGCTTCAGATCCCGGAGGACGAGGACGCTACCTAGAAAATTGCCGTGGCGATCCTGCAGCGGAGAAACCGTGAGGCTAACCGGCACTTTATGTCCCCAACGGGTCACCAAATCACCTTCGCCTCGCGTGCTCTCCTGCCGCGGCGACTGACTCTTCTTGATCAGTTCGAGGAGCCAGTGCTCTCGCTTGAAGAGTTGGTTAACGGGTTTTTGTATCGCTTGAGATGCAGAAAGTTCCGTGAGCATCTCGGCAGCTTCGTTGAAGTAAGAGACCTTGCCATCGCGGTCCACGGTGATAACGGCATCTTCCAGGCCGGCAAGAATCTGCTCCCAGGAAATTCGGGACGGTGACGGTTTGCTGTGAAGGTTTAAGACTTTCATGGTGGAGACATCTGAAACGCAAAAATCATAGCAAATCTAGCTCGGCAAGCAAATGCGTGCGGCCATCCTTCGGGCCTTGCAATTCCAGCGGTCGCTGTGGTAAAAACATCTTACACTTTAGGAGTTTACACTCGAAGTGGGCACTGCCCGCTTTTTTTGTTTTTGGGACTTAATTGCGATGGATGCGACCCTCACACGAGTCTGGCAGCTGGCGGGCCCGCTAGTCGAAGGCGAGGAAATGGAGATCGTGGATATCGAGTTTCGACACGAGGGAAGTCGCGGCGGGCGGGTGCTGCGGCTGTATTTGGACAAAGAAGGGGGGCCGAACGTCGATGATTTGGGTCGGGTGAGCCGCCAGTTGAGCGAGCTGTTGGATGCGGAAGATACGATCGACGGCAGCTATACCCTGGAAGTTTCATCCCCCGGGATCAATCGACCGCTCAAAAAACCCGCGCATTTTGCGCGATTTGTGGGTAAACGAATTCGTGTTCGCACCCGGGATTTGATCGATGGCCGGAGATCCTTTCTGGGAATTCTCGGCCAGGTCGTGGAGGACAGCGTGATTTTAATGCAGGAAGGGAAACATTATCAGATTCCATTTTCCATGATTGAAAAGTCGAATTACGATCACGATTGGAGCGCTTAATATGCAGCAGGATCTCAATCGAGTCATTGAACAGGTGAGCAAAGAAAAAGGCATCGACAAGTCTATTCTCATCAACGCCTTGGAAAATGCCATGATCTCCGCGGCCAAAAAAACCTTCGGTCATCAACGGAAGATCGAGGCCCAATTCAATCCTGAGATCGGTGAGGTAGAGCTCTTCGAGGCCAAGACTGTGGTCGAAAATGTGCAAGATCCGGCTGTGGAGGTGACCCTGCAGGAAGCTCGAGAGGCGCTTGATCCGGATGCCGAGATCGGCGACGAGCTCCTGAGCAAACTGGACTCTAGCACATTCGGCCGTATCGCCGCACAAGCAGCCAAACAAAATATTGTCCAACGCGTTCGAGATGCGGAGCGGGAGATTATCTACAACGAGTTTAAGGGGCGGGAAGGACAGCTAGTCAACGGCATCGTGCAGCGTTTCGAGAAACGTAACATTATCGTGAACCTTGGACGCACCGACGCCATTCTTCCAGAAAAGGAGCAGGTGCCGAGGGAACGTTACCGCCAGGGGGACCGGATCCGAGCTTACATCGTCAGCGTAGAGATCACGAGTCGTGGGCCGCAGATTGTGCTGTCGCGTACCCATCCGGGCATGCTCATTAAGCTTTTTGAGCAGGAGGTTCCGGAAATCTACGAAGGTATCGTCGAAGTCAAAGGTGCGGCGCGTGAGCCCGGAGGGCGGGCGAAGATCGCCGTCGTGTCCAATGATCCTGACGTCGACCCTGTAGGGGCCTGCGTCGGCATGAAGGGAACCCGGGTTCAAGCGGTGGTTCAGGAGTTGCGCGGTGAGAAAATCGACATCGTCCATTGGATACCCGATCAAGCCGAATACGTGTGCCGCGCCCTGGCTCCGGCAAAGGTTTCTAAGATTATCATCGATGACGACGAACACAGCATGGAGGTTATTGTTCCTGATGATCAGCTCTCGCTCGCTATCGGTAAGAAGGGCCAAAACGTGCGCTTGGCGTCGCGCTTGACCGGCTGGCGGATCGATGTGCGCAGTGAAGCGGAGGCTGAGGAAGAGACCCGCCAGGCGCGGCACTCGATCGGCGCTATCCCCGGCATCAACGATTTCGCTGTCGAGCTCCTGTACCAAGCCGGATTCAAGTCCGCCGAAGAAGTCGCGGACAGCGAATTGGAAGAGATCCTCGATGTCGAAGGCGTCAGCAAAGATAAGGCTGAGGCATTATACAAGTCCGCCAAAGAATACGTAGCCGAGAAACGGAAGAGGGAACTAGAGGCGCAAGCCGCAGCACAAGCGGCGGCCGCCGCTAGCGAAGTACAGCCGGTAGAGGAAAAACAACCGCCACAATCCTAGGAGCGACTTTGTCGAAACGAGGCCATCGTCCGCAGCGGACATGCCTAGGCTGTGGTGCGAAGGAAGAGCAGCATAGACTAATTCGCTTGATGATCGGAGAACAAGGTGAACTGAAAATCTCTCGGTTGGCTGACGGTCGCGGCGGTTATCTCCACCGGGCTGGTTCATGTTGGCAGCCCTTTTTGCGGAAAAAGAGTCTTCATCGGGCATTTCATGTCGAAATCGGCAAAGACGCACGGGAAAAAATAATTCGAGAATTGGTGGAACGATACGGAGAATAAGAGATGGGAAAGACGAGAGTCCATTTACTGGCTAAGGAGCTTGGAATCGAGACCAAGGATCTCATTGCCCAACTTGACAAATTGGGAATCCGCGGCCGCAAGGCTCAGAGTTCCCTGGAAGACGATGAAGTAACGCGTCTCAGGGCGGCTTTGGCAGTACAGGAAAAGCCCCAGATCCATATTGGCGAAGAAAAGGTCGTCGCCGACCGTGTGGTGACTGCAGAGTCTGAGAACCTTGGAGAAATTCAGGCTCGGGAAACGGTGGTGGAGCGCAGAGTTCGAGCCAACGTCATTCGTCGCCGCACCAGCCGGGTCGAAGTCGTTCCGCAGGCAGGCGAGAAAGCCGAGGCGGAAGTCGAGGCTAGCGCCGGAAAAACAGCCGCCCCTGCTATCGAAGAAACCACGGCGCCGATTGCGCCCGGCGCGGAATCGCCGGAGGGACCTGGGGCGGAAATTGAAATTCCGGAAGAGCTGGCCGGCGAGATGGAGGCGGCTTTTCAAGAAGAGCCTCCCAGCGCAGAGGAGATGATAGCCGAGGCCGCGCCTTCGGCCCAGCCGGTGCCGGAAGAATCCTCTCCCAAGTCCGCCACAGAAGAAAAGGCCGCGCCCGCTCCGGAAGAGACACCACGCGGTGCACGGATTCTTGGCCGTATCGATCTTAGGCGAACCACGAGAGTCGAGCCGGCTCCGACACCCGTGGTTCGACGTCCGGTGCCTGGCGCGCCGGCTGCGCCCTATGTTGTTCAAACCGAGGCTGTAAGTCCTGCTCGCGATGGCGAAGCGGCAAAACCACAGGGAGCCGAAGGGGAAAAACCAGCTAAGGCGGGGCGACACAAGAAGCGCGTCGTCAAGAAACAAGATGTCTTGGAGTTTCGAGAAAAGGAGCTTCGCTCCGGGCGCATCCCGAGGAAAAAGAGGGCGCTTCCTGGCAAAGAGCAAAGAAAAACCGAGATTACCGTACCCAGGGCAAGCAAGCGCGTTATCAAGATCTCCGAAGTCATTACCGTCGGCGACCTAGCACGTGATATGGGCGTCAAGGCTGGAGAAGTAATTAAGAAACTGATGGGTCTCGGGATGATGGCGACGATCAATCAGGTTTTGGACGCGGATACTGCGACCCTGATTGCTTCGGAGTTTGACCATCAAGTTGAGAATGTCGCATTCGACGCTGATAGCGCTCTTGAAGTCGAGCACCGAGTGGAAGAACAGGAGACGGCTCTGATGCCGCGTTCGCCGGTGGTCACCATCATGGGCCACGTTGACCACGGAAAGACCTCATTACTCGATGCCATTCGCAGTACGAATGTGACGGCTCAAGAGCATGGCGGCATTACCCAACATATCGGTGCGTACTATGTTCAGGTTGACGGCCGCAGCGTAACTTTCTTGGATACTCCGGGCCATGAAGCGTTCACCGCCATGCGAGCGCGCGGCGCGCAGGTGACGGACATCGTCGTCCTAGTCGTAGCTGCGGACGACGGAGTCATGCCGCAGACTGTGGAAGCGATCAACCACGCACGTGCTGCTGAGGTGCCCATCATCGTCGCGATCAACAAGATCGATAAGCCCGACGCCAACCTTGAGCGGGTGAAAAGGGGACTCTCGGAATACGGACTAGTATCGGAGGACTGGGGAGGCGATACGGTTTTTGCGCCGGTCTCGGCCAAGACCCATGAGGGTATTCCCAATCTCCTCGAAATGCTTCTGTTGCAGGCCGATATCCTCGAGCTCAAGGCCAATCCCAATAAACTCGCCCGCGGGACGATTGTTGAAGCAAAGCTCGACCGTGGACGCGGGCCGGTGGCGACCGTGCTCGTGCAAGAGGGGACCTTGCACGTGGGTGATGCTTTTGTCTGCGGTGTGTTCTACGGCAAGGTGCGGGCGATGGTCGATGATCGGGGGCGTAAGGTTGAGGCTGCACCGCCTTCTTTCCCGGCGGAAATTCTCGGCTTGCAGGGCGTTCCGCAGGCCGGAGATTCTTTCGTTGCGGTTACCGACGAGGCGAAGGCGCGGCAGGTGGCCGAGTATCGCCAAGGCAAGCAAAGAGAGACCGAGCTGGTCAAGTCAAGCAAGGTTTCACTCGAAGAACTTTATGATCAGATCAAAGCCGGCGATGTTAGGGAACTCCGGGTCGTTCTCAAAGCTGATGTCCAGGGCTCCGTAGAAGCTTTGACGGAAGCTTTAGGCCGCCTCTCCAGCGACGAAGTCAAGCTCCGCGTCATCCACGGTTCCGTGGGCGGAATTACCGAGAGTGATATCCTGCTGGCGGCGGCATCAAACGCCATCGTGATTGGCTTTAATGTGCGGCCAGAATCCAAAGGTGCCGCATTGGCCACTAAAGAGGGCGTCGACGTGCGTTTGTATACGATCATCTACGAGGCGGTAGCCGATGTCAGGGCAGCCATGGAAGGGCTGTTGGAGCCGACTTTCCGCGAGCAAATTCTGGGTCGCATTGAAGTTCGCCAGATCTTCAATATCTCCGGTGCGGGCACGGTTGCCGGCTGCTATGTCGCTGAAGGAAAAGTCCAGCGTGGTAGTTTGGTGCGGTTGCTGAGAGATCAGGTGGTGGTACACGAAGGCAAGCTGGCCAGCCTGAAACGTTTCAAGGACGACGTCCGTGAGGTGGCCGCCGGTTACGAATGCGGTCTCGCCATCGAAGGGTTTCAGGACATCAAACAGGGGGATGTGGTCGAAGCGTACGAGAAAATCCCCGTGATCAGACGTATCACGCCTAGCACCGGAAGAGAAGCATCGCACGCGAGCAGGGGATAAGCGATAAGCCGACGTCGTTACGAATCATCCGCCGCCTACATGGTCGTGGGGGTTCTCAAGCTCAACCTTTTGCTCCCCGAGAATCACTCCCTGAAGGGGAAGCGAGGGGTGCTGAAAAGAATCCAGGCGCAGGTGGCGAATAAATTTAATACCTCCGTTACTGAATGTGGCGATCAGGATCTCTGGCAAAGCGCCGTCCTAGGCTTCGGCGTGGTCGGCACGAGTCAGCCAATCTTGGAAGCGACGCTGCAGAACATCGTGAAGTTTGTCGACGCTATGGGGTTAGCTGAGGTGGGACAGGCCGAAACCGAATTTTATCACTGCTGACTTCGCTAGTCATTGCGCATGGATTACCAACGTTCAGATCGTGTCGGAGATTTGCTGGTGGAGCTGATCGCGGAACTGTTGAGAAAGGATATCCGCGACCCTCGCGTGGGCCCGGTTACGATCACCGCTGCCAAGGTCAGCAAAGACCTGCGTCATGCACGGATCTATTTTAATCTTTTCGGCGGCCGGGAAAATAAGAAAGAAGTGCTGAAGGGCTTGACGAGCGCGACTGGATTTATTCGTTCAAAGATCGCTAAACAATTGAAGCTCCGATTTGTCCCAACCATCGACTTTGCCTACGATGAGACTCAAGATGAAGCGCAGCGGATCGAAGATCTCTTGAAACAGGTCAAGTAATAGCGTTTCCTTTCATCAATCTTTCATCAGGTTCCGGTGCCATCGTCGTGACCAAGAGCGATCTCGTGGTGGATAGCGGTCTCCTTTTGATCGACAAGCCGGAAGGTCCCTCATCGACCCAAGTGGTGCATCGGGTCAAAGTTCTGTTGCGAGCGAAAAAGGTCGGTCATCTAGGCACCTTGGACCCATTTGCTTCAGGACTTTTGCTTTTGGGAATCAACGAAGGGACCAAGGTTGCTGACATATTCCTGAGCGCCCCCAAGAGCTACCGCGGCGTCATGGTCTTGGGAGTGGAGACCGATTCCCAGGACGCCACCGGCACTATTCTCCAAGTGCGACCGCCGCCGGCCGTGGGGAAAATCGAGCTTAGAGATCTGGAACGGCAATTCTCTGGTGATATGCTCCAAGTCCCGCCGATGTTTTCAGCGTTAAAAAAGCAAGGTGTGCCTCTTTACAGGTTGGCACGGCAAGGGAAGGAAGTACCGCGCGAACCGCGGTCCATTCGAGTCGAAAAGCTGCGATTGCACAAGTTGGGCAACGACGAGATTGAAATGGAGCTGACTTGCTCTCGTGGCACTTATGTTCGGACGCTGGCGGCTGACATGGGGAAATCGCTGGGTTGCGGCGCACATTTAAAAAGCCTTCGCCGCATCGCATGCGGTCATCTGACGGTAGACCAGGCGGTAACTTTGGATGAACTTGAGCGGCGCGATCCAAGAATGACGATTCCTCTCCTGTCTTTAGAGAGAGCCTTAGACCATCTTCCGGCCTTTACCTGGGAAAACCAACTGCTCTCTCGTCTACGACTTGGTCAGCAAGAAATCTTGAGGCACCTAGGCGAGCCGGTCGGGGGCGAGAAGCTGGCTCGCCTCCTCGATCCTCGCGGAAGACTGGTTGCTTTGGTGGAGTGGATTGCAGATGTCCCGCAGAGTCGCTGGCGGCTTGTTCGAATATTCAAGGTATAGGTACTCTGGTTGACATCACCGTTCTCAATCGGATAGTTTCAAAAGTCTGGAGTAAACTGTAAAGGGAGAAATTAACGTCATGAGTAATGTAACAGGAACAGTACCCTCCAACACCCATGTACAAAAATGGGTCAAAGATGTGGCTGCGCTATGCCAACCTGATGAAGTTTTTTGGTGTGATGGATCCGAGGAGGAAAAGGTAGAGCTGACCCGAATAGCTTTTAAATGCGGCGACCTCATACCGCTGAATCAAGAAAAGTTACCTGGTTGTTATTTGCACCGGAGCGCGCTCAACGACGTCGCGCGCACGGAGAATTTGACTTTCGTTTGCACCGCGACTCAGGAAGAAGCCGGCCCCAATAACAATTGGATGGCGCCCGCCGAATCCTACGACAAACTATCGAAAATATATGCCGGTGCCATGCGCGGGCGGACGTTGTATGTCATTCCGTTTCTCATGGGCGCGCCAGGCTCGTCGTTCAGCAAAGTCGGGATCCAAGTGACCGACAGTATCTATGTGGTCCTCAACATGCGCATCATGACGCGCATGGGCAAGGTTGCGCTCGATCATCTCGGCGAATCCGGCGACTTTACACGTTGTCTGCATTCCAAGGCCGACCTCGATATCGAGCGCCGCTTCATTTGTCATTACCCTCAAGACAATACCATATGGAGCGTTGGCTCGGGCTATGGCGGCAACGCGTTGCTGGCAAAAAAATGCTTGGCTCTGCGCATTGCCAGCAAACTGGGACAGCAGGAAGGCTGGCTCGCCGAGCATATGCTGATCGTCGGCGTCGAAAGCCCGGATGGGGAGATCCACTATGTCTGCGGCGCCTTTCCGAGCGCCTGTGGTAAGACCAATCTCGCTATGCTGGTGCCGCCGCCAAGCATGAAGGGCTGGAAGATCCACACCATCGGCGATGATATTTCTTGGCTGCGCGTCGGCAAGGACGGCAGACTTTGGGCGGTCAATCCGGAGGCCGGCTGTTTCGGCGTCGCGCCGGGTACCGGCTCGAATACGAATCGCAACGCCATGCGGATGGTCACGAGAGATACCATTTTCACCAACGTGGCGTTGCGGCCCGATGGGACCGTATGGTGGGAAGGACATGATGATCCGGTGCCCTACAACGCTCAGGATTGGCGTGGCAAGCCTTGGGACCCCGAAGGCGGCCACCCGGCGGCTCACCCGAACGCCCGTTTCACCGTGTCGATAAAGCAATGTCCAAGCTACTCGTCAGAGTGGGAGAAGCCGGAAGGCGTGCCTATCAGCGCGATGCTGTTCGGCGCGCGGCGGCAAAAAATGATTCCCCTCGTCTATCAATCCTTCAACTGGCAGCATGGCACTTTTCTTGGGGCGACCTTGGCGTCCGAAACCACCGCGGCGGCCACCGGCGCCGTAGGCGTGGTGCGGCGCGATCCGATGGCGATGCTGCCGTTCTGCGGCTACAACATGGGTGACTATTGGGGCCATTGGCTGGCAATGGCCAAGCGGGCCACCCATCCACCGAAGATCTTCCGCGTCAACTGGTTCCAACGCAACGAGCGCGGCCGATTTCTGTGGCCAGGCTTTGGCGAAAACTTGCGAATCCTGCGTTGGATCACGGAGCGTTGCAAAGGCAACGGCCAGGCGACTGAAACTCCTATAGGCTATGTGCCGAAGGCGTCGAGCCTGAGCGGCGAAGGAATCGAAATTTCCAAGGCCGATGTCGATCAACTGGTGGCCGTCGACCGCGAGGCTTGGAAGAATAATCTCAAGAGCCAGAGCGATTTTTTCGATACCTTCGGCGATCATCTGCCGGCGGGTATCAAAGAAGAACACAAAGCGCTCGCGGGTCGACTGAACAGTTAGAGGTATCCATCATGCCGAGGGGACATCACGATATCGGCGGGTTGCCGGGTGCCGGAAAGATCGATCAGACGGAACACCAACTTTCCGATTGGGAAATCCTCGCAGACGCGGTTAATCAGGCGCTCGGGGCGAACGGGATCAAACGGACCGATGAGATGCGCCGGGCACGGGAGGAGATGGATTCCGCGGCCTACCGCGATATGACTTACTACGAGCGTTGGATTGCCAGCATTGAAACCATTCTGATTGAGAAGAAGATCCTCACAAAAGAGGAAATCGACCGGAAACTTGCCGAATTCGAGTCTAAGTGGGACGAACCGTGAATCTACCGGTCGGTAAGTTTAAGGCAGGAGACCGAGTTACAGTAAAATTCGAAGATCGCCCCGGCCACATTCGCACACCGTGGTACATTCGCGGCAAGAGCGGCTGGATTGAACGCGTCTACGGTGATTTCCTCAATCCCGAGTCGCTCGCTTTCGGTCGCGACGGATTACCCAAGCGGACTCTTTATTTGGTGGCCTTCAATCAATCCGATGTTTGGCCAAAGACCGTAGGTTCCAGGGACAAGATTCTTGTCGATATCTACGAACATTGGCTGACGCCTGCGGCGTAAGGAGGATCTGATGAGCGATAGTGACGACACAACGAAAGCGCCGCAAGATCATGGTCACGATCATCCGAAGCACGAACTGAGCTACTACGCCAAACGAATTTATGCGATCCGTGACCTTTTGCTTGAAAAGGGCGTCATCACCGATAAGGATATTCAGTCGCAAGTCGAATACCAGGAAGCCCGCTCGCCGGCCAACGGCGCCAAGCTCGTCGCTCGTGCCTGGGTTGATCCGGCGTTCAAGTCTCGGCTTATCGGCGATCCCAAAGCGGCGTGTGCCGAGATGGGAATTGATGCTACCAGCATTAATGAGTTCGTGGTTTTGGAGAATACTGCAAAGGTGCGCCACGTGGTCGTTTGCACTTTGTGCTCTTGCTATCCGCGACCGATCTTGGGGCGGCCGCCCGACTGGTACAAGAGTTTCAACTATCGTCAACGGGCGGTGAATGATCCGCGTGGTGTGATGCAGGAATTCGGTCTGGAGTTACCCGACGATGTAGAAGTGCGGGTGCACGACAGCACCGCCGATATCCGTTATCTGGTTCTCCCCATGAGGCCCGAGGATACTGAGGGATTGAGCGAGACAGAACTCGCCCGGCTCGTTACCCGTGACAGCATGATCGGCGTCATGGACGCGTTGCCGACCTTGCCGCCATCCTGAAACAAGCGCTGGTCAAATTATCCAGTCTGCCTAACTTGTCTTTCGGGACGCCGAAGCCGACACGGTTACGTCGGGCGGCTCTTTTTTTGACAGTTTAGTATACCCACCCTATAATTAGGAGAATTATCCGTGGCCTCACGGCGCGGTGTAATGTCCCAGGGAGGCCCCGTATAAGTGCCTGCTGTAAGTTACTCCGAAATCCTTCGTGTTATTGGACAAGATCTGGAAACGCGAGCCATAAAAGCCTTCGATATTCGAGATGAAGGAGAACGAATTTTCGTTCAGTGTGGGTATCAAGTCCCCCCTGCCGCAACCCCGGTAACACTTTACTATACACCCAAAGATATTGAAGAACTCAAACCGCAGGGCGCGGAAAAGAGAGGACAACCTTCAAAACCGGGGGAGTTTTTCACTCTTTCTCAGACCTTGAGAGCCATTGGCGGATACGTCGATCAAAAAAAAGCCCGTCTACTCCGACTCTCCAATAATGACTGCCCCGGAGCCGACGTTGGTTTTCGCATTGAATATGAAACGCAGAAAGGGGAACGTTTGGTGGACGATCGTTCGGGATCGGCGATCTATGACCTTTGCGTCAACATGTACAAGCGCAGGGGAAAATCCGCGAGGAGCATTTGGCGCCCCTAAATAGGTGATCCGTCACGGCTGTCTATCGTGGGCTGAGGAAATAAACGTTGGACGATTCAATCGATTACTATGCTCTCCTGGGCGTGGAGAAAAAAGCAACTCCAGAGGAAATCAAACGCGCCTATCGGAAATTGGTGTTTCAATACCATCCGGATCGAAATCCTGATGATCAGGAAGCCGCCGAGAAATTAAAAGACATCATGGCGGCTTACGATATCCTTTCAAACGAAGAAAGCCGCGCTCAATACGATAGGAACAAAGGGTTCCGGAATGATAGCGGTGACGGAAAGAAAAGCCCAGGCAACGGGTCGCATTTCTCGTATGAATTCAAGCAAAGGTTGGAACCGGAACCCCAGTGCCCCAGCTGTTCAGTGGTCGGCATGGACCACGTCATTTCGCGGAAGTCGGGAAGCGGCATGGGACGGGGCAAACAGTTCATCACCAGCCCGTTTCAAGTTATCTTCTGTGACCAGTGCGGCCACGTCTACGGTGTGGCAGGTTCATCATCTTAGCATGCTGATTAAGAGGAGAGTTCAACGTCTCCTCGTAAGCGATTAAAAATCCCAAATCGGCGGACTAGTGCATGATGCCGCCGCCCTCTACGACGAGCAACTGTCCGGTCATGAAATCGCTGTCAGAGCTCGCCAGAAAGAGCGCTGTGCCGACGATGTCCGCCGGGATTTCGATGCGCTTGAAGCTGCGCTTGTCCACGCCCTCTTCGCGCCGCTTTCGGACTTCGTCCGTCACTGACTCTTCGCTCATCGTCGAACCCGGGGTCATGCAGTTGACGTTGATTCCCCACTCGCCGAGCTGCCGTGCCATCACTCGTGTCAATGCCACGACGCCACCTTTCGCGGTAGTGTAATGGGGCATATTTCCGGAGCCACTGAAGAAAGTACCCGAAGCGATATTGATGATCTTGCCGCTTCTTTGTTTCTTCATGATCGGGATCACCGCTTTGCTGCAAAGGAAGACCCCTTTGAGGTTGACTTCCAGCACGCGGTCCCATTCCTCCAATGCCAATTCTTCGACAGGCCCCTTCCAAAGTTTCTGAGTAACGTAAATCGCCGCGTTGTTGAGCAGGATATCGATGCACCCGTACCTATCGACGGTCCCGCGCATCAATCCTTCGATGTTGGGAAAGCTGCGCACGTCTGTGGGGCGTGACCAAGCTGAAAACCCGGAATCGATGAGCGCATTGGCAACCGCCTGCCCGCCTTTCTCGTCGACGTCGGCGATGACAACATGAGCGCCTTCTTCGGCGAATCGTCGCGCATAGGCTTTGCCGATGCCATGGGCCGCGCCGGTGATGATCGCAACCTTATTCTGCAATCTCATAGTTCCTCCTTCGCCTGAGGACGGCGGTTGGCAAATAAGCCTAAGCAAAGTTCGGTGTCTTGCCTTCGAGCAGGGTGCCTAGATTGCTCCCAGGGAAGCGAAGCCCGATGAAAAAGGTCCCGAAAAGACCGTAAACGGCGCTCGCTTCGTCGAACCGCATCTCGTAGACGAGTTTTTTGAAAATTAAAGGGTCGTCGGCGAAAAGATCCACGCCCCACTCCCAATCGTCGAAGCCGATGGATCCGGAAATGATCTGGACCACTCGCCCGGCGTAGTGACGCCCGATCATGCCATGCTCGCGCATCATCCTCTGGCGTTCGGTAATCGGCTCGCTGTACCAGTTCTTATTTTCACCGCGAAGTTTGTTCATCGGGTAAAAGCACAGGTAGCGCCGTTGCGGAATCTCCGGCCAAAGGCGCGGTGCCGCGGCCTGCCGTTGCTTGATCAATTCTGCCTCGATCTCTCGGTTCCATTCGGCGCTTCCCGGTTGAAGTCTCTTCGCTATCAAATCAGTGTAGAGTTTCACCGAAGCTTCGTAGAGCCCCAATTCAACCACCGAGACGTAGGAATTCGTCGGTTCGAGGAATTCGTGCAATCTAGAGTGGCCCACACGCAGTTCGGCATGGTTCAATTCATCCAAAGTGCGCCGAAAATGGACAATCATCAAATCTCCCTTGTGGCCTAAGAGAGAAAAAAGCGCGCTTGGTTCCTCGTGATTTTTTTCCATACCCGTGAACATGGCAGTGGCTCTGTCCAGAATGTGCTTTTGATCCGACGCGCCTAGGGCGCGCCAAGCGGACCAGCGTACGCGAAACATCTGGTGCAAGATGTACGAGCCGTCCAACGTTAGCGGAACAGCCGGTAGCCCTTGCTGTTTCTCGTGCTCCATGGCTTTACGAATACCTCGGACTTCGCTTGAAGGCGAAGAGCAGAACTCGTCCCCTAGGTCTAACCGAGCTGCGGTGAACCGGTGGGCGCCGGCTGATCCGGCTTGACCCCGCGCAGTCGATCGCGCAGCGCCTGCAAACCGCGCTTGGCCAG
>Ga0209799_1000034_pt1 | contig 24215 bp, 19 predicted proteins | sample PanSoiPlo36MoBio_FD_188324 | JGI IMG/M metagenome (GOLD analysis project Ga0209799, IMG submission 188324) | Tropical forest soil microbial communities from Panama analyzed to predict greenhouse gas emissions - Panama Soil Plot 36 MoBio (SPAdes)... | ecosystem: Environmental > Terrestrial > Soil...
TTTTCGACCCTGCTCCGGACTTCGGCAAACTGGCGGAGTCCGTCAATGGCTATGGCGAGACCGTGCGAGAACCCGAGGCGCTGCCTGGAGCCCTAAGGCGCGGATTAGATGCAGTACGCAAGGGCTCACCGGCGATCATCTCGGCCTACTTGCCGACAGTCGTTGAAGAGATGAACCTCGCCAAATCGTAAGAATCCGATGAGGCCCGGCATGGATTCCAGCAGGTAACTTGCAAAACTTAAAATTAAACGCGGTTAGAGGACCAATAACGTGAAAGTCATCAGTGAGTCGCTGATCAAGAGCAACACGGGCAACAGTTTCGAGGTCAAGAAGGGCCAGATCATTCGTGTCATCGGCGAGTCCACTGGCGATTATGTGGTATTCAATCTGCGCGACATCAAAGAGCGTTTCGATCAGGCGCGCACGAAGGTCGACCAGGGAAAGATCTACGTAACAACGGGCGATGTGCTGATCTCGAAGTACAACAATGTGATGATGACTATTGTCAAGGACACCTATCGGGGAACCCATGACATGGAGAAAGGGATGTGCAGCACGTCCTTCTACAAAAAATGGGGCGAGCAAATCTTCACGATTTATGGCGGGGTGTGGAAAAGACTCGGCCGCAAACGCGGCGTTGCTCCCAAACATGGCTGTTGGGAGAATCTTGCTAAAGCGCTAAAGCCTTACGGCGTCGCTAAGGAAGATGTTCCCAGCCCGCTCAATGTTTTTCAGACCATGGTGATCAATGGCAAAACCGGGAGCATGCGCTATTCGATGATCCGGCCCAGGCCCGGCGGAGATATAATGGATCTGCGCGCAGAGATGGATTGCCTAGTGGGCATCAGCGCCTGCCCGGAAGGTGGCCGAGGCAAAGATTTGCGGGTCATGATTTACAAATAACGAGGCCCTTTGGGGAAAGGTTCCAGACGTTCAAGCCGTTCAACCGCTACGCTCCGTTCATTCTCCCTTCTTTATCCTCCCCCGCGACCGCGGGGGAGGAAAGAGGTGGGGGTTGGAACTGCTTGAACGATTGAAACGATTGGAACCCGAGTAGTTCAAGAGACTGTCCGCCACGGCATCAGCCGGCGGTCGAAGTATTGCACCAAGGCCAACAAAGCAACGGCCAGCAGCACGATCGTTAGTAATGTCGCAAAGAGCGCGGGCGTGTTGAACGAAGCGCCGAAGGTCATCAGCATCACCCCAAAGCCAACAGCGGATAAAATCATTTCGCTCGTTACCATACCGAGAATAGCGCGTCCCATTCCAAGCCGAATCCCTGCCATGATCATGGGCAGAGCGGCGGGTAGAATCACCTTTAAGAAAAGCTCGTGTTCACGGGCGCCAAAGGCCCGGGCCATTTCCGTCAAAGTCGGGTCGACGTTGCGGACTCCCGCCGCGGTATTGATGGCGATGATGACGAAAGCGAACAGAAAGACGATCCAGACGCGGGAATGGAGTCCCAGGCCAAAGGCGATCACCAGAAACGGAATGAATGAAATCATCGGGACTGCGAGCAGCGCGGTCATGTAGATGTCGAGAAACGACGCAACCTTACGATATCGTCCCATCAGTAACCCCAGAGGTAAACCGAGCCCCACCGACAGAAGAAAGCCAAGAAACAGCGCCTGGAGACTTACCAGCAGCGCCTGAAAGAGCTGCCCGGAGACGAGCAGCTCGACCCAGGCGGAAAGCACTTTGGATAAGGGTGGGAGCAGTTGAGCGTTCTTGATCCGGGCCGCAACTTCCCACAGCAGAGCGAAAGTGGTCAGAGAGAGAATTCTAAGGGTACTTCGCTGCACTCAGAGTGTCCTATTCCGCATTCTCGCCGGGCAAGGCGAGCGAGGAGTTGTTGTGAGCAAATCACAGTTCCGAGTTGAAAGTTCCGGGTTCTAACTCGAAACCCGAAGACTCGAGACCCGAAACTCGCAAGTCGAGGCTCGCTCCTCGCTTGGGTCTACGGATTTTCCCTGGCACGGGGGATAACCCGGGCTATTGTTTTCGGCCGATCTTTTTTAGGACCCTATCCAGCGGTCCCGTGTCAAAGGCTTGCGCGTAGCTCACGGCGCCTTTTTTGAGCAGGCCCGATTCCTCGAAGAATTTGATGCTGGCTTCGCCGCGATCCTTGCTCGCGCCACCATTGACGTCCCAGATGCGCAGTTCTCGGTAGGTTGCAGCGATGGCATCGATAAGCTCGGGTTTGGTCTCCGGCAAAAGCCTGACCGCGTTTTCTTTGACCAGACCCGGACGCTCTTCGATGGCGCGGTGGGCATTCAGTATAGCTTCAAGCACGCTTTCTATCAGTGCGGAGTTGTTCTGCGCGTAATCGGCGCGCGCGAAGTACATCGAGCCGATGAGCTGGGGGAAAATCTTGGCATAGGAGATCAAGACGTGAAACTGTCCGGGCTTGGCCTGCAGGATGTTCAGCACGTCGCCGATTTCCGCCGGTGTGGCGTCCAGTTGTCCGCGCATGATCGCTTCGGCCCTGACGTCCGAGCCTGGGATGATCATCCAATTAGGTGTAATTTTGTAATGGTTCGCCATCCACTTGACCAGCGCCTCGGTGACGGTAATCGGCCCGTGGTAGCCAACCCGTTTGCCGTCCAATTGTTTGGGATCTTTGAAAGACACCGGCGTAACCAGCTGCCATTCGTTGCGCACCTGCTCGCCGACGATTCTAAGATTCATGCCGCTCTCAACGGCCTTAACCACAGCGATTCCCGCGGCGGTGCCCAACTCCGCCTCTCCGGCAACTACGGCCTGAACCGCCAGCTCCGTTTTGGGGAAGAACGTCGGGATCACCTCGATCCCTTGTTTTTTTAGTTGTTCCCAGGCGAGCAGCGACGGAATATCCCCCATATCCGCCGAAGAGGGGTACGCAAATCTAACCTTCTTCTGGGCCTGGGCTTCGTCTCCGCAGAGAAAACCCAGGACCAGCAGCAGAGCAACTGCTGCGGATATCTTTTTCATAAGAAACCTCCCTTTTTCAATCCAGCTATTCAATCGCAATTTCGGTTTTCCAACCGGTGAGCCATTGGTCCACCGCTTCAACCAGTTTCATCGTTATCATGGCGACGATGAGAATCGTCAGAATGACGGCGAACAACGCGTCGGTGGCGAAGGCCGAGCCGTACTGCATGATCATCGCGCCGATTCCGGTCAAGGTCAGCAACATTTCCGCAGTTACCATGCCCTTGACTGCTCTGCCCATGCCCAAACGGATGCCGGCCATAATCGCAGGCATGGCTGCCGGCAGGATGATCTTGAAGAAGACTTCTGCCTCCCTGGCGCCGAAGGAGCGGCCCATCTCCACGAACGTCCGGTCCACTTGTTTCACGCCGGTCATAGTATTGATGACTATGACGAATACCGCGAAGAGGAAAACCACAGCGATGCGCGATTCGATGCCTAGACCGAACCAGAGAATGAGCGCGGGGACGAAAGCGGTCATGGGCGCGGACATCAGGGTGTTGATGTAAAGGTCGAGAAAATGCTCCACGGCGCGAAATCGGCCCATGAGCAGGCCGACGATGACGCCGACGATGACGGCCAGAAAAAAGCCGGCGGCGAGCGTCCAGAGGCTCATCAGAAGGTTTGCCAAGAGCTTGCCGCTGATCAGTAGGCGTATCCAGGCGCTGGCAATTTTCGAGAGCGGTGGGATCAACACGGAATCCAACGTCTGGCCGGCGATCTCCCAGAGAATGGCCAGGGTGATGATAGAGATAACGTTGATCCGGAGCTGGCTATTCAATGGCCGTTCTCCATCGCTTTCTTGAGAGAGTCCCAGATGTAGTTTGTCAGCTCGACAAATTGTGGGTCCCGGCGGACTTCATCGGCGATGCGCGGCCGCGGCAAAGGAACGTCAAGAATCTCAGCGACGCGGCCCGGCCGCGGTGTCATGACCACCACACGATCAGAGAGATAGACCGCTTCATCCATACTATGGGTGATGAAGATCACGGTTTTCCGCTCGCGCTGCCAAAGCTGCAAAAGTTCCTCCTGGAGGAGCTGGCGGGTTTGGGCATCGACGGAACCGAACGGTTCATCCATGAGTAGAATCATGGGATTCACGGCTAACGCTCTTGCCAAACCCGCGCGCTGCTGCATGCCGCCGGAAAGCTCGTGAGGATAGTGATGCTCAAATTCCTCCAGCCCCACGCGCTTTAGATAATCGCGCGCGATGCTTGTCCGTTCTTCCTTCGGAACCCGTCGCAACTCTAAACTGAACTCGACGTTGGCAAGCACGGTGCGCCAAGGCAATAGCGCAAAGGTTTGAAAAACGACGGCGCGATCCGGTCCGGGCGCAGAGACCCTGTTTCCATTGATCAAGATCTGGCCGCTGTCATGAGGAATGAGGCCGTCGATAATTTTCAGCAAAGTCGTCTTGCCGCATCCGCTGGGGCCAATAATGCTGATGAACTCATTTTCACGGATGCAAAGACTCACGTCCGTGAGAGCCTTGATCTCTGCGGTGTTGTCTTTGACCGTTTTCTGAAAGCTTTTCGAGACCCTCTGGATCTCAACCATCTGTCCTCGCGTACGCTCGGCGTTCAAAACGTTCCAATCGTTCCAGCCGTTCAAGTAGTTAAACAGATAAATTTCCCGGTACGATTTGAGCGGCTTGAACTGTTTGAACGTCTTGAACCATCCTGTTTATTCCCCGGTAAAGAGCTTGTCGTCCTTGCCCGGTTCATACGGGCGGGTATCTCGCGCGAGGTCCACGCGGTTAAGTACTTCGTCCGGCGCCTTGGCTTCTTTTGGAAAATCATACGGCGGCATGGGTTTGGTGGCGTCGAAGATAAGTTTGGTTTCCATGGGACCTTTTTCCAAGCGATTGTAGCCGTAAGCGGTGGGGTTCAAGTGTGAGCCGATGATGTTGGGAATGACTACCAAATCCCGGTCGGCCTGAAAACGCATGGCCAGTGCCCATAGAACTTGTGTCTCATTGAAGACATCGACATCGTCGTCGACAACGATGACGAGCTTGATGTTCGGGTCCGTTACAAAGGCCGCCAAAGCCGCCTGCTTTGGCTCGCCCTCGGCGCGCTTTTTGACCGAGATGTAACAATGGGAGCGGGCCGCGCCGGAGATCGGCATGTTGACGCCGGTCGTGCTGGGAACCGCTTCTTGAATACGCTTGTACAGGCTTCCCAACCGCGGCGCGGCGCCGATGATATTGTGCTCAAAGTGGGCGCTGTGGATGCATTGATAAATGGGATTTTTCCGCATCGTGATCGCCGTGACTTCGATATAGGGTTGTTCCCCCTCTTTATAATAGTAGTGCGGCCATTCACCGAAAGGGCCTTCGTATTGTCGCTTTTTTGGCGGCACCATGCCCTCGATGACGATTTCGCAGCGCGCCGGCACCATGAGATTCACCGTTTCGGCCTTGACCACTTCCAGCGATTCGCCAAGAAAAGCGCCGGCGATCTCCAGTTCTTGGCCGACGCCGGCTTGCTTGGTGACGGCGGCCAAATTCAACGCCGGGTGGTGGCCGATGGCGAGCGCGACTTCCATGGGCTCGTTGTGATCTTCGTACTCTGCCCGAATGTAGTTGCCATGATTGGCGGGGTTGATCATGAGTCCGAGTTGCCGCTTGCCTTGCTTCTGGTGCCGGTAGATGCCCACGTTCACCGCGTTGGTGCCGCGCTCTTTGCAGATCAACGCGGCGGCGTTGATATACGCGCCGGCATCGCCTTCGTTGATAGTGAGCACGGGTAAAAGATCGAGATCGACATCGGCGCCCTTTAAGATCACTTCTTTGCACGGCGCATCCTTGGCGGAAATTTCCTTCACGGGGATCGGATGATGCTCGCGCTGAGCCAGGTCTTTGACCATCTGTGGCACTGACGGCGAGCCCAGGGATAACGCCAGCCGCTCGTAAGTCGCGCCGAGATTGATCACCAACGGAATCTTGGAATTCTTGATATTCTTGAAGAAAACCAGCGGAAACTTGTTCTCTCGTTCGAACTTCTCGACGATGGCAGTGGCTTCATAACGCGGATCGACCTCGCGATCGACAACCACAACGTCCCTCGGCCGCTTCTCCAATAGCTCGTCCAAATAGCTTCGCAGATCCTTTGCCATTTTGTTACCTCCGTAATGGTTCTCAGAGAAATTATTTATACCCGGCGAGCTTCCACCAGAAATCGTTTCTGTTGCACCGGTTTTTTTCACGGTCGCCCCAACCCTCAGGCGGAAAACGGAGTGACCGCTCAACGAAACTCTGGTAAAACCTCTTTTGCAAAAAGCCGCATCTGCTTCATGAGAGATTCATAGGTGGGATACATGAACCAAAGATCGAAATAGTTGGCCCCGGCATCGATGAACTCCTTGACCTTGTCGCGGATTTGGGCGGGAGTACCGACGACTGCCGTTTCGACGCTGGATGCGGGCGCTTCTTCCGCCCCTTTGGCGTCTCTCCAGGTATCTTCGCGTTTCCACATATAGCCGGCATAGCGCGCCATGTGGGGTTGGTCTTGCGCGATCCATGCGACATTTTTCTGCGCCTCTTCCATCGTCTCGCCAATGCTAAGTCGCAGTTGAAAGCACCAATCGAAGTTGGCAATATCTCGCCCAGCTTCCCTGGCGGTAGTGGTGAAATCTTGGATCATCGACTTGATGATTTGCGGAGTCATTAAAAAGCCGTATATCCAGCCATCGGCATGATCGAGAGCAAATTTCACCGCCGGCCGTTCCTTGCCGCCTGCGAGCGTATAGCAACCGACCCATACAGGTATGCGGCGGGCGGGCTTGGGGTAGATAGCCAAGTCGTCGAAATTGACGTATTTACCATGAAACGAGGCGCTGGGCTTTTCCCAAATCTCTCTCATGGCGGCGATGTATTCGCCGATCATCGCATAGCGATCGGCATAGGGCCGAAAGGGTATGCCGACGGCTTTGTATTCGACTTTGTCCGAAACATTCGATACGCCGACGCCAAAGATGAATCGCCCGCCAGAGAGCGCGTCCATCGTGGCGAGCTCTTTTCCAAGAATGATGGGGTCACGCAGAGGCAGCGGCATGACGCCCACGCCAAACTCGATTTTTTTGGTCATGCCGGCGAGAAAAGAACAAACGGCGACGGTCTCAAACTGATGCGGGTCGAGCGTGTTGTCAGGGTGCCTGAAAGATCCCATGCCGACGGGGTACTGTTTATGCCTGTCAAAAGAGTTGTGAATATGGTCCATGATCCAGACGGAGTCATAACCGAGATTCTCGGCCTCTCGGGTCGATTCGATCACTCGCTCGGAGCTGCATACCGGCCCCGAAGCGGGAATTCTCGCGCCGAATCTGATTCTACCCATACGGTTGCTCCTTGAGGAAGTCGTTAATCAATATCTCTTGTCTTTCATGAGTGTCAAGCGGACCTCATCATCGGTTTGCTTGACAGGCACTATCGGTTTTTCTAACACTGTCGGTGGTACTAAGGACATGCGAAACTTGCCCATCAAATGGGGCATTAGCTTACCCAACCGCGGCGTGCTTTTCGGCCTCACCGATATCGATACACTTATAAATGCGGCCGTTCTCGCCGAACAGTCCGGAGTTTTCGAGTCGGTGTGGTTTGGTGACAGTTTGATTCATAAACCCCGGCTAGAATCCACCGTGATGCTTAGCGCGGTGGCTGCGCGAACGAAGAACGTTCGCCTAGGCGTGATCTGCATGGCGAGTTTTCCAGTGCGCCATCCGGTGCTCGTAGCGATTCAGTGGGCCAGCCTCGATCAGCTGTCCAAAGGCAGAACCATCCTGGGCGTTTGCATCGGCGGCGGGCACGAAGGTGAAATGCGTGCCTTCGGCATCAAAAAGGATGAACGGGTGGGTCGTCTCACGGAAGGGATCAAGCTCATTCGGCAGCTATGGGGCGATGACGAAGTTAACCATCGGGGGAAATATTACACCCTCGAAGGCTACCGCGTCGTGCCCAAACCGGTACAAAGACCTTGTCCGATCTGGATCGCGGTTTCTCCCGATCGGGAAATGGTAGGTGACAAGGGGATCGAAGTCGCGATGAGGCGAGTCGCTACTCTGGCAGATGGTTTTATCACCATCGCTGTGCCGCGCGACGAGTTTCGCCGCCGGCTCGACCTTATTGAAGCATGCGCTGAAGAACAGAGGCGTGACATCAGCAAGTTGGAAGTGTCGATCCACGGCATGGTGAATATCAACGATGACCGGCGCGCCGCCCACGAAGAGTCGATGTATTATTTCAAGAACTATTATGCGCCCGGCTATCCGTCCGAAGAGCTGCTCAAAATCTGGCTTGCCCATGGCCCTCCTGAGGAATGTGCACGCCTAATTCAGGGTTGGATCGATATGGGGATCACGACGCCGGTGCTGCGTTTTACGTCGCGCAATCAGATCGGTCAAATGGAACGTTTCATCAAAGATGTGCTCCCGCTTTTGCGGTTGAAGAGATAACGGAATGGTTGATAAAGATACTGGTGTGTTGGAGTGATGGAGTAGTGGAGTGTTGCGTTGGAACTCCGAAACCCATTACTTCAGTACTCCAATTTCAAAGGACACTACCCATGTTTGAAGATCTAAGAGGCTTTCTTGCTCATCTCGAAACTCAGGGGCAGCTGCTGCGCGTCAAGGACGAAGTCGGTGTCAAGTATGAAATCGCCGCTGGCATGCGGAAAACTTCCGATATCGAAGGTCCAGCGCTGTTGTTCGAAAATATCAGGGGCTTCCCGAGCTGGCGAGTTCTGGGTGGGCTGTTCGCGACACGAAAATTGGTCGCTCTTGGCCTCGGCGTGCCACAGGAGCAAATGCTCGAACGCTATTTGACCCTGGAAGACAAACGGATTCCACCGGAGATCATTGCGAGCGCGCCGTGCAAGGAAATCAAATGGACGGGCGATCAAGTTGATCTATCCAAGCTGCCCATCGTTACCCACGCGAGCAAAGACTGCGGTCCCTACGTGACTATTGGGGTGCAGGTCGGCAAGGATCCTGACACCGGCATCCGCAACTTATCAATTCATCGTATGCTGGTTCTTGGCAAAGATCGGCTATCGCTCTGGGCGCCGGCGGACCATCATTTGGGCCGGATGATTCTGAAGGCAGAAGAAAGAAAACGCGGCCTGGAAGTGGCCACCGCGGTCGGCGTTGATCCTGCCATCGTCGTTGGTTCGCAAGCGAGAGTTCCGTTCGGCATCGACGAGTTTTACGTCGCCGGCGGACTGCGCGGTTCGGCGGTTAAGCTAACCAAATGCGAAAGCATCGATGTGGAAGTTCCGGCCTTTGCCGAAGTCGTAATCGAGGGCGTGACCGTTCCGGGTGAACGAGTCGCCGACGGGCCCTACGGGGAATATCCCGGCTGCTACAGCGAAGCGAAGCAGGCGCCCGTGCTAAAAGTCACGGCGATCACCATGCGGCAGAATCCGATCTGGCAGACCGCGCTCACGGGAATGCCGGTCACGGAAAATCACACATTGATCGAATACGGCAATGCCGCTGTGGTCTATCGTGAAGTGAAGAAAGTTGTGCCGGAAGTACGCGGCGTCAACATGACTCCAGGCGGGACGTTTCGCCATCATGTCGTCGTGTCGATCAAGAAGCGGGCGGAGAACGAAGGCCGCAATGTGATTCTGGCGTTGCTGTCTATGGGTATCGGTCTAAAGCAAGTGATCGTTGTCGACGACGACATCGATCCGTTCGATCCGATGCAAGTGGATTGGGCGATGGCGACGCGTTTCCAGGCGGACAAGGACGCGATTATCATTCCGCGGATCGCGTGCTCGACGCTTGACCCATCTTGTCCTGAGGCGCGAGTGACCGCCGGGTTGGGCATCGATGCCACCGCGCCGATGAAAGAGCGCTGGCGCTTCGAAAAAGTGGAAATCCCCGGTGTTGATAAAGTCAAGTATATCTAAAAGTCGGGGAGAAGATTACTTCCGCAAAGGCGCAAAGGGCGCCAAGTTCGGAAAAGAAATTTTATTTTCTTTGCTTTGCGTCTTGGCGTCTTGGCGGGAGATATTCTTGATTTCATGAGAAACTTCGATTATCTCGAGCCGGTCACGGTCGCTGAAGCCTGCGCGCTGCTCAAACAATATGCGGGCGAAGCAAAGGTCTTTGCCGGAGGCTCGCATCTCACTATCCTCATGAAGCAGGGGCTTTACCAGCCCAAGGCCCTGGTCAACATCAAAAAAATTTCTGAGCTCAAGGGAATCAAATACGACGCGAAAGAGGGTTTGTGTATTGGCGCGCTGGTGACGCACCGTGAAATTGAGACGTCGGCGCTGGTGCGTGAGAAGTTTCCCGTGCTTTCCGATGCCGAAAGAGAAGTCGCCAACATCCGCGTGCGTAATATGGGGACGGTCGGCGGCAATCTCGCTTCGGGGGAGCCTCTGACGGATTTATCGCAAATCTTTATCGCACTGGACGGCAAAGCAAAGATCTCTGGCCCGAACCGAGAGCGCATAATCCCTGTCGAAGAATTGTTCATTGATTTCTATACTACGAGTTTGGCAGAGGATGAAATTTTGACACAGGTCGTCGTACCGCCGCTGCCGGCGCGCTCGAGTATTGAATACATCCGGTTTTCCAGTAGCTCTGTGGTCGATAAGCCGTCGGCGGGCGTCGCGGTGCGACTGACTTTAGACAGCAGCGGTAATGCTATTCAAACGGCGCGCATCGTCCTCGGTTGCGTCGGCGCGACGCCGGTGCGGGCGCGACAAGCCGAAGCCTCGTTGGCAGGAAAAGGACTCACGCCCCAGTTGGCAGAAGAGACTGGGAGCGCCGCTTCTCAAGAATGCAATCCGACCAGTGACCTACGCGGCTCGGAGCATTACAAGCGAGCCATCGTGCGCACCTTGGTGAAGCGGGCGGCGATGACAGCCTACAAGCGGGCGACTTCCGCTTAAATCATTGGCATGAAGAAACCCATTTCACTAAAGATCAACGGTACCGAGCGACATGCAGAGGTTGAGCCGCGCACGACTTTGCTTGAAATGATACGCGATCAGTTCAATCTGACCGGCGCCAAACTCGGGTGCGACATTCAAGTTTGTGGGGCTTGTACATTATTGCTCGACGGCAAGCCGGTGAGCGCTTGTTCGGTCTTGGCTGTAGATGTGGATGGGCGCGAGGTTTTGACCATCGAAGGGTTGGGCCAAAACAATGCGCTCCATCCGGTGCAGGAAGCCTTCATGGAGTTCGGCGCACTGCAGTGCGGCTATTGTACTTCTGGGTTCATTTTAACGGCGAAAGCACTGCTCGATGAAATTCCGCAGCCGACGGATGAGCAGATTCGCGATTACCTGGCGGGAAATTTCTGCCGGTGTGGTTGCTATCAGGAGATCATGCAGGCGATCAGGAACGTGGCAAAAATTTCGTGATCATCGCGCGTGCTCGTGGTCTAACGAACACGAACCACGAAACACGAGCACGGGGAGCGCGCACGAAGGATACGGGGTAGTTCATATGGAACTGGCAGATATCGGTAAAACATTTCGCCGTTTGGATTACGAAACCAAGGTAACTGGCCGCGCGCAGTATCTGGCGGATATGAGTGTGCCCGGTATGTGCCACGGAAAAATTTTGCGGAGCCCGCTACCGCACGCGCGCATCAAACACATCGACACTGCCAAGGCGCTCAAAGTTCCGGGAGTCCTGACAGTGATTACACGCGACGACATACTACAGGACGAAGGCATCGAACCTTACTACGGCCCGGTATTTAAAGATCAAACCATTGTGGCAGTTGAAAAAGTGCGCCACGTGGGCGATCCGGTGGCTGCTGTCGCCGCTTTGAACTCGGATGCGGCGGAAGAGGCGCTGCGTTTGATCGACGTCGAATACGAAGAGCTGCCGGCGGTCTTGGATGTTCATCAGGCATTGAAGCCAGGCGGAACTTTGGTCCATGAGTCGGTTCGCATACCCGAATCAGGATTTGCCGATCTTGCCGAGCTCAAGCCCATAGAAGGCACCAATATCTGTACGCACTTTAAGCTCAACCGCGGCGACATTCAGAAAGGTTTTGCCGAGTCGGACCATATTTTCGAAGATACATTCACGTTGCCGGCGACGCAGCATAGCTTTCTAGAGACTCACGCGTGCATTGCCTCAGTGGAGCCGGGGGGCCGGATTACCGTCTGGGCGACGACGCAAAATCCCTTCGTCGTACGGACCCAGCTCGCCAACATATTCAAAGTTCCAGTATCGAAGGTGCGCGTCATTGTGCCCTACCTCGGCGGTGGCTACGGCGGCAAGGTTTATCCCAAGGTCGAACCGATTACCGTCGCATTGGCGCAGAAGGCTGGCCGGCCGGTGCGCGTGGTGCTGGCGCGCGAGGAAGTTTTCTACACAATCACCAAACATGCGGCGGTGATCCGCATGAAGACCGGTGTCAAGAAAGACGGCACCTTGATGGCGCGGGAGTGCGAAATCCATCTCGACACTGGGGCCTACGCCGAGATCGGTCCGCGGGTGGCAAAGAAGTCCGGTTATACCGCTGCCGGTCCGTACAAGATTCCCAATCTGAAAATTGATTCCTACTCCGTCTACACCAACAAGCCGCCGGCGGGCGCGTTTCGCGGTTTCGGCGTCTCGCAGTCGGCGTGGGCTGTGGAGTCGCAGATGGATATCATCGCCGCAGCGCTTAAAATAGACCCGCTCGAGCTGCGCAGACAAAACGGTTACAACGAAGGCGACAAGTTCGTCACGGAAGAGACCTTACGCGCGGTTGGGCTCAAGGAGTGCTTGAACGAAGTGGCTAGATCGATCGGCTGGGAAAACAAAGAAAGACAAAGAGACAAGGAGATCGGGAGACAAGGAGAAGCAGCCGTCAGAAGAGGAAAGGGCCTGGCTTGTATGATCAAGGCGACGATCACACCGTCGGTCTCTTGCGCGGTGATGAAGCTCAACGAAGACGCCAGCCTGTCTATATATGCGGGCACAGTGGAGATGGGGCAGGGTTCGGAGACCGTGTTAGCACAGATAGCTGGTAAGGAGCTCGGCATTCCGCTGCAAGCGATTCAAGTTCTCGGCGTCGACACGGATGTGGTGCCTTACGATCTGACCACTTCGTCGAGTCGCTCTACGTTCCACATGGGAAAAGCCGTACAACTGGCGGCGCAGGATATACTAAATCAGCTGAAGCAAATCGTTGTGAAGGAATATGGTGTGCCGGAAGACAGAGTGACTTTCGCGGACGGCAAGATCCGTCTACCGGAAACCCAGCTCGACTACGCCGAGGTGATGTTCAAACGTTTCGGTATGCAGGGCGGGACATTGGTTGGCGACGGGCAGGTAAAGACCTTGGTCAAAGACGAATTCGGCGAAAAAAGCACCTCGGCGTTTTGGTTTCTCGCCGCCGGGGCAGCCGAGGTTGAAGTAGATCCGGATACCGGAAAATTCAAACTGATCAAATACGCCACCGCCGTTGACGTCGGCAAAGCGCTCAATCCGCTCGGCTGCCGTCAGCAGCTCGCCGGTGCCGCAATTACCGGAATTGGGCAGGCGATGTTCGAAGAGATCGCTTATGACAATGGTCAATTGATCAATCCTAATCTAGTGGACTATGTTTTGCCTTCCCTCGGTGACATGCCGCCGGTGATCGACCCGATTTGCGTTGAAGTGCCGGATCGAAACGGACCGTTTGGCGCGAAAGGAATCGGCGAGAGCGCGCTCATTCCGGTGGCGCCGGCGATCGCCAACGCGATTTACGATGCCGTCGCGGTACGCATCAAGGACCTGCCCATCAAAGCAGAAAAGATTTATCTCGCGTTGGAAGATCAAAAAGGGAAACCATGAAAGCATTTCCCTTGGTGCTGATACGGTGTTGAATTCAGGAACCTGGCGCGGGTTCATTGTTGCTTCGTGCTTTCTCGCCGGCTGCAATTCGGAAATTCTAGAGAAACAGGCCGACCAACTCCGCCAACAAGAAATACAGCTTGCCCGGCAGCGCAAGGAAATCAACGATCTTTTGGCGGGGCAAAAGCTGCAAGACCAAAAAGCGCGGGACTGCAATCGCGCGTTTCGCGATTACTTTGACAAGGCTCAAACCAGCAGCGACCGCCAACAAACGATTGCATTGTATCGCGAAGGACTCACTATCTGCCCGGATGATGATGTGGCCCACTACGAACTCGGTAAGGTGATGGTTGAGCAGGGATCGTACGCTGAAGCAGAAAAGGAATTCGAAGCCGCTCTCAAGATTAACCCCGACTTCGCTGACGCCAAAAAACAGTTGGAAACACTTCGAAAAGGTCGATAGTCACTACATTCCACCTCTCTTTTTTTCACAGGAGTGAAGCCATGAGAACGTTCCTAGCCATGATATTTTCTCTCGTCGGTCTGGTCTCTATGGCGAATGCCCTCGACGAGAAGAAGCTGGTCGATATGACCTACGCTTTCGCCAGCGATACATTGCATTGGCCGACGGCAAAACCCTTTCAACTGGATAAAGTCGCCGAGGGTCGAACACCGCAAGGCTATTGGTATTCGTCTTACAACTACAGCGGCTCAGAGCATGTCGGAACTCATCTCGACGCTCCCTTTCATTTTGCCGAAGGCAGATGGACGACTGAACAAATCCCCCTCGGGAAGACGATCGGAGGGGCAGTCGTTATCGATGTAAGAGGCAAAACGGACATCGAGCGAGACTACCTTCTCGCCGTGAATGATATTCATTCCTGGGAGAAACGGTACGGACGGTTACCCCAGGACGCTATCGTTTTGATGTACACGGGTTGGGGGAAATATTGGGGCGATCGCAAGCGCTATTTGGGCACGGATGAGCCGGGCAATGTTAGCGATCTTCATTTTCCCGGCTTCTCCAAAGAGGCCGCGGAATTTTTGATCAAACAGCGAAGCGTCAAAGCCGTCGGTATCGACACGCCGAGTATCGATTACGGTCAGTCGCGCGATTTCCCGGCCCATCAGCTTTTCGGTGCCGCCAATGTCCCGATCTTTGAAAACGTCGCTGCATTAGAAAGGCTTCCCGCCAAAGGCGCAACGGTTTTTGCGATTCCGATGAAGATCAAAGGAGGCAGCGGCGCTCCGCTCAGGATCTTTGCACTGCTTCCTTAGAGCTTTTATCTTCAAAGTTTAACCCGTGCACCTTTAAGCCAATAAAATGTAGGTTCCTCATTTACCCGTCTGCGCGTCGTGAGTATCTATTTTGCTTTGGATGAAGGGAAATTATAAGCTCGTGCGAATTATTTTAAGGGGGAAAACTATGATCGTCGGGGTAAAGAGATTATCACAACTGTTCTCATTCGCCGTGATGTTGACGGCGCTATTTTCGATGCTAATCGTGGCTGCGGAGGTTCCCGCCCAGACGCAACCACAACCAGCGCAAACCGCAGCTCCCCAGGCGAACAATATTTTGACCCTGGACGAAGCAATCCAGATCGCGTTGGAGAATCATCCTAGCATCAGGGCGTCAAAGGAACGGATCGGCGCACAGGAGGCAGTGGTGGGACAGCAGATGGCCACCTATTATCCGCTTATAAATATGAACAACTTCTACCGCACGGGAACCCAGTCAGGGACGACCACGGGGGTAACCCCTAACCCGTTCGATACCTTCTTCAGTGCAGGCAGCCTGAACCTGGTGCTTTACAATTTCGGCAAGCGCGAGGGAAATGTACAATCCGCTCGAGATACTTTAGATGCGACAGGCTTTAACTATAAGACTACCACCGATAGTGTCATTTTGGGCGTGAAACAGGCCTATTTTACTTATCTTGGGCTCAGAGCCCTGGTGAAAGTGCAAGAAGACACGGTGACAAGCCGCCAGGCGCTCACGGACCAGGCCAAGGGGTTTTATGACGTCGGAACCAGGGCAAGGATTGATGTTGCCCGGGCCGAGTCTAATCTGTACCTGTCAAAAGCCAATCTCATCAGTGCCCTGAATGCCGTCCAGGTCGCCTGGGCGATCCTCAAAAACGCGATGGGCGTAAGAGATTTGCCGGAACGGCCTTTGGTCGAGGATGTCACGATGACGCCGGTCGCCTACAACCTGGCTGAGGCAAAAAAGATTGCCTTCGCGTCCCGTCCGGAACTGAAGAGTTTTGATGCGCAAAGAAGGGCCCAGGATCAACTCATTGCGGTCGCTCGCCGTCAGCATCTTCCGGATATTATATTTGACGGGAATTACCGGCGAAGCAATACCAGCATTGTGACACCGGCAAACCCTGGCACATTTCCGCTGGTGGGAGGTTGGCAAATTCAGCTGAGCTTTGTGGTTCCGATTTTCGATGGATTTCGCACCACCAACAGAGTACAAGAAACACTGCATAACTATTATGTAATCAGTGCCCAGGAGGAGCTACAGCGGCAACAAGTGGCTCTCGACGTCGAGCAGGCCTACCTTAGATTGATGGAATTACAGGAGCGCATCAAGGCCAACGAGTCGGCGCGCGACGCTGCCAAAGAGAACCAGGATCTGGCCGAAGGACGATACCAGGTCGGAGTAGGTTCCATCATCGAAATTACCGACGCTCAGACTCTTTACACGGATGCTCAGACGACATATATTCGGACACTTTATGATTACAAGATCGCCGAAGCCCAATTTATTAGGGCTATAGGACAATGAAGGACTTAATGCTATGCTTCTGGGCGGCTTATTAGAGACAACAATGGTCAAGCAGCCAACGGGTTGGGAGAAGTCGGTATGCGGCGTTCACTCTGGATTATCCTACTAGTGCTGGTTCTGGGTGGCTTCGCGGGATTTCAGCAGTTCAAGTCTTGGTCACTCAACAAACCTCAAGCGAAGTCTGAAGGCGGGCCGGAAGAACGATCCGCTGACCGGGCTCAGCAGGGCCGCTCGGCAGGTGGACGATCTCGCGAAGCGGTACCCGTTCTCGTCGCCACGGCGACACAGAAAACCATGCCGCTCCAGATTCGGGCGGTGGGTAACGTCGAGCCTTATTCCACGGTCTCAGTCAAGAGTCAGGTCACAGGGCTACTGAATCAGGCCCACTTCAAGGAAGGGCAAGACGTTAAGAAAGGGCAGCTGCTCTTTACCATCGACCCCCGTCCCTTTGAAGCAGCTTTGAAACAAGCTGAGGCGAACTCGGCGCGAGACAACGCGCAGCTGCAAAACGCGCGCGAACAGGCGCGCCGCTACGACGAGCTTGTAAAAAAGCAATACGTGTCGCGGGAGCAATACGATCAGATCCGCACAAATGCGGACGCCCTGGAAGCGGTGGTGGAGGCGGACAAAGCGGCGGTGGAAAATGCCAGGGTGCAGCTGAGCTATTGTTACATCTACTCGCCCATAGACGGGCAGGCCGGAACTTTGCTCGTGTACGAAGGCAACCTGGTGCGGGTAAACGACGCGAACCCTTTAGTGATTATCAATCAGATCATGCCCATTTACGTGACTTTTTCTGTCCCGGAGCAAAATCTGGCGGATATAAGACGTCACATGGCTGCGGGCACTCTTAAGGTCGATGCGCGGTTCCCGGCGGACGAAGGGCGCCCGGAGGCAGGCGGGCTCGGCTTTATAGACAACGCCGTTGACCGTACGACTGGAACCATCAAGCTTAAGGCGGAGTTCAAGAACACCGATAGACGCTTGTGGCCGGGCCAGTTCATCAACGTCGCATTAACCCTCCGCACCCAGTCCGACGCAGTGGTTGTTCCTTCTGAGGCGGTCCAGGTGGGGCAAGATGGCCAGCATGTTTTTGTCATCAAACCGGATAAGAGCGTCGAGGTGCGGCCGGTTGTCGTGGCCCGTACCGATGAGGGCGAGGCGGTGATCGCTCAAGGATTACAAGCCGGAGAGCAAATTGTCAAAGAGGGTCAGTTTCTCTTGGGCCCAGGATCGAGGGTTGAAATAAGGGACGCTAACGCTACCGAAGCTGGAGGGCAGAAGCAAGAAAAAGGTGAAAGGCGCAAGAGCAAAGCCCAGGAAAGGAGCGCATCATGAATATGTCCGGTCTTTTTATCCGTAGGCCGGTCACCACAACCCTGGTGATGCTCGGGATCCTTATGTTCGGCATCTTGGCCTACAAGTCACTACCTGTAAGCGACTTGCCGACCGTGGACTTTCCGACCATTACAGTCACTGCCAACTTGCCCGGCGCCAGCGCGGAAACCATGGCGTCGGCGGTGGCGACTCCGCTGGAAAAAAACTTTTCCACCATCGCCGGACTCGATTCGATGAGCTCGACGAGCACCTTGGGCCGGACACAGATCACCTTGCAGTTTAGCTTGAGTCGAAACATCGACGCAGCGGCACAAGACGTTCAGTCGATGATCGCCCGTTCGCAGCGTGACCTGCCGCCGAACATGCCGAGCCCGCCCTCTTACCGGAAGGTCAATCCGGCGAACAATTCCATATTGCTTCTGGCGCTAACGTCCGAGACACTCCCGCTATCGACGGTGGACGAGTTTGGACAAACAATCCTCGCCCAGCGCATCTCGATGATCAGCGGAGTTGCCCAGGTCGATGTCATAGGCTCGCAGAAATATGCGGTCCGTATTCAGTTGGATCCCAACCAGTTGGCTGCCCGGCAGATCGGCATCGACGATGTGGTTGCTGCCGTTCAGCGGGGAAATGTGGATCTTCCCGTCGGGACTTTGTACGCCCCGAACCGCGCTTACACTCTGGTATCCGACGCGCAGCTGACCAATGCTGCGGCCTACGGTCCCATGGTCGTGGCCTACCGCAACGGCGCCCCGGTCCGCATTCAGGATATCGGCAAGGCCATCGACAGCGTTGAGAGCACTAAAGTGGGCAGTTGGTTCAACGGCAAAAGAGCCGTTATTTTGGGGGTGCAGCGCCAACCCGGCGCCAACGTCGTCGAGGTGGTGGACGCCATCAAACAAGTATTGCCGACCCTGCGTGCGCAGATTCCCGAGTCGATCCAGCTTGACGTATTCTTCGACCGGACCCAGTCGATTCGAGAATCGACGCATGATGTGCAATTGACCCTGATAGGAACCATTGTGCTCGTTATCCTGGTCATCTTCCTCTTTCTCCGCAATGTTTCGGCCACGATCATTCCCAGCCTGGCCCTACCGATGTCTATCATTGGCACTTTTGCCGTGATGTATCTGCTCGATTATAGCTTGGATAATCTGTCACTCATGGCGTTGACTCTGGCGGTGGGATTCGTCGTCGATGACGCCATCGTCGTGCTGGAAAACATCGTTCGCCACATGGAAGAGGGAGAGCCTCCATACGAAGCCGCGGTCAAGGGAGCCAAAGAAATTGGCTTCACAATTGTTTCCATGACCATCTCGCTGGTCGCTGCTTTTATTCCTGTGCTCTTCATGACCGGGATGCTCGGACGGCTATTGCGAGAATTTTCTGTGACCATTTGCGTAGCGATCCTGGTTTCCGGGTTTATCTCTTTAAGTCTTACCCCGATGTTGTGCAGCCGTTATCTCCGTCCACCCGCCCACGAGAAGCATGGTTGGCTGTATCGCTTCCTCGGGCTTTGCCTAGACTCGATGAACAAGGGCTATGAAGTTAGCCTGCGTTGGGTCATGAAGCACCACGTGGCCACGATGATGGCTTCATTAGTCGTGTTGGCCGCTACCATTCATATGTTTGGGTTGGTACCCAAGGGCTTTATTCCCAGCGAGGATACCGGTCAGGTGCTCATCAATACCGAGGGGGCGGAGGGTGTCTCCTATGAGCAAATGGTACAGTATCAGCAGCAGTTGGCAGCGATCATTGCCAATGATCCCAACGTGGAGTCGTTTTTTTCCGCCATTGGATCGGGCGGTATCTCACTGACGGGCAACAGCGGCCGTATTTTCATGAAGCTCAAACCTCGATCAGAACGACCCTTGAGCGCCGACGAGCTAATCCGGGATTTGCGGCCGAAGCTGGTAAAGGTGCCTGGGATCCGCGTTTCGCTGCAGAACCCGCCGGTCATACGCGTCGGAGGCCGGCTGACCCGAAGCCTGTACCAATTTACACTGCAAAGTCCCAATGCCCAGGAGCTTGATCAATACGGCGAGATCTTCGAAGAACGGCTAAGGGCGCTACCTGAATTCAGGGACGTGGGCAGTGATCTGCAGATCAAAAATCCTCAATTGCAAGTGGTGATCGACCGAGACAAGATGGCAACTATGGGGATTACCGCTCAGGGTATATCGCCACGGCAGGTTGAAGAAGCTTTTTGGAACGCCTACGCAACCCGGCAGGTCTCGACGATTAACATGCCTACCAACCAGTATCAGGTAATCGTAGAGATTGATCCCAAGTTTCAAAATGACCCATCGGCGTTGTCGATGCTCTATATTCGCTCCACCTCGACGCAGAACTCCACCGCCCAACCGATGGTGCCTTTGGGTTCATTGGCAAGCCTCAAGCACTCGGCCGGACCGATGTCGGTAAACCACTCGGGGCAGCTTCGTTCGGTGACTATTTCTTTCAACCTAAGGGAAGGAGTTGCCTTGGGAGACGCCGTGGACGCGATCAACAAACTGGCCCGGGAAGTCTTGCCGGGAACCATCAGCACGAGTTTTCAGGGCACGGCTCAAGAATTTCAATCTTCCATCAAGAGCCTGTGGGTCCTGCTCGCTCTAGCGGTCTTTGTCGTCTACTTGGTTCTCGGTATTCTTTACGAGAGCTTTATCCATCCGCTGACGATTCTTTCCGGGCTGCCCTCGGCAGGTCTCGGCGCTCTGATAGCTTTGTATTGGCTGGGGATGGACCTGAGCATCTACGCATTTGTCGGCTTGATCATGTTGATTGGTATCGTTAAGAAGAACGCCATCATGATGATCGATTTCGCCCTCGAAGGGCAGCGTAACGAGGGTAAAAGTCCTGCGCAGGCCATCTATGAAGGCGCTCTAGTGCGGTTCCGACCAATTATGATGACGACCATGGCTGCTATCGTAGGCGCCGTCCCGATCGCTCTGGGTTTGGGTGCAGGGGCGGAGGCGCGCCAACCGTTGGGAGTAGCGGTAGTCGGCGGACTCATAATCTCCCAGCTTTTAACTCTTTACATCACGCCGGTGGTCTACCTCTACTTGGAGAAATTCCAGGCAATGATGGTTTCGCTGCCCGAGAAGCTACGCGGACGTTCAGCGCGTCGTCCTGCAGAAGTAGGAGAGCCTGTGCTTACCCATAAGCTCACGGTGGAGAATCCCGGGACAGGAAAATTACCGTAGGATCGTTTGCTACGACAAGTCAGAGCTGTGAACAAGTATCACGCTGCCGCTTCATGGGAGGCGGTATCCCCGTCTCCCCGACATCGGCGGTAAATTCCGTTCCTGCATGTCCGGGGCCCCATTGAACCAAAAAGCAAGCTTCTTCTTTCCAATGGCTTCCACGTGACGAAGCCGCCGCAAATGAAGCAATGGCTGGTAATCATAGTTGTTGTGGCCGCTACGATCATCGGTTACCGCTGGCTTGGGACTCACGATGCGATACCGGTGACGGTAGCGCCGGTCAACAAGGTATTGCTGCCCCATATCGTCCGCGGTCGTGGACAACTCCAAGCAATCGAAGTAGTCGATGTAGTTTCCCCGGTCGCGGGCCAACTGAGCAAGGTCCAGCTCAAGGTCGGTGACAGGGTGACACAAGGGCAAATTCTAGCTACCGTCCGGTCTCATGAACTGCTGGCGCGGGCCCAGAAAATTGCAGCAGCCCTCGAGACGGCCAAGACGGATCTCCGGCAAAAAGATAGTCGGCTCACCGAGGCGGAGAAGGCGTTGGAAAGAGCGCATGAGCTGTACAGCCGAGATCTGATTCCCGCCAGAGATTTAAAAGAAGCTGAGGCTGCACGCGATACGGCCCGCGCCCAGCGGGCGCTCGCCCACGCACAAGTCGCCGAGCAACAAGCTGCGCTGGAGCAGACGCGATATTTACTCGGTGTTGCTAAGTTGGTTGCGCCTGTTAACGGCGTGGTGACACGCATACTGGCTGAGTCTGGCGCGTACGTTCAGACTTCGATGCCGGTATTTTTTATTGGGGCCGTGGAGCCCCTAAAGGTGATGATTGAGATTCCCGAGACAGATCTTGACTTTGTCCGGGATGGCGTGGCCGCTCAAGTTCGCGCCGATGCATTGCCGGATCGTGTGTTCGAAGGTCAGGTGATCCTTTTGCAGTCTAAGTTAGAAAAAACTCAAAGCGTCTTTGTCGAAGTTCAATTATCTAACCGTGATCGCTTGCTGGTTCCAGGAATGAAGGTGGAGGCGACTCTAGTTCAGCACAGTCAATGATACCGCCCGTGGTAAAATATTGTGGGCCAATTGTGAATAAGGGCTTAAGCGCGCTTACCAGCGAAATGGGTTGAGGGCTTTGCTCACGTTTTCCATATCGCCCTTCAACTGGTCAAAAACCCCTTTTGATTCATCTTCTTGCCCTGACACGGGCCGCTTCGGTTCGGCGATTTTTGCAATCGGTTGCGCCTCAGTCGGCCCTTTGACTAACGTTCGGGGAAATTCTGTTCGCTCCCCGGACACTTGGGGTTTTTCGGAGGACTCAGGATTGTTTTCTGGATTCGCCGCTGTGCCCGCCGAAGATGGTTTCCCTTGAGCCGGAATCTCCATGGGGGTGAGGAATAGCGGGCCTTTCTCGACGGCCACTTTGGCTCCGAGCTCTACTTTCTTCGCCGGTTCATCCTGCGATGCCTGATTAGCGGTTGGTGATGCTTCTAACTTCGATGGCTCAAAGCCCTGGCTCTTGAGCTTTTGGTCAATGCTGCTCAACAAGCCGGCACTGACTACGTCTTGCGGCGGTTCCGGGTTGCTAGTCTTGGTCTTAGCGGCTACTGCTTCTACGACCGCCGGGTCTTTGAAGGCCGCATGGGCTTCTGGCGGTGGTGGCACTTCGTCGACATTCTTACCACTCTTTTTTAGAGTTGCGTCAATGTCTCCCAAGAGCTTGCCGGTGTCCATCGTCTGGGGAGGTGGCTTGGTTTCCTGGACCTTTGCGACCGCTTCCGCCGGAAGTTGTAAGGTCACGGTTTGGGTCGTGGAAGCGATTCCCTTTTGTTTGAGAGAGTCATCGATCTGATTGACCAATTGGTCATTCTTGGCGGTGGTGTCCGGTTTAGAGGTGGCTTCCGGTTTGCTGGACTGAGATTTTTGCCCGCCAAAGGGATTTACTCCGTTCCACAGGCTCCCTATTACGCCCGGTGAATCTTCCTTCTCGCTCGCAGTCTTTTTTGCCGCAAGTTCGGTTGGGCTTTCCACCGCCTTCTTCCCGTCACCAGAGGAGGAAAAAGGATTGAGCTTGTCTACCACCCGGCTAAAAACACCCTTTTCCTCGCCCGGTTCTTCGTATACGATGTCAGTCTTCGCGGTGAGGTTGTTAACGTCCTTTAGCTTGTCATTACTCGCCGTCTCTTGAGCCGTTCCAACAGGAGTTGCCGCGGGTCTCCGATCGCGCATCAGCAGCATCGCTAAGGGATCCTGTTTGTCCTTCTCTAGCTGATCGAGGTAGGTCCTGGCCTCCGGGGCAAATTTGCTCTCCGGATAATGCTGAAGCAGCGCCTCGTAGGCGAGAGCTGCTTTGACATTATTCTTTTCCTTCCGGTAGCTCTCGCCGAGGAAGAATAAACTCTTGGCGGCTACGGGCGTCCCTCGATACTTTCGCACGATCTCTTCAAAGCGCTCCCGAGCAGCCGGATACTTTTCTTGCTTCAGGTAGAAGGAGGCGACATTGAAGTCATATTCGGCGAGATATCCAACGCATTTGGCTAATTGTTCTCGGGCTGGCGCCGCATACGGCGATTTGGGGTAATTAGTAATAACGTTTTCGAAGTAGCCTTTTGCGATCTCGGTATTCTTTTGATCCCTTTCGATGGAGGTGAACTGATCCAGATGAGCCTGCCCGAGGCGGTAAACGACGAAAGCGATGTTTTCGTTCGTCGGGTGCATCGACTGAAACTCTTTAAAGGCGTTGATTGCCTCGGGGTATTGCTGGTTGAGGTAATACGCGTCGGCGACTTTGAGTTCCGCTTCGGTCAGTTGCGGGCTAAACGGATAGTCGGTTTTAAGCTTCGTCAAGGTATCGATGGCCCGCGCGTAGCGTTTTTCTGCGAAGTAGCGCGTGCCCTCTTCATACAAAGCCTCCGCGGTGGGATCAGATCTCGTTCCCGATCCTGACCACGGCATGGAGGGCATCGAAACGGAGGAACAGCCGGTTGCCAATGTTGTCAGGAATAGAACTACCAGAATAAAGCTGATGGGTTTCATCAAAACTTCCCTAGCGGTTTATTTCGGGATAATACACGTCACCGCTACGAAGAGTCAAGGATTAAACGCCACTTGTTGCCACTCACTTCCCG
>Ga0209799_1000035_pt1 | contig 24005 bp, 28 predicted proteins | sample PanSoiPlo36MoBio_FD_188324 | JGI IMG/M metagenome (GOLD analysis project Ga0209799, IMG submission 188324) | Tropical forest soil microbial communities from Panama analyzed to predict greenhouse gas emissions - Panama Soil Plot 36 MoBio (SPAdes)... | ecosystem: Environmental > Terrestrial > Soil...
TCTAGTAACCGGCGGGTTAAAAACCCCAATCCAGGACCGACCTCCACAATCTCATCCTCGGGGGAAAGATCGAGAAGTCGTAAGATGGACTCGATAATGTTCTCGTGAACCAGAAAGTTCTGCCCCAACCGCTTTCTGGGTCGGAATTCAGATTCTCGGAGCGTCGCGCGCACTTCTTGATGGAGAGTTGTCATTTCATGTCAACGCCGGAAATCGGCGATTTCGCGATCTCTATGCTCATAACGTAAGATCGGCGTCGGCGTTAAGCCGGAAATCATCGCGGCGCCCGCGTTTCAAGGCGTGGTAGCCTGCCAGCGCGATCATCGCGCCGTTGTCCGTACAAAACTTGGGTGAAGGAAAGTAAACTTTCAATCCTTCCGCATCCGCCTTCTCGGTCATCTTCTCGCGCAAACGGCTGTTTGCGGCGACGCCACCGGCAAGCACGATTCGGCTTGCACCGCAGGCAAGAGCTGCTTTAAAGGTGGGCATGATAAGCATGTCGACGACGGCCTCCTGAAAGCTCGCCGCGATATCGGTGAGGTGATTTTGCCACTCTTCTCTGGTTCTGGCTTTCAGATAATGCCACACGGAAGTCTTGATGCCGCTAAAACTGAATTGATATGAGCCTTTTTTGATCTGTGCACGCGGGAAGCGGACCGCCTTGGGATTGCCCCTCTTCGCGAGATCGTCGATGATTCGTCCACCCGGATACCCGAGCCCCATCATCTTCGCTACCTTGTCATAGGCTTCACCGGCTGCATCATCGCGGGTGCCGCCGAGATGCACATACGAACCGATATCTTTAACCCAGTAAAGGAGCGTATGGCCGCCTGAAGCCAGCAATGCGATATACGGAAACGCAACCTCGCGCTCCAGCTGGATCGCTAGCAGATGGGCCTCCAGGTGGTTAACACCGACATAAGGGATGTGCCAGCGGTACGACATACCTTTAATCATCGACAGTCCCACCAGCAGAGAACCCACGAGCCCTGGGCCGTATGTCACCGCCATTCCATCAAGGTCCTGCACAGCGACCCCGGCTTTCTGTAACGTGCCATCGACGATGGGGAGAATGTTTTGGATGTGCTGGCGCGATGCCAATTCCGGAACCACGCCGCCGTAGCGACTGTGGATCTGATCTTGAGATGAGACGACATTCGCCAAAATAGTGCGTCCGTCACGCAGCACTGCAGCTGCGGTATCGTCACAGGACGTTTCGACACCTAGGATCAACATGCGTATCGTCGTTTAGCGGGAAGTTGCTTGGCTCGGCCCCTGAAGCCGCGCTAAAGCATCGTTGGCCGTACGGTTACCGGAATTCAGCCGCAGCGCCTGTGCGTAGCTCGCTTCCGCCTTGTCAACCATCCCGAGAGAACGAAAATTCTCTCCGCGCAGCGCGTGGACTTCGGCGAGCCAGAAAGGTTCTCCACTTAGACGGGATTCCGCGACGTCAAGAAAACTCAGAGATTCTTTGTAGCGCCCGAGTCGGTAATGCGTTTTGGCCAAATAAAAATAACCGTACGGGTTGGTCGAGTCAATAACGATAGTTTTTTCCAAGCGGGATAGAGCTTTCGGGGCATCGCCCGCTTCAAGGAGTTTCCTACCCTCCTCGGTGAGCCGCAGCGACGCAGCGCGTTGCGGAGAGGTACCTGGGGTGATTTTGGCAAGCAACGAACTGTCATCCGGCAGCGGACCAGTGATGGTGGCTTCTGGTGTAACAACCGGTGGCTTGGTCGTTTCTTTAGCGGCTGGGGGCGGAACAGGACTCCTGGCTTTTAAATCTTGTTCTCTGATTTTTGCCTCCTGAGGCAAAGGTGTTCTCGGCGGTTCCGGTATTGGTGATGCAGGAGCATCCGGTGATACTTTAGCGGATGAAACCGGCGCACTTGTGGGCGGTAGACTTGCTCGGTACCGTGGTTGCGGCACACAACCTTGCATAGCCCCGACGATCCAAGCGATGGCGAGAACGCAAAATGGCCACTTCGGGAAGCTATTTGCTTTCATGGAAAAAGATAATCGCCTCAGTCGAACTTTGATGTCTGCTGTGACGTCCCAGGATGCAGCGGACAAGTCGTCGTCGGTTCGTCACCTTCGAGAAAAGCCTCACGCAAAACATGCGAGCAGTTCGGCGTCGCCAGCTGACCGCTCAGTGGGTCAATTTCAACGATCTTGATACCTGGCGGCGCAGCGAAATCGGTCACCGGAGTTCCGGCCGTGGCAAGCTTCATGAATTCTGTCCAGATGGGAAGCGCCGCTTGTGCGCCGGAAAGGCCCAACTTCGCCTTGTTGTCGAAACCCACCCAAACAACAGCCAGCAAGTCTGGGGTATACCCAACGAACCAGGCATCGTTGTAGTCGTTAGTGGTTCCGGTCTTGCCCGCAGCCGGTCGTGTAAAACCCCACCGCCGAGCCGCCTCCGCCGTGCCGCGGTCGAAAACTCCTTTTAAAAGATGGTTCATGATGAAAGCGATTTGCGGTGTTAGGACTTTTTCGACTCTGACATCGCGCTTTTCTCGCGCCCCACCATCCGAATCCACCACCTGTTTTACTGCCAGTGGACGGGTGCGCACGCCATTATTTGCCAAGGTTGAAAATGCAACGGCGACTTCAAGCGGTGTCACCTCCGCGGCACCAAGCGCCAACGACGGCACCGCCGGAAGAGAACTCTGAATACCAAGACGGTGCGCGACATCGCGCACCCGTTTAATACCCACGTCGCGAGCGATTCGTGCCGTGGCCGAGTTCAAAGACTTCTCAAGCGCGCGGCGAAAGGTGACCGTGCCAAAATACTCGTCATTATAGTTGCCGGGCTCCCATTCCTGCCCATCGTAGTTCCACTTAAAGGGAGAATCCTCCACCATAGTCACTGGCGTAAACTTTTTGCCGCCCTCACCACCCGATATCAGAGCCGCCAAATAAACAAAGGGCTTGAAGATCGAGCCTGGCTGCCGCTTCGCCTGGAAAACGCGGTTGAATTGTGACTTTTGATAGCTCCGGCCACCCACCATGGCCTTAATTTCACCCGTCTGAGGTCGGAGTACAACGATTGCGCCCTCGAGATGATCCTCCTCTCCTTGTCGGCGCAGAGCCGGATAGGCAGCCTCTAGCTTTTTAAGCCCATCGGCAAGGGACTTTTCCGCCATTTTTTGTAGCTGCAGGTCCATGCTCGTAAAGATCCTAAACCCCTCAGCGGTGAGCACGTCGTTTGAGTAATTTTCTGCCAATTCGCGTCGGAGATAGTCGACGTAATAAGGGGCATCATTAGTTACTTTTATTAACTCCCGACGCGGCAAACTCTCCCGCGTCGACGCTTCGTATTGCTTGCGAGTGATAATGTTGTCGTCCAACAATTTTGCCAGAACAACGTTTCTACGCTTGATTGCGGCTTCCGGGCTGCGATAAGGAGACAGTCGGTTCGGCGCTCGCACCAGACCCGCCAAGAGAGCTATCTCGCCTACCGTAAGCTCCGAGAGCGGCTTGGAAAAATAGAACTGCGACGCCTCCCAGATGCCGAAAATCCCTTGAGATCCTCTCTGGCCGAGGTAGATTTGGTTTAAATAGTTTTCCAAGATTTCGTCTTTGGTATATTTGCGTTCCGCGATGAGCGCCATGATGGCTTCCTTCATCTTGCGGCTGAATTTGCGCTCATCGCTGAGGAAAAAGTTCTTCATCAATTGCTGGGTGAGCGTACTACCACCTTGGACCACGCCTCCGCTTCGAAGATTGACCCACGTGGCGCGCACGATCGAAGTTGGATCGATGCCGTGGTGATGATAAAAGCGCTCATCCTCGACGGCCAAAATGGCTTTGACGATCAAGGGCGGCACTTCCGCCAGAGAAACAACTCTTCGTTCCTCCCAGATCCGATCATACAGACCCGTGATCAACTCCGGCTCGAGCTCGAGGGAAAACAATTCTTCTCCGGTCGCACTGTTTTCAATTTTGGTGATGACTGTACCCTGCAATGACAAGCGAACCGGAAAGCCCTTAAAGTCTTCCGTGGGGTAAGAAAAGTCGTGGAGATAAACTTCTAAGAGTCCACGAGACGGCTGCAAACGATACTCCCCTCGTGCGTTGGGCGCAGACTGACTTTCGTGATAGCCAAGTCGACGAAGCTTCTCCGACAGATCCTGGAAGCGAAGATTGATTCCGACATAGAGTAAATGGGAGTCTGAATAAATCTTCGACGGGAAGCGCCACTTTTGCCCCTCAAATTTTGCTGCGACGGTTTCCTCAAGCTGTCTGAGATACCAACCGCCAAAAACGAGCCCGCTGGAAGTGACGATGAGAAGGGAAACCAGGATGATACGAAAAATTCGAAGTCTGGGCCTTTTCAAACCTAACACTCCAAATACATGAAATTTATTGTTACCTAGTTCCGGTGCAAAAGCAACAAAAAGAGGGCCGTGCATGCTTACCCGGCCCTCTCACTGACGGGAGATAACAGCAGGAGTTAGTTTTGCGGCTTGAGAGCTAGGAAAAGTGTGCTCTCGCCACGGCGCACCAATAGAAGAACCCCTTTCCCTTTGCGAACCCCGGCGAGGGATTTTTTGTATTCGTCGATATTACGTATGGGCTTCCTATCGACTTCAAGGATGACGTCCCCTCTTCGGATGCCTGCCTCATCGGCCGCGCTTCCTGGATCTACAGCCGACACAACGACACCCTCCGCTTTTTCCAGTCCCAAACTTTCTGCGATCTGCGGCGTTAACCTTTGCACCGTCATGCCCAATTCGCCCTTTTCGGGAGCAGAGGCCACCACCTCTTCATCCTTCAACTCGCCGACGCTCACCGTCAGTTGCAGTTCCTTCTTGTCGCGCAAGACCTTCATGCGCACCTTGCGATCCACAGGAGTACGGGCAACGACGATGGGCAGGTCACCCGAGTCTTTAATCTCTTTACCGTCGAATTCGATGATGACGTCGCCGACTTTGACACCCGCTTTTTCCGCCGGCCCATCCTTTGAGACATTGGCGACCAGAGCGCCGCGACCTCTGTCCATCCCTAGGCTGTCGGCGATTTCCGGGGTAACTTTCTGAATCAGCACACCCAAGTAGCCGCGCGTAACTTTGCCTTTGCCTCTGAGCTGCGGCAGCAGTTCTTTGACAAGATTGATCGGAATAGCGAAGCCGATTCCAATATTACCGCCCGAACGGCTAAAGATGGCGGTGTTGATACCAACCACTTCGCCGCGCAGATTAATTAGGGGACCTCCGGAGTTTCCTGGGTTAATCGAAGCGTCGGTCTGGATAAAGTTGTCGTAGGGACCCTGGCCAATATGACGACCCTTGGCACTCACAATCCCCGAGGTCACTGTGCTGTCTAAACCGAAGGGATTGCCGATCGCCATGACCCATTCTCCAACCTCGAGCGTATCCGAATCTCCGAGACTTGCGGCAGTCAGAGCAGTCTTAGTGTTGACCTTGATAATGGCTATATCGGTCTTTGTATCCCGCCCCACGACCTTGGCCTCGTATTCTTGTTCATCTGAGAGTTTGACCAAGATCTTCTGCGCATTCTCGACCACGTGGTTGTTCGTCAGAATCGTTCCATCGGCATCGATGATGAATCCAGAGCCTAGACTTCTTTGCCGCTGCGGACCTCGAGGTAAGGGGCCACCGAAGAACCGCTTCCAAAAATCATTAAAGGGATCATCCTCACCAAACGGATTCCCGAATTCTTGCTGACCGCCGCGCCCTTCGCTGACCTGAGTCGTGGAAATGTTAACGACCAAAGGTCGCATCTTCTTCGCAAGCGCGACAAAATCCGGCAGTTGTCCAGCCGTCCGGGGCTCGGGACTGCCACTTTCGCCCATCATGTTTACGGCTCGGCTAGGCGCTAGCCAATCGAGGCTGCCGCTGATTCCCAGGCCGACCACCAGTGAAACCAAAGCGACCAACAGGACCCCTTTTAGGCCTACATTTCCACTCCATATGCTTTTCAAATTCATCGAACGCTCCTATTTCTTCTTCACAGCCTCCACATATTTCATTCTCAGGTCGAAAAGAACATCCTCTATAAGCCTTTCTTCATCCGCATCCAAGTTACTGCGGGTCTTCTCTTGCAACATGCCAAGAATATCGATCATCTGCTTGGCCACGGGAATATCGGTTTCGCTTTTTCCACTCAGGGGGTTCGCGACTTCACCCAAGTGCATCAGCGCCTGGGTGCTGAGACTGATGATAAAAGTCGAAAAGTTGATTTCAGGAAGGGATTCATAACTCGCCTGGGTTTTGCTTTGGGATTCGCCAGTGCCTTCACCTCCACCGGGCATCGTGAACCCTTTGGCCTCTTCAGAAACTTCACGAGCTTCACCGGTCTCCGGCGAAAACCGGCGGCGATCTTGAACCGTGAACCCTTTCCCTTCTTGCTTTTCTGCCTCTCCAGCCATATGCGCCTCCTTAGAGAGAAAAAAAGCCTGGAAACGATTTCCGCTATCTTCCTAGCGGGTCTCTCCAGGCAATCGTTTAGGGATGTATGTTAATCGCTATTTCACGCTCGTTACAGCGCAAACGACACGCCCGTTTCGTCTCGGCAAACAGCTATATTTCTCTCATTTTGCTTAGGAAATTCAGAGATTACTCTAATCCCTACCCCCCCCCTTGTCAAGGTGAGCTGCTCTGCCGCCGCGCCAATTCTTTGATTACATATTCTGGCTCTAGTGTGGTCAGGCATTGCCGATGCGGGCACCCTTTCATCATCGAGATTGTGCATGGCGCACAATCAACGTTCTGAGTCACCACAGTGACATCCTTACCGCGGGGTCCCCATCGGTAGACATTGGAGGGGCCAAATAGCACCACCGTGATGACACCGAGTGCTGCGGCAAGATGACTCACGCCGCTATCATTGCCGAGGTACAGAGCACTGCGCGCTAGCAGGGCCGCAAGCTTCCCTAGACTCAGATTGCGAGCAACTATAGCCCCTTGGCACAAAGCCGTGTAATCTTCTTTTTCTTCTTCGACGGGGCCGAGAATAACGACAACGGCACCACCGGTTTGCCGCCACCAATCAGCGACCGCGTAGAAAGAGGCCGTCGGCCAGTTTTTCTCCCGCGCGCCACTCCCTGGGGCAAGCATCATGACGCGCTCGCCCTTGGGAAAGTGTTGCTGCCAATATCGTTCGCTCCAGCCCATTGCTTCCGGCTTCAAGGCGATTTCCACTTTGCCAGCCTCTAATACTGCTTGATCATCAACACCCCGAAGATAATACTCAGACTGATGCAAACGCCTCCGCTCCGGTTGAAACGGGAAAACCCGTGCTCGCCCTCGAGATAGCAAATCAAGTTCTTGGACAAACGTGCGTTGCCCGCTGCCCATCCACGAGAAAACAGACGAGTAAGAACTAAAAAAGTCACGCAATCGTTCCTCCCGTGCAGATCCACAAACGAAAAGTCTACGAATTTCATAGCGCTCTAGAGACCGAACTTTGACTGCCGGGGGAGCCAAGTCGTCATACTCGCTCCGGGCCAAAACATCGACCTCACTGTTTTGGCTCAAGAACCGCAACGTAGGCAGAAAGCAAAGGAAATCTCCCAGAGCTCCGGGAAAGATGACAAGCGTTCGCTGTGCCGCTGGCATCGACATGATCGGGAAACTAGTTTCGTTGACTTTGAAATGTCAAAAATATACCATTCTTCTCGAGCCAGTTCGAATTGCTCTTCAAACGAGAAACCCGAGCATACTTGTGGCAAGCATAAATGGCGCGCGATCCATTCTGGATCTCATCGGCTCCACGCCTGTCGTGAGATTAAGAACCCTTCCTGGAAAAAACGACGCGGAAATATGGGCTAAGATGGAGTCTTTCAACCCCGGCGGGTCGGTGAAGGATCGGATTTGTCTCAACATGATCGCAGTCGCCGAAAGCGAGGGGAAACTCAAGCCCGGCGCCACCATTGTTGAACCGACCAGCGGCAATACTGGAATAGGCCTGGCATTGATCGCGGCGGTAAAAGGTTACCGGCTTGTTCTGACCATGCCGGACACGATGAGCGAAGAACGACGCAGCCTCTTGTCGGCGTACGGAGCTCACCTAATTCTTACCCCCGACACGAAAGGCATGGGTGGGGCGATTCACAAGGCCGAGGAATTATTGCAGGAACATGCCGAGTACTTCATGCCGCAGCAGTTCAATAATCCGGCCAATCCGGACATGCACCGTAAGACGACCGCCGTTGAATTGCTAAAACAGTTCAAACGAATTGATGCTTTCGTAGCCGGAGTCGGCACCGGCGGTACGATCACCGGTGTCGGCGAAGTTCTCAAAGACAAGATGAAAAATGTTCGTGTGTGCGCCGTGGAGCCGGCTGCTTCACCGGTAATTTCCGGCGGGGAGCCTGGCTATCACAAGATTCAGGGGATTGGCGCAGGCTTTATCCCAGCCGTTCTCAACCGGGACATTTTGGACGAAGTGATTCCGGTGAGCGATGAAGACGCGACGATTTGCACTCGACGTCTGGCGGCGGAGGAAGGCCTTCTCGTGGGCATTTCGTCCGGGGCCGCTTGCTGCGCTGCCCTGAAAGTTGCAAAAGCTTTGGGCAAAGGCCACATCGTCGTGACTATTTTTGCCGACAAGGGCGAGCATTATTTGAGCACGGACCTGTTCAGCGAAAAACGATGGACGCAAAACTAGAGCAATTGAAGGACGTACTGCGGAAGACCGAGGGAGTCATAGTGGCTTTCTCTGCTGGTGTAGACTCCACCTTCTTGCTCAAGGTTGCCCACATGGTTTTGGGCGCACGGGCCATTGCCCTAACGGCGTCGTCCGCGACGGCACCGCCCGGGGAATTAGCAGCAGCACAAGAGTTCGCCGCCAGTCTCGAGATTAGACATATCGTCCTCGACTCGTACGAGCTGGCCAACCCGTCGTTTACCCAGAACCCAGCGAACCGATGTTTTTTCTGCAAAGACGAGCTCTACAAGATCTGTCGAGAACAGGCCGATCAATTGGGAATCGCGACCATCATCGACGGCACCAACCTGGACGATCTGCGGGATCATCGCCCCGGTCTCACGGCCGCCAAACAGTGGGGTGTTCGCCATCCGCTGGTGGAAGCCGGAATGACCAAGGAAGATATTCGAGGCTACAGTCGAGAGCTCAATCTTCCGACGTGGGACAAGCCGTCCAGCCCTTGCCTTTCCTCCCGTTTTCCCTACGGAACTGAAATCAACGTTGAACGGTTAAGCAAAATCGCGGCTTGCGAGCTGTTGATGAAGGAACTGGGCTTTCGGGAGTTTCGTGTCCGCTATCATGGTGATTTGGCGCGGATCGAGGTGGCGCAGGACGAATTCCACCGTTGGTTCGAAAAAACCACGCGAGACGCTGTGGTGCAAAGATTCAAGCAGATCGGCTTCCACTACGTGAGCCTCGATCTGCAAGGTTATCGGACTGGAAGTATGAACGAGAGCTTGCACAGACCGGCTACTTAGCAGACTCGGCCATCTCGCAAAAGCGCCTCCGCCAGCACAATATCCTCCGGCATGGTAATTTTAATATTCGTCCTCTCTCCCTCCAGGAGAAAAACCGGTTTCCCAATCCCCTCGACCAACATCGCGTCATCTGTCGCCTCGATCGCCTGGCGCAACCCCCAATCGTGAGCTTCCGTGATGACTTCTTTGCGGAAGACCTGCGGCGTTTGTATTTCCCATAGAGTATTTCTGGCCAGCGTAGTTTGAACCCAGTGCTCTTCCGAAACGACTTTGATCGTATCTCTCGCCGGCACACCGATGACCACGGCACCGACCCGATAGGCCTCATCGACGCAGTGGTCGATGAGCGAAAACGAGACAAAGGGTCGAGCCCCGTCATGAATCGCCACGATTTCGCAATCCGAGTCCAGTTTCTCGAGTCCGCGCCTAACCGATTCTTGCCGGCTGGCCCCTCCGGCTTGTAAAATCCATGGTCGATGGCTTAGATTGGGATCGTTTTGAAGCAACATTTGACTCTGTCGAAGCTCTTTGTCGGCAACCACTAGAATCACTTTTTCTACGCTTCGAGTAGCGAAGAATCGGTCGAGGGTGCGTAAAACCAACGGACGGCCCGCGATGGACAGAAAGCTTTTGGAAACCCGCCCTCCGATCCGTTTCCCTTCCCCTGCGGCGACGATGATGGCGGTCACATGCATCTTGGTGCGCGAGAAAACGCAAGAGCCGAGAGATGGCTCTCGGCCCCGATAAATCAAATGAATTTTGAATGAATCAAGAACTCAGTGGGTAAAAATATGGCGCAGCTCTTCCATAATTTTCTCTTCGGAGTGGGAGCGCGCAATGGAAAGCTCTTTGACCAGCAGATTGCGGGCCGTATCCAACATCTTTCGCTCGCCGAAAGAGAGCTCTTTATCACCTTTCAACACAAAAAGGTCGCGTAACACCTTTGCGATCTCAAGAATCGAGCCCGTCTTGATTTTTTCCGTATATTCTCTGTACCGCCGATTCCAGGTTTGCTGATCCGTCTCGACTTTCTTTTGGCGCAAAACTTTGTACACTTTCGAGACCATCGCGCGATCAATAACTTTGCGCAAACCGACAGATTCCACATTATCGATGGGAATCATGATCTTCATATCAGTTTCGAGGATCCTCAACATATAGAACCTTCTCTCGGTTCCGGAAATGACGTGGCTTCGAATGGCCTCGATTTCGCCCACGCCATGGGCCGGATATACGACCTTTTCACCAACCTTAAACATTGTGACCTCCTCGCGGCGGATCGCTTACTCGCTGATCTTCGAATTGCGGCCGATATTGAACTGGCAACTGACTTACAAAAGAAGGGAGCTGATTTATTAAGGTTGATAGGAAGGATAACCGAGATCTGAACGGAAGCAGGATAAAGAGTCTATTGAACATTCCTCGTTCCAATCCACTGGCGAAGGGTCAAAAAATTACCGGCCAAGTATTCGGACCGCCAGGGGGTAAAATCACTATACAACAGGGCAAATTATTACGTCAAGAGGCCAAGGAAGACCCACGCGAGCAAAACAAGTATATTTTCAATAGTTTAGATACGAAATATCTAATTCTTATATACTTTGTTACCGTGTTATCGACGAGATAAGGTCACCGGCGAGGCAGTTCAAGTGCCATGATCACCGCGTCCTCCCCATCGTCTGAGTAATAGCCCTTTCGCAGTCCCTGGCTAACGAAACCAACGGACTCGTATAATTTTTGCGCGGCAATGTTTGAAACTCTTACTTCAAGTGTTACTCGAGATGAGTCGCGGTTGCGCGCCTGCTCTAACACCTGCTGCAGAAGGGATTGTCCGATTCGTTTACGGCGGAACTCGGTGTGGACCGCTATGTTGTGGATGTCGACGGCATCGGGTAGTAGCCAAAAAAGAACATACCCGACGATTTTGTCGTTGACTTGCGCCAAGATTGATCGAGCACAGGCAACTTGAAGCTCCTCCAGAAAGAAATTAGAACTCCACGGATGACGAAAGGAAGTTCTTTCAATGGCCATGACCTCGTCCAGATCGGCTGGAACCATCGACCTGAATGACACCCGTTGTCCGGAAACAAAAAAACCACAGGACGTTTTTGATTCCTGTGGCTCTGACGTGGAATCTATTCGGAAATTTCTTTTGCTAGCGATAGCTCGTCTCCCATTGGTTCTTTTGGTCTTTTAGCAGCAAGACTTCCAATAGCTTATTCTCAAAGCGATGGGCAAAACCGACAACTCTCTCCTTTAGTGGAATGATCGTTGTAAACTCCGGCGGAAAGGCGCCGATGCTGGAGGATATTTTGCGCACCCTCTCGTCGGTACATCTTCCTTTGACAATAAACTGACTGTCCTTAAGCGCAAGCTCGTAGTCGTATTCTGGCATTTCATCAGGTAGCTGCTGTCGGGTGGGAAGACCGATGTCGGGCAACCACCGCGGGAACTCCATCCGTAGGAAAAGTGCACCACCCCGATCCTCAACGGTGTATACATTGCCATAGCGGCGTTCTCGCTCAAGTTTTTCAACAAATCCTTTAGAATAAAACCCGTCAACCGGAATCGGTATTTCTCGAACTACGCCGCCATGTTTTGCCAAAATAGGCTGCAAAATCATTCCGAGCGGACCGCCATAGACAGAGGCCGGAAATACCATCTCCTCGGCGGGTTTTGCATGCAATATGCCATCCCTCAGCCGATAAACTCCCTCGACGACTGCCAGACAAAGCCCGACGAGAATATAATTGTTAATTTCTTGGCTAAAGAGGACCGCTGGTCCATGTAAAATAACCGCCACTACCATACATACCACCGGATAAATTACCGCGTTATGCACGATATTGAGTCCAGTGCTACCTGCCGCGGTAAACCACGGACTTTGAACAGCGGCTTCGATTTGCTTCTTAGTGTCATGTGGCAAGGCACCCAGCACTGGCTGCGCCAAGATAACTAGCGCTTTACCCAACCCTTTACTTAAAAAGCCGCTACTCTTGTATTGGATCGAGAGCTTTTCGAAGCTCTCCGACACTTCACTTGGGAAAGTCTTTTTCGGCTTAACTTCCTTCTTGACCTGCGGTGTAGGCTTTGGAGCAACGGGCGTTGGAGCAACGGGCGCCGTTACTGGCTTGGCCGCCATCACACTTGCAACCGGTTTTGGGGCTGATACGGTCTTTTGTTCCGTTGGCGGCTTTAGGGAGCTGGCCGGAGACGCTTGTTGCTGCACTGCGGCAGCAGGTTTCTGTTCGGTGTTGGCTTTTCGAAAGCGCGACTGAAAATTCTCCTCGAAATTAACGTCCTGATGGAGTGCCCGAGCGCGCGCGATCAAAACCTCTTCTGTCTCAATGTTATTCGGATCAGTCACGCAGCAGTCCACCGGACAGACCGCCGCGCAGGCCTCGTAATCGTGAAACCCGACGCACTCCGTGCAGAGGAGCGGATCGATAACATAGACAGGGTCACCTTGGCTAATGGCATTGTTTGGGCATTCCGGCTCGCATGCCCCGCAGTTGATGCACTCGTTGGTGATCATCGTCGCCATGAAAGAGACTCCTGTTTAGAATTAATTACTTGTTTGGTTTTGGGTTGTCAATGATTCGTTCGTTGTTGCAACGCTCGGAAAGTTCATGCTACCTATCCACACAGGGCGGCGTACCCAAGTGGTTAAGGGAGAGGTCTGCAAAACCTCGATGCAGCGGTTCGAATCCGCTCGCCGCCTCCATATTATCTTTGATTTCGTTGACAATTCCCAGTCCGCGACCTCTTCTCGCCAAAAAACATTCCGCTTTTGTTCCAGCTTCAGAGCCAAAGCCGCGCTGATTCTAGGAAAGCCACCGTGCTTGGAGCTCGGCCTTCTTCAACTGAAACTTTAAATTGCTTCTCCAGCTCGGCATGGGCTGCGCCTTATGTTCAGCTACTAGTTGAGAATATTACACGGTCATGTTGATTCCGGCGTACCTGAGTAAATCTTTGACCGTGACCAAATCATTTTAGATAGAATACCGGCAGCCAACTAATCCGACTGTTACTAAACACTTGCGCGAAGCTTTCAAGATAGTAACGGACAAGTTACAAGTCGAAGCGGCGTGAACCGACGGAAAGCATTCAGGGTTGGGGTGAGGTCTATCTAATGTTCAAGAGGTTGGTGGACCTTTTAAGCCGGTCGCAAGGATCAAGTCAGTTGGACTTAAGCGCTCTAAAATCACTAGTTGAAATGTGACCGTTGATGCCTCCATACCTTTAAGCCGCGGCGAATAGGTTACCGGCTTTCCTACTTCAGATGGTAACGGCATTTCTATGGGCTTAGCATCGAGAATTTGTCCATCGCTTCGTTTTATAGCCGATCGAACCACTAAAAAGTTTTCTCTGATTCCTTCGATAATGTAGGTAATCGCATATACATTTTGTCCTTTAGAACTTTTGTATGGTACCCACAAAATCGTCGGGTCAGACGTTAAACCGGTTCCATGGGTACGCACTATCGCGACATTTGACGTTCCAAGAATTTTCTCGGCCTTACCTCTAAATTCTGTAAGTACGTATCTATCGATGGCCTCTAATTTATCTTCGAGCACCGTTACCCGATTTTCAAGTTTACTAAATTCTCGGGTGATATTACTTACGTTGGTCGTTAATTCATCGAACTGTGGTTTTAGGCTTTGGTTCACCGCCGTGACAAATTCATTTTTGGAAACTTCGGGCCGTAAACCAAATGCCGACGGAATAAGGTAGAATATCACGCCTGTCACTAAAGCTCCGGCAATTCCACCTACTATAGCACCCACTACTGGAGGCAGAATCTTCTCCGAGTAGGGATCTTTCGCCTTTGCCATGGATTTCATCGGCTCACTTGATCAAGCAAAAACAATGTGTGCGTCATATCAAAATGTGTTCTCGAAACCAACCTTTTACTCCGCCGCCACCCCTAAATCAGACAATTTCTGCGCCGGACGATGCTCCCGGCTTTCACGATTCCCGTTTCAAGTTTCCTCCCCCGATTCTTTACCGTCCAGATGTGGTTGGGTGATTCTCTTCTAAACAATAAGGCTTGTTTGGTCGGAAATCGATGAGCGCTATGCATTGTAACGCACCGCTTGGCGATACCGATGCTTGGGTCAGTGGGGCGTGTAGGATGCCTTATCCATTTTCGCGTTGAGTCTCCGGAACCTTCATTGCTGAACGTAACGAACTTTTTCGACGGCACCGGCATGCTATAGGCGACTTGCTCGCCAATACCCTTGTGCTCCCTGGTCCTGTCATAAAGTTCATTTCGTCAGGCCGGCGGAAAGCCCATTCCTGCATTACCCTGACCAAACCGCCGCCCCCAAGCTTGCCCAGCATTGCTTAGCCCTTCCAAGCTCAGCCAGTTTCTGGTGGTCTCCCCAGCAAACGATCCAATTCGCCGGTGGCGTCAAGGCGCCGGGCCTCGTCGTAACCACCGATAGGATGCCTATCGATAAAGATCTGCGGTACGGTTCTCCGGGCGGACAGACGCTCCATTTCGGCTCTCTGTGCTGGGTCATCGGTGACGTCGATTTCTTCAAACTCCACGTTCTTTGAACGCAGCAGCGCCTTCGCGCGAAAGCAATAAGGACAATAGCTGGTTGTATAAATAACGACTTTTGCCATTCCTGACGCATTCCCGTCAATTTGACAATCGGATTTCTTTGTCATTGGCTTTAAGATCTTTCTTGAAACAACCATCCTTTTTTGCCATTAGTGGGCGGTGAAATTAGTTGGCCTGACCGGTGGAATAGCATCGGGTAAAAGCACCGTCGCCGCGGTTTTGCGCCGCCTTGGCGCCTCAATTGTCAATGCCGACGAACTATCCCGCGAGGTCGTGCAACCGGGACAAGATGCATGGAATGAGATCACAAAAAGTTTTGGTTCTGATATTCTGCAAGAAGACATGACGCTAGACCGTAAAAAACTGAGAAAGATCGTCTTCGACAACCCTGAAGCTCGAAAGAAACTCGAAGCGATCATCCACCCAAGGGTTCGTGCTCTGGCAGAGAAAAGAATCGGTGAATTAGCGGCTTCCGGTAGTTCAGTCATCGTCTATGAAGTGCCGCTGCTTTTCGAAGCTCAAATCCATCTCTGGCTTCGCCCCGTGATCTTGGTTGCCTGCGACATTGAGACACAAAAGAAAAGGTTGCTCGAACGAGATCACTTAACGGAGCTGGAAGCTCAACAGCACCTCGACGCGCAGATGAGCTTGGCGGAAAAACGCAAACTGGCGGACTATGTCATCGAAAACGACACTACCCTGGAAGAACTCGAACAACAGGTCCGCGCGGTGTTGCAGAAGATCCAGGCTACTTGACCCGCTCCAAATACGTCCCTTCGGAAGGATCCACTCTAACTTTATCCCCCACCTGGATGAATGGTGGAACTTGAATCGTGACTCCAGTTTCCAGCTTTGCCGGCTTATAAGAGGCGCTGGCCGTCGCCCCTTTCATCGACGGTTCCGTATCGACCACCTGAAGGTCAACCGTTGAGGGCGGACTCACACCGATGGGCTTGCCGTCGTACAATTCCACTTCGACAACTTCGTTGGGCAAGAGAAAAGACAACAGGTCGCCGATATCTTCCGCCGTCAAGGCGATCTGCTCATAGTTCTCGGTGTCCATAAATGTGTGCAGGTCGCCTTCGGCATAGAGATACTGCATCTTTCGAGTCTCTAAGGTGGCCTGTTCGACGCGATCCTCGGACCGGAACTTATATTCGGTCCCCACCCCGGATTTGAGATTCTTCATCTTCGTCTGCATGAAGCCGCGCTTGTTGCCGGGGGTTAAATGGTGAACTGCAAATACCCGGTAAAGTTGGCCTTCATGAATGATAATCATCCCGGGCCTGAGCTGTGTCGCCTGGATCAACATCTAGATTCCTTCCTTAGCGATCTTATGCTTGTTAGCAGTTTATGTCCGCCGCTTCAACGCACCATCTCGCGGCATTTGCGAGCCTCACCTCACGCATAAAGGCCGCGCCAAAGCATCGCCCGCGCGACGCGATCGATACCGATCATCAAAGCAGCCAAACGCATATCCACCTTTTCCCGCTGGCTCATATGAAGCACCTCACGGAAGGCCCGGACCAGGATGTTTCGTAGTTTCTGATTCACTTCTTCCTCGGTCCAGAAAAAATTCTGTAGGTCCTGGACCCATTCGAAATAAGAAACTACGACGCCGCCTGCGTTCGCCAAGATGTCCGGGATTAGGAACACACCTCTGTCCTTAAGGATGGCGTCTGCCTCCAGGGTGGTCGGTCCATTGGCCCCCTCGGCGAGAAGCCGACACTGCAACCGCCCGGCGTTTTCCTTCGTGATTTGCATTTCCATAGCCGCCGGCACAAGGATATCACACTTGAGCTCCAGCAGCGCAGCATTGCTGATTTTTTCTCCATGGGGACAGCCTTCTAAACTGTGGTTTTTATCGGCCAGCTCGAGCAACTTTGCGACCGGCAATCCATTCGCGTCAAAAAAACCTCCCGTTCGATCGGATACCCCAATGACTTTCACGCCGATGTTGGCGAGTTCTTTCACAACTACAGAGCCGACATTGCCAAAACCCTGGACTACCGCGGTGCACTCGATCAGATCGATCCCCAAGTGTTTTGCCGCTTCGATGATCGTGTAGACGACGCCACGGCCCGTTGCTTCGCGCCTGCCTAATGTGCCTCCAATGGCCACCGGCTTTCCGGTAACAATCTCGGGCACCGCGTGCCCCTTGTGCTGAGAATAGGTATCCATGATCCACGCCATGACCTGTTCATTCGTTCCCATGTCCGGCGCCGGCACATCGACTTGCGGGCCGATAAAATTGAGAATTTCAGCCGTGTAGCGGCGAGTCACGGACTGTAGCTCATGCCGCGAAAGCTCCGCTGGATCGCAAGCCACGCCTCCTTTTGCTCCACCCAAGGGCAAGCCGACCAAGGAGCATTTCCACGTCATCCACATCGCCAGCGCGGAAACCTCCCCGAGGGTTACCTCGGGGTGATAACGAATGCCTCCCTTAAATGGCCCCAAGACGTCGTTGTGCTGAACGCGATAGCCGGTAAAAACATGAACTCTGCTATCCTCCATCCGAGTAGGAACGCTGACGATCAACGCACGTTCTGGCCTGCGTAACCGCGCCGCCACGTTCGGATCGAGATGGAGTATACCCGCCGCGATATCGAACTGCTGGACCGCCATCTCGCTCGTCGGGCTTCGCCATTCAACGGTTGCCATCAACCCTCCGATTTCTAATAGGAATGCGAATTTTATGGTCGGGTTCTTTACCCCGGTGGCCAGCCAAAGCGGCGTCCGCCCAACAGATGAAAATGCAGATGAAAAACGGTCTGGCCCGCGTCGGCGCCTGAATTGGCAACCACGCGAAAACCGCTCTCGGCGATACCCTGCTCGCGCGCCAGTTTTGCGATCACAAGAAAAATTTGCCCAATCGCAGCTTGGTCATTGACCTCCAGGTCCAAAATCGTGGCGACATGCTTGCGCGGTACGATCAAGATATGGACCGGCGCTCGAGGACGGATGTCCTTGAAGGCAACTACGGATTCGTCCCGGTAAACAACATCACTTTTAACCTGGCCTTCAACAATGCCACAGAAAAGACAATCGCTCATCAACTATCCGTTTCGACCCCTTAAGAACTTTCAATCCTGGTCATCCCCATATAGGTATTGCACAAAGATCTCTGCACCTCTATCTCGAGGGGTATGCTCTGGAGCGCGGTGCCAACGCAGATACGCTCTCGCGTTGCTGGTTCGAAAGTCGCGCCGTGGTTGGCGCACATGAGGTATCGGCCATCCAGAGTAAAAAATTGGTTATCCACCCAATCCAAAGGGATACCAATGTGGGGGCACCGGTTCAGGTAGGCGTGCAGAGATCCCTGGTAGTTGAGGAATATTGCTTCGACGCCATATTTCCCGTTGCTCAAGGTAAACTTCTTGGTCATACCGGGCGTCAGCTCTCCGACTTTGCCAACGAGTTTTCTTTTGGTTTGCTTCTTAGCTCGATTCAAACTCACATTTGCATCTCAGTCAGCTAGGTGGGAGAGATTTCCTTCCGGGCAGCCCACCAATACGTCGCCCTGGTCTACACAAACCGGCAACCGATAAAGGGACTCTCCTTCGCATGGGCCAGAGATACAAAGCCCCGTTCCTCGTTCGTAGAGCGCTCCGTGCGTGTAACACATCAGATAGCGGCCATCCTCGCTGACGAACTGATCGTGGATAAAATCCAAAGGTGTCGGCATGTGCCGGCATCGATTCACATAAGCATGAAAGTGGCCGCCATCATTCACCAAAAACCCGGCCACGCGGTACTTTTCACAAATAATGGAGAATTTTTTTATTCCGCCCGGCTTCACTTCCGCCACACGGGCGACCATTCTTGCCCCCGCGCGGCTCTCCCGGTCCATACGCCGCTTATCACGCAAGAAAAGGATCCGGTGAATCGCCAGAGCGAGAAGATAGGCGATGAGAAAAAATAACGAGAGGTAAATCGTGATTGCCATGATCGGTGAAGGCCAAATATTTACTTGGAATCCTTGTCTATCGAATTGCGAATCCGCCTAACTTCTTCGGGCGTTTGCCGCCCTTGGATTCCCATGACTTTCATCAAGTCGGTCGTCATTTCAGCAGTCACTCGATCCTGAACGCTGCCATGCCCATCCGGGTCAGCCTTGAGAAAGACCATTATCTTTTCTTTGGCAACGCCCGTGCGCTCTAATCGGTCCAAGAACTCCCCGTAACCGACCTTGCCGCGCAACTCTTCAACGCACGTCATAAGCTTCTTACAATCGCCGCACATCCGAGACCAAAAGCCGGCTCCTTCTCCACAATACGCGCAACGAGACATCTTGGTACACTCACTTACCGCAACCTTTTTACCTTTTTCTACTTGACGGCCAGAACTTTAGCTACCAAACCCTGAATTTCATCAGTCAGCTTTTCATTCGAGGCGACTATGCCATGGTGCCTGGTCTCTCGCCGATTAAACAAAAGTGCCCTGCCATTACCGTCGACAACCTTGCCACCTGCCTCCTCCACCATGAGCGCACCGGCGCAGACGTCCCACTCATGCACGGATCGGAAGGTCAAGGTGCCGTCGCCCTCGCCACTGGCGACTTTCGCCAATCTATAGGCGATGCTGCCGACGGATTGGATTTCACAAAGATCCACGAAAATTTGAAATTTGCGTAGCGGTTCTGAACGGCTCACCAGCAATAAGGCGCTATGCAATTCTCGTCGCGGCGTCACGCGAACTCGTTCTCCGTCGAGCTCCGCCCCTTCTCCCGCTACGGCTTTGTACAGTCGGTCCTCAACCGGATTATAGATCACCGCCGCCTTCGGTAGCCCCTGCACGACGAAGCCAATCGAAACCGCAAACTGCGGCACCCCTTCAATGAACTCTTTCGTACCGTCGATGGGATCGACGATCCACACCCGCGATGATGTCAATCTACGAGAATCATCGCTGTCCTCTTCGGAAAGCCAGCCGTCCTCAGGGAATTTTCCCTGAATAATTTCACGGATCTTCCGGTTGGCTTCGAGATCGGCCGTCGTTACCGGGTTATTTTTACTTTTCTCGTGGACATCAAATTTGCCTTTGAACAGCGTGCTGATGATTCGTCCGGCTTCGCGAGCCGCCTGCTCAGCGGTGTTTAGTTCCTCAGCGTATTGAGAACCCATACCGATCCTTATCCAACTAATGGGATTAATTAATGCCCGATTATCCTATTTCGACAACCGGCATTGCCGCAGGTGGAGCGGGAAATAAAACTGGTAAAGGAAAACCCCGTTGGAATGCCCATGCGCATAAACGCAGATTACTTGGCAAATTACTCGAAGTCCGTCGCGATGACAGCACCCGCATGCAGCATTTCCTCGATGGCCCTCTCCGAATCACCGGGCTTCAGATTCACGCCGCGAACGGAGTCCACAAGCAAAACAACTTTTAATCCCTCTTTGAGGCCCTCAAGCACGGTGTGTTTGACACAATAGTCCGTCGCCAGTCCGCCGACAAAGATGCGCTCGACACGTCGCTGTCGCAAGAGATCAGCCAATTTTTGTCCTCTGTCATCAATTCCGAGAAAGCCTGAATAACCGTCTTCATCCGAGCCCATTCCGGCCGATACGATCACCGTGTCTGGCGGTAGTTTCAGGTCCGGATGAAATTCGGCTCCCTTGCTTCCTTGAATACAGTGGGGCGGCCAAGGACCACCACTGGTATTGAAGTGAGTGGTCTTCACCGGATGCCAATCGCGAGTGACAAAGATCGGCGAGCCGGCTTTGGTGAATTTATCGATGTGGCGGTTTAGCGCAGGAATAACCCGATCGCCGTCCCTCACGGCCAGCGCGCCCCCTGGACAGAAATCGTTTTGAACATCGACCACAATTAACGCATCTTTACTTGTCATCGATTTCCATTATAGAGAATGATAGCTTGGTTGCAATTGAACTAGTGTAACACTTCGCGCAGCACATGGCCATCAAGGCAATCTTTTTTGACGCCGCAGGGACACTCATAAAACCTGCCCGCCAGGTCGGCGAAACCTACTCCCTCTTGGCGCGAAAATACGGCGTTGAGGTTTCACCGGCGGAGATCGCAGAGAGATTTCGACTCTGCTTTCATGCCGCACCGCCTTTGGCCTTTCCCGGCGCGGCGCTGGCGCGCATCGAAGAGTTGGAGCGGGCCTGGTGGCAGGATCTGGTGCGGCGGATTTTTGAACCTCGGGACGGGTTTCGGCGATTTGACGATTATTTTGCCGAGCTTTTTACTCACTTCGCCCAACCTGATGCCTGGGGCCTCTACCCGGAGGTGGCTGAGACTTTGTCGGCCTTGGAAAGGCGCAGCATGGTCCTTAGTGTGATCTCGAACTTTGACTCGCGCCTGATTGGTATCCTCGAAGGTCTTGGCACGGCTCATCGTTTCAAGCATATTTTTGTCTCCAGCCGGGTTGGTTATGCAAAACCCGATCGACAAATTTTTCACACCGCCCTTGAATGGCACGGTCTTCAAGCCGGTGACGCTCTCCACGTCGGCGACAGCAAAGAGAAGGACTTCCTCGGTGCCAATCAGGCCGGACTGACCGGGGTCTTGGTCGAACGTAACGGCTCAGGCAAGTCGAACTTTTCGCCACGAATCACAAGCTTGGAGAGTATTCTTTCCCTGTTGGATGACCTAGATCATCGCTAACGGTAACTTGACAGGCTAGGACGGCTGCGGTAGAGGGCTGCTAGCTTCGGAGGTTTGATGGCAGAATCCAATCGGCAAAGGCTCCACACGGATAACAGCACGATCCGCCGTGAAAAAAGATGACAATGATGGCCAAACATCGCATTACGATGGGTCTTCCGTATCATCCACGCACACGAGCGCTGATCGACGGAGAGATCAGCATTGACGGCTACGAGCTTGATATTACGCATGAACCAAGCGCCGGTGAACGCCATTATCGCTTTGCCCAGGGCGAGTGGGACGTAGGAGAATATTCCGCAGCCACGTTTCTTCGCACGCGTGAAAAAGGTTTTCGTTACATCGCCTTGCCGATCTTTTTCGAGCGCGGCCCACGCCAGCGCAACATCTTTTTCTGCGAAGGTAAACTCAATCACCCCAGTGGGCTCAGGGGAAAGAAAATCGGTTGCTTTCGCTATGGCGCCACGGCGGTGGTTTGGGCCCGTGGTTTTCTGCTCGATGAATATAGCCTCAAGACCACCGACATGAATTGGTACGTGTCGGGTCGGGAAGTTTACATCGGGAGCGATCTTCCCGTTAAGGTGGAACGCCTCAATCCTTCTCCGCCTTTCGGACAAGAAAAACCGCACTTAGCAAAGTTAGTCAGTAATGGTGAGTTACATGCTGCTCTGGTGGCGGGCGATCCGGGCTATCCGGGGCTTTTTGGTGGCGGAACTTTGCCTAAAGCGATGGGTGAGTTTGCGGGAGTGAGACCGCTTTTTGATGACTCTGAGGAAATCATCCGCTGGGTTCGACGAACGGGGATTTATCCGATCATTCATCTAATCGCTATAAAACAGGAAGTCGCAGAGAGGCATCCGGATCTACCCGACAAGTTGCTCGAAGCCTTCCGCGAAGCCAAGAAACTCTCAACGAAGCATCTGACGTCTGAGCAAATCGAGGGAAATGAACGGGAGAAGGCGGCCCTCGGCGAAGATCCCTACGCCTATGTCCTGGGAGAAACGGAGAAACGAACGATGGCGGCTTTGGCTCGTTATCAGATCGAGCAAGGGCTTTTGAAACAGGCACCGCCGGTGGAAAGCTTGTTTGTTCGGCAGGCGTTCGCCCAGTGAAATGTTATATTGGTTTGAATGACCCTCGTTATGCCCCAGAAGATCTTGGTAGAAGTCGGCGCAGCTCAACGTCTTTGTGCACGGCTGCTCCAATTTCACGCCCTGGGCAGCACTCTCGTGTAATTCTTCTTCCGAGTCAGAGTACGTCAGGCCAGTAATGGCTTTACATGAACTTGAAGAACAAACGGAATAACCCGACGGGCCTACAGAACTCGGTGGCCGCGGCTGTTCAGGAAGAACGGCGGCGTATTTCTCGGGAGTTGCATGACCGCGTGCTCCAGCTGCTAACTACCATTCAGTTGCGCTCTGAGATTTGCCTGAACGAGCTGATAAACAAACCCCATCAGCTTGAGCGGGAACTCAAAACGATCGCGGAGGCCGCTCACAAAGCCGCGACCGAGATTCGAACTCTCTTGCTGGAGAAACAAGTCGTCCATTTGGCTGCCGGCAGTTTGGAGCGAAGGCTCAAAGATGAAATGGAGATCTTCCGCGCGCGGACGGGATTGAAACTCAAGTTCGAATGCTCAATCGACGCGCACAATCTTCCCTATGAAGTCGAGCAAGAGTTATATTTCGCTTTACGAGAGGGAATCATCAATGCCATACGTCACTCTCGCGCGAGCGAATTGAATTTGTCTCTGGCTCGGAACTCGGACGTTTGCTGCGCCGACCTGAGAGACAACGGAGTTGGATTTGACACGCGTTCCGTGGCCGCCGGCGGCGGTTTTGGCCTCAAGGGCATGAGAGAAAGAATCGAGAGAGTCGGCGGTCATCTCACAATTGAAACGGCTCCAGGGAAAGGGACTTGTATCTCCATAGAAGTGCCTCTCCGGTCCCGAACAAGCACAAGATAAATCAAACGGGCCGCATCAAGTTCCTAGTCCAAAGCTAAACATCGTCTGCGGCCAGTCGATCTAAGCGCTTGCCGGTGATTCGAAAGACCGTCCAATCGCTCATGGGCAAAGCTCCTAGTTTCTTGTAAAAGTCGATCGCCGGCTGATTCCAGTCGAGCACCGCCCATTCGAGGCGACCGCAATCACGCTCCTTTGCCAGTCGGGCTACGTGCAGCAATAACGCGCGGCCGCAGCCGCGCCTGCGGTATTCTCCATCCACGAAGAGATCCTCGATATAGAGACCGGGTTTGCCTAGGAACGTGGAATAGTTATGAAAGAATAGAACAAAACCGACAGGCTTGGTTTCCAAGTAGCCAATGGCAACTTCCGCCGTTGGCCGGCGGCCGAACAGAGTCTTTCGGAGCAGCTCTTC
>Ga0209799_1000036_pt1 | contig 23860 bp, 22 predicted proteins | sample PanSoiPlo36MoBio_FD_188324 | JGI IMG/M metagenome (GOLD analysis project Ga0209799, IMG submission 188324) | Tropical forest soil microbial communities from Panama analyzed to predict greenhouse gas emissions - Panama Soil Plot 36 MoBio (SPAdes)... | ecosystem: Environmental > Terrestrial > Soil...
ATTTCAGCCTGACAAGTATCGTGACGAATACCGCGAACGAGTTCAGGCCATGCTCGAGGAAAAGAGCAAAGGCCAAGACATCACGGTCGCAGCACCAGAAGGGTCCCAGCGTGCACAGATCATTGACCTGATGCAGGCGCTCAAGCAGAGCATCGAGAAAGCAAAGCCCGTGCAAAAAGCCGTACCAGCGCAGCGCAAACGGAAAACCGCTTCGTCAGATTCGTAGAGCCCTCTCGTTACTCTATCTTTTTTCAATGGTCTCCCCCTAAAAAGTCGGCCCGCCGCGGTGGGCGTTAATCACCGTTGGGCGGGGCTTGAAAGGAAAGCCCGGGAGGGTTCAGCCTCCCTTGCGGGGCGTTTCTTCCTGTGAATTCTCCTTACCCTTCGCTCCTGATGCCAAAGGCCATACGCTCTGACACGATGCTGAGGGGGAGTTTTTGCTGGGAGTATGGGAAAAATGAAAACGGTCACCCCGAAGGATGACCGTCACCAGGCGCCGAGACGACTGTCTTTACTCGGCATCCTGCTCTGAGCCTACCTGGATGATCGCGTGCATCCACGGATGAATACAACACTGAAAATAGTGGGTGCCTTCACTGAGTTTTTTTATCCGTGTACTGTCCCCAGGATGAATCACAGGGGCGACAGCCGCCCCGCACTGAGGAATAGGCGTTAATCCAAACGGCGCGTTGAGGGCATCCACACGGCCACCCCCAAAGGGATTCTTCCCCTCTTCAAGTTCTGGAACCTCTGTAAACGTATGGTCTTCTCCGCCTCTGTTCGTGACGCGCACTCTCTCAAAAGGGTCAATCACAACATACGGAGCGTTAAACCGCCATGCAGGGTGGCCAAACCCAGCAGGAGTCAGGAGTTCTAGAAAATCGTCCAGACTGACTCCTCCGTTAAAATTCGGATTGCAAAGGACAGGTCCGGCAGCATTGAACGTAGCGGGATCGCACCTGTCCAAGATTCTGATTCTCTCGGCTGCCACATCGCTTACTCCCATGGTCCAGAAAACAACCAACACTGTGAGGGCAATACCTAGACTTCGCATCTTGTACCTCCTTGTAATGAACGACAGGAATTTGCTTTTTTGAACGATAGGAATTTGCTTTTTGGATCTCGACGCGAATAACTGAAACCCGGCTCCATCAGCCGCTTGAGAGTTGGCTGTCATCATACATTTTCCTCCTATTGATAATAGGTCAGGAAGCCCTTCAGAGTTCCTGTTAGCAATGCTATGGGAGGTTTGCATGTTGTCAATACGCCATTTTCGTTTTCACGCGAAATTAACACAAATTACTCCTGTGGTTGTATAAATCTGCGCGGTTGTATTAATTTGCACGTCAAAGATAGTGTATAAATTGCTACCGAGGTCCTAAGGTTCTTAGCCGCCTGCTTTTACGCTTTTCCTTACCTCGAGAAGTGGGAAGAAGGACTGCACGATGGTAGCAGAGGCTCCCGTGCTTCCTGTGGGATATATTGTCAGTGCGAGCGGGATTTGCCACCGCAATCCGATTGGGATCGGCGCGGCGTCGAAATGATAGTTATTGAACGGTGTGGGGCGGATTCGAAACCCGCCCCAGCTTGTTGACTATGCAGCTACCAGATTGCGATAGTGTCCGGCTTTACTGATTGGCGGTAAGCCGCTGATGATTTTGTTCCAGTGCTCGCCTAAATCTTCGCTAGAGAAAATCTCGCCTGAGGTGGTCGCCGCGAAAATTGACGATGCGTTTCCGGCCTCCTCCAGGCAGAAGGCTTCGATGCTGGCTTGCAATCGATCGGGTAATCCATTGCGCAAAATCTCCCAACTGCGCCCACCATCTCTGCTGCGCGAGATCCGCGCGCCGGCGAAATGAGTCGTGCGCCACGTCCCTGGAGCATCGTGGGCAGCGGTCATGAAAATCAGCTTCGGATCGGATGGGCGAAATACGAACCCATCGGGATAACCGCCGATTTCGTCTTCCCTTCTCGTCCATTGCTCCCAGCTGATACCGGCGTCAGGGCTCACGTATAGTCCTCTGCCGGTGACGGCATACAAAAATTTGGGATTGCTCGGATGAATCATCAAGCGGTGGACGTCCTCGTAGAGGCTCGGAAACTCCTCCCAGTGTTGGCCTGCGTCCGTACTCTTCAGGAGTCCGCCGACTTCAACCGAAGCGTATATCGTGGTGGATTTGGCGGGATCAAAGTTGATGTGCTTGACGTGGCCAATATGAGGCGGAGCGGGAAAGCTCCATTTTGGCACGCTGGGTACCGTCCGAAGGGAGGGTACTTCGCTCCAGTTAAGACCGAGATCGTCGCTGGCGAACAGATGCGCCGGCTCGGTGCCGGCGAACAAGCGGACGTGCCCGTTCACGCGCTGCGACGCCAGGGAGTAGACGTTGGTTTCGGTTAGCCCGTTGCCCCTTGGCTCCCAGGTTTGGCCATTGTCCGCGCTGACGTGCACGGATCCGCTAAAGGCCCCCGCAAATGTCAAACCGCTCTCCGGCTCTTTGATGATTGCGCTGATGTGCCTGTCGGTCAGCGCACGGTGCTTAACTCGCCATTCCGATCCGGAGGTCGGGCACTCGATAGTAACGACGCCTTCCCGAGTTCCCACTAGCACCTCTGCGGAGAGAGATGAGGACGAGTAGATGGTTGAACCTCCATGGGACAATCCGATCGCCATATTTTTGCCCTCCTAAATTGGATTTAATCTCTTTGGATCAATTCCTCGCAATTTTCGCGCGAAAATTATTTCCAGACCTCTATTGGTTTGTCATTCCCGAATGATTCTATCGGGAATCCAGACGAAATTATGACTGGACCCCCGATAAAAACACTCGGGGGTGACACCTCTCAGACAATTCTTACAATCTTTTCTTGATATCCGTCAATTTCATCGCACTGAACGTACCGGCGAATCAAATTTCGTGTACACGCCGATTTCTTTGAGAACCTCATCGACGAAACGCGTTTCGGCCCATTCGCTAACTTCAATCCTTGGAGTTTTCTCCAGGGTTCCCGCCTGGTAATAGAAATCAGCGCTCTTCTTGTACGCATGTAAATTCATCAAACCGTTGACCGCCCAAGCGGTCTTGAAGCCGCTCCAGAGGATTGCCGCGTCTTTGCGATCTACGTCGGGACGGCGCTTGGCCATGGCTTCCACCCAGCCGTCCTGATTTTCAGCGAAGTGACGGCTCGCTTTCATGATCGCCGCGGTGAAGCGACGCAAATGTTCAGGTTTTTCTTCCATGACTTTGGTGGTAACAGCGTTCACTTTCTCGATGACAGTGGCGGTATCGTAATAAGTATTGTGATCGACAAGAACTCTAACGCCGGGCTCTTTCTGAATTGTCACCCAGGTGGCCAGTGAAAGGGTGGTAGCATCGACGCGGCCGGCCACCAGCGCCTGGGCCCGCGTCGAAGGAGTTCCGATGGCGATTGCCGTTAGAGAAGCTGTGTTGACGCCAAGGTTTTTGAGCGCAATCATCGAAAGCGTGTGGTCAACGCTGCCGATCCGCGCGACCGCAAAAGTTTTGTCCTGCAGGGCGGTCGCGGACCGAATGTGGTCTCGAGCGGCAATGAGGAAGTAAAGTCGGGTGTCGGGCGAATGAATGGCGCGCATCGCTTGACCTTTGCTCGCGTTCATCCTGATAACGTCGGAAGTCGATACGTTGCCAACGTCAATGTCGCCGGCGATCATCCCAGCGATGACCAGAGGAGTTCCCTGAAATTCATTGAGCTCGACATCGAGCCCTTCGCGCTTGTAAAACCCCAAATCTTTCGCCAGCCACAATACGGAATTAGGTAGCGCTGGCGCGGGTGCGGAACCCATCCCCAGCCGTAGCTTCAGCGGCTCTGTTGTCTTCGGTTCCGCGGCTGAAACAGGCCTTGCATGCGCAAGTAGAGCAAGAACAATGAAGGTAACGAGAAGTTTCATCGGTGAAGCGCCATAGCAAGTTCCTAACGTCGCGAACGAATTCCTTCGAGGATTTTTTTCGTCTCGGGGTGAAGGTCGGTCAACGTGGGATAAGAAGTGAGCTTTTGGCTTTTGGAGTCGCCGCTGGTCGGCTCTAACCTGTTAAGCAGATCCTTCTCCATAATGTCCAGGTGCTGAAACATCGCACCTTCGGCCTCCGCCGCGTCGCGCTCAATGATCGCTTTTAGGATCTGTTCGTGCCAGCGCCGAGCGAGCTCATGGCGCGCCGCCCGAGCCGTCTTCACTTCGGCATCATCGAAAAGCTTCCAGTAGAAAGGCAGACGGAAGAACAGATGCCTTCCCGATTCATAAACCTGCACTAACGCCGGATTATGCGCTGCTCTCGCCAAAGCATCGTGAAAAATTCGGCCGGGATTGCCAGCCGCTGTGTTCCGAGAGATATCGTCTTCGATTGCAAGACGCATTGCATCGATCTCCTCGGCGCTAGCGCGTAACGCCGCCCATCCTGCAACCCTGACCTCCATCAGCTTGCGCACCTCAAAAAGCTGCTTGATGGACGTCTGCGCTGCGAGGCCGGCGAGGTCGGTGCCTGGAAGATGAATTGATTCAACATCGGCGACTACGGCTCCCCGCGCGGAGCGGGTAACCAACCCCCGCACCGCGAGCGATTTTAGCGCCTCCCGGATGGTTGTTCGGCCGACGCCAAACATAGAACACAAGCTCCGTTCTGAGGCCAGGCGCTCGCCCGGCTTTAGTTTGCCCTGGACAATTTGCTCCTGCAGATCTTTGGCAATTTTGTCGACACGGCTATTAAATTCAAGCATTGGTCAGGCCAAAATCTCCTTGACAGGCCGAATTTGCCTGCTGTATAGCAAAAACGAGTTTCTTTGGCCAGACCAAACTTGAGATATGTTTCGTCTAGAAAGGAGATCGCGATGAATTCCGATGAAAAAATCGTCGTGTTTGGACCCGCTCTACCCCTCAACTTGGCGCCCATGTGGGTCGCTTACGATAAGGGCTTTTTTAAGGAAGAAGGGCTGGACGTCGATCTGAGGCCGGTCCAGGGAATTCCCGACAGCCAGCACCCGCGCCATCAGTGGCGGAAGGATGGCGCGATCATTTTCCAATCGCCCGGAGGCTCACCGCCGTTTCGCTCGGTCCTGGAAAACCGCGATCACATCGATGGCGAGGTCAATGTCGTGTCGATTGCCAATCGGACGGCGCATGTCTTCGTGGCCAAGCCCTATGTCAAAGATATTCCCGACCTCAAGGGGAGAAAGATCGCCGGCGATCTCAAGGGTGGCTCGAGCATGGACGCCAAGGTCGTGCTACGCCATTATGGTCTCGATCCCGAAAAAGATCTTACGTGGATCGATAGCCGCGGTAAGCCACCCAACACAGAACGCTTTCGTCTGGCGCTGTTTGACAAAGGTGAAGTCGATGCAGTGTGCTGCGATCCACCGCACTGGAATATCGCGGTGCAGATGGGCGGGCATGCGCTCACTTCTTGCCGCGACCTCTTCGCTATTCCGGAAGCCGGCTTCTCAACCTCGCCGGCAGTCATCGCGGAAAAGCCGTTCGTCGTCAAAGGTATGGTGCGGGCCATTTTGCGCGGCACAGCCGTCGCTCGGGTCAGCAAAGAAGAGACCCTAGACTCGATCCTGCGATACAACCATTACATCACCCGGGAGCTAGCGGCACTCGCCTACGACGAGGTTCATAAGGAGTGGGGCCCAGTGCTCGACTTCGAGGCCTATCAACGGAAAGTCGATATCTACACCAGTGAGTGGAATCTGCCTAAGAAGCCGGTGAGCGACTATTACAATTTCAAGTACCTCAAAGAAGCGCTGGAGGAATTGGGCATGCTGCGCTCGTGGGATCCACGGATGGATCTAAAAGAGTGAATGAACAGAGAATTCAAAAGGCAAAAGGAAAAAGGCAATTTCGCAAGCCGCTCCGTATGAGAGGAGAAAAGCTGTTTGAAGCAACTTGCGATTTTTCTTCTCCTGATGCTTGCGTGTGGTCATGACGCGGCTGCCCAGTCTCCGTTCTTCGAAGATAAGACGATTCGTTTGGTGCTCGGTTTCTCGCCAGGAGGAATCAGCGACCTCTGGGGGAGGGCACTTTCTAGAGGGATGAGCCAACACATCCCTGGAAAGCCGAACATCATTCTACAAAACATGCCCGGCGCAGGTTCGCTGACGGCGGCGAACTATATATACGGCGTCGCCAAGCCGGATGGGCTGACGATCGGCTTCGTAACCCCGGGTCTGTATTTCAATCAGCTCACAGATATGAAAGAAGTCCAGTTCGATTGGGCGAGGTTTACCTGGATTGGATCGCCCGAACGGACGGTTAGGATCATTTATGGCCGGTCCGATACGCCCTATAAAACACTGGATGACATTCGCAACATGCCGGAGCATCCACGCTGTGGCGCCACGGCACTCGGAACCCTGGGCCACTATTTTCCCCGGCTTATCGAAGAAGTCGCAGGCGTAAAGTTCAACATCGTCACCGGGTATCCCGGCGCAGCGGAAATCGACTTGGCGATGCAAAAGGGCGAAGTGCAGTGTCGCGCCGGGAGTTTGGAAGGTTATTTCGGCAGCGAACCGACTCGGACGTGGTCCAAGAATGGCTTTACCCGTGTCCTCATTCATGGCGCGTCGAAGCGCGACCCGCGGTTGCCCGACGTGCCAACTGTTTATGAGGTAATGGAACGCCGGCACGTGCCGGACGTGACGCGGCGTTTGGCGACTGTTCTTATGTCTCCTGATTTGATCGGGCGGCCTTTGATAGCGCCGCCTGGTATACCGGCCGACCGGCTGACAATGCTGCGCGACGGGCTAATGAAGGCGCTCAAAGATGCTGAGTTCATCGCCGAAGCCCAGAAAAGAAATTGGGAGGTGGAGCCGGTCAGCGGCCAAGAGTTGGAATCGATCGCGAAAAAAGTAGTTGTTCAGCCGCCCGAGGTGATCGAGCGCATGAAAAAAATCCTGACGACCTGACGCGCTCTGAGTCACGAGGCGTTAGGTTGGGAGAACTATAGGCCTGAAGCTGATTAAGAAAATGCACACATCCGAGACTGTCTCGTAAGCGTCATTCCCGTGGAAACGGAATCCAGTTTTTTGCACACCTGCTTGCGCGGGAGTGACCACTCCTCTCTTCGTGTGCAGCGGAAAAGCGAACGATCTGATACGGAACACTCAACGGAGGCATCCCATGTACAAAACCAGCAAAGAAGAAAATGAAATCTTGACCCGGACCGGCCGCGGCACGCCCATGGGCGAGTTTCTGCGCCGTTACTGGTGGCCCATCGGCGTATCGGCGCATCTCAAGACCAAGCCGACGTTCATCCGAGTTTTTGGAGAAGATCTCGTCTTGTTCCGAGGCGGCAACGGACGAGTCGGAGTCATCGGTGCTTACTGCGCTCATCGGCGCGCCAACCTATGTCTCGGTGACGTCGAGAGAGACGGTGTGCGCTGTCGCTATCACGGCTGGTTCTATAACACCGAGGGAAGACTGCTGCAGACTCCCGGCGAGCCCGCTGACAGCGAGCTCAAAAAGGAAGCGATTCGCCTGCCGGCCTATCCCGTGGAAGAGTTGGGTGGCTTGATCTTCGCCTATTTTGGTCCCCAGCCGGCGCCGCTGTTGCCGCGATATAATTTTCTTGTCGGTGATGGCGATGTTTACATAACCATTCAGGGTTTTCAGAATTGCAACTGGCTCCAATGCGTTGAAAATGGTATGGACCCGGTTCATCCAAGCTTCACCCATGGCGGCGCCTGGCCGGACATTATGAGCACCGAGCCAGATTTGGGTTTTCATGAAACCGAATGGGGACTGGTTTATAAGGCATATCGTAAAACCAAAGAACCCGGCATGCTGAACTATCGCGAGCACCATTTGCTTATGCCCGGCGTGAGCTGCGGCGGCAGCGGCGGCAGATATCTGAGCGGCGGCAACGCCAACACGCCGGTTTCTGCGGCGCGCTGGAGCGTACCCATCGATGACACACATACCTTGCTGATGCGCGTGCGCTTTAAGCCCGCGGACAATCCTGGCAAGTATGAAGGCGATCCGTTTAGTCAGCGTTGGAAACCGCCGCGGGATTTTATCGTGCCGTACAAAGAATACCGGGATTCCGATAATCCAGTTTTGGGCTATGACATTCCGCCGCTCCACTTTATCGAAGACGGCATGGTCGTCGACAGCATGCCTCCGATTGCCGATCGAGAAAACGAAAACTTGGGTCCAACCATTGATGACGGAATTATCAAATTGCGCCGGATGTATTTGCGTGAGATCGAAAAGGTGAAGCGAGGTGAAGACCCCAAGGCCATCGTCCGCGACCCGGAGAAAAATAAGATGATTGTAATTTCAGCCTATGAGAAGTGGGTACCGGAGAGCGAACGACAAACCGCGAAAACTATGGCAGTAGGGTAGAGTATCTGAATCACTGGAGGCTTTATGAGTGTTGTGGCAGTGAATGAAAAGGATGTTAAGTTGGTGAAGAGCAGTCATGGACAAACAAAATGGTTGGTTCCAGCCAAGAACGGCGCAAGCCCCGAGATGATGATTCGCCACTGGGGGCCGGACACCAACATCCCGATCCACAGCCATCCGTATCACGAAATGTTCTACGTCCTGGAGGGAGAGATTGAGATTGGCGGAACGATTTATACGGCCGGTTCGTGCATTTACATCGAGAAAGACACACCCTACGGTCCGACGCGAGCACCTAAGGGAGGCAAGGTATTGAGGTATGCAGAAGCCGCCCCCGGCAAATAGAGTCGAAGGCTATCTTGATGTCGAAGGCCTCAGGACGTTTTATATTAAGGCTGGCGGAGGCCATCCCATCGTGCTTTGCCACGGCGGGTCGCCGGGCACTTGCTCCTCTGTCAACTGGAAGTTGAATATCGAGCCGTTGGCTACGGCCGGCTTTGCAGTTTACGCCTTCGATCAGCCCGGTTTTGGTCTCACTGAAAATCCGGACGATTATTCATTAGATTTTCGCTTTGCCCACGCTCGCGCCTTTGTCGATAAGATGAAGATCGAGCGCTATCATGTGATGGGCAATTCGATGGGCGCTTATCTCGCTGCTCGGATCGCGCTCGAAGACTCAAGGGTCAGGCGGCTGGTTTTGGTATCGAGCAACACTCTGGCACCCAAAGGGTCACCGGAGTCACAGGCGAAGTCAAAAAGGCACGCGGAAGAACTTAGAGCCTACACGCCGAACTTCGAAAACATGATGAAGATGACTCAGGGGACCCTCTTTCACCAAAACTTGGTTACAGAAGAGCTGGTGCGTAAACGATACGAAATGAGCGCCGGGAAAAATTATGATGCTCAGTTGGCTCGTGCCGGGGCGGCGAAATCAAAATCCTTGGAGGATGAGCTGGGAAATCTGAAAACTAAGACTCTTATTCTCTGGGGCAAGAACGACCACGGCACGTCTTTGGAGCAAGCTTTATTGCTTTTTCAGAAGATTCCGCAAGCGGAGCTGCACGTTTTTGATCACTGCGCCCACTGGGTGCAATGGGACCAGGCGGAGCGCTTTAACAATCTTGTCGTGGAATTCCTAAAGGCTGAAAATATCAGCAGCCTTTGATGGCCATCCTAGGGGTCTCCTGGCATCTTAACCGAAAGGGAAGCCATGAAGAAACGTCGTTGGGTTATTCTTGTCGGTGTGGTTTCAGGGCTACTTTGTCTCTCGAATACTTTCTCGCAGGAGAAAAAGCTGGAGAAGATCAGGGTCGGAGGCGGGTCGGCATCGGCCACGCAGATGTCCCTGTGGCTCGCCAAGGAAGGGAATTTTTACGAGAAGAACGGGCTCAATGTCGAAGCGATCAGCATCCCGGGCAGCTCGCTGGCGCTGCAAGCGATGCTGGCGGGAGATCTGCCGATTATTCAGCTGGGCGGCGCAGCGTCAATCCAGGCTAACTTCTCCGGCGCGGATACGGTCATCATCGCGACCATTGTGCGCAAGTTCCTCTTCTGGATTTTTGCCAAGCCGGGTTTCGAGCGGATGGAGGACTTGAGGGGAAAGGTGTTTGGTACTACTCGCTTCGGGACGTTGTCCGATCTTGCCGCCAGGTTTGCGTTGCGGGCGCATGGCATCGATCCGGAAAGAGATATCACGATGGTGCAGACCGGCGGACCGGCGGAGGCAATCACCGCCATGGTCGCTGGAAAAATTGATGCCGCAGCCTTGAGCCCGCCGGCGACGCTGACCGCGAGAAAGTTCAAACTGAGGGAACTCCTGGACATGTCCAAGTTGGAAGCCGAGTATCATATCAATGGTGTCGTGACCACCCGGAGATTTGTTAAAGCGCAAGAGGATACCGTCCGGCGTTTTCTCAAGGCGTATGTTGAAGGCGCTGCTCGGGGCCAAAGGGACAAGAACTTTGCCTTGAAGGTGATGGGCAAGTATTTCCGGACCGACGACAGAGAAATTCTCGAGGAAAGTTACGAGACCACGATCAAATCCAACTTTTCCATCCCCCCGTATCCGTCGATCCCGGGAATCGAGAGCTTGCTTCAAGGTCTGGAAAAACAGAATCCCAAAGCCAGAGGGGCTAAACCGGAGGATTTTGCCGACCGCCGCCTAATGAGAGAGCTCGACCAGAGCGGTTTCGTCAAGTCGGTCTTAGCGGAGCGCTGACGTGATGTATCGGGCGTTATAACGCGTAGAAGTGCGTCGGGTTGGCGCGGGCGATTTTTTTCTTCGCGGTTGCGGGTAAATCTTTGCGGTCAAAAAATTCTTGCACAAGCTTGTGTAGGTCGGTGCGCGTCGCTTCGTGAGGGAAGTCAGAGGCCCAAAGCAGACAATCTTGGCCGAGTAGCTCGATATCGCGCTCGGTTGTATTCTCCTCGCCGCATTGAAAGAAAAACTGCTTGCGGGCAAGCAGCTCGCTTGGCAGCACAGGCCGCTCGTTTGGTGAAACCCGGTCCAATCGCTCCTCGATCTTGCTGATCAGGAATGGCACCCAACCGCAGCCCGCCTCGAGAAAGCCCAGACGAAGTTTCTTTAGCTTGTTCATCAGGCCGGAGAAGACAATGTTCGTGAACTGGCGCATCTGGGGAATCACAAGGGCGAGAGTCGCGACCTCGTTCGGCTGCAAGAAACGATCGTTGTCTCGTAAAGACGTGCACGAATGGACCGAGAGGGCACAGCCAAGACGGTCGGCTTCAATGAAAATCGGGCGATACAATGCGTGACCGAGGGGAAGGGGCAACCCCTCGGCCGGCAAGATACCTCCGACCATGCCGTGGTTCTTTACCGCTCGGCGCAGTTCTTTTACCGCTGCCGAAACGTCTTGCAGAGGCAACAGCGCCATGCCGCGGAAACGGCGGTCCTGGGTGAGAAACTGCTCGGCGAGAAAATCATTGTAAGCGCGGCATAACCCGACTGCGTAGCGCGGGTTGCCGATCTGGCCGATGTGCATGAAACGCGTCGGATAAAGAACCGTGAGCTCGATGTTGCCCTCGTCGAGCTTACTTGCCCATTCGCGCCAGTCCGGCACGCGAAAATCCTGATAACGAAAGTCATTGGCGGGAATCGAGCGGTGCCAGCCATGATGAGGCACTAGAGGAAAGTAGAGCATCGCCTCACGGCGCGAGCGATAGCCCGCCGGCATATATTCCATGATCTGCTCGTCGGTCTCACGCACGTGGCCGTCCGCATCGATAATGCGTCCTGCGCCTCTTCTATTATAACCGTTGGATTTCCAGTGCGAGTTTGTTTTCATGAAATTACCTCCACGTTATCACTTTGCGCTTATTCGCACAGAGCGAAACGGATTGTCAACGAGCGTTTTGAACGATTGGAACGACTTGAACTGCTTGGAACCCATCTTGTGAGGGATCCAGATAGACTTTTTCATCCCAGTGCGTTACTCAGTTTCTTGTATGGGTTATCTCACCGAAGAGTTGTCTGACGAAGTGGGTAGACTCTCCCAGCAGCGGGGCCGGCAATATTTCTTGAGCGGCGCGGTCAAGCGTATTAGAGGCGATGCATTGTCCATCGATGCGGTTGTTCAAGGGACGATGCAGTATGACGTGAATATTTCCAACGTGGACGGCTTCTTGGATTACTCGTGCACCTGCCCCTATTTCGAGCGAGACTTCGAGCCGTGCAAGCATATCTGGGCGGCGTGTCTCGCGGCGGAACACAAGGGCTATCTGAAAGGAACAGCTGATGTCGACTCCTCTGACTTTTCCGCGGCGGTTCCGGATGTATTCTTCAGGAGAACGTATCCGAAGCCAGCAGGGGTCAAAAAACCGGCACCGGCGTCGGGTTGGCGGAAGCAACTGCAGCCGTTGCTGGCGAAGATGGGAGCCGACGAAAATCGCTTGCGATTCACGACGGCACCGGAGCGCGAATTCGTGTACATGGTCAATGCTGGTGCAACGTTGGCTCAAGAGCAGCTGACCGTTGAAGTGGCTCAGCGCGAAAAAAAGATCAATGGCGAATGGGGGAAGCTCAAGGCCAAAAAGCTTGGCCTCTATGAAATCGACAATCTTGCCAATCCGAGGGATCGGCAAATTCTGGCGATTCTGTTTGGCTCGCGGCCGGGGACATCGTATGGATACTCGCCTTATTATGGCGAGTCGACGTATCCCGAATTTGTCGTGCCCCGGCCTCTCTGGGATGTCGTGCTGCCGCTCATGTGCGCAACGGGGCGTTGTTTGTTGCGGGTATCGATCATGGCCAACGAACACCCGACCGTTCACTGGGATGATGGAGATGCGTGGAATTTCTGTCTCAAAGTCACGCATGAGAACGGTGATGGAAACTATATCGTGAAGGGTGCGCTCCGGCGCGGTGAGGCGGAAATGGAGCTGGCGAAGCCGGTTTTGCTCCTCGCCGGGGGTTTGGTGTTTTGGGACGATTGGGTTGGACGTCTTGACGACCACGGTGCGTTTGGCTGGATTTCTCTGCTGCGCGCCCAGGGCTTTTTGTCGGTACCCAAAAAAGAAGGCGACATCTTTCTCGCCGAGTTACTGCGCTTCTCTCGACAGCCTGTTCTGGAGCTTCCCGATGAGCTGAAATTTGAATTGATTGCTCCGTCGCCGAAGCCCATCTTGGTCCTCAAGCCGGGAGAGCGTCATCCCTGGGCTCGGCCGCATCTGCTGGGGAAACTCTCGTTCGACTATGAAGGCGAAATAGTACCTCAGGATCAGGAAGGCGGCGGAATTTTTCAAAGAGAACGACGGCGACTGATCCGACGGGACCTTGAAGCTGAAAACACTGCCGAAAAGCGGCTCATGCAGCTCGGGTTTCGCACCGGCTATTCGAGCAAAGGCTCCGAAATCGGATTGTCACCCGACCAGCTGCCCAAAATCGTGCGTGCCTTGACGAAAGAAGACTGGGTTGTCGAAGCCGAAGGCAAGCTCTACCGCACAGCAGGCGTGCTCAGCATGGAAATCAGCTCGGGAGTGGATTGGTTCGAGCTCGAAGGCAACGCGCAATTCGGCGATGCCCGGATCGCGCTGCCGCGGCTCTTGCGTGCGATCAAGCAAGGCGAGGAAACCGTCCGACTCGACGACGGCACGCTAGGAATCATTCCCGAAGAGTGGATGAAAAAATACAATTTGCTCGCGGGATTGGCTAGCAACGAGGGACAACATCTGCGATTCACCCGGCCACAAGCGGGATTGCTGGATGCACTGCTTGCTTCTGAGCCCGCCGTGCGCGCCGATGCTATCTTCGAGCGTGTGCGCGAGGAGTTACACAGTTTTGCTGGGATCCGAGCGGCCGATCCAACGGCAGATTTCGCCGGCGAACTGCGCGCTTATCAGTGCGACGGGCTGGGCTGGCTCTATTTTCTCCAGCGTTTCGGCTTCGGTGGCTGCTTGGCCGACGACATGGGACTAGGAAAAACTATTCAAGTGTTGGCATTGCTCGAATCACGCCGCGAACTTCGCGCGGGTAACGAAAACAACTCTTTGCGGTCGTCGCTGGTGGTTGTGCCACGGTCGCTGGTGTTTCATTGGAAGTCCGAAGCCGCGCGCTTTGCACCCAAGTTGCGCGTGCTCGATCACACCGGCGGTGCGCGGTTGAAACCGGGAGATCACTTCGATCGATATGATGTCGTCCTGACGACGTATGGCACGCTGCGGCGCGATGCGCTGCAATTCAAGGATTTGCGGTTCGACTACTGCATTCTCGACGAAGCCCAAGCGATCAAAAATGCCGGAACTCTCTCCGCCAAAGCGGCTCGCCTGCTCAGCGCCGATCATCGTCTGGCTTTGAGCGGCACACCGGTAGAGAACCATTTGGGCGAGCTCTGGAGTCTTTTCGAGTTTCTCAACCCAGGGATGCTCGGATCCGCGACGGTGTTTGGCCGAGCGGGGCGTAATCCGGACATCGCCACGAGGAACATACTGGCGCGAGCCTTGCGACCTTTCATCCTACGGCGGACAAAAGGAGAGGTGGCGCGCGAGCTGCCGCCGAAAACCGAACAGACAATCTATTGTGATCTCGAGTCGCGGGATAGAAAACTCTACGATGAGCTGCGCGATTATTACCGCGCGCGATTGCTGAACAACGCTGATGGTCAAAGCACAAACCAGATGAAGTTTCAGGTGCTCGAAGCGTTACTGCGCCTGCGCCAGGCCGCCTGCCATCCGGGACTGATCGACAAAAAGAAGGTTGCCGAGTCGAGCGCTAAAATCGACACGTTGCTAGCGCAGCTCGATCAGGTGATCGATGAGGGACATAAGGTCTTGGTTTTTTCTCAATTCACGAGTCTACTCGCCATCGTGCGCAGCCGGCTCGATGACGCCAACATTCCCTATGCCTACCTCGATGGCCGAACGCGCGATCGCAAGGTGCCCGTCGAGCAATTCCAAAACGATCCGAGCCTGAAGCTGTTTCTCGTCAGCCTCAAAGCCGGAGGCCTGGGACTCAACCTGCACGCGGCCGAATATGTTTATCTTCTCGACCCCTGGTGGAACCCAGCGGTGGAGGCTCAGGCGATCGACCGCGCGCACCGGATTGGCCAGACGCGCCAGGTGTTTGCCTATCGCCTCATCGCTCGCGACACGGTGGAGGAAAAGGTGCTGGAGCTGCAGAAGACCAAGCGTGATCTAGCCGATGCAATTATCACTGCCGATAATAGCCTGATACATAGTTTGACCCGTGAGGATCTGGAGCTTCTGCTTTCCTGAAAAATTCCTTACCGGCGCGGAATCTCGGACTGCCGCACCCAGAGAATTCGTTCGGTTGACATCAGCGTATGTCTGTCGATAAGCTCGGTGTAATGTTCAGCGCGGCGAGGAGGATCTCGTATGGCTTATGATGTGCTTATCAAGGGCGGTCGGATCTACGACGGCAGCGGAATGCCTTCTTATCTCGGCGACGTGGCGACGAAAGATGGTCGTATCGTCGAAACCGGGCGGATCAATGGCGAGGCCAAGCGAGTGATTCGCGCCGATGGGTTGGCGGTTTCCCCAGGCTTTATCGATTTTCATACTCATCTTGATGCGCAATTACTGTGGGATCCGCTGGCGACCTCCTCCTGCTTCCATGGTGTAACGACGGTGATCCCGGGAAACTGCGCGCTTGCCCTTGCACCTTGTAAGGAGCAGGACCAGGACACGATTCTCAAAAGTTTCGAAAGGGTCGAAGCGATCTCACTGCCAGCCCTGCGGGCCGGCGTGCAGTGGAGTTGGACGACATTTCCGCAATACTTGGATAGGCTCCGCGGTAATCTCGGCGTCAACGTCGCCGCTTTGATGGGTCACTGTGCACTCAGACAGTTTGTCATGGGCAATGCTGCCATGGAACGCGCCGCCACCCCCGCAGAAATCCAGCAAATGAAAGAAATTCTCAAAGCCGGCGTCCGCGCGGGCGCCATGGGGTTTTCGACCAATCAAAATCCCGTGCACATGTTTGCCGATGGTACGCCCATTCAGAGCCGCTTTGCCACCGATGAAGAAATCATTGAGCTGGCCTGTGCGCTGGGCGAAATCAATCAAGGCGCTGTCCAGATTTCGCGTGGTTCGCTCGGAGTTTCGGTGCCGATGCGCGAGACGGTGCAATTGTTCGACGAGATCTCCTCTCGATCGGGGCGGCCGGTGATCTGGCAGAGCATCGCGCATCGTTGGGACAAACCGAACGAATGGCGCCAGCTGTTGGACCTGGCGCGGGAGTCGTTGGACCGGGGCGTCCAGTCGTATCCGCTGTGCAACGCGCGGCTGTTCAACAACCGTCTCACCATGAAAAACGCCCAGGTATTCGACGATCTGCCGACTTGGAAAACCATTCTCTTCCTGCCGCTTGAGGCGCGTATCGCCGCGATCCGCGATCCGGAGACTCGGCGCAAGATGCGCTACGAAGCGGTGGAAGAAAAGAAATCTTCGCGTTTCTCACGGCGCTGGGATCTAGTGTATCTCATCAATGCCGCGACCCCGGCGAATAAACATCTGGAGAAAAAGAGCGTGGCCGAAATTGCCAAAATTCGCGGCCAGGACCTCATCGACGCTTTTCTGGATCTATCCTTGGAAGAGGGATTGGATACGGAATTCCAAACCTCCAGCACCAACGGCGACGAGCAAGCCGTCGCTGAGATTCTCCGCAGCCCGTTTACTCTCGTCGGCCAGTCCGACGCCGGCGCGCATTTAATTTACGACGCCGGTTTCGGCTATGCGACGCGCCTGCTCGGCTACTGGATCCGCGAGAAAAACGTCATGAGCTTGGAAGAGGGCGTGCGCAAGCTGACTTTTATGGTCGCCTCGATCTTCGGGTTGCACGATCGTGGCTTGATCAGGCGGGGTATGGCGGCCGATCTGGTGCTCTTCGATCCGGCGACGGTCCGCGAGTGCGAGCCGGAAATGGTGCAGGACTTGCCGGCCAACGAGAAACGTTTCATTCAAAAAGCCGTGGGCATCGAGATGACTCTCGTTAACGGCGAAGTGCTGGTTGAAAAGGGCAAGCACACCGGCGCGTTACCGGGCAGCGTGCTGGGAAGCGGGAACGGCAAGACACTACAAGCGGCGGCGTAGTTTTTGAGTTGCTGGTTTCGGGTTTCCGGTTTCTGAATCGGAGATCTTAAGTGAACTTCAAATTTCGAAATTGGATTTTAAACTAGGTTAGCGGAGAAGCAGAAAGATGTATTACGGTGCGCGGGGAACTGTTGGTTTAGTTAAGCCTACCTATCGACCGGGTTCGATGGAGAGTTTTATCAAGCTCATGCCTGAGGGTGTGGGGTTCATACCGTGCCATGCCGGCATCCGCGCCGGCAACGAGCAAGAGCTTCAAGAGGCGCTGTCGGTTGCCGAGAAAAAAGTTGCCCGATTGGCGGAGCTGGGCGCAGATGTCGTCATGATCATGGGCGCGCCTCCCACCATGGTCCGCGGCCATGGCGCCGACCGGGAGATCTCTGATCGGTTATCAAAGAGGTATGGCATCCCGGTGCTGGTGGCGACGATGGCGCAGGTCGATGCTTTCCGCGCTTTGGGAATGAAAAAACTGGTGGGCATTACTTACTTTCAAGATGACATGAACCGCCGCTTCGCCAAATTTTTTGAAGATGACGGATTCGAAGTAAAAGCGATGAAGGGAATCGAAGTGCCATTCAAAGATGCCGGTAAGCTTTCTCCAGAGGCGATCTACGGTTTTGCCAAAAAAGTTTTCCTTGAGCATGGTCCTGCCGACGGCATCTATATGCTCGGCGCCGGCTGGCACAACCTGCCGGTCATCGAGATGCTTGAGAAAGACTTAAAGACCACGGTGGTTTCAAGTATCCCCGCTCAAGTTTGGGCCACGAAAAAGATCCTCCAACTCAATGAGCCGGTCGTGGGCTACGGACGCTTATTGGCCGAGATGCCATAACCTGTGGCTTTGGTTTCTCACGTGCTTATCGGTCGCAAAGGTTTTATTCAAAGAGAGTTCCCTGATACGCCACCTGAAAAGGCGGGCTTGATGCAAGGCATCAAGCCCGCCTTCGCGCCCGCGGGGGTTCTAATAATTTTGAACGCTGCGCGAAACTGTTCGAGGAAAATGTTAGCGCGGGTAGAAGGGCAGGCCGCTCTAGAGATTCTGGAGATTGGCAAGACAATGTTTAAACCGCAGAGAACCTAACGTGGCTACGTCGCAACCAAAAACATCGAAAGATCCCCCTCTTACATCTCCCCCGTCGCGGGGGAGAGAAGAGAGGGGGTACAAACAATGAAAGTCGTTGTTCATGGTTTAACCAAAGAGTTCACAACGGGCCAGGGGAAAATCCGTGCGCTGGGGGGCGTCGATATCGAGGTGCGCGATCGGGAGTTCTTCGGCATCGTCGGGCCGACGGGCTGCGGCAAGACGACGTTGCTCCACATTATGGCGGGCCTTGAAAAATCGACTCAGGGCGGCGTGGAATTTGTCGGCGAGAAAAGAACCAAGTCGCTGGTATCGATGGTGTTCCAGGATTCGGCGTTGATGCCCTGGCGCACAGTGGAAGAAAACGTCCCCTTGGGGGCGGAGTTTCGTAAAGAGGAACGGTCCACGTACAAGCGGATCAGTCAATTCTTTTTGGAAATGGTTCGTTTGCTGGATTTCAGCGGCGCGCGGCCGGCGGAACTTTCCGGTGGCATGAAGCAAAAGGTTGCCATTGCCCGTGCCTTGGCCAACGACCCTGAGGTTATTCTCATGGACGAGCCGTTTGCCAACCTCGACGCGCAAACGCGCCTGCTGTTGCGCGAGGAGCTGTTGCGCATCTGGGAACGAGACAAAAAGACGGTGGTGCTGGTTACCCACAATATCGAGGAAGCGGTGATGCTCTGCGATCGTATCGCTGTCTTGAGCGCCGCTCCAGGAGTGGTCAAGAGTATTTTGACAGTTGATGTGCCGCGGCCGCGCAACTTTAAGAGCATGAGAGACCCGGACTTTGGCCGTTGCGTGGACCAAATCTGGGACATGCTAAGATACGACGTTGATAGAGCGATGCGAGCAGGCCTTCCATCGCAGATGCCCGAGCAACAAAAGGACATGCGAAAACCAGACTTCGATCAGTGGAAGTGAGAGTGGCTTAGGCTGTGCTCGACGACAATAACGGGGTTGAAACAATAGGGGAGGGCTAATGTATGGGGACTCATTTTTCTAAAGCTACTGGATGGGCAGTGCTCATGGTGGTGATGTTGATGATAACGGTTTCTGCGAGGGCACAGACCGCTCAGGACTTTAGTGCTATCCTCACCGATCCTGAGCGGCCAAGTGAGGAACGTGCGCTGGACGCAGCACGCAAGCCCGACGAAGTTATAAAATTCTACGGCGTCAAGGCCGGCAATAAGGTCGCCGATATTTGGGCCGGGCGCGGTTATTACACGGCTATCCTTGCACAAGTGGTGGGGCCGAAAGGCGTGGTGTATTCGGCAAATCCCACCTCGCGCCCGGAACTTGCGGAGCGATGGAAGAAGCCGGCCTTCGCCAACGTCAAAGCCATTGACGGACCGTTGGATCAGGTAGCGTTGCCGCAGGATGCGTCGCTCGACTTCGTGATCATCCACCTCAATTATCACGACCTGGCCCCTGAAGCGCGCATCGCAATGAACAAGAGAATTCTCGGGGCCCTAAAGCCCGGCGGTATTTACGGCGTGGTCGATCACTCGGCCAAGGATGGCACCGGCAACGAAGCCGCAAAAACGCTGCATCGCATCGACAAAGCACTGGTCGTTCAAGAGGTCACTGGCGCAGGTTTTAAACTGGCCAAAGAAGGGGAGATGCTGCACCGTCCGGAAGATCCCCGTGACTTTAATGTCAATAAAGAGCGGAACAAGGACGATCGCTTCGTGCTGGCATTTCAGAAACCGTAAAAATTTCGTCTCGCAAGCAATTTTCAAATTGGGATCTAGGCGGCGTATTCGTCGAAGGCCATTTGCTTGGGCCGAATGTGTCGGTTTCAATGTAAGATGATATGAAAACGTAAGACTCAAAAATTAAGGTAGATTGTCAAGAGCTGTATGGCGGCTCGCAATTTGGGCGTATCAAATCCTTTTTTTAACCAACCGTAAATCTTTGATAGCATGCCTTTCGCTTCTTTCTTGCGTTGCCGGCCGATATTCCGATCTATTCCTTGTTCGCCGCGGCCATAGCAACTAGAGCGAAAGATCCGGCAGCAGCGCAGTACGTGCGTCAGGCTCTGACCATGCCTGCCGCGAAGCGCGTGCTAAAGGCGAGGGGCCTCGAGTCAAACTAATTCCGCCAGACTATCGAGTTGACCTACGACGATGGCGTCGGTTACACCCAATTGTCGATCGGTCGTAATTGGCAGAGGACAAGAGAGCAGGCCGAAATCGTTAGTAAACAGGCGACGTTGCGTCTTGCGATCAAAATGATTTTGCAGGCCGGTGTTTATAGGAGTTAATAAGGATGGAAAGCATCTTGAGTCAGTTTTTCTTTTCCCCTTTGCGTATTTCTGCGAGCGCTTCCAATTCAGGCAGAATTCTCAAATCCTTCGCCCGTGCCAGCGCGCGTTTTGCTTTGATCAACCCCTCCAAAGTGAGTACTTTGCAATTGACCCCGAATATTTCCATCACCTCTGAGACCGCTTCCACCTGCTGGTAACTGCCTATCCCGGTGACTTCACCCAAGATATCCACATCTCCCACATCCGTGGTGAGCGTGAAATTCATACCAGATCTAAGGGCCGAAAGGTCTAGGCGAAACGGAACCTGATCGGGGATAGCCCGCAGTAACGGATGAAATGGGGACAGCGCATGAGCCAACTTTTCCAAATTGTCCCTTTTCCTGGAATAACAAAGGTCGAAATCGGCCGTCACGTAAGCTGACCCTTGAAGCACTGCCGCCAGCCCTCCAATAATGACGAATTCTACTTGTTCTTGATGAAGGGCTTTAAGCAGTTTCTGAAGATCGGTTTCGGTCACGATGTTTCTGACCGGCCTTTCTCAACTCGCGTACGGCCGCGGCCATACGGAAGTGTTTCCGCAGCCGCTCGGTAGGGGTTAAAGACATGCGTTCATAGAGCTGGCTCAGATCTATGCCTTCTTCGCTCGCGCGCTTGAGGGCCGGCGGCAACTCATTTTGGGTTTGCGGCATGAAATAATTGTAGCACTAGCAGAGCTAAATCAAAAATCCGGTTTCGTGTTGTGGCCCATCCATAAGTAAAACTCGGAATATCTCGCGCAAAGACGCCAAGGCCGCAAAGATCGGAGAATAATAATAAACAATGTTTTCAAAGATCATTCGTTTTTCCCTCCGAACTTGGCGTGCTTTGCGCCTTGGCGGGAGTCAAGTCCCCTGATCGAGAGTTTCACCCCATGTATGTTGAACAATAACTGCCTTCATTTAAGAGGCACTACACTAGATTCTATCGCAGCACGGGTACCACTTGATCCGTAAGTAAATTGATGGCTTCTTCATAATCGGGGCCGAGTTTGGCGAAGGCGACGTGATCATAGCCAAGCCGGCCCGCTTCGCCTGCGAGCTCGATGATCTGATCCCTCACTTCTTCCGGTGTGCCGGCTGCGTAATAAGCTTTCACCATCGCTTCGGTCACGAGCTTTGACGCCTCCTCGACTGTCGCTCCCGAGGCGTAAGCCTTTCTTAACTCTAGAACCCGCTCGCGTTGCACGCCTAACTTCGCATACTCTTCTGCGGTAAATCCCAACGCTTCCCACTGCAAGATCGAGTGAGAGACCTGACGCTTGGGAAAGTCGATGGCTTGCTCGCGGTTCCGTGAGATTGAAACATTCAGTTCGCAGATTTTCCGCAGGCGCTTAGCCGAATCGAGTTTCCGGGCCGCTTTTTCCGCTGTGGCGAGCATTCCTTGAAGCCTGCCGGCTTTAAGCATAGGTATGTAGGTCCCGGAACTGATCAAACCATCCATAATGCGGCCGCACATTTGCAGCGATTGCGGGCCATTGCCGCCGCCGTAAAACTTGAACGTCGATTGCGGTTTGAACGCCAGTCGAAATTTTCCGTTTGGATTGAGGCGGTAAAACTCCTGCAAGAATGGATATTCCGCATAGCGAATTTCCTCGCCTTGCAGGGCCCGGCGGATAAACCGCACGGTTTCCCTGACCATGGCGATGGGCTTCAAGGCTTGAACATGCTGGGGTGACTGACCGAGATCGCCGCGAGCAACTCCGATACTGATCTCTCTATTGCCGCACAGCTCGGACAATGCCGCGAACGAGTCCGCCATATCGAGAGGATTATGAAAATAGGGCACCATGATTGCTGTGCCCAGACGGATCGGCACACGGGCGGCGATGGCGGTCAAGACGACGAGTTGGCCACGGTAACGAATGTTATCGTTGACCCAAATTTGTTTGAAGCCCTTGTCTGCAGCCAGCTGGGCCAGACGAACGAGATCAGGGACTGTATAGTGATTGGCCAGATGGGTGACGAATTGCAGCCCGAGTTCACCGTCGAAAATCGTCATCGTAGTCTTTTAGGGCTTTACGTTTTGAATGTTCAACAGAATTGCTCCAACAATGTCTATCCGCCAACAAAATCCAAAATCCCCCTTTCATCCCCCTTTGATAAAGGGGGAAAGAGGAGGATTTGAGGAAACTTGGTGCTCCCTTCGACGTTGCGCCTTTGCGCGAGATACGTTTTTACCACTTATTCTTCACCCTAAATTTCAAAATATCTTTGGCTAGATCTCGGTGATGCGTTTCAGTTTTAGTTTTTTCTTTTTCGCTTGTTCCAATACGTAGCGGCCGACAGCTAGGTCTTCGTCGGCGATGCCGTTGGATTGAAAAAAGATTCTTTTTGGTCGCGGTTGCGGTACGCCATCGCCGATGATCTTTTCCAAGGGCACGATGTCCTCCCAGCGAGCGATGCGGGTTTGGCAAGCCTCGACGAGATCGCCGCTGTCTGCTTTCGCGGCAGCAAGGTCGTCGGTCACAATCAAATCCATGCGACGAATGAGACTGTTCGAAACCTCATGCTTTACCGTTGCATTGGCGCCAATGGACGCAACCAAGGCCTCTTCTTTTAGGCTCGCGCCTGTTGCCACGGGCGTCGACGAGTCCGTTGAGACTACTAAAATATCCGACGCCGCCTCCACATCGTCGACCGTGTCGGCCTCCTTCCAGTCTGCTTTGACGACTTTGCTCATCTGTCGAATGAACTCTTTTCGTCTCTTGGGATTCCGGCCATAGACCACGACCTCTTTAATGGGACATGAGTTCGCAACCGCCTCAACTTGGAACGTCGCTTGCCAGCCGGGACCAACCACTCCCAGCGTTCTTGTATTCGAGGGGGCAAGGTATTTCGCCGCGACACCGGTGGCCGCGCCCGTGCGGAGGCTACTGAGGTAGCCCATGTCGATAATGGCTTGGATCTGCCCCGTGCGTCCGTGGTAAAGGGTGACGGTATTGGATGCGCCGGCGTAGGCACGCAAGCAGATCCAGTCCCAGTCCGATTGCCATGCCGCCATCATGTTGAGCTGTTTCTCGCTTCCTTTGAGTCGGCGCCGCGGCACGCTGCGCACCTTACCGGCGGCTCGGGAGCGAAACATCCCGTCGACGAGCTTTAACGCCGTCTGCATGTCAACAAGTTTTCTGGTTTGGGCTTCGCTTATGATAAGAGCCATGACGTTTGTTTCCTCCCACGCTTCTATAGCCTAAGGACCCTGCTCGGGCAAGTTACGAATTGCCCGGGGATTCTTCCTCCAAAAACCAACCTAATGCCGATGATTCCTCTTGACGGACAAGTTCATTATATTCAGAATAATTCCCATGAAGCAGTGCCCGCAATGCTCCACCGAATACGACGATAAAGTGATTTTTTGTCCAAAGGATGGCAAATCGTTAGTGACCAAGGGAGGAATTCGCACTAAACTCTGCCCCCACTGTGCCAATAGCATTGGAGAGGACGCCTTAAAGTGTCCGTACTGTAAAGCGGATTTAAGTTCAATTCCCGATGATCCGCAGTGGCCGACGCGCGAAGCCGACACTGTGGAGACCAATCGATCATTT
>Ga0209799_1000037_pt1 | contig 23610 bp, 16 predicted proteins | sample PanSoiPlo36MoBio_FD_188324 | JGI IMG/M metagenome (GOLD analysis project Ga0209799, IMG submission 188324) | Tropical forest soil microbial communities from Panama analyzed to predict greenhouse gas emissions - Panama Soil Plot 36 MoBio (SPAdes)... | ecosystem: Environmental > Terrestrial > Soil...
GGGCCGTCAGATGAACCCGAGGTAAGAGCCGTATGAGGTAATCCCTCACGTACGGATCTGTGCGGGGGGCCGCTCGCAAGGGCGGTCCCTACCGCGACTAAGACGCTAAACAAGACGGACAGCTTCGTTCACGCCCTGGTGAGACCCGAACACTTGCCACCCGCCAAAATCCGCTTCATCGAACCGATGTATGCACGCCTAGTTCAAAACCTGCCTCAAGGTCGAGAATGGCTCTACGAGGTCAAGTTCGACGGCTACCGGTGTCTCGCTGGGCGCGAGGCGAATGGAGTCACTCTTTGGTCGAGGCGCCGAAACCTGTTCACAAAACACTTCCCGCATATCGCCAATGCCTGCGAACGACTCCCTTCGGGCAGCCTCATTGACGGCGAGATCGTTGCTGTAGATGAAAACGGACGGGTTTCGTTCAATCTTCTGCAACACCACCGCTCGAACGCGCAGGCGCTGCTCTTCTACGTGTTTGACCTGCTAGTGCATCGTGGCCGGAGCCTTTTGGAAGAGCCGCTGGAGCGCAGGCGGAAAATCCTGAGCGAAGTTATTAAGGAGATCAAGGCCGCTCCAATAGGGCTGTCAGATAGCCTAAGCACAAACACGAAGGAACTCATACGGGTGGCTAAAGAGTTCGGCTTCGAGGGCATTCTCGCTAAACGTAAGGACTCGCTCTACGAGTCAGGCAAACGAAGCGGCGCATGGCTGAAATACAAGGTCAACCGTGGCCAGGAGTTTGTCATCGGCGGCTACACTCCCGGCAATCCACTTGATGCCCTGATTGTTGGCTATTACGAGGGCGAGCGGTTGCTCTATGCCGGCAAGGTCAGAAACGGTTTTGTGCCGCAACTTTGCCGTGAAGTCGCAGCCAGGCTCAAGGGATTGGAGACCGACAGCTGCCCATTTGCCAATCTACCAGAGAGTAAGCGCACCCAATGGGCTTTGACTAAAGACGAGATGAAGAACTGTGTGTGGCTCAGGCCAAAGCTGGTCGCGCAGATCGAGTTCACCGAATGGACGCCGGACGGTCACTTGAGGCATTCGAGGTTTGTCGGGTTGAGGAAAGATAAAAAGGGGGGGCCGGCCCCGGGAAGTTGAACGGGAGTAGAAACTGCACGCTGTCAGGATTTCTTTGCGGAAACTTGACTGCTTCCAGGCTTTGGGAATAAAAAGCTATACGTTAGGTCCCAATTGTACATGCAGCGTCGTTCTCTACGCTATCGAGGTGGCTAATCGAACGAGGAGTGTCACAGACTTTTGGTACCGTCAAACTCTGGGTCAGATTCCGGACGGACTTCACTGGCATCCGCTGGATTTCTACCCGAAGGGTACTGGCTTTTTGTCAGCTACAGCCACTGGGACGAGCAATGGGCTAGGTGGCTGCACCGAGCAATCCACGTGAGAGGGTCGCGATTGACTGTAACCTTAGCGACGAGTATACGGCCAGTTCTCAAAGGCTTGAGAAGCATAGTCACAAGTTTATCTCCGTTTCGGAAAGGTTATTCTCGCTATATAACCGTGTGGAAATGTTCGTTAAGCCTCCCTCGAAGATCACACTCATGTTCAGATGAGGTAGATGATGATCCAAATACCAGCCCCAGATGCCATTTTTGGAAGACAGGGAATCACACAGGAAGATAAAGATTACCAAGGTTCTCGTTTCAGCGACGTTAAAGCGGCAATATTCGCTAATCCTTATCAGAAAGTTTGGGGTGATCCCAACGAACCTCCGCTTCCGAACTATAAGACCACCAATAAGAGCGTCTACGCTGGCACCTTACCGGGCGGTCAACCACCCCAATTCAAACTCGCCTCTATCAGAGCTTTGGATTCTGCAGCTGATCTACGTTGGGGAGAAGATAGAAAAGGCTTTCGAAGATTGCTCCGACCCAACGGCGTATGTGTTACAGGCGTATGGGAGATCACCGAGGACAATCCCTACTCCGGCTATTTCAAAAAAGGCAGTCAGGGCTTAGTGATTGCCCGTATCAGTGCAGGGGTGACCATGACGCTACGAGGAATAAGGCGCGCATATGGTATCGTCCTTAAGCTCTATCCCACTGCGGACGAAAACCACGAAAATTTGCTGCAAACGGCCAACGTTTTTCTCGCGGATGATTTGGGAGGTACAACAGCCTCACATATCACTGAGGTAGAGCTCACCAACGCCCCCCATGTCACCGGTTTTAATCGAGGCAATGAAATTCCTGTTTTACTAAAAGAGGGGGTGATATTCGAACTCGTTGATCGTATGTCCACCACCCGTCAGGTCTATCCCATTGCCGAATTGGAAAAATCCTTGGATGTACAGACCAATTCACCTGAATTTATGCGCTTAAAAGTCTCTTCTGGACATCGGGTGATCGACGAGGAAGATGTTCGCAACGAAGTCCTAGCCCATATCTTCGACAAGGGTAATCCCAAGCCCCAACGTACACTCAGCTTTAATATATCGGTATCTGATACGGGTAAAAAATCAGGGTTTCCTTTGTTCCCCAAAGGTCAAAGACAAACCATTACCAACTGGCAGACTATTGGCAAGGTCAATTTCAACAATGGTGTGGCCTCATACAACGGCGATTTCGTCATCCATTTTCGTCACCCCACCTGGCGAAAAGATAGAAACGATCGCCACACCAGCGTACGCAAAGATGGGAAAAAAGTCCGGTGGTTTTGAATCGCGAGTTAGGTATACATGAGCATTCGCACCCATGACGACCGCCGACCGTCAAAGTTCATCGTGCTGGCCGACAATATGCGATCAGCCATCAATATGGCTTGGGAACATGGCGGGCCGGACTTTCAATCACGGTTCGACAAGTCCACAGGGCAGGCTCAGAGAGATGAAAAAGGAGGCGCTACGGGTTCTGTGATGGACGCCACTAATTTAGCAATTCCATTTTTCTGACTGGCGGTTTTCTTTTACCGGGCTGTCCCTGACGTAGTGAATTATAGACGCCGGTCTGAAAATCCTACACATACAAGATACTATCGCCCAAAAAAACGCGACAGAATCTGACGGGGGTCACGTCCTTAGCCGAATGGCATACTTTCTGCGTAGCCGAGGCCGATGACGGTTTCAGAAGCTCTTGCCTTTCTCGAATCCGCAACCTTGGAATGTCAGAAAAGAGATATCAACACGCCAGAGGTGATGGAGGCCCTAAATTTGTTGGAACCGCACATTCAACCTCCGTGGTTGATTCCACAGTTCCGTTACCATCTGGACCGCGATCCGAGCGTTGAGGTGTATATAAAGATTCAACAACAGGTGCTTCGCGCAACTTTCCCTGGAATCCGTGACAGTGTTCGCGAGCTTATCCGTCGGCAAATGGACAGTCTCGCCCTTAAATTTCACGAGACAAAAGATGTGAAGATAAGCGATGAAATTTACCGGCTGAGTCGGGAGCTGATAAAGCTCAATGAGCCGTGGGTGTTTAGGCCGTAGTCATCGATCCGAGTGTGAACCCTACCCCCCTTGCTCTGCCCTCCTTTTTCGCTATTTTCGCGCCCGCTTGTGGCAAAGACATACGTGGTGACATTCCGCAGACATAACGACGATAGGCCGTCAAAGTTCATCGTCGTGGCTGACAATATGAAATCCGCCATCAATATGGCTTGGGAACATGGCGGGCTAGATTTTCAATCGCGCTTTGATAAATCCACGGCACAAACACAAGAAATAAAAGAAGGGTTGGTGCTCGTGCTCTGATTGTATGACCATCCTTGAAGGTCGCGCTATTCTGTGAACCAAAACGAATGGAATTGTAAAGATGAGAGCCTAGCGATGTGGGCTCACTTTAAGCCTGGTACGAGCGACCAATTCCTTGTAATCCCATTTCCGCCTGAGAAAGGTTTTTTTGGGTTCTGGTAGTTTGCCATCATGCAACCCAGCAGTCGATAGTATGCATCGAAACGCCGAAGAGCTGGGCTACCTGCCGTTTGCTAATTAGTTTTTTATTCCGAGTTTTGGTCGATACGAAAAGGCCAGTGGGGATAAACGCTTTCCGGCTACACGCGAATCCGTTTGCATCTTGTAATGACAAATCATCTTCGTGAATCCGCGATACTAATCTTTGCGCCATTTGCGGCAACTTGTCGCGGGCGAGTTAACAGGTGGTGAATCGTAGGTGAACTTGCTGTGAAGGTCTGATGGCCGGATTTTCAAGTCGCGGTTCGACAAGTCCATTGGGACAGACACAGGAAATGAAAGAAGGGGCGCTACGGGGCTACCCCCCTTGCCCTCTCGTACCTTTTAGGCTATTACCGCGCGGAAATGGAGGCTGAATTCATTGCCGGCTTTCCTTTCAAGGCCCGCCCACGGTGATCATGGATGCCGCCGCGCGGCGGGCCAACCATTTTTGAGGGGAAGATTGAGGGAAAAAGCTAGAGGACAAGCCGGGGGTTACGAATCTGACGAAGCTGCTTTTCGCTAGCGCTGTGCTGGTGCAGCCTTCTGCTTGGGCTTCGCTTTCTCTATGCTCTGCTTGAGCGCCTGCATCAGGTCAATGATCTGTGCATGCTGTGGCGCTTCTGGTGAGCGGATACTGGGAAGCGTTCCTCAGCGTCCCCTCGACGGGCCTAACGCTCATGTTATCTATCACCGCCGGGTTGTATAACCTCTTCGTCATCGTCTGGTTTTGCTGCTATCTGCAATGGCAGGATTCAGTCTGGTGGTTGGCTCTCCTTAATGCGCTTGCCCCTCTGTTTTTTGCACCTATCTTGATTTATTTTGCACTTGGCATCATCGCGCCATCCATTGCGGCGTGGATAGGCGTCATCGTACCGGCGCTAATCTTTCTCTATTTCTACGGTTCTCTTTTCTGGTTCAACCCATCCCTGCCCGCCGAGACGGCTGGCGATCCGGTCACCATCATGACGTTTAACATCTGGTGGCATAGCCGGTCAGACCAAACAGCGCAGGTCATAAGGCAGAACGGGAGCATTGATGTCGTAGCTCTCCAGGAGTTGAGAGAACACATGGCGCAGCATCTGTTCAACGCTTGGAGCGCTCACTACCCCTACCGTCTGGTGCACACGGGGACGGGCACACCTCGGCTGGGCATCTTCAGCCGCTACCCACTCATTCCAGTTGCAACCGATCATTTGGCGGCGTTCAATTTTCGCATTCAGGCGGCGCGCGTGATCGCACCGGCGGGGGAATTTTTGCTATATAATGTCCACCCACGCGCTATGAATTTCAGGGAATATATCTACGAGCACAAATCCATCGCCCGCGAAGCGACGCACTCGATCCAGATGCAGTTGCGACACATCGAGGACCTGCTCAGAGATATTGACAGCCAAGACCAGCCAGTCGTGGTGGTGGGCGACTTCAACTGCACGCCACAAAGCACCGTTTATGCCCGATTGTCATCCCAGTTAGTCGACGGGCACCGCTCCGCTGGATGGGGGTTTGGACACACATTTCCCGCCCACGGCAAAGGTTTACGCGGTCTGCCGGTACCGTTCCCATTCATGCGTTTGGACATGCTCTTCCATTCGAAAGAACTCGTGACACTTCACAGCCGCGTCGGAAAACGACACGGTGATTCAGACCATTTTCCCGTCATCACGACCTTGACATGGCAAGCACTCACAGCCAGAGACACAAGGTAGTTGATTCGAGAACCGCGACTCAGCGCCGTTATGTTAAATCACATTTCGATCCCGCAACGCCGAGAACCTGAATTGTGAGTTATTTGTCAATCGCGTCGGCGATTAGGGGTTGGTGTATGTCGCCCACAAGATGAAACAGCCACGCAACTGTAATAGCCTTTTGCTTTGGCTCGGTCTCGTTCTTAACTAACTATAAGTTGATTCTCCGCCATCGCGGTAAGGATGTTTACTGGCTCGGGGTCTTTGGTTTGTACGCTTGGTGGTTGCCCATCGAGCTTGAAGGGCCAGTTGATGTAGTGCCACAGCGCCCGGTGATGTTGCTTGTCCGTGATACGAAGTTCATCGGCCCACCTTGCCGTCTGGATAAACAACACCATGTCGTGGTCAGCAGCCGAAACATCCTGGAGCCTCGCCTGCAATTGGTTCGTATACCAGGGATGTTTCTCCAAAACTGCTCTTACTTTCTCGATGGTCTGTGCGTTCTCTTGCTGAAGGACTTGCTAAGCGATGGCTGCCGGGAGCATATGGGCGGGTATGTTCCTGGCCGAAGCGGGCATAGGTAATACGGTAACTGTGACAACTGCAACACATGCGAGTACTCTGATTTGCCCCATAGGTAGCCTCTACTGCCAGGACGTGATATGCCACGGTCAATCCATTCGATCAACAACGACAAAAAAAGGGGTCCGCACCGGCAATAGACTTCAATAAGGAGGCCGGGAATGCTCGCAAGAATCATTGTCGTTTTACTCGTCAGTTCAGTTCACATTTCACTTGTCCTCGCTCAAGGGCAGCAGCCGAAAAAAGTTGCTCGCGTCGCTTACCTATCGCATACACACTTGGCTGCGCGGATGGAACAGTTAGCGACCCCGGACTCCATTCTCATCACGGCTGAAACGCTCCGTTTGGTCGTTTGAGGCAGCAAAATATTCACTAGAAGATGAAACGGATTGTCAGAAGGTCATTACTTTGGCGTGGACTCCAGGCGCTCTATTCGCCTGGAAGAGTAGTATCCAAACTGGTGGAGATCACACCATTCATGCCGTTTTCGCTGAAGTGCGCGCTTGATGCCTTTCCTCGTCCGTATTACGCATACGGTGTCGTTCAGGCTGCGCGCCTTGCACAAAAGCTCGACATTAAGGAAATCGCAGTCATTGAGTTCGGTGTGGGCACAGGTCGCGGTCTTATTGAGCTTGAATCACTTCAAGAGCAGATAACTGGTCAGTTCGACGTTGCGCTGCGAGTTTTTGGCTTTGATCTTGGCGATGGTCTGCCTGCTCCCAAAGACGTTCGAGATTGTCCCTATTTATTCAGGCGCGGGCTCTACCGAATGGAAAAAGATACTCTGCAAAAGCGACTGAAACACGCGACGTTGATTCTCGGCGATGTGCAAGATACCGTGGAACGCTTCTTCAGCGCCTATTCCCCGCCGCCAATCGGGTTCATTTGTTTCGATATGGATTACTACTCATCGACAGTCTCGGCTCTTCAGATGCTCAAAACGACCCACATCGAGCGGTTTCTCCCTCGAACGCTTTGTTATCTTGACGACATCGTTGGGCCCGATGAAGCGTGTCACAGTGAGTATTCCGGTGAGCTGCTTGCCATCAACGAATTCAATTCGGCCGCAGAAGATAGAAAGATAGCCAAAATACACGGCCTGGCACACAAGCGCATTGCTGAGTGTTATTGGGCAGATCAGATGTACGCTTTGCACCTTTTTTCCCATCCTCAGTACAACCGCTTTGTTGATCCAGAAGCCATTTGACGCTTTTGGGGCGATCTCGCCTACAATCCGCCGCAGAAGGCCCTTTCCATCTCTCACTGGCAGAAATGCCAGCACGGGTAAGGAAGATTCATGGCTTTCTGCACAAGCTGGCAAGCGTTATCGTTTACTCAGCGAGGCTGAGTGGGAGTACGCAGCGAGAAGCGGCGGAAAAGAAGAAACGTGGTCAGGAACGTCACTACAAGAGGAACTAGGCGCATACGCGTGGTACGACACTAACAGCGGCCCCAAAACCCAGTCGGTAGGGGGTAAGAAACCTAACGGTCTTGGACTTTACGATATGAGCGGCAATGTTTGGGAGTGGGTCGAAGACTGCTGGCACGAAAAACTACAAAGGTGCGCCTATAGACGGGTCGGCATGGTTAGAAGCGAACGGAGGTGATTGTGGCGAGCGCGTGATCCGCGGTGGTTCCTGGTTGCACCCTCCGGTGTACTTACGTGCCTCCAACCGGGAGAGGTACATCGCCGACCTTGGCCACGACTGCATAGGCTTTCGTCTCGCCCAGGACATTGATTAACCCTTTTCGCTTCGTTCTTTTGCGCTTTCGGCTTGCCGGCTGATCTCATAGGTCGAGTTCACCGAATGGACGCCGGATGGTCACCTGAGGCACTCAAAGTTTGTCGGGCTGAGGGAAGTATAGAGAGGTGAGGGAGATTGTACGGGAGTAGAACGATAACAGACTGGGTAGTATCAGTTTACCGCATCGATAAGGTCAAGGACACTTATTATTAATAAGCGAAGGCTAAATCAACTTCTGGGATTCTCAGGATAGCTAAGTTTAGTTTGACTCACCGCTTCTTTGCCGGCCGGCTCTTAGGCATCGTTTTGGCCAAAAACCGATAGATTCTTCGCATCAATTCAAGCCTCGTTTTGGCATCCTTGTTTTTGCCGTGCTCGATGACATCTGTAAGTTAATCCAGAGAAAATTAATTTCGGATTTACGAAGTCCTGCCACCTTATACTCTTCCTCGGCGATACTCTTCCTCGGCGAATCATGTCTCGCAGAAACATGGAAGCTCAGCCGGATGAGGGCAAGGTTGGGGCCAGTCAACTAAGAATCCAAATGGTCACCTCACATTCCTTAAAATGACATTAAACTTCCATGAGCAGATACGGGCGAGTGGTGTCTATGCCCGATTCGTATGCGCAAACGGCGGTCGATGGCAATAACGAGTATGGGGTGGGAATTTATATTTCGGCGAACACGTTGATGAGGCAAACGGCAAGCCACCCACTCCAGCAATTAACTCTTCGTGGGATATTTGATTCCTCATCTCAGCTCAAAATGCTTCCTTCTCTCGTGCAATTGAAGCTTCTGGGTGAAGCGGACAGGTTGAGCCGGCGATTTTACGGTTCCGGCTGGGCCTCGCGAAGATATGCTTGCAATTCGTCCACGACGGCGTCGACGTGTGGTTCAGCGAGCATACTGAAGTGATTTCCAGGCACCTCGTGCACGGTGAACCCGCCGGTCGCCATTCCGCTCCATCCGAGCTGCGAGTCTGCCTCGAATGCGATGTTACGATCCTGCGCACGGAAGAGGACCGCTCTGCCCGGGTACGCTTGCGGCAGATATTCCCGCAAAGCCTTCAAGTAGATCATGTTTATGTTTCGAGGCGTCAGAGCCATGGGCAGGTTTGCCCTCAGTGAATGCCGGTGGATAAGGTACCAAAAACTCCTCACAACGTCCTCCTTCAAAGCCGACATTTTTCCAATTCCGTACTGAAGACCATCACTCAACCCGATTCGCCGCATGATGGTGAGATAAGCGACGATCCTGTCACCTATCGGCAAGGCTCTTGACTCCGGGCCGTGGGTATCAAACAAGGCCAAGAGAGCCACACTCTCACCTTCCATGCGGAGTTGCCTGGCCATCTCGAAAGCAATAATTCCTGCTGCCGAATACCCCCCGATATAATATGGCCCCCTCGGTTGGAGCGTCCGAATGGATTGGATATAGCGAGTCGCAATGTCTTCTAAGCGGATTGAGATCAGGTCTTTTTCGAACAGCCCGAACAACGATAGGGAGTAAACTGGTTGATCGTCGCCAAGATACTTTACAAGAGCCGAGTAGCCGCCATGAATTAAGAACAGAGGAGGTTTAAACCCGCCGGCTCGCATCTCCACCAGACAGTTGCGTGGGGGCAGCCAGCCATTATCTCGAATGATAGAGGCTAGCCGCTCGACGGTCGGAGCTTTGAAGATGACATTCAGAGGAAGATCAACACCGAGTTCTTTTTCAATTTCAGCTAGCAACCGAACTGCCTTCAACGAATGGCCCCCAAGTTCAAAAAAATTGTGACCCATCCCGATGCGCTTTACACCCAAGACCCGCTCCCAAATCCGCGCAAGCTGAAACTCGAGTCTTTCGCGCGGCGCCACAATGGTCTTTACCTGCCCCGCGCCTACTAGATCGGGCGGCGGGAGAGCTTGACGGTTGACTTTGCCGCTGGGTGTCAGCGGCAGCGTCTCGAGAAAAGCAAAGACTGAGGGGATCATGTGGTCGACTAGTTTTCTCACGAGAAACTGGCGCAGCTCCTCGACTTGGCAAACCGCATTTTTGTGGGCGACTACATAGGCTACGAGACTAGTTTCTCCTACGGCGTCCTTCCTTCCCACGACAACGGCTTGGCTAATCGCCGGATGTAGGTGCAAGGCGGCCTCAATTTCTCCCAACTCGATCCGGTGTCCACGAATTTTCACCTGTTCGTCGATCCGACCGAGCCACTCGATGTTTCCGTCGGGAAGATGACGCGCCAGGTCTCCTGTCCTGAACATTCGCGCATCCGAATCAGCACTGTGCGGATTACGTATGAATTTCTCGGCGGTGAGTTCCGGGCGATTCAAGTAACCTCTGGCGACGCCTTTTCCGCCGATATAAAGCTCTCCTCGAACACCGAAAGGCACTGGTTCCAGATTCGCATCGAGGATATAGAGTTGCGTATTGTTAATAGGGTTTCCAACAGATAATGTGTCACAGCCTGACTCCACCCGCCAAACAGCAGACCAAACTGTCGTTTCGGTAGGGCCGTAGAGATTCCAAGCGGCATTGCCCCTCTTCAACAAATCTTTCGCCAGATCCAACGGTAACGCCTCACCGCCACACAAGATCTTGAACTTCTCGCACCCCGTCCATCCGGCTTCTATCAACATGCGCCAAGTGGAGGGCGTTGCTTGCATGACCGTGGCGCCGGCTGTTTCAATGAGATCCTTCAGCCGCCTGCCATCAGCGGCAATGTCTCGGCTGGCGAGTACCACGCGCGCGCCGACCGTCAGGGGCAAAAAAATCTCGAGTGCGGCGATGTCGAAGGAGATGGTGGTGACTGAAAGAAAAACATCTTGCTCCGTCAGTCCCGGCCTTTGTCTCAGCGAATGGAGAAAATTGACTAAAGCGCGATGCTGGATTTCGACACCCTTGGGCTTGCCGGTGGAACCCGAAGTATAAATCACATAGGCCAGGTCGGATGGCTGAGCCGTGACCTGGACATTTGACAACATCGGTATCTCCGGCAATCTGTCCAGGCACAAGACCGAGCAGCGGCTGAGCGGCAAATCGCGGAATAGTTTTTCCTGGGTCAATAAAACCTGCATCCCGCTATCCTCAATCATGAAACCGATTCGCTCCAACGGATACGCGGGATCGATCGGCAAGTACGCCCCCCCGGCCTTCAGTATCCCTAGTAGTCCGATCACAAGCTCCGGCGAGCGCTCCAGGCAAATTCCGACAACCACTTCGGGCTTTACGTCCATTGTTCGCAATTGGCGAGCGACTTGATCGGCTCGGCGGTCTAAATCCCGGTACGTAATCTGCTGCTCCTTGAAGACGACGGCGACGGAGTCGGGGTTTTGCCGTGCCTGGGCCTCGAAAAGGTCATGGATACAACACTGCGGAAAAGAAACCGTCGTCTCGTTCCAATCATAAAGAAGTTGTCGCCGCTCGTGATCGCTTAAAATCTGGAACTTCCCAATCGGTAGGTCCGGATTGGCCGCCGCAAGCTCGAGCAGGCGCTCGTAATGCCTCAGGAAGCGAGCGATCGTGGCCGCATTGTAGAGATCGGTGTTATAGGCAACCAAGATCTTGCGCGTAAGCTGTGGATCGATGGTGACGCTGAGGTCAAACTGCGACGCGGACTGATCGATCTCGAACGGCATCCAAGACAGGCCCAATAGCTCGATTTTTCCAACAGGAGCGCTTTGAAAATTGAACAGCACCTGAATAAGCGGTGAGCGACTTGAGTCACGATTGGGCTGCAGCTCTTGGACGAGCCGCTCAAACGGCAACTCGGCGTGCGCGAACGCGTCAAGAGCCACTTCACGGACACGTTCGACGACTTGCCGAAACGTTGGATTGTCTGACAGGTCCGTTCGCAAGACGACAATATTGATGAAAGTGCCGATAATATTTTCCCATTCCAGCCGACTGCGGTTGGCCACCGGAGATCCAATGATGACGTCGTGTTGCCCCGTATATCGAACGAGGAGCGCCTTAAAAGCTGCTAAAAACAGAATGTACAATGTCGCGTTGTGTTGGATAGCGAGCTTTTTTAACCTTTCCACCAAACCTGTTTGCAGGCTGAAGGACTGATGGGCCCCGTGGAACGTCTGTGCGGCAGGCCGTGGGTAGTCCGTTGGGAGGGTCAACGGTTCAGAATCGGCAAGTTTCGATCTCCAGTAAGACAATTCCACCTGCAACTGGTCCGGCGTTAGCGACTGATCTTGCCATGTCGCGAAATCAGCGTATTGAGCGATGGACCCATCCATCGGCGCTTTCGATGCTTGGCAAAAAGTATTGTAAAGCGTCGTTACTTCCCGCGCGATGATTCCCATGGACCATTGATCGGAGATGACGTGGTGCATGTTGATCAGGAGAATATGATCGTCGGTGGCCAGCTGAAGAAACAGCAGCCGAATCAGCGGTCCTTTTTCTAAATCGAAGGGGCGCCGAGCCTCTTCGCCTAACATACGCTTGGCTTCCGACAGCCGAAGCTCCTCCGGCACGGCTCGAAGGTCTTTTTCGGGCAGTTCGATTGTCACTGCCGGAGCAATGACCTGCACCGGCTTACCGTCGACGCTTCGAAACGTCGTACGCAGGGATTCGTGCCGTTGGGTCATCGCTTCAATGCTGCGCTTTAGCGCTTCCTTGTTCAGCAGTCCGGTAAAACGGATCGGGGCAGTGATGTTGTATGCCGCACTCTCGGGGGAAAGCTGATGCATGTACCAAATCCGCGACTGTGAGGAGGAAAGATATACCTCCTTTCGATCCATCGAAGCCCGCGCCGGTACCGGCCCGTCGTGGTTTTCGCTAGCCTGCAAAGCTGCATCGACGTGTTTAGCCAGCTGTGTTACCGTCGGAGCGTCAAAAATTACCCGTAACGGAATCTCCACCTGCAGCTCCTTGCGCAACCGCGAGATGACTTGGACTGCCAGTAAAGAGTGTCCGCCGAGCTCGAAAAAGTGGTCATACCGACCGACTTGCCTTAGACCCAGCACATGACACCAGAGATCGGCAATTTTGGTTTCCGTTGGCGTCCGAGGCGAGACTAGTGTGGGTCCGGGAAGAGGGCTCTTCTGGGGAAGGGGCAGGGCTCGCCGATTCACCTTTCCGCTCATGCTCCGTGGCAGGGATTCCAATAACCCCCAGGTCGTCGGAATCATATAGTCGGGTAATTTCGTGCTAACGAAATGTCTTACATCCTCGAAGTTCAATACGGCAGCCTCTCTTGGTATTAGGTAGGCAATTAAGCCTCTCTGGCTGGAGGCATTGTCGTGAACGACGACAGCGTGTGCAACCAGTGGATGTTTCCGAAGAGCCGCTTCGATTCCTTCAAGCTCAACGCGAAAACCGCGAATCTTAACTTGGCGATCGATGCGCCTGACAAATTCAAGGTTGCCGTCCGCCCGGCAGCGAACCAGATCCCCGGTCCGGTAAAGACGGACACCTTCAAGGAAGGGATTCTGAACAAATCTCTCTGTCGTCAATTCGAGCTGGTTCAAATAGCCGCGCGCGAGCCCGACACCGCCGATGCATAGCTCGCCCGGCACTCCGACCGGAACCGGGGTCAAGTTTTCGTCCAACACATATGTGTTAACATTGGGAATCGGGCGTCCGATCGGGAGCTCGCCGAAACAGCCGTTCTCGGTCGGAAAATCCGTCAGGTCGTATACGGTAGCGACAACCGTGGTCTCCGCCGGTCCATACGTATTCAATAACTTGACGTGACGACTAACACACGCCTGCCACAAGGCTAATCTTTCCGGGATCGCTCTTTCTCCGCCGATGATTACCAACCGAACCCCTGGCGGAATGGACAAATGCTCCGAGAAGAGCGCCGCCGTCAGTTCGTGCCAATAGGCAGTTGGTAGATCGAGAACGGTAATGCCCCAGTCTCGGCATTTTTCCAAGAACTCCGCAGCCGAATCCGGCATTGAGTCGGTTCGCAGAACCAGCGCCGCGCCGCGAATGAGGCAAGTGAATATTTCCTCTACAGACATGTCGGAGCTGATCGAAGCAAATTGCAAAACTCGGTCGGCAGAACTGAGTCCAAAAATTCCTGCGGCTTGGCAGACGTAGTTAGCCAGGGCTGTGTGCGTGATCTCCACGCCTTTCGGATTTCCCGTCGATCCAGACGTGTAGATGATATACGCGAGATGATGCCCCGCAACGGCCGAATCGATGTCGTCATCGCTCTCCTGGCTTAAATCGTCAGTATTGGCATCCAGACAAATCGTTTTGAGCTGTCCAGCGACGCGTTCAAGCAATTTCTCTTGCGTAACCAAGACTGGTATTTTTGTATCCGCCACGATAAAATTCGCCCACTCCGTTGGGTAGCCGGGATCTATGGGAACGTAGGCGGCACCGGCCTTCAGGATTCCCAGAATTCCAACGATCATCTCCGGCGAGCGCTCCACGCACAAACCAACAGGGGTTTCCGGCCCCACTCCAAAGCTTTGCAGCCGATGGGCAAGCTGATTAGCTCGACCATTCAACTCTCGGTAAGAGAGTTTTTCTTCTTCGAGAACGACGGCCAACGCGTCAGGTCTCTGCCTGACCTGATCCTCAAAAAGATTATGAGCATACCGCTCCTCTAGCGGTTCGCTCGTGGTCTGATTCCAAGCCATTGCGACGCGTTGCGCTTCCTCGGGCGAAAGTAGACTCAAGCGCCGCAGCAATTGCTGCGGGTCAGCCAAAAAAGCATCCAACACCCGAAAAAAGTGACTCGCCGCCTGCTCCGACTGTTGCTCGCTGAAAATTGCTTCATGCAACTCGAAGTCTACGGCTAGGCTCTTCGACGAGCCGAAATCGCTGATTTGAATCGTCAAACTCTCATCGCCGTGTCCGTTATGAATCCACTGCTGCCAAGCCGCCATTCCGGCAAAATCGGAGAATGAATGTGTATGATAATTAAGGACAACGTCATAGGGGCGCTTGAAATAGGGGCTGGCCACCGCATAGCCGCCGTGCCGAGCCGCCTGGAACACCGCTGCCTTGAGCTTGGGGAGAAGGGAAACAAACGTTTCGTCGTCGCCGAGGCTGATACGAACAGGGAGAACTTCGGAAAAAAAGCCGATCGTCTCCTTAAATATTTTGGATCGGCGGTTGTGGAAAGGTATCCCAATCACATAGGTTTCTTTCCCATTGAGGCAATGTAGATAGCCCACGAGAATCCCGGCAAAGATCTGTAAGACGGATGCCTGCTGTCCCACCGAAGCCAATACGGATCTTAGACGTCTGGTGCGCCCAGGACCCAGATCGCGCGAGATCCGCCGGACGCGGGTAGTCGCTTTTTCCCGTGCCTTTCCATAAAAGACCGTTTCGTCGCCAGTTTCGGATAGGAACTCTTTCCAGTACGCCTTGGAACTCCGATGCCGCGGTGAATTCCGTTGAACCCGCTCATGAGACACATAATTAGCGAAGGGAAATAACTTTAGGGAATCCGGCAGTTCCCCTTGCATCGAGCGCCGATATAAATCCGCCATATGGCAGTAAATCAGCTCAAATGACCAACTGTCGCTGATCAAATGGTGAACGACTAGGCACCAAACGAATTCGGTCTCAGCTAACTTAATCAGCGTAGAATCGAACAAGCGACGCTGCCGATCCAAAAGCGTGTTACAACGTTCAAGCATCCAGTTGTGTGCCCTCGCATGCGGGTCGGGCAGGCTCGACAAGTCCACGAAGCTCGTCGTGTAAGTTAGGGTCGCGAGAATTCTCTGCATGGGTACTCCGTCAATTTCCTCGATGACGGTGCGGAGCGCGTCGCTGGAATTGATCAGAACCTGAAATGCTTTTCCAAAATGTACCAAATCGACAGCGCCGTGAATCTTCAGAGCGACCGCTAGGTTATAGATGGGCACCTCGGGAATGAGGCTTTGTCCCATCCAAACCTGCAGTTGGTGACTGGTCAAGTTTGACTGTTCAAGTGTTAACAGTTCGTTGGTCTGCCCGTCGAAATTTCCGCGGGAATCAGCCGAGATACTCTGAGGTGAAGGCCAGTTGGCTTGGCCCGAGTCAAGATGCGGTTCAATGATGAGTGCCATATGGGTTTCTTCATTTCAAATCATCGATTTTTGGCAAGAAACAAATCAATGGTCTAAACCTTCTCAGGTCATCTGAACTTGGAGCGTCAGCGATACCTTCGCGCTTGAGTTTCAAACATCCAGGCATAAGTCCCGCTCTGCCTCAACAATTCATTATGGGTGCCGAACTCCACGATCCTTCCGGTTTTCAGCACGTAGATTCGATTCGCCATTTTAACCGTTGCCAAGCGGTGACTGATGAGCACGGTTGTTTTGCCTTTGACCAGTTGGTGGAACTGTTCGAAAATTTCGTATTCCGCCTTCGGATCGAGAGCACTGCCCGGTTCGTCCAGGACGATGATCTGTCCGTCATGCAAAAACGCCCGTGCGATCGCGATCTTCTGCCATTCGCCAGCGCTGAGCTCCTGACCGCCTTCGAACCATTTTCCCAAAATCGTATCGTAGCCGTTGGCCAGCTGGGATATGACTCCGTCAGCGCCCGCTTTGCTGACGGCCGTACCCAGACGTTTACCGTTCGGCGGGACATCAATGTTACCAAGCCAGATGTTTTCCCGTGCGCTTAGCTGGTAGCGCGCGTAGTCCTGGAAAACCACGCTGATATTGCGTCGCAGCTGCTTTGTCGAATAGTCCCGTATATCAACTCCGTCCAGAGTTATCGCTCCACTTGTCGGATCGTAAAGCCGGCATAAAAGCTTAACGAGTGTGGTTTTTCCAGCGCCGTTTTCACCCACCAGCGCAATGTGCTCTCCCGGTCGAATCGTGAGGTTGATGTCTTGTAGGACCGGCTTTAGATCACCGGGGTATTGAAAACTTACCTGGTCGAAAACAATGCCAGTTTTCAGTCGCTGATTTAGTAGCTTGGGGTGAGAAGTCTCTTTCAACTTAGGTTTCAGCTCGAGAAACTCATACAGATTCGATAGAAAAAGATTGTCCTCGTAAAGGTCTGCGATGCTGAACAGCACCTGACGAAGCAACATCTGCCCGCGCTGGACCGCCGCATAGAACATCACCAGATCGCCCAGGCTCATGAGGCCCTGTGCCGTGCGCAAAGCGAGATAGCCCAACAGTCCGAAAGAAACGCAGATGGCGCTACTCAATGTGAACAGCTCAGAGACGCTCCTTTTGGACTGAAGACTTACTTTCTCTCGGAGAATTTGAGATTGGGTATTGCGGAACCGCTCCTTGAATAAAGATGCCAGGTCAAAGAGCCGGATTTCCTTCGCATAGCCGTCTCGGGTGAGCATCCAGTTGAGATAGGAGGCTTCTCGTTCCTTCGGCGTTCTTTGGCGCTCCCAGTAATGGAGTTTCTTCGCATAGATTATCCGCACAAGCGCTGCGGGCAAGGCTGCGCCGAGCAAGACAAAAACGACACTCCAGTGAAGCCATAGGAGTAGTCCACCTACGGCAACGATCGAGATGCCACTTTGAACAAGCTGCCTCAGATTGGCGAGGACCCGGGTAGGCCTGAGGGGGACCTCTTGTTGCGCGCGGTGGAGCGCATCGTAATAGTTCGAGCTTTCATAATATTCAAGGTCCACTTCAGCGGATTTGGTGTGCAGCATGTCATACATGCGCTCCATCAATAAGCTCCCTTGAATCAAACTGACGAGCCGATCCGTCAAGCTGGATACCGCTTCGAATAGAGTGGCCAACCCCAAAAGCACGATAAAAAAAGTGACGGAGCTGAAGCCAAGGATCGTGTCGTAGCCATGAAGTGCTACCGAATCCACCGCCAATTTGACTAGGTATAGGGTGATGAGTGGCAGAACCCCTTGAAGCACCACGAGCAGGATGCTGAGAATGCTCCATTTCGGACTGCTGTGCCAGATGAAATTGAGATAACGAAGAATATTGGAGGCAAAAATCCGGCTGAGATTCATATCCTGGGCCGCTGAACACTGGCTGTAACACAAGGTAAAAGCAACGATCCGACGATGAGCCACGACCCAATGAGCAGATGATAGATTCTTTCAGCCAAGTTATTGGCCTCCGGTAGATGGCGAAGAGCAAGACAGAGGCCGCTGCAAATAATAGTCAAAAATTCCTAAATGAGTGAAAGCTAGATGGAAAGTCTAAAGATGGCGAGACCCGCGATGCCTTGGTTATTGGAGAGAAGAGGTGGCAACGGGCGATTTAACCCTTGGTCAAGGTATGGTTTGGCGCAATGTTTCAAGACGTTTCACATGAGGCGACGGGTGACACGAGGCGATGCAGATTTTTAGAGTCTCTATATTATAAAGATGACTTATAGGAAATTACCAAAAACAGCATCACTATCTGTTCACCTGTGACTCGGCTAAATCGCCCGTTGCCATAACTCACCTATAGAACCAGGGCATCCTGATGCTGCCGCCTTGAAGACATTTCAGGAAGCCTCCGCCATTCTCTGCGATCCGTTACCCGTTCCTTAACGGTCTCGGCATTGCTCTGTCTTCTTGCCGAAACGCAGGGACAATGCCTGAAAAAGATTTCTATTTGCTTATTGTTCTCTCCGTCTTCACCGGTCTTTTGCTCATCAAGATCGTTGCGGCCAGGATCGGCCGGCTTCGAAAAGGTCGTCGCTTTGAACGAGAAATCGCACAGCATTTGCGAAAAAGAGCGGCGGGACAATTTAACTGAAAACGGGTTGAGTAAATGCCGAGAAAATTCATCTACGAGCAAGCTCTGGTAGCCCGCGGTGGGGTTGCTTTGGACGCTGCCGACATCGGCCTCATAGAAGCGGTTTACAAGAAGACCCTCCGCGAAGGCGATGAAAGAGTCATGCTGGCGGTCCTGGAAAATGCCGTTGAACATTTCCAGAAGTATGTCCTTCCACGGAAACCGAGTGGAAAGCAGTTGTTTCGCGAAGCGGAAGAGTGGTTCCTAGATAAAGACAACGAGGCACTTTTCTCGTTTGAGAGTATCTGCGAGACGCTCGCGTTGAATCCCGATCAGATACGAAAGGGGTTGATGGGCTGGAAGGAAACGCGGGTCAAAATGTCCTCTATTCAAGCGCGTCCTGCAAGTCGCCCGAAGCTGGCGAGGAGTCGCATTAAGCATCCGTCGATCAGACTTTCCAAGACGGCATAGATTCTCTCCTCTACGGGCAAGTGCAAACAATGTGCAGTTAACGAGAAATGACTAATGGCTCACAAACCTAAAAAAGCAACAATCGATAAACACCTTGTAGAGCTAGGTCGTCGAGGCATTGAAGCTTTGAACCGCTTTAATGCAATAGCCGGGCGACTGGACTTTTATGAGAAATACCTCGCCCTCAGCAAGCATTACGATGTAAGACTTGCTGGGCCATTTCTTATAATTAAAGGTGGAAAACCGGCGGACCCAAGCACGGAGTAGGATCATGCAATCACCAACAACCTTACGGGGTCCAGTGAAGAAGAAAATTCTCATCGTGGAAGATAACAGTGATTACCGTGAGATCATGAATCTGTTCATAACAAACATGGGGTATCAGGCCATAAAGGCCAAGAACAGCTATGAAGCGATCGCGTTCGCCAAGGCCGAGGGGCCGGACCTCATTTTGATGGACATGCAATTGCCGGATGTTGACGGGATCGAGACAACCGCAATGCTCAAACAGAATCCGAAAACCGCGCGCATTCCCGTCGTAGCGCTTACCGCATGGATGTCAGCACTGGCGGAGGAAAAAGGCTTGAGAGTGGGTATTGCAACCTACTTGATCAAACCGGTCTCGCTCCAACTGTTAAAAAGGACCATCGAGGAACATACTAACCGGTCCCTCAACGGAGGCGAGGTGTGACTTTGAAGCTTGCATTTTGTTTGGCCCTTTTTCTTGGTCTCACCGTCGTCACTCAAGGCTTGGCCCGAGAACTATTACATTTACCGAACTACCAAGGGTGAGCTTGTTATCTCGAACAAGCAGCCTCCTCCAGGTAGCACAATCATAAAGCAGCTGCCCGGCGAGACTGAAAAAGAAGTCACGTCAGCCCAAGAACCCGGTAAGACGCCGCCAAACGTACAGCCAGAAGGCTCCCCGAAGCCCTCCAAAACCAAATAGAACAACGACACCATAGCGCAAGAGCAATAGAACCTTACGTTGAGAAAGCCTGGCAACATGAACGAGCATAACTACGGGACTCATCTGATTAAGTTTAAAGCTGAGCGAACGCCCGGCGAAAATTACTGGATAGGAAAAGCTCACGTCCAATACAACGACGGCAGGACACTCCGATGCTTTGAGGTGCATGGGGCAGCTGGAAAGTTTAAATCAAAGGAAGCGGCTGAACAGCACATTCTGGGCTTGGCCAAGACATTGATCGACAAGTTCATTTGACTCGGCAAAGCCAAAGGCGACTTTAAGCAGTGCAATTTTACCTCACAATAATAGCTTTAAGCCTGGGGCTAATTGTATTCCTGGGCGTAACCTGTGTCGTCTTCGCTTTGATCTCAATGTGGAAGGAGAATCGGTTTGGCTGGCCGCTTCGGGGCATCATCTGGTTCACTTTGGCCATCGCAGGCTCCTGTGCTGTCATTGCCCTTCTCGCCGGGTACGGTGCGGCCATTATTGATACAAGCGCCGTCAGTACCCCGACCAATAGTGGGCGAACGCGATGGCGGCGTTCGAACAACAAGATCGCGAGATGCCGCCTTCGCCCGGGGGTATAGTATTCATCGGAAGCTCCAGTATCAGGTTGTGGGACCTTGCCAGATACTTTCCGAATATGCCAGTCGTCAATCGTGGGTTGGGCGGGTCGCAGATCATAGATTTCGTCAATTATGTCGATTTGCTGGTCCTTAGGCATAAACCGCGCACGGTCTGTTCTACGCGGGCGAAAACGATTTGGCGGCGGGCAAGACAGCTAAACAAGTGGCCGATGACTTCAGGGCGTTTGTCGCTAAAGTTCACGCAGCGCTTCCAGCGACTCGGATAGCATTCATTGGTATGAAGCCGAGCATTCTGTGGTGGAAGCTGGCCGGGACAATGCGGCAAGCGAACGCGCTGATCCGAACGTATTGTGGCAATAACGACCGCCTCGCCTATATTGACGTTGAGGGGCCAATGCTAGGGTGGGACAAGACACCACGCAAGACTTGTTTGTAAAGGACGGCTTACATCTGACGCCCAAGGGTTACGAGCTATGGACCATGCTGGTGCGACCGATCCTTGAGTAGCGCCCGCTCGTTTCTTCTACTTTGTTTTCCGTTTAGCCTTCTCTTGCAATTCCCTTAACGCTTTCAAGTTGCGCTGACCAATTCCTATCTCCGCAATGCGTGCTGCCCGTCAGAAACACGGGTATCGGCCATTGGTGTGTTGGCACCCCGTCACCCTGGGCTAATTCGCCCGTTGCGACATCTCACCTATAAAACTCAGGCATCCCGAGCCCTGTCATATTAGAGACTTCTCTGGAAGCCTGCGCCTATCAGCGCCATTGACGCACATTTGCGGCGAAAGTTGTCGCGGTCCCTCGCTTGCTCCCATCGGATACGTCGAGGTTCTTTCCTTGAAAGCCTCACTGACGCAACTCTCTTGTTTATCCCTACTTGCGAAAATGCCGATCAAGCTGAAAGTTTTCAGACGAGTAGAACAAAAACCTAATCATTCCTCGTTGAGACTACAAATTGCTGCACTGATAAACACATTTCTTTCAGTCCGTGGGCTTCATTCTCTGCTCGACAGCAGGACAGCAATTGTGATGCGTAAGAACTATGAAGCATTCGTAACCCAGAACGCATTCGAGATCGAAAATCCCGAAACGATGGTGGCTGTAGTCTATCTGAAAGACGTGGAGTGCTGTGAGCAATTCAGAAAAATTCAGGCCGATAATTCAACTCGCAACACTCCCCTCGGTCAGTTTTCGTTAGAATATCTAGCCGATCAGGTGGCAAGGAAGCTGTTAACACAAGCCAGTATCTTTGCAAGGGACATCGCGGACTACGTGAGCCAAGGTAGCAGCGAGAAAGAATAACTGAGGTGCCATCCGTGGACCTTTATTCTATTACCGGTATTCTCTGCCTAATTGTTGCCTTCGTACTGTTCGCAATCGTTGTCTGGACGAGTAGAGACGCGTGACACTCGGACTCAGCGCCGAAGTAGCTATGTTGACCAAGGGGCGAATTCACCCGTTGCTATTTCCCTCGACCCAGCAAGCCGCAACAAAACGTCAAGCCGACAGAAAGCCCACCGAAACCCTCCAAGGAGAAACAGCCATGAAAGAACTCACCATAAACACTACAAGCTATCTTCTTATCGGACTTCTTGGCGCAACCGGCCTGGTCCTAACGCTTGTTTCCATATGGAAGGCGAGTCAGTTTAGCCATCAGCTCTTTCGATAACACTGTTGCCACTCCGCTTGCGCCGCTTGTAGCTTCTCAGGTGTAGATCGGGATCGATCCCGGCGGCGTACAAAGCGTTACGCCAGCTTCCAAAGTAGTTTTGGGCTGCGCGTGCCAATGCCGGAACTTCACAGCGTGCTTTGCATGGGGACAAGCTCTCCTTTCTCCGGTGCATCCGCAAAAGAGTAGTGACAATGTTCTATTTGCTCCAACCGCTCAAGAGCCTCTCATCCGTCTTGAGTGCCGCCAGGGCATTTCTCAAGCTTCCAAAGTAATATGTTGCCTGTGATTTCAGAAGTGGAGGGATAGCGGCTTTGGAGGATTTCTCTATTACATCGCGCAGTGATCTCAGCGTGCCAAGACGGCTTTTGTACAGCTTCTTGGGAAGCTGTTTCGTTATGCCAGCAGCACGTAGCGCATTATTCCAAGACCAGAATTCCCTTCGCGAGTTGGAGAACAATGCTGCGTGGTGTTTTAACATGTAGCGGGCATTAAGGGGTAAATTTCGATCTCGCATGTTCTGCAGCTTCTTAATGATCTTTTGCCGATTCCATGAGCCTTGCATACGCATTGTTTCAGGATCAAAACCCGCCGCCTGCAGCGCCTGGTCCCAGTTATCAAAAATCCAAACGCATTGGCTGTATAACTGCGGGTAATTGTGTTGCAGATGTTTGGCAAAAACATTTCCGACGAAATACGAATTACGAAAAACGAATGGCGAAGGAAGTGGGGTCTACGAATTACGAATCACGAACGGTATCCGTTGGAGCGAAAGCAGACGGTTCTTCCCACGTAGCAAGATTCATTTTCCAAGGTCCTTTCGTTGTCGCAAAGTAATGGCAAAGCATTCTTCTCTTGTGGTTAGACGCGCTACGAGGATTACTAGTCCTCGTGTCGTTGGATTCGATTGGACCGCTGCATCTATCTCAGCTATATGCATTTGTCAGTACACCCATGCACATTTCGCAATTCAGGTCGGAAGGTGGAAGGATGATGCCTAGAGCATCCCGCAAGGTCGCGTCCCCACACGTTGTCTGCGTTGAGGATTTGCGGCCCCTAGCACGCCGCAGAGTGCCCCGGGCCGTCTTCGACTATCTGGACGGAGGAGCCGAAGGCGAAGTCACGCTGCGTGAGAATTGCCGCACCTTCGAGGACGTGACATTCCGGCCGCGACATGCCGTGGCGGTTTCGGTTGCGATTTGTCTACTCGCGTTCTGGGTCTCGACTTGTCACTGCCCTTCTTGCTCGCCCCGGTGGGATACAGCCGGCTCATGCACCCGGGCGGCGAGGTGGCTGCCGCTCGGGAAGCCGGCAAGGCTGGCACCGGGTACATCCTCTCGACCATCTCAGGACACCGGCTAGAGGACGTGAA
>Ga0209799_1000038_pt1 | contig 23430 bp, 22 predicted proteins | sample PanSoiPlo36MoBio_FD_188324 | JGI IMG/M metagenome (GOLD analysis project Ga0209799, IMG submission 188324) | Tropical forest soil microbial communities from Panama analyzed to predict greenhouse gas emissions - Panama Soil Plot 36 MoBio (SPAdes)... | ecosystem: Environmental > Terrestrial > Soil...
GCGGCAGCAGCGATCTGCGGTCTTGATTTCGTCGCTTTGCAGCGCGAGCGTTACGACTTGGTCATTCCCAAAGCTCATTACGACGCACTGCCGGGTTTGAGAAGGCTCCTCGACATGATGGTTAGCAAGAATTTCCGCGACGAACTGGATGGACTGGGTGGATATGATACGCGCGAGATTGGAAGAGTCGTGGAAAGAGCGATTGGCGACGGAGCGCCAAGCAATCCGTGAGTCGGATGGAAACCAAAACCTGGTGTGTTAAATGGTTGGGATCTCAAGGCGATTTTCTTGCGGAAGGCAAGCGACAGCCCATTCCCTTGACCCGCCTTTCCGGCCTGGAAAACCTTTACGGGATTGGCTCTTTGGAACAATGTCCCGGAGAGGTGTCCATTTTCGATAGCGTGCCCTTTGTCTCGGAGGTCTGGAACCCGACCGAAACAATTGACAGGAATCGTATTTACCACGCGGAATTTCTGGTTTACGCGATTGTCGAACGTTGGTGCAGAGCCTTGATTTGGCAGCCCATCAACAGCGAAGAAGAATTGGAAGCGGCGTTATTGCCCCGGGCTCTGGTAGAGGGAATTGACGTTGAGGAACCTTTTCCATTTCTGCTTTACGGTCACGCGAATCGGGCGGCCGGTCGTTTTTTCTGTAACCCAAATTATCAACATGGCCGGGAGTTGAGTGGAGAGGCAAAGTCTCGGTTCTCGATCGAGCAAGAGTCCGTCGAAATTATTGGGTTCTACTCGATGAATCACCGCGGCATCGTGACTCCGGGCGATTCATCCTTCCACATGCATCTCAGAACGTTGGATAATCGGATTTCGGGACACTTGGAATCCGTTCAGTGGGACCTGGGATTTACGGTGGAGCTCCCTGCAAAAGAACGCTACGAAATTTGAATCACAACTAAATTTGCTTCCTACTGGGACGAGCAACAGCGACGAAGCGTCAAACATTCGTGAGACAGATGGAAACCAAAAGCTGGTGCGTTGAATGGTTCGGCTCGCAGGGCGATTTCATTGCGGGAAAGGCCGAAAAAAGCGTCTCTCTCGAGCGTTTTGATGGTCTTGAAAGCCTTTATGCCGTCGGGCCTCTGGAGCAAGCGCGCGGCGAGGTTTCGATCTATGACAGCATACCATTGATATCGGAAGTCCATGACGGACGGGTAAACGTAACCATCGATTCGTGTCGCCACGCGGCATTCCTGGTTTACGCAATCGTCGAAAACTGGCGACGGGTAACGGTTCGAAACCCGATCAACACCGAGCAACAGCACGAAAACCATCTGTTGGCTTGGGCCGTGACGAGCGGCATCGACGTCGATCAGCCATTCGCGTTCTTATTGAATGGTCTTATCGCCCAGGCGACCTTCCATATCCTCTGTAATCGGGGCAGGGGAACATACAACGCAGAACGGCACGAAAAATCCAAAGTTCGCTTTCCCATCGCCAACGAATCGGTCGAAGTGATCGGGTTTTATTCGCGGCGCCATCGCGGCATTTTTACCCCGCGGGATTCCAATTTCCATATGCACGTCAGAACCTTGGATAATCGCTTTTCGGGACATCTTGAGGCGTTTAACTGGGAATATGGTGTGATGCTCTATCTCCCTATTAACGAATTTAATCATCACTGACGGGTAAAGAAGTGTGTTTTTAAAATAAAATATTTTGGAGGAGCAAATGAAACTGAGCGCACGAAATGTTTTGAAGGGTAAAGTCGTGGAGGTGATTGAGGGCGTGACTACGCATCATGTGAAAATTGATATTGGCCACGGCATCGTTATCACGTCCTCGATCACTGCCGAGGCGGTCAAAGATCTGAAATTGAAAAAGGGAGACGAAGCTTACGCTATCGTCAAAGCGTCAGAGGTCATAGTTGGCAAGGACTAAAGCGCCGAATGGTTCAAATGGTTTAAAACGTTCAAGACGTTCAAATAGTTCGAAGAGGGTAGTGGCGCGTTAACAGTGGCGATGGATTTCTGGCCCGAAAAAGGAGGGTCGTTTTAGCATGTTTCGGGGAAAACGGATTCGGAAGTTATGTTCGACGGCGGTAGTCGTATTGCTTCTTGTTGGCTGGGCACAAACCTCCGCATGGGCGGACGAGATTCTGGTTTCGGCGGCGGCGAGCCTCACTGATGTTCTGAACGACATCAGCAAGGGCTATCAGTCGAAATCGAAAAATACGGTCAGATTCAACTACGGTCCGTCAAGCGGCCTGGCACGGCAAATCGAGGAAGGCGCCCCGGCGGACATCTTTTTTTCCGCCGATCTACCGCAAATGGATGCGCTTGATAAAAAAGGCCTGCTGGAAGCCGGCACGCGCAAAAACCTGCTCTCCAACCAGTTGGTAATCATTGTGCCGGCGGATTCGAAGCTGCCCATAACGTCGCCCAAGGATTTATTGAAGGCCGACGTCAAGAGAATCGCGCTTGCCGAGCCCTCATCCGTTCCAGTGGGCGTTTACAGCAGCAAATACCTGACCGACGAGGGCCTCTGGGATCAAGTCAAGCCAAAGGTGGTTCCGGTACAAGATGTCCGCGCGACCTTGGCTTCGGTGGAGTCCGGCAATGTCGAAGCTGGCTTTGTCTACAAAACCGATGCCGCGGTTTCCAAGAAAGTGAAGATCGTCTATGAAGTACCCATCGACAAAGGCCCCAGGATTACTTACCCAGTAGCGATCATGAAAGAATCCAAGCAGAAGGATGCCGCGCGCGACTTCATGAACTACGTTTCCAGTCCGGTAGCCAAGGAAAGTTTCAAGAAGTTTGGCTTTGTCGTATTAGATTGATCGGAGGAATCCCATTGTTTCGTGATCTCCTCTTTTGAAACCTGGCAGATCACCTTCTTTTCCATTGCCGTCGGACTAGCCAGCACGCTCCTGATTCTGCCATTTGGTATCGCGTTGGCGTGGCTCTTCGCCCGCAAAGAGTGGCCGTTGAAGAGCGTCGTCGAAACTGTGGTGCTTCTGCCGCTGGTGATGCCGCCGGTATCGACAGGGTTGATTCTATTAAAGATCTTCGGACGGCGGAGCCCCCTCGGGCAATGGCTTTACGAGCGCGGCATCGAAATCGTTTTCAACTGGAAAGGAGTACTCATCGCCATGTCGGTGATGTCCTTTCCGCTGCTCGTTCGGTCGGTCCGGACCTCTTTTGCCGAAGTGAATGTGCGGTTGGAGCAAATAGCAGCAACCCTTGGCGCTTCCCCGCTGAAGATTTTCTTCGTCATCACCATCCCGCTCGCTTACAAAGGCATCGTCGCCGGCGCTCTGCTGGCGTTTTCTCGCGCCCTGGGAGAATTTGGAGCGACGATCCTTTTGGCAGGCAACATCCCGGGTAAGACGCAAACACTGTCCTTAGCAATCTATAACTTCGTGCAATTGGGCAAGGATCCTGAAGCCTACACCTTGCTCGGTATCACCGTTGCCTTAGCATTCTTGTTCGTGTGGTCCTCGGAATGGCTGCTGCGGTCAGAGAAGAGGCTTTATTAAATGCTACTCCGCTGCCGCGTACCGTTGGCGCACTTCGAATTGGATATCGATGTAAGTTTTGACGCTCGGCTAGCATCGATTTTTGGACCTTCGGGCTCCGGCAAGACCACAATCCTTGACGCCATCGCCGGTTTAAGAAACATCAAGACGGGGGAGATAGAAATTAATGGCAGAACCCTTTTCTCGTCGGCCCAGGGAATCAATCGTCCACCACAAGAACGGGGTGTCGGCTACGTGCCACAAGAAGGCGCGCTTTTTCCGCATCTATCGGTCCGCAATAATATTCTCTTCGGAGCAACTCGCGACACGTTCGGCAAGTCCAAAGACATCAGCCTGAACCATGTGTTGGATGTCTTGGAAATCGGGAATCTCCTGGATCGACCCGTCACAAAACTTTCTGGCGGAGAGGCACAAAGAGTGGCGTTGGCCAGGGCGATCTTGTCCCAACCCCAACTGCTTTTGATGGACGAGCCCTTGGCTTCGCTCGACATTACTCTCAAGGAAAAAATCTTGCCCTACCTCGCGCGCGTCCGTGACGAATTTGAGATTCCGATGATTTACGTAACTCATAGCTTGGCTGAAGTTCTGACGTTGGCGGATTGGGTGTTGATGATAAAGCAAGGCCAGTTGGTCACTCAGGGAGTTCCTAAGGAGGCGCTCAGATCCTCCCATGCGATCCTGGAAATCCCCGAAGAGCAGTTCGAGAATGTTTTCACCGTGAGTTTGGTGGATTCGGACGTGGACGCCGGGCGAACCAAAGTCAGGATGCAGACCGGCGAGGAGCTTTTCATTCCTTATGTCGCTCAACCACCCGGCCCGCTTTTTCAGATTCGTATAAGCGCGGACGACATTATCGTTGCGACGCAGAATCCTGAAGGCACCTCCGCGGGCAACGTTTTGCCTGGAATCATTCGAAGAATTGACATGCGCGAAGGCCAGGCTATGTTGATGGTTCTCGCGGGAGAGGAGTTTTACGTCAAGGTGACTGCCGCCGCGGTGAAAAAACTCGGCCTCGTCGTAGATTGCCCTGTTTTCCTGATGATGAAGGCCAGATCTTTCCGATTGCTCTGATGCGATATAAAACGGTTGTCGCTATCGCTCTGAAGCCGCTCGCAGCTAGAGAGCTTAAAGGTGAAAAGGAGTAAACCCCAGGATCATGCGAATTGGAGGTTAAAGTGAAGTGCAAAATTGAATTCCAATACAAATCGCCCAAATCATCACGGCCACAGGAGGAACCTCAAGACGAGCCTATTGAATTAAGAGAAGGCGAATTTGTTCCGATTCCGAATGTGGGAGATAGCGTTGGCTTCCTGTATGGCGGGAAAAAACGGGACTTCAAAGTTGTCAGCCGACATTTTACCTACAAGAAAAATTCTTGCTGCATACACGTAGTCGTAACGGATATTTCGAGCGAGGAAATGCTCGAACGATTGAAGGAGTTTCATGTTTCGGCCTAAAGACAGGCCCTCGGGCCATCAACGACCAGAGTAGCCGCGAGCGTTTGAAAGCCCAAGAACACCTATCAAGATTGGTGCTTGCCATACGGCACTGCTGTGCCGAATCTAGACTTCGTTAAACACATTCCACGGTTTCGAGCCGGTGTCGAACGACATGCGGGAACTCGCTCGCACTTATAAATCATTTGCAATAGAGGTAGAGTTCTTTCGGTGCGTTGACCGACGCGATGACTGCTGGAAATTTGACTCTCCTGATTCTTTTTTGTCTTTTTTGGATCGGCTGCGGGCGCAACGAGCGAATGGATTTGCTTTACGCCCAACGCTGCCTCAGTTGTCACGGGCCGTCGGGTCAGGGCGACGGGCCGGTTGCAGCCTCACTCCCGGTCCGCGTGCCTGACTTCCGGGAGACCGTGGAAAAGAAAAACACTCCCCAGATCCGGCGCGCGATCGCTGAAGGGCGTGGCATCATGCCGGCCTTTGGCCCAGCGTTGAGTCCGGCGGAAATTACCGACATGGTTCAAATGGTTCGCTTCCTCAGCCGCGAAGGCAGGAACGTCAGTTGGTGGGAAAAATACGACACATTAGTCGTAGCCCACTGCAATGTGCCGTGGGAACTGGTGCTGGGTTACGATGAGCCGGCTGAGCCGAAGCAACCATAGAAATTTCTGCGGAAAAACCCGCGGTCCTCTCTGTTTCCATTGATTCAGCATGAACGGAGATTTGTCGTCGAAACCTGAAATTCTCGTTTACGCGGGCCTTGAGCGACGACTTTATCAGTCATTAGAGCGGCTGGCTGCCGATCCTTGCGCTTTGTTGAGATTTTAGGAATCTTGAGCGCCGAAACCTCGGCTTGACAAGGCATGAGCTTAAAACTAAACTCAAACCTGAGATTTCTGGTGCAAGCACATGGCCCTGGACCATATCGAACAGCTCGAAGCGAAGGTTAATCGGCTCATTGAGAAGCACGAAAGAATCAAAAAGGAAAAGGAATCGTTCGAAAAGAGACTGCAGCAAAAGGAAAGCGAATGGCACAACCTGAAGGGCCAGATCCGGCAATACGAGCGTGAGCGGACTGAGCTCAGGGAAAAACTGGACAAAATTCTCGGTCAATTCGCTAGTTTGGATCTGCCTGACTGACGTGAGGGCATTATGAAAAAGGCGCTCGACGTTGAGATTCTCGGCCAGAAGCTAACCATCAGCAGTGATGCTGAGGAGAGTTATATGCTGAAAGTCGCCGGCTATGTCGATGACAAGATGCAGGCACTTTCCCGTGCACAGAAGCCGGTGAACAAGTCCAATATCGCAATGCTCGCTGCGCTCAACATAGCCGACGAATACCACCGATTAAAGGAGTCACACGAAACAATTCTCAACCGGTTGAACCAATTGTCCAAAAAACTTTCAACGATGTTAACTGAGGAGGGTTAAAGGCTTTAAGATCAGTTTCCCTGGTTGTAATTCAGCGAAGACGACGACAGCCAATCCGGGGGAAGTATTTGACAGGATGTAGCGTGGAAAGATGAGGGAACGGGGAAAACATATTCTAATGAACCTGATCTGTTGGTTTTTGGCATTCATAAAATGGACGAGCGTTCGGCGGTCCTTTGTGGAAAGCCGGCATATTTGGACGGAAATACCACTTGTGAAGGAAAGCCTGGTGGCGGCGGTTTCGGTGCGTGGAAATCGGCTGTCTAGGGGACCTACTCTTGCGACTCGTAGATCAGACCTTTAGCGATAAGTTTCCCGCTTAGTTTATCTCTCGTCTCTCCGCCCCCTGTCTGGAGTTTTGGCATGTGGGGCGTTCAATGAGGGACAAAAAGCATTCTTTGCGTGCTGCTGCGCTCACCCAGCGCAGCTCGCTCCTACGTTCAGAATCCCTCGCGCGGAGCCGATTGATTCAAGCGCGGGTGCTGCAGTTTCCGCCTTACCTCCTTTGCCGTTCAGTCGCACTTTACAGTCCGATCCAGAACGAGGTCGAAACAGGAGAAATCCGGGACCATGCCCTGGTTACAGGAAAGAATGTTTTCTTCCCGCGATTAGGCTCAACGGATTCGTTGGAACTGATTCAGATCGGGGCAGCGACCGAGTTTAGCCTGGGTCGTTTTGGAATCCTCGAACCAACAGGTGAAAAACGACTGGCGGGTCGGAATCAAGGGGAACTGGCGGTTTTTGTCCCTGGGGTCGTCTTCGATCTGCACGGCAACCGTCTAGGACGGGGTAAGGGTTGGTATGATCGCGTGATCAAGGAGTTAGATGGGGCGATTCTGGTTGCTTTAGCTTACGATTTTCAAATCGTAGACGAAGTGCCGGCGGAAGAATGGGATCAAAGAGTTCATTACATCATTACAGAAAGGAGTGTTGTCGACTGCCGTTCGATACCGGTGCAGTCGAGTCAGGTTTCGTAAGTTCATTTATTTGGAAAGGGGGTGTTGGCGTTGGATCAGAATATCTGGTTCGCAATTGCAGCAGGTTTATTGCTCGGCGTGTGCTTCACGCTGTCGGTGGTTTGGATGCGGCGCAAGCAACAACGCACAGAAGTTGAACTTGCTGAGAACGCAGCCGCCCGCATCATTGAGGAGGCTAAAAAGGACGCGGGCGCTATTAAAAAAGAGGCCGAGATACAGGTCAAGGACAATCTCATAAAAGAAAAAATGGATTTTGAAAAGGAGGTGCGAGAGACCCGGCGAGAGTTCCAAGCATTCGAAAAACGATTGGTTAGCAAAGAAGAAGGCTTGGACAAGCGGATCGATTCGGTTGAGAAACGAGATAGTGACTTGGGCAGGCGGGAGGCCGCCATCAAGTCTCGAGAAAAGAGCATCGACGACAAATCCGCGGAGTGCGATCGCCAAGTGGACGAAGCGAGAAAGCAGTTGGAACAAGTCGCGGGGATGACTCGTGAGGAGGCGAAAAAGAATCTCATCGATCAAATGGTTGAGGAGGCGAAACACGAATCGGCCAAACGAATTCGTGTGGTGGAGGAGGAGGCCAAGGAGGAAGCGGTCCGCAAAAGCCAGAAAATCATCGCTTTAGCCATCGAGAGGCTCGCCGGTGATTTTGTTGCGGAGCGATCGGTAACGGTAGTGCCGTTGCCTAACGATGAGCTGAAAGGAAAAATCATCGGTCGAGAGGGACGGAACATCAGAGCTCTCGAGGCGGCGACTGGAATCGATCTTATTGTCGATGACACACCGGAGACCGTAGTCATTTCAGGTCACAATCCGATTCGCCGGGAGATCGCCCGGTTGTCGTTGGAGAAGCTTATTTCGGACGGGCGTATCCATCCTGGAAGGATTGAGGAGATCGTCCGCAAATCCGAACAAGAGTTGGAGGAAGCGATTCGGGAAGCTGGCCAGAAGGCGATTTTTGACGTGGGCATCCACGGTGTCCATCCGGAGATTGTCAAGCTGCTGGGGCGGCTGAAATATCGCTACAGCTATGCGCAAAATGTGTTGCTCCATTCCATTGAGGCGGCGTTCATCTGTGGCATGATGGCGTCCGAGCTGGGCCTGAATGAAAAACAGGCCCGCCGGGCGGCGCTGCTCCACGATATCGGCAAGGCGGTGGACCACGAGGTCGAGGGGTCCCATGCGATCATTGGCGCCGAACTCGCGCGCAAGTATGGGGAGTCGCCCAAAATCGTCAATGCGATAGCGGCGCACCACGAAGACGTGAAAGCGGAGACGATTCTAGCGCCTCTGGTCGATGCGGCGGATGCGCTGTCGGGTGCGCGACCCGGGGCCCGTCGCGAAATGATGGAAAGCTATGTGCGTCGGCTCGAAGAGCTGGAGCGCATTACGAACTCGTTTAAAGGCGTGGAAAAGTCCTATGCGGTGCAAGCGGGTCGAGAGATCCGGATCATGGTGCAGCACGATATCGTATCGGACGACGAAGCATCACGAATGGCTCGCGAAGTCGCGCGCAAGATTGAAAATGAAATGACTTATCCCGGACAGATCAAGGTGACGGTTATCCGCGAGGTGCGCTCAGTGGATTACGCGAAATAATAGGCGGGATTCGAAAGAGTTATCGCGCCAAGACACCAAAGAGGTAATCTTTCTTCAATTTTGCTCACGCTTGGTGCCTTGGCGCGGCTCAGTTTTTTTCTCGGTTTCGCTTTCGTCGTTTAAAAATTTCAAATAATTTGGGTTACATTTTAGATTTAAGTCAAGGTCGAGAATCATGCGGATTTTAATTCTAGGCGATGTTATGGGTCGCCCTGCGCGGAGGGCTGTGCGGGAGCTCGTGCCGGCCTTGATCAAGGAAGAGAAGATTGACCTTGCCATTGCAAATGCGGAGAACGCGGCCGGCGGAATGGGGGTTGACATCAAGAGCGCTGGAGAGCTCTTCTCGGCCGGTATCAACGTGCTGACATCGGGCAATCACATCTGGAAAAAGAAGGAGATCTTCGCCTTTCTGGATGAACAATCCTATTTGCTTCGGCCAGCGAACTATCCTGAAGGTGCGCCGGGACGAGGCTGGTGCGAGTGGCGGAGTCACGATGGCTTAAAGGCGCTGGTTATTAATGTGCAAGGACGGGTTTTCATGCCGAACCATGTTGACGACCCGTTCCGGTGTGTCGATACGCTCTTGAGAGAGCACGGTCAGCATTCCAAAGTCGTCATTGTCGATATGCATGCCGAAGCAACTTCGGAGAAGAACGCGATGGGTTGGTATCTCGATGGTCGAGCTTCGGCCGTCTATGGGACGCACACCCATATTCAGACCTCGGATGAGCGAATACTCCCCAACGGGACAGCTTATATTACGGATGTGGGAATGTGTGGTCCGTTTGATTCGGTGATCGGCATGGACAAGGATATTGTCATTAACGGGTTTATCAGTCAGCTGCCGCGGAAATTCGAAGTTGCAGAAGGAAATGTCGTGCTTCAGGGAGCCATCGTGGATGTCGATCCGACTAATGGTAAAGCGCGGGAAATGAGGCGGCTGCGGCTTCATCACGAGTCGCTATCTTGAATCATGAAGGACATTCACACACAGCTCGAGCTCATCAAGCGCGGCGCAGTCGAAGTCTTGCCAGAGGAAGAACTCCTCATCAAGCTTAAGCGAGGGCAGCCGCTTAAAATCAAGACCGGCTTCGATCCCACAGCTCCGGATCTGCATCTGGGTCACACGGTGTTGATCCAAAAGATGAAACAGTTTCAGGATCTGGGTCATGAGGTGATTTTTCTGATCGGCGACTTCACGGGAATGATCGGGGATCCCTCTGGCAAGTTGGAGACACGCAAGCAGCTCACCCGCGAGGAAGTCGTTGCCAACGCCGAGACCTACAAAGAGCAGATATTCAAGATTCTCGACCCAAAAAAGACTGTCATTGAGTTCAATCATCGTTGGATGGAGCAGTTGGGTGCGGTCGGCCTCATTGAATTGGCTGCGAAGTATACCGTAGCGCGGATGCTGGAGCGGGAAGACTTCAAGCAACGTTATCAAAAGCAGCAGTCGATCAGCATTCACGAATTTCTTTACCCCCTTATTCAGGGCTACGACTCTGTGGTTCTCAAAGCGGATGTTGAACTGGGTGGAACAGACCAGCGCTTCAATTTGCTCATTGGCCGCGAGTTACAGCGGGAGTATGGTCAGGAACCCCAGGTGGTTCTCACCATGCCCTTGCTGGAAGGCACCGACGGCGTTCACAAGATGAGCAAGTCGCTGGGCAACTACATCGGAATCAACGAAGCGCCCGAAGAGATGTTCGGCAAGGTCATGTCCATCTCGGATGAGGTCATGTGGCGTTACTATGAGTTGCTCAGCGATAAAGGGCTCGCAGAGATTCAAACTCTGCGCTCCCAGGTGGAGGAGGGCAGCCTGCATCCAATGGAAATCAAGAAACAACTCGCCAATGAGCTGGTGTCGCGGTTTCATGGCTCAGCGCAAGCACAGTTTGCACTCGATTATTTTGAAAGCCGCTACCAAAAGCGGGCGGTGCCGGAAGGCATTCGAAAACAGTTCTCTGCCCCCGAATCCGTCTGGATTTGTGAACTGATTGCTGACCATCTTCAGTTCGCCAAGTCTAGAGGAGAAGCTCGGCGATTGGTGACTCAGGGAGCCGTTAAAGTGGATGGTAAGGTGGTAACGGATATTAATTTTCAGTTTCAAGGGCGAAGGCACCAGATCATTGAAGTAGGAAAGAATCGCATTGCCCAAGTCGCAAAATAGTGAACCGCTTGTCGATGCCAGGAGTTGAATTAGCCGGTAACGATGGGTAAACTAGGCGGGTGAGCTGGTCTCACAGGCCAACAGAGAGAGAGTGGAGCCAGCCACTTAGTTAAGAGCCTCTCAGGATAGATTCCCGAGGGGTTTTTATTTTCTATAGGAGTGGAAACATATGGCAACTGAGGATGCGCGTGTTCCGATGACCCATCGAGGTTACCAGTTTTTACTGGAGGAGTTAAAGCGCCTAAAAAGCGTTGAAAGGCCAAAAATCGTTCGCGAAATTGAAGAGGCCCGGGGTCACGGCGATCTCTCCGAGAATGCTGAGTTTCACGCGGCCAAAGAAAGGCAATCGCTTTTGGATGTGCAGATCCGCGAGATCGAAGATAGGTTGGCGCGCGCCCAGGTGATCGAGGTGTCCAAGCTCTCGGGGGACAAAGTGGTATTCGGCGCCACGGTATCCTTGGCCGATGGTGATACCGGCGACAAGGTGGTATATCAAATCGTAGGTGATCATGAGGCAGAGCCGAAGAACGGAAAGATTTCGATTAGCTCTCCCGTCGCCCGTGCTTTGATCGGCAAGAGCGAGGGAGACGAGGTTCAGGTCCGCACCCCCACGGGCGTCCGTTCATTTGAGATTCTGAGCGTAGATTACATCGACTAGATCTCTCCTCTGCCGGTGGCGCGGGCCTGACGGGAAAAGGAATCATGTCCTTTTCGGTCGACACCCCCGGTCGCGATGCTCCTCCAATCCCTCCATTAAACTCGTGCGTTGGTGTGGACCTACATTGTCTTGGGACTCTTCGGCGAAAATTCATGGAAGGAAAACGCCTAACTCACGGATCCGGTTGGTCGTTTTTGCTGCTCCTCAGCTTTTTTGTTTTTCCGCCCCTTTGCGGCGCTGAAATATTCATCGAGCCGCGCATCGGCTTTCACGGAGTTTTCCAGCTCGGGCGACCCTTCCCTCTGGAAATCGAACTCAGCAATTCTGGTCGGCCCGCCGAAGGAACTTTAGAAATTACAGTTTGGAAAGGCGGAGCAACGAAAGGCGGTGCTCCGTATCCTTTGTACTACCGCAGAGAGGTTTTTCTCTCGCCCCAATCCCGCAAAACTGTCCAGCTGACCGTCGACCCGGACTTCATCAGCCGGCCTTTAAAAATTGCGTTTTCAAGCGCCGCCGGTACGGCATCGCGCGAGATAGATTTGCGGCGACACTTTTCGCCCTCTCCGGTCATTCTGTTGGTGAGCGAAGGCAATACGATCCCGGCGGTTTCTCTCAGTTCCACTCTGACGAATCGTTTGGTCGCCCTTACGTTGGCCGAGTTGCCGCCCGATCCGAGAGCGTTGCTCGGTGTCTCGCATTTGATCCTGTACGACCAATCGTTGCGCGATCTTTCTCGATCGCAACTCCTCGCCTTCGATACCTGGCTGACGGCGGGTGGAAGAATGGTTATTCTCGGCAGCCTCAATTACTCTCTTTATCAGGAGCCAACGATCAGCCGGTTTCTGCCGGTTCGTGTCACGGGAACCAAAAGAATTTCGTTTCATCCAGCTTTAGGCCAGGGCGAACGAGCATCGCCGATTGCCGATGTCTGGGCGCAGGCATCGACGGCCATTGGGGGGAAGGTGGTGGCGGAAGCACAGGGCATGCCGATACTCGTTGAAACCAGCCGAGGCAAAGGTCGGATCACCTATTTATCCGTTGATGTCGGAAGGCCTCCGCTCTCCCAATGGGAGGGCCTGCCCAAATTTCTGCAAGGCCTCCTGGTACCTGGCGGAGGTGAAGAGCTTGCGCCGCGGACTCGGTGGGACGACTCGGTTTTCTCGCAGCTCATTCTAAGCCCGTCGTTCATTTCCACTTACCTCCCCACCGGGTCTCTGTTCGTCGCCATCGTTGTTTATCTGTTCAGTATCGGTCTTTTCTCGTGGCTTTGGCAACGCCAGACCTTCCCGAGACGCACCTTGATCGCCGCTTTCCTGTTCTTCGTCGTGCTTTCAACCGGCGGCGGCTATCTCTTGTTCAGCCGCGGCGGTAATATCCCGGATGGTGTGCTGCTTTCTTCCAGCATTATGGAAAGCAGCGCGGATGGTTACGTTGAGGTCCAGTCAAATCTGGCAATGTTCTCCACCCAGATCCGCCAATATGGCCTCCAGATGGAACGGGGCTGGATGGAGTTGGTCCCGGTTGCTGCGCCTTCCAGGGATCGACCCGAACCCACGGTGGTTTTCCAGGACGGCAGCGGCACCAGTCGCTTTCAGTTGCCGTTACGAGAATGGGATTATAGACTTTTTCGCGTTCGGTTTGTTGACCGTTTCCCGCTGCGTGCGGAGTTTGAGCAGCAAGCCGGAAAACTGCGTATGCGATTGAATAACCAGAGCGCCAAAGATCTTGCGGATTGCTGGTTGGTAGTGCCGGGGCAGCGCTACGCTCTCGGCGATATCCCTCGGGGTGCGAGTTGGACCAAAGATTTTCCTCTAGCCAGCGAAGAAAACCAAGAGCGAAGCGGCGGACGGCGGTCTGACGCGGTAGACTTCCGCGAGATTTCGTTTAAGGAAAAAACGCGGGAGATCTTATTTCACTCCTCGTTTTTTCCCCGGGACGAAGGCTCGGTGCGTTGGAGCACGGGGGCGGCTGTGTTCTTTGGCTGGGTAAAAGATCCAGACCGGCGGGTTTCGGTGGACGACCAGCGGATTCGCAACTACGACTACACGTTGTTTCGCACGATCTTTCCTCTAGCGGGTCCGGAGGATGAATGAAAGATAATCCCGTTCTGCGCGAGAGTCTTGATATTTTTTTCAACGAAGGCCATGGGTTTGCCGTCTATTTTTATCTTTTGATCATACTCGCGCCGGTGGAGTTCTTTTCTCTCTATTTGCCGTCGTTGGACGCGCAGATGTGGAGCGGGTCGGCGAATCTCTTTAAAGTTTGTGCCGTGACCGCCTTGTTGCTCACGGTCTATCTCGCTTTACGCGTGGCCAATCAGGAATTTGCTCCCTGGAGGTTTAAGCCGATCAAGCGTTGGGTGCGCGAAAACGGGTTGGCGATCTCCGCGGTGGGTCAAGGCCAATTGGCTTTTCTGTCTTTGCACACAGCCCTTTCAATTCTGCTTTGCACACCGCTCCTGATCTGGGCGGGCGCGATCGCTCGCACTCCATTTCCACGGGTGGCCGGCACCTTTTTGCTGCTGCTATTTTATGCTCTCAGTTATGGCGTCTGGGGACTCGTAACCCTGGCTTTGTGGGAACGGCGGGCCGAGAGCCGTCAGGTTTTCATCCGCTGCTTCTTTTTTTTCCTGGTTATCCTGTCGGCCCTGTTCTATTTGCCCCTTAACCCAGTAGCCTTTCTGCTCGCCTATATCGGCCGACAGGATTTGCCGCCGCTCAGTATCGGTACGTGGAAAGTATCTGCCACCGCCGTCCATTTTACATTTCACGTGCTAATTGGCAGCATCGGTTTAGCAGCGCACCGTTGGGCGCTACGGAAGGATTAACGGTTTCAGTTTGGAAGCAGAAACGCTCCGGAAGAAACTCGCCGAACTGCTGAGCTGGGAACGGAGAAAACGGCGCGAGCAGATTCTCACAACAGTTTTTTGCTATGCGTTGCTAGCGGCACTGCTCGTCCTCCCGTTTCATGGCCTCTTGGACACGGTGATCAGTCGCTGGTTCATTCCGATCTTGTTTTTCGGGGTCATGGCGCCGTTTTTTTTCGCCAGAGGGCATTGGCGGCTGGCAGATTCCGCGCGGGCGCTAGCGCGTGTTGACAAGACGCTGGAGCTCGATGAGCGCACTCTGACGGCGTGGGAGTTGTTGGAGCGCAACGAGTCGCGAGCAGCAGCGCTCATGGTTTTGAAACAGGCGGGGGAGAAACTCGCAAATCTCGATCCTAAGGCGTTGTTTCGCCGTAACTGGAGCTGGCAGGCCTATTGCGCTCTTTCGCTTCTTCTCCTTTGGCTCGGACTCTTATGGTTTGACGTCGGCCTTCGATTCGACGGCGGTGTGCAGTTTTCTCCGCCACAGACGGTCGCGCAAAGGCTGCGAGAGTTTTCTCGAGCGTTGCAGGACAAAGCCAAGAACGAGGGTTTGGACGAAAGCCTCCGCGTGGGTCGGGAGTTGGAGCAAGTGGCGCAGAAGAGTATTGACGACAAGACAGGCGATGAAAAGTTCAAAGCCGATCTGGCCGGAATGCAAAACAAGATCGCAACGATGGGAAAATCAGCGGCCGAACAACAGCCATTGTCTGCCTCTGAGAGCCAACAAGACCTTTGGGATTTGAAAGCCGAATTGGAAGCAGCGCGGGATCTCTTCAACAATGGTGACGCAACCAAAGGAGCGCAGGAGTTGGGCAGGCAGTGGCTTGACCAATTGGCGACCTTGCCCCAAATCAAAAAGCAATTCGAAAGAGAAGGTCAAAGCGGTCAGAGTCTCAGTCAGAGCGATCTCAAATCTTTCCTCGACAAATTAGACAAGCAAGCCACCCGGGAGCTGGACCGGCGGACCTTGTTGGATGCCCAACAATTTCTTGAGCAACTGATGAAACAGGGCCAAGGAGAAAAGGGTGAAAGCGATGTAAAGGTGGCCGGACAAGGAGAGCGAGATTCACCGGACGACGGTGAAAGAACGAATAACAGGAGTAATTTACCGGGAAAGGAGCCCGGCAAAAGAGAGGCGGAGTCGGCATCTCTTCCAGAATTTCAAGCAGGAGCGACGGCGCACGTCAAAGGCTTGCTCGGTGAGGGTAACAGTAGCGGCGTGGTCTTAAAGGCGAAGCCGTCGGCCGGCAAGAGCGAGGTATCACAGGATGATGTTATCGCCTCCTATCGTCGGCAGGCCGAGGCAGAGCTCAACACGGAACGGGTGCCCGAAGCGCTGAAAGAGACGATTAAAAACTATTTTCTCTCCCTGGGGATCGGCAAAGAGCAAAACTGAGCGTTTTTGGGATCCATACTAAAGGAGATTTCGATTCATGGAAACGGTGGCAGAAATCGAAACGCGAATGCAGCATGCTCGTCATTCTTTCGATGATCTGAAAGCGGAGATGGCGCGCATCATCGTCGGTCACGAAGCGCTGATCGAGCAGGTTTTCATCGCGCTGGTTTGCGGCGGTCACTGTCTGCTGGAGGGGGTGCCCGGGTTGGGAAAAACGCTCATGGTGCGAAGCCTCGGTGAGATCTTGAATCTTAGTTTCTCGCGTATACAGTTTACGCCTGATCTCATGCCGGCAGACATCACCGGCACCAACGTCCTTACCGACGATCCGTCCGGGAGAAAGATCTTCGAGTTTCAGCGCGGTCCCGTTTTCGCTCATATTGTGCTGGCTGACGAGATCAATCGCGCTACGCCCAAGACTCAATCCGCCCTGTTGGAAGCCATGCAGGAGCAAAGTGTAACCGTTGGCGGCAAGATGCATCGCCTGGAGAACCCGTTCATGGTTCTGGCGACACAGAACCCCATCGAGATGGAAGGAACTTATCCGCTTCCCGAAGCCCAGGTGGATCGTTTTTTCTTCAAACTCTTGCTCCAATACCCGACCCGCGATGAGCTGGCTCGAATCGCCGATTTCACAACGGCGGGAGCACCGGTGGCGCTGCACGAAGTGCTGGACGCAACGGACATCCTGCAGATGAGACAGTGGGTGCGCGATGTGCCTCTCGCCGACATTGTAAAAGACTATGCGGTTCGATTGGTGCTGAGCACGCATCCGCAGCGCGAGCCAGGCAGGGAAGCCGCGCCGTTAGCGCAGAAGTTTGTCCTCTACGGCTCCAGCCCCAGAGGACTGCAGAGTGTGATTCTCGCGGCCAAAGCCCGTGCGCTTCTCGCAGGGAGGCCCAATGTTTCGTTCGAAGACATTCGCCAGATGTTGCTGCCGAGCTTGCGCCACCGGCTGATTCTCAATCTCGAAGCCGATGCCGAAGGGATCGGGGCGGAGAAGATTCTCAGCGAAGTCGTCGAACGAGTTCCTGAGGTTCCTTAGAGCGGAAGTTCATGAGTTTGGCGTTTCAACTAAAAGAGCGTTGGAGCGAGTTTCTCCGCCGAAGGACGGACGCAAGCCAAAGATTTCAAAAGACAGTGGACGTCCCGCCCTCAGTTGCGCTGGAACCCGAAACCCGAAACCCGAAACCTGAACCCTTTTTTGACGCGGAATTCTTAAAAAAGCTCGAACGGCTGCGGCTGATCGCCAAGCGGCTGAGCTGGGCCAATGCCAAAGGCGAGCATCCCTCGTCGCGAAGAGGCTTCAGCCTCGAGTTCTCCGATTACCGGAGATACCAACAGGGCGATGACCTGCGCTATGTCGACTGGAATATTTACCGGCGGCTCGACCGGCTGTTGCTCAAGGTTTTTACTGCGGATGAGGAGATGAACGTTTACTTGTTGGTCGATACCAGCCGATCCATGGCCGAAGGCACGCCGCCGAAGATCGATTATGCCAAAAAGGTCGCCGCGGCCTTGGGTTACATCGGTCTTAAGAATTTGGACCGGGTCGGTGGCGCGGCATTTTCATCTGCCCTACAAGCTCCGCTTACCTTGGGGAGAGGACGCAAGCAGGTGCTCAGTCTGTTTAATTTTCTCAGCGAGTTATCGTGCCATGGCGAGACTAACCTGCGATCGGCTGCTCACTCCTTTACCAATCTCTTTCCCCATCCCGGCCTTGTCGTCATCGTGAGCGATTTGTTCGATCCTGGTGGTTGGCGCGCTGCTCTTGAGGAACTCGCGATAAAAAAATATCAGCTCCTGGTGATTCATATCTTGGACGATCAAGAGATCAATCCCAAGCCCTGGGGCGATGTTGCGCTGAACGATGTGGAAGGCCAGCGGGAACGCCGGTTGTTTTTAGACCTAGATCTCGTTCGTCGCTTTCAGCAAGAGCTGACGAACTATTTTAGGGAGATCGAAATGGTCTGTTCCGGCCGTCGAATCGATTACCTGCGGACGACGACGCAAATCCCCTTTGACGAGTTTGTGCTGCAGACCCTACGGCAAGTGAGCAGTGTGACGTAATTTATGGTCTGGGCCGTTCCATACGCGCTCCTGCTTTTTTTTGGGGCCATCCCGCTTATTCTCTTACTCCACAGTCTGAAGCCCAAAGGATTTAAAGTAAGCACCACGACGCTCTTTCTTTGGGAGCGGGTGTTAAAGCAGCGTCCGCTCGCCACGCGGATCGGCTGGCTCTTCAGAAAAAATCTTCTGTTGATTCTGCAAATTCTCGCCGCCTGCCTCCTCATCGCTGCGCTGGCCGACCCGTCGCTGCTTCACTTCGGCGCGCCGTCGGGCGACTTGGTAGTGGTGGTCGACTTGAGCGCCAGCATGAAGGCGAGAGGACCCTCGGGAACTCGCTTTGAAGCCGCGCGAAAGGAGTTCCTCTCCTTGGTTGATGAACTGTCATCGGGTCAGAAGATGATGCTCATCGGAGCCGGCGCCCAGACCCGTCTCATCGTGCCTTTCACTGCGGACAAGCAAAGGCTCCGCGACGCGGCAAGAAGTATGGTCGCGACCGACGCGGCCGGGCGGATTAAAGAGGCGATTCTTTTCGCCCATGCGTTTCTCAAACGGGGAAGTCCAGATCAGGTGGTCGTGATCAGCGATGGTGCTTTCACCGGAGCTGAAGAATACGGCCGCCAAGCCGCCCACCTGCGCTTCATCAAGGTCGACGGCGGACGCGACAATGTGGGCATCGTCGGCTTCGAGGTGCGGCGCCATGCTGATCGTTTTTCCCAATATGAAATCATGGTGCACGTGAGAAACTTCACCGCGAAAGCGATGCGCGCTCCCTTGACTGTAACCTTAGGGGAGACAACGCTCGTACGCGAGTCAATCGATCTCGAACCCGACGGCCGGCGGGTTTTGATCTATCCGTTTAAGGGGTCTCTGTCGGGGACCCTGGCCGCACGCTTGGAAATCGACGACGACTTTGCCACAGACAATCGAGCCTTTTTGGCGGTGAGCGACGCACCCCCCGTGCGTCTTCTTTACATCGGTCCCGGCAATCCATTCCTGAGTAGCCTCCTGCGCTTTTTCCCCAATGTTCAGGTAACCGCCGCACAACCGAGTGAATCAGATGCCGCGCACTTCGAGAACCAGTATGATCTCGTAATTTTCGATCGGGTACCCGTGCCCACACTGACTCAGGGTAATTTCATCCTCATCAACACCGTCGCACCGAATTTACCCTTGCAGGTCCAAGGTAAGGGTCGAAATCCTCGCATCGTTGCTCCGTTAGCCAAGCATCCCATTACTGATGGTTTGAGTCTCGCAGATCTTCAAGTACGGGAATCCTTGCGAGTGGCGGTGACGGGAGACGGGGTCGTCTTGGCTCGCTCACCAGAGAGTCCGATGCTTGTTGCCCTGGAGCGAGGCAAGTTGCGCTTGTTGTTTATCGCTTTTGATCTCATGGCTTCCGATCTGCCACTGAGGGTCGCTTTTCCGATTTTGTTTCACAATGCCATCGAGTGGTTTCAACCTCAGCACGTCGAATTCCCCTCGCAGAACGCGCAGGCGGGAACGCCATTCCCGCTGCGTTTGCCGGTGGGCGATAGTGATTTGCAGATCACGACCCCTGCAGGAAAGAAAGAACAATTAAAAATCGCTACCACTCCATTTATTTTTGCGGATACCTTTGAAGCGGGTGTCTACAACTATAAAAGTGCAAGTCGAGAGGGGCGCTTCGCGGTCAATCTCTTTGACGAAGGCGAATCGCAGATTACTTCGCGCTTGAATATGGGTGCGGCCAACGTCGGCGCAAGGAGTCAGGAAAGCCCTGGAGTTACGTCAACCGGATTGTCGCTCTGGCCCATATTGCTGGTCGGTGTACTCCTACTGCTCGCTTTGGAACTTTTTCTGGCTTTTCGTACAGGAGTTCCACTCTATCCTATTGTTGCTCGGGGAGTGGCGCTCGCGGCGCTAGTGCTGGCGCTGGTGAACCCGAGGATTTTCAAAACCACCAACGCTTTGGATGTCGTGTTGGGCGTCGACGTTTCGCGCAGCGTCGGACAAGAAGGTCGAGAAAAAGCGCGCGAGATTCTCGAAGCAGCTAGCCGTATACGAGAACCGGAAACACGCACGGGGCTCCTGATGTTTGGGCGCACGCCGGAATGGGAATTTCTCCCGCGTCAAAATTTCCCGATGGCGGATTTCTCCGCGCGCTTGGACCGCGAAGAGACCGATATTCAGGCGGCGTTGCAAGCCGCCCTCGCGCAAATGGGCGATGATCGTCAGGGCAAAATTCTTTTGCTCTCCGACGGCAATGAAAATCGCGGGGAGACCGCGCGAGTCATTCCTCTCTTGCGGTCGCAAGGTGCCCAGGTCTGGACATTGCCCGTGAGTCTTTCCCGCGGCAGAAATGAAATTTATCTGAGTGATCTTAGCCTGCCTCGGCGTGTGGACAGCGCAGAGGGATTTGAAATCAGAGGAAAGATCGAGAGTCTTCGTGACGCGCCGGCGCGAGTCAAACTGCTGCGCGACGGGCTCCTGGCAAGAGAGCAAGAGATTCAGTTGAAGACCGGAACAAACCAGGTGAATTTTCGTGAGAGCCTGAAGGAACGTGGCAGCCATACTTATGAACTGTTGGTCGAGGCGCGGGACGACACCCTGGCGGAAAACAATCTGCTCCAGGGGGTTGTCGAGGTTCAGGGACCGCCCCGAGTTCTGCTGCTTTCCGCGCAAAAGGAAGGTCAGCGCTTTCTCTCGCGGGTGCTGCAGGTTCAGGGGTATGCGGTGGTGGAATCCGCGCCGGAGGCAAACCCGCTGACGCTCCCGGAACTTTCGTCATTCGATCTGGTGGTCTTGGATAACGTTCCCGCTTTTCAGCTTTCCTATGCAAAGATGGAAAACATCGAAAAATATGTCCGTGATCAGGGCGGCGGCCTGCTGGTTATCGGCGGCTCCCAGAGCTATGGCGCGGGCGGCTATTACCGGACACCACTGGAACGTATTCTCCCTGTCGACATGCGACCGCCCGCGCGGCTGGACTTGCCGCATGTGGCGCTGCTATTCGTTCTCGACAAATCCGGCAGCATGGGCGCGGGACCGGAAGGAAGCACCAAACTCGACTTGGCCAAGGCGGCGGCCATCGCGGCGGCGGACGTCATGAATCCCACGGATCAAGTGGGGATTCTGAGCTTCGACGCGGCATGGGATTGGACGTTGCCTTTTCGACAGGTGGGCAAAGGCGAATGGATCTCTGAAGGACTTGCATCTCTGCAATCCGATGGCGGCACAGATCTCTACAAAGCAATGATCGAGGCCTATCGTGGCATCGCCACGAAGCAGGCCGCCATCAAGCATGTTATCGTGCTCTCTGACGGGCTCACCGACAAGGCGGATTTTCACGGGCTGGCGCAACGGATGGCGCGGGACGGTATTACGGTATCGACGGTTTCAGTGGGGAACGACGCCGATGTTCAACTCATGGCCGATATCGCCAAGGACGGAAAGGGGAGGGGTTACGTGGCTCTGGATCCGCGGACGATTCCACAAATTTTTACCACCGAAACACTGCTCATCTCCCGGGATCTTTTGGTGGAAAAACTGGTCACGCCGAGCATCGTCGCATCGGTGGGGCCGCTTAAAGGCATCGCTTACGGTAACTTGCCGTCGTTGCGCGGCTACGTGCTCACCTATCCCAAGCCGCGCGCCGAACTGCTTATGAAAGCGGATGCCGATCCGCTGCTGATCTCCTGGCGCTACGGGCTGGGGCGGGTCATGGCGTTTACTTCGGACCTGAGCGGCCGATGGGGAAAAGAGTGGGTAGCCTGGCAGAACTTTCCGCAATGGGCCAGTCAGCTGGCGCGGGATACACTGCGCAAGCTTTTAGAGACAAGTAACCGGACGGATTTCCAGCCGGAAGGAGAATCCGTCAAGGTGGTAGCGGATTTTGTCACCAAGGACGGCAACTTTGTCAATCACCTGAAGCTCAAAGGTAATATTACCGCGCCGAATCAAACCACTCAGGAGCAAGCGTTTCAGCAAACCGCGCCCGGCCGCTACGAAGGAAATTTCACTCCGTCACAGCGTGGAATTCACTTTCTAACGATGTATGCAGAAGGAAAAGCGGGTGAAGCGCCTCTGCCGGTGGCGACGGTTCCCTACATCGCGCCCTATCCGAAGGAATACCGGGAGCTGAAACCGAACATGGCACTTCTCAGCCGGCTGGCGGAAGAGACCGGCGGCGAAATGCTCGATCCGGACAAAATCGAGGATGGTGTTAAGCGGCTTTATAAGCCGACCCCGGGAAAAGGGCGACGCGGGCAGGAAACCTGGTGGCCCCTTGCGGGCGTAGGGCTGTTCTTGTTCCTCGCTGACTTGGTGCTCAGGAGTTGGCCCCGCCAGTGAGGCAACATCCGTCCTCGTAACCATCCGAGGTGAAATCACGGGCTCGTGGCGTTGACGCAGTTAGCGACAAAGGAGAACGGACCACTGGCACCATTAAGAGTTCCTATGCGCCCATCGCCATAGGAGTTGATGACACATCTGATTCCGACGCCCACGTTATTACTGTTCGTGCTATTGGGCGAATCAAAGATTCCACTTCCTGTGTCTTCGCCCAGGTTAACACCGGAATTTCGGGACACGAATATGCCATCGCCCCCGTTACTGTTGATGGTATTAGAAGATACATCGCCGTGGGAGACGCGGGTGATAAGAACACCATTCTCTGTGTTGCCGCTGATGGTATTCCCTACAATGCGAGCACTAGAAGAACGCGTAACAACGATCCCATCCTCCTTATTGTTTTGAATTAGGTTCGGACTCGCCTCCGTGTCATCCAGCATATTAAACCCAATGCGAGCAGATGAGCTTTCAGTAACGACTATTCCAGTTCCGGGGTTCCCTTGAATGGTATTGTTGATAATGCGGGCGGAACTACTCTGAACTACACTGATGCCATTACCGCCCGTGCTCTGGATGACATTATTGTCGATGATAGCTGCCGCTCCCCGCGTCACGGTGATTCCAGTTTCGCCACCGGTAATCGAAGCAAAGTTTCTTATCGTAATCCCGTTGCCTCGTACAAGGATGGTAGCGTCACTTGGGTTGGGGCCGTTGATCGTTGCCGTTCCCTGACCGTCTAATGTGATATTCAGTACCTGCTCAGGTATCTGCACATTTTCACTGCAAGCACCGCTTACAGAAAGAGTATCGCCAGGCGGCAAGCGCCGGAGCGCCTCAGTAATGGTTCGTTTTTGGCCGCAGACAAGTTGGAAGGTTGCTGCTCCGCCGGTCGCAACCATCAAGAATAATCCTACCATTGCAAAGAGTAGCAGTCTTATTTTTTGTTTTGTGTCCATGTTTATTTCCTCCTTTGCTTTTCTTTCTTTTT
>Ga0209799_1000039_pt1 | contig 23215 bp, 18 predicted proteins | sample PanSoiPlo36MoBio_FD_188324 | JGI IMG/M metagenome (GOLD analysis project Ga0209799, IMG submission 188324) | Tropical forest soil microbial communities from Panama analyzed to predict greenhouse gas emissions - Panama Soil Plot 36 MoBio (SPAdes)... | ecosystem: Environmental > Terrestrial > Soil...
AATGTTCGCGATAGGATCGGATGCCCGCACTCTCCACAACTCGCCCCTTAAGTCTCGTATGTTTACTAACCAATGAACTCCTTAATAGATGTCCGTATTGAGAAAGGAATGACCGCGAGCAAACGGGGGGGGATTTGGAGCCGCAGAGATTTTCTAACGAGAATGGGTTGGGCGGGATTCGGATTTGTTTCTTTGGCCGCTTTGCTTGGTTTCATTCGCTCAGCCTTTCCCAGAGTTCTCTTTCAACCACCATCGATATTGAAGGTGGGACTGCCATCCGACTACGCTCTCGGAGAAGTTAGCGAAAAGTACAAACAAGACTACCGGGTTTGGATTGTTCGCGAGGATGAAGGAATTTATGCGTTGTTCGCCAAGTGCACGCATCTTGGCTGCACCCCACGCTGGCTCGCAACCGAAGACAAATTTAAGTGTCCTTGTCACGGCAGTGGCTTTTACCGTAGCGGTATGAATTTTGAAGGACCGGCGCCGAGACCTTTAGATCGCTTTCAAATTATGCGCGGCGAAGATGGCCAGCTTGTAGTCGACAAAAGTAAAATTTTTCGGATGGAGCCAAGCGTGGAACCCGATGAACAGCATCCAGAGAGCGTTTTGAAAGTCTGAGGGCAAGTTTTTACTGTGGCATCGATTTACAAGGAGAGAACCCATGAAGCCGTCGAGAGCTAAACCCAACCGACCTTGGATGATTACATTGGGCGCATCGAGTTTGATTTTTTTACTTATCGGTTTGGGCATAGGCGAGGACACGAGTCATGGTGGACTCGCCTCTCAGAAGTCGGCAGCTCAAGAGCCCAAGCCGACGACGGCAGCGCGAGGACTCCCTGATTTTGCCGCCCTGGCCAAAAGACTCAGGCCCGGGGTTGTGAATATTTCGACAACGCAGATTAACAACCGGGGGGACACGTCCAACTTCTTTGGGCAGAACGATCGGTTTGGTGCTCCTTCGTCTCGAGAGCAATTCAGGCAGCGAAGTCTCGGGTCCGGCTTCATCATCGAGCCGGATGGCCTGATCCTAACAAACTTTCATGTAGTGGATAACGCCGAAAAGATAACCGTGAGACTATTGGGCGGAAGCGAATTCGCGGGAAGGGTCGTTGGCATAGACCAAAAAACAGATATTGCCCTCGTCAAGATCAGCGCTCAGGATCTTCCCGTAGCTCCTCTTGGTGATTCGGACCGGCTCGAAGTAGGCGAGTGGGTAATGGCGATCGGCAATCCCTTCGGTCTCGATAACACCGTGACCTCGGGCATAGTCAGCGCCAAAGACAGACAAATAGGCGCAGGTCCCTATGACCATTTCATCCAAACCGACGCCTCGATCAATCCCGGTAATTCAGGCGGCCCCCTAGTCAACCTGCAGGGCGAGGTCGTTGGCATCGACACGGCAATCTTCAGTCAATCTGGAGGGAATATCGGTATCGGCTTTGCCATCCCGATCAACCTGGTGAAGGATCTACTGCCCCAACTGAAGAACGGCGGAAAGATTACGCGCGGGTGGCTTGGCGTGTCCGTCCAGGGGGTCACCCCGGATCTCGCCGCATCCCTCGGGTTGGGGCAAGTAAAAGGCGCGCTGGTTAGTAACGTCGTACACGACAGCCCGGCAGACCGTGCCGGGATAAAGGCGGGAGATGTTATCGTCGGATACGAAGGCAAACCGATCAACAATGCTAATGACCTGCCCTCTCTGGTGGCAGGCACGCCAGTGGGTAAGACCGTTTCTCTTCAAGTCATGCGGGGCAACAAAGCAACGCCTCTCACCGTTGCCATCGGAAAGATGAAAGACGAGGAAGTGATTGCTTCCACGACCGAAAAGAGCGAACTGGGACTGACGGTCGAGGAAATTACTCCCGACATTGCCGAAGACCTCGGTCTCGAACGCACCCCGGGTGTGGTAATCACCGACGTGGTGCCTGATGGCCTCGGAGAGGACGCCGGCTTTCAACCTGGCGACATTGTTCGCGAGATCAATCGTCAACCGGTACGAGATCTATCCGATTATAAGAAAATCATGGCAAGCGCCCCACGCGGTAAGAGCATACTATTCTTGGTGCAGCGCCAAGACGGCTCGATTTTCCTCGCCCTGCGGAAAGAAGAATAGCGATGTTTGGCGATATCGGCCTTCCGGAGCTGCTTGTCATCTTCATCATCGTGCTTGTCCTATTCGGCCCGGGAAAGCTGCCGGACGTAGGAAAAGCGATTGGAGAGGCGCTCCGCGGTTTTAAAAAAGCTTTGAATGACCCGAAAAACTCCATCGGTGAACGACCCGATAAAAAAGATGAGAAGTCACCTTGATGTGCTGCTGAGAACGTCAAGCGCTGCGGACGACAGATATTAATCGAACTAAAATCGCAACCTCAGTTTGTGGTCATCATGTAGTCGCCACTTGTCTCGAGGGATGCATTTTTTTGGGCTCCGCAAAGTTACGATCAACAAACTCATTGGCCACACCATTATTACGACGAAGACTGATCGACTATCGGCACTTAGACAGGCGACGATATTTCGACACGATAGTCTTGTGACGCGTCACCCAACGAACCCCTGCCGCCTTCAAACTGACGCCCTTTCTTGTTCCCGATAGAGCTAGCCCACAATGGCACATTCCTTGCCCTTCGCATAATGGCAGAAGGAGAAATCGCCATGAGTTATTGGCAGCTCGTTTTTCTTCAGAGCAAAGTGAATCGCGGCGCGTATGACGGAGATAGGCTCCCGCGGCAAAACTGGAGCTGGCCACAGCAGACCTGGTTCCAGGAGCGGCTGCGTTATATCCGAAAGAGGCATCACGTAGCCAAGCCCAAAGACCGACCACGTCTTGAGTTGGTTACGGCGCGGGATTCCGAATCCGAACAAGGCTACGGAAACGGATGTCTAAGGAGTGCACAATGGAATGCCAAAGATGTTTGGTAGGCAGAGAGGCTAAGTATCGGGTTTATAGTGATGCAATCGAGATGAAAGTGTGTGCAGTATGCGCCGACGAGGCCCGGCGACTTGGACTTACCGTTGAACCTCTTGATAATGGGAAGCAAAAAAACAACGGAACTGTTTGCACCGCCCTCGTCTCGATCTAACGTTCACTTGCCGTCACACACGCCTCAAGAAATTGAACTCGGCCATTTTCACTCGACCAGGCTGTGGTCTAAACGCAAACGACTAGTTTACACGGGAAACCACAGCAATTTCCCGCTTCTAGTCTCACGTCAAAACAGCCAGTAAAGTAGCAGGAAAAGGAGTTTATGAATGTCGCGGAGCGGTTTATCCGCCGACCTGTCGTGACGATCCTTGTGATGTTGGGAATTCTGTTACTTGGCGTCACGGGCTACTTGTTCTTGCTCGCAGTTAACCCGCGAAACTTGGATTCTCCAACTATCCTGGTTTACGCCAATCTTCCCGGCGCCAGCGCTGCAATCATGGAGTCGTCGGTGGCAACGCCGTTGGAGCGGCAGTTCGTGACCCCAGCCGGATTGGATGCAATGACATCCGTCAATGACGTGGGCTTCACCGATATCGCGCTGGAATTTAACGCGAACCGCAACATAGATACCGTGGCTCAGGATGTTCAGGAGGCGATCAATCGTGCCTTGCCGCAGCTTCCCTCTAGCATGCCTAAGGCTCCGTCGTGTCGAAAATTGAATCGCGCCGACTTATTAAGGAGTTCATAAGTATCTAGACACTTTCTGTTCTTCAAAACCTTAGGGACAAGTCGTTCCAAGCGCGGGCAATGGGTCTGTGTCTTGTCGGCCACCACCCCATCCACTCCAGGGCGGTTATGCCAACGGTCAGGGCCTGAACGCTCCCGATAGGATCGGATGCCCGTACTCCCCACAACTCGCCCCTTAAGTCTCGTATGTCTACTAACCAATGAACTCCTTAATAGTTTTGCTCGACCTCCTGTCAACCATAGACAAGTCAGTAGAAAGTGTCATTGCCCAAACTAGCTCCTCTTTTGGAGACTCCAGCCAAGCGTAGTGTTCGGTTCTCTAAGAAAGGTCTGTGGGCTTTTGCAAGAAAGCCACACTTATCTACACATTTCAGTCACAGGGTATGACGTAATTGCAGTCCAAAATACCATACCCAGTTTCTATCGGTTCTTGATTTTCCGTGGCGCGAGATTTACGTTTGCTTAAGCCGAATTTGGCATAGGGCTTGCCGTCGACATTGCCAGAGGCAAGAAGAGCGTTGAGTCAGCTGTATGTACTCGTTAAAATTTGCTATCATGGCTATTAGGAGCTTGATATTAAACTGGCGGGGTTTAGCATATTATCGTTGGCTATGAGAGATTTTAGGCAAAGTCGAATCGCTGGGGCGATCCTTGTTTTTGCTGTCGTGCTTTTGTCCGGGAACTTTGCAGCGTACAGACATTTCTCTACTGGGGCGGCAAAATACATTACCTATGATCACGCGCTGCGTCGTGTTCTCGGCAGAGCGGAACGAGATAACCTCAGAAACGGTCTGATGGTGAAAGAGCAAGGCGGAGAGCGCCTACAGCAAATCGGCGAGGTTCCCCTATCACCTCAACTCGTTGCCGCGTATTATAGAACCTCTTTCGTAGAGCATTTGCTAATCTATCCCAACCGATCAGTCCACAGTTTATCTCCGGTTCTTAATCTCTGATTTTTTAGCCCCACTTGAGTCACCCAACAGGCCATCAGCTTGATTGGGTGCTGTCACTTTCCCGAATTTCGTGTGACATCGTCGAATTTTCGCGGACAGGTGCAGGAGCACCATCAGGATGTTTGTGGATTCTAACTAACACACTTGCTTGAAACATATGTTTGAGAACGAAGCGAAAACTGCAGATTTAGTTTCCGGGACGGAAAAGCGTCTCTTAGAGGCTGCCGGTGAGATTTTCGCCGAGCACGGCTATCGCGCAGCCACGGTACGGCAGATCTGTGAAAAAGCCAGAGCCAATATTGCTGCCGTCAATTACTATTTTGGTGATAAAGAGGGACTTTATATGGCAGCCCTCCGCTCAGTGCACCGAGCGAGTGTGGAGAAATATCCGTCCAATCTCGGCGTAGGCCCAGCGAACACCCCGGAGCAAAAACTCCGCGTCTATGTTCAGTCGCTATTGCTTCGCATCTTTGACGAAGGGCGTCCGGGTTGGCACACGAAGATCATGATGCGAGAGATGCTCGAACCGACACGTGCCCTTGATATGCTTGTGGAAGAAGATGCCCGTCCACTTCATCAGGAGTTGTCTGCCATCGTCCGGGAACTGCTCGGTTCAGCGGCAGACGATGAGGTTGTTCGCTTAAGCGCCCTCAGCGTTGTGAGTCAATGTGTTTATTATCGGCGTGCACGACCAGTGATCACCCGACTGTACCCCCAACAACGATATGACTCCAAGGAAGTCGAGAGATTAACGGAACATATTACGCAATTTTCTCTTTTAGCGCTCGAGGGTCTCTGCAAGAAAATGCCAGGAGAAGTTGGTGGCAGTGTAAAGGCTGACGGATAGAAGATGGAAACGGTTTTTTCATCAACGGCAGTTATGACGAAAAGCCAAGATAACGGTGATCGACGAAACTCGTTGCGGGCGTGTTAGCTCACTGGCTCGAAGGCGCGCTGATGGCGACGCACGAGGAGAGAACAAAGATATGCCAGGACAAGGTTTGGCCATCGGGTACAGGCGCTACTGGATCGGACTGATCGGGATAGCTTTTTTAGGAGTGGGAACCTATGTCTATTTCGTGAAACCGGGCGAAGCGGATCTGCCGGCTGCTCGGCAGCGTCAAAACTCCGGCGGGCGTCCAGTTTCAGTCGTTGCGGCGACGGCCAAAGCCGGTGATATGCCTGTTTATCTCTCCGGCCTTGGCACGGTGACGCCCCTCAACACCGTAACGGTTAAAAGCCGAGTTGACGGCCAGCTCATGAAGGTCTCCTTCAAGGAAGGCGATCTTGTTCATAGCGGCGATTTGTTAGCGGAAATCGACCCGCGCCCTTTTCAAGTGCAATTGACCCAGGCTGAGGGACAGATGGCGAAAGATCAGGCACTGCTCAAAAACGCCCAGGTCGACCTGGAGCGCTATCAAGTGCTATTCAAGCAGGACTCTATTCCCCAGCAGCAGTTAGCCACTCAGGAATCGCTCGTCAGCCAGTACGAAGGCGCTGTCAAAGTCGATCAGGGACAGATCGACAACGCCAGGTTGCAGCTGACCTATTGCCGCATCACAGCGCCGATCACCGGCCGGGTGGGACTCCGCCTGGTGGATCCGGGCAACATGGTGCACGCCGCCGACACGAACGGATTACTCGTTATTACCGAGATGGACCCGATCGCCGTGATCTTCACGATATCCGAGGACAGCCTTCCTCAGGTTCAACAGCAGATGCGAACCGGGCACCAGTTACCGGCCGAAGCTTACGACCGCGATCTGAAGCACAAACTCGCCTCGGGAACGCTGCTGACGATCGACAATCAGATCGATCCGACGACCGGTACCGTCAAGCTCAAGGCGCTGTTTCCGAATACGAACAATACCCTCTTCCCCAATCAGTTCGTTAATGTACGTCTGCTGGTGGATACTATCCGCAACGCAGTCCTCGTTCCGAACGCTGCGATCCAACACAGCCCGAACTCGGCGTTCGTGTACGTCGTTAAACCGGACAATACCGTGGAGGCCCGCAACGTCGAGGTCCAAGGAACCGAGAGAGATCAGACAGCAATCGCGCACGGCCTTGCGGCGGGAGAGGTCGTCGTGACCGACGGAGTCGACAAGCTCCAACCCGGAGCAAAGGTTGCTTTGAGCACGCCTCAACCGGCTGGCTCTTAAAAGAGGACTTGCCAATGAATCCCTCTCGACCGTTTATCCTTAGACCGATTGCGACCTCGTTGCTGATGGCAGGTTTGCTGCTGATTGGAGCGGTAGCCTACAAGCAGCTGCCGGTGTCGGCGCTTCCGGAGGTCGACTATCCGACGATCCAGGTCGTCACCTTCTATCCCGGCGCGAGCCCCGATGTGGTGGCGTCGTCCATCACGGCGCCGCTGGAGCGCCAATTCGGCCAAGTGCCGGGTTTGAACCAGATGACGTCCACCAGCTCCGACGGTAGCTCGGTCATCACGTTACAATTCAGCCTGGATCTCAACATCGACGTCGCGGAGCAAGAGGTGCAAGCTGCCATCAACGCCGCGTCGACGTTTTTACCTGCGGATCTGCCCAATCCCCCGATCTACAGCAAGACCAACCCTGCGGACGCCCCAGTCTTAACGCTCGCCCTGACGTCAAAGACACTGCCGCTTTCCAAAATCGAAGATCTAGCCGATACCCGGCTCGCGCAGAAGATCTCGCAGCTCTCCGGTGTCGGTTTGGTGAGCATAAGCGGTGGCCAGAAGCCGGCGGTGCGCATTCAGGTCAACCCGACGATCCTCTCATCGTACGGCCTTACCATGGAAGACGTTCGCACCGTCATTGCCCAGTCGAATGTCAACCAGGCCAAGGGCAACTTCGATGGGCCTCATCAAGCCTATACGATCGCCGCAAATGATCAGCTTTTGTCAAGCGATCAATACCGTCCTCTGGTCATCGCCTATCGCAACGGCGCGCCGGTGCATCTTTCCGATGTCGCCACGGTCATTGACGACATCGAAAATATCAAACAGGCGGCGTGGATGAATCAGGTGCCTGCGGTCATCGTCAATATTCGACGGCAGCCGGGCGCCAATATCATCGGCGTCGTCGACCGCATAAAGAATCTCCTGCCGCAGCTCAAAAGCTCTCTGCCATCCTCCGTCGATCTATCGATTCTGACGGACCGTACCACAACGATTCGAGCCTCGGTCAGTGATGTGCAGTTCGAGCTGATGCTCACCGTTGCTTTGGTGGTCATGGTGATTTTCCTCTTTCTCCGCACGCTTTCCGCCACTGTGATCCCAAGCATTGCCGTGCCGCTGTCCATCGTGGGCACTTTCGGCGTGATGGTTTTGCTCGGCTACAGCTTGAACAACCTCTCGCTGATGGCGCTTACCATTTCCACTGGTTTCGTAGTCGATGACGCCATCGTGATGATCGAAAACATCATGCGCTACATCGAGGAAGGCGACCCGCCGCTCGAAGCGGCGCTCAAAGGCTCAGAGCAAATAGGATTCACCATAGTTTCGCTCACCGTTTCTCTGATCGCGGTTTTAATCCCGCTGCTTTTCATGGGCGATATAGTCGGACGCCTATTCCGTGAGTTTGCCGTCACCCTCAGCGTGACCATTTTAGTCTCTGCGGTCGTATCGCTAACCCTCACGCCCGTGATGTGCGCTAAACTGCTGCGGCATAAGCCTGAGTCGGAGCAGAGCCGCTTTTACCGAGCGTCGGACAGGGCATTTCAGTCGGTAATTGCATTCTACGGCCGGACGCTCACCTGGGTCTTTGATCATCAGACCGCGACGTTATGGGTCGCCGCGGCGACCCTCGTTTGCACGGTGCTACTCTACATTTTTATTCCCAAGGGCTTTTTCCCCGTGCAAGATACCGGTGTCATCCTCGGAGTATCCGAGGCTCCTCAGAGCATCTCCTTCACCGCCATGGCCGATCGGCAACAAGCGCTGGCGCGCGTAATCCTGCAGGATCCGGCGGTAGAAAGCCTATCTTCTTTTATCGGCATCGACGGTACCAACACAACGCTGAATAGCGGTCGCATCCAGATCAATCTAAAGCCCATTGAAGTGCGGCGGATCAGCGCCAGCGACATCATTCGTCGCCTGCAGCCACAGCTTGCGAAGGTCGATGGCATCACGCTCTTCATGCAGCCGGTTCAGGATTTGACAGTGGAAGACCGGGTGAGCCGGACCCAATTTCAGTACAGCTTGGAAGATGCCGACGTGAGTGAGCTGGCTGTGTGGGTTCCGCAGTTTATGCAAAAGCTCCAGTCCTTGCCGATGCTCCGCGATGTGGCTAACGACCAGCAGAACCAAGGGCTCCAGACGCGCCTCGTCATCGATCGCGCAACGGCTTCCCGACTCGGCATCTCGCCACAGATGCTCGATAACACGCTTTATGACGCATTCGGGCAGCGCCAGGTGTCGACTATATTTACGCAATTGAATCAGTACCACGTCGTGTTGGAAACCCAGCCCGATTTCAAGAAAGATCCACAGGATTTAAGCCATCTCTACGTTCAATCGAGTACGGGGGGAGCCGTGCCACTCAGCTCTTTCACTCATTTGGAGACCAGCAGTGCTCCCCTCACGGTAAACCATCAAGGGCAATTTCCGGTAGTCACGGTGTCGTTTAATCTCGCACCCGGCGCTTCGCTCGGCGATGGAGTGGCCGCCGTCAACCAAGTCAAGCAAGAACTCCAACTGCCCGCAAGCATTCAGGCCGGCTTTCAGGGAACGGCGCAAGCATTCCAGATCTCTCTGGTCAACGAGCCGTTCTTGATTCTGGCGGCCCTCGTAACCGTCTACATCGTTCTCGGTGTGCTCTACGAAAGCTACATTCACCCGATCACGATTCTCTCGACGTTGCCCTCGGCCGGAGTCGGCGCGCTGCTCGCGCTGATGATCTGCAGGACCGATTTCAGTGTCATCGCGCTGATCGGCATCATTCTGCTCATCGGCATCGTGAAGAAAAATGCCATTATGATGATCGACTTCGCTCTCGACGCTGAACGCCGGGAAGGAAAAAGCCCCTTGGACGCCATCTATCAAGCGTGCCTGCTTCGCTTTCGGCCGATCCTCATGACGACGATGGCGGCTCTCCTCGGTGGGGTGCCCTTGGCACTGGGCACGGGAATGGGAGCGGAGTTGCGCCGCCCGTTGGGAATCTCCATTATCGGCGGCTTGATCCTAAGCCAACTGCTCACACTATATACGACGCCGGTGATCTATCTCGCATTCGATCGCCTGGCCAAACGCCTGACCCGGTTGCGTGCTAAAGGCCGCCAGCCGCAACTTCAACCGGAGGCGGGTTCATGAGTATCTCGGCGCCGTTCATTAAAAGACCAGTCGCGACAACGCTGTTGACCGTGGCGGTGGCACTCGTGGGCGCCGTAGCTTATCGCTTTCTGCCAGTCTCGCCTTTGCCTCAGGTGGACTTTCCCACCATCAATGTTCGGGCGAATCTCCCGGGCGCGAGCCCCGAGACCATGGCCTCTTCAGTCGCAACGCCGCTGGAGCGCCAATTTGGACGCATCGCCGGCGTCACCGAGATGACGTCGTCAAGCTCCATCGGCGCGACTTCCATTGTTTTGCAATTCGACTTAAATCGGAATATCGACGCAGCGGCGCGGGATGTCCAGGCTGCGATCAACGCCGCCCGGGGCCAACTGCCAACCAATTTGCCGAGCAATCCTTCCTACAAGAAAGTCAATCCCGCCGACGCGCCAATCCTGATGCTTGCCCTGACTTCTGACTTGGTCGAAAAAGCTCGAATGTACGATATTGCGTCTTCCATCCTGCAGCAGAAACTTTCCGAAGTAAAAGGCGTCGGTCAAGTGGATGTCGGCGGCGGGGCGCTCCCAGCGGTCCGGGTCGATGCCAACCCGACTGTTCTAAATCACTATGGACTCAGCCTGGAAGATCTGCGGGCGGTTTTGAGCAGCGCCAATGCTAACCGTCCCAAAGGCTCTCTCGCGGATCGAAGCCACACCTGGTCGCTCAGCGCTACCGACCAATTGCTGAAAGCCGATGGCTACCGGCCGCTGGTAGTCACCTATAAGAATGGCGGTCCAGTACGCTTGTCCGATGTCGCCACCGTCACCGACTCGGTGGAGGATGTTCGCACGGGGGGTCTCGCGAACGGAAAACCCGCCGTTTTGCTCGTCGTCTATCGTCAACCGGGCGCAAATATCATCGCCACTGTCGATCGAGTCCTCGCCTTGTTGCCGTTATTTCGAGCTTCTATCCCTCCGACTATTAAACTTTCCGTAGTCTTAAACGCCACCACGACAATTCGCGCTTCGGTCCGCGATGTGCAAATCACGTTGCTGATCTCTATCGGGTTGGTCATTCTCGTGGTTTTTCTTTTCTTACGCAGTGTACGGTCGACGCTCATCCCGAGCGTCGCGGTGCCAATCTCTCTCATCGGCACCTTCGGCGGCATGTATCTGTTGGGCTACAGCCTAGATAATCTATCGCTCATGGCGCTCACCATCGGCACCGGATTCGTCGTCGACGATGCTATCGTCGTTATCGAAAATATCACCCGCCACCTGGAGCAGGGAATGGCGCCGCTGGAGGCGGCATTACTCGGCGCCAAGGAAATCGGTTTTACGGTGATTTCGATCAGCTTGTCGTTGGTGGCAGTTTTCATCCCGATCTTGATGATGGGCGGCATTGTCGGCCGGCTTTTTCGTGAGTTCGCCGTCACCCTGTCGTTAGCCATCGGTGTCTCGCTGCTGGTTTCCTTGACGACCACACCGATGATGTGTGCGCGGTTGCTGCGGTCCCACGATCAGGAGAAACACGGGCGGCTGTACCAGGCCAGCGAGCGCGTGTTTCAGTGGATTCTCGCCAAATACGAGTCCTCCCTCGCCTGGGTGCTCAAGCATCAACCGCTGATCCTTCTGGTGACGCTCTTGACGATGGGGGCAACCGGTTTTCTCTACGTGAAAATTCCGAAGGGCTTTTTTCCCCAACAGGACACGGGCCGGATCAACGGATCGATCCAGGGCGATCAGGATATTTCCTTTCAGGAAATGCGGAACCGAATCACGCAGTTGGCCGAGACGGTAATAGAGGACCCAGCGGTGGATTCGGTCATGGCCTTTAATGGCGGCGGATTCGGCGGCAGACCTTTGAACACCGGCAGTATGTTTCTCACTTTGAAGCCTCTGGCAGAACGCAAGATCAACGCAGACCAGGTCATTGCGCGGTTGCGTCAAAAGCTTGCTCGTATTCCCGCGGTCACGCTCTATCTTCAGCCTGTGCAGGACTTGCGTGTGGGCGGCCGCTCGAGCAACGCGCAATACCAGTACACGCTACAGAGCGACAACGTGCAAGACCTCCTCGTATGGGGGCCACGCATGCTCCAGAAGCTCAAAACAGTGCGCGGGTTGCTCGACGTTAACAGCGATCAACAGAATAAGGGACTCCAGGCGGGCTTGGTCATCGACCGAGCTACCGCCGGCAGGCTCGGGATTTCGACACAAATGATCGACAACACGCTTTACGACGCATTCGGCCAGCGACAGGTATCGACCATGTACACCCAGCTCAATCAGTACCATGTCGTGCTGGAGGTAGACCCCCAGTTCTGGCAAAGCCCCGACAGTCTAAAACACATCTACGTGAAAACACCGAGCGGCGCTCAGGTTCCTTTGAGCACCTTCACGCATTACGAGCCGTCCACTGCCCCGCTCGTGGTGACCCATCAGGGACAGTTTCCCTCCGTCACGCTATCGTTTAATTTACAGCCCGGGTTGGCGCTGGGCGACGCGGTAGCAGCGATCGAGGAAGCCCGGAGCGAGATCGGTCTGCCGGCGAATATCCATGGCAGTTTCCAGGGGACAGCGCAGGCGTTCCAAGCATCCTTGGCCAATGAGTCAATCCTCATCGCCGCCGCACTAATAACTGTCTACATCGTACTCGGCGTACTCTACGAGAGCACCATTCACCCCATCACGATTTTGTCCACCTTGCCATCGGCGGGAGTGGGTGCGCTGCTCGCGCTGCTCCTATGCCGCACCGAACTGAGCGTCATCGCGCTCATCGGTATTATCTTGCTGATCGGCATCGTCAAGAAAAACGCCATCATGATGATCGATTTCGCGCTGGAGGCCGAGCGTACCGAAGGCAAGAGACCCGTGGACGCCATTTACCAGGCCTGCCTGCTACGTTTCCGGCCGATTGTGATGACGACAATGGCGGCGCTCTTGGGAGCGTTGCCATTGGCGCTGGGAACGGGAGTAGGATCGGAGCTGCGGCGGCCATTGGGGATCGCCATCGTCGGAGGATTGATCTTCAGTCAGTTGCTCACACTCTACACGACGCCGGTGGTGTATCTCTATCTCGACCGCCGCCGCCTTTGGTTCCAGCGTAGGCGGAGACGGCAAACGGAGCTAGCACAGGGTGTGGCATGAGAAATTATCGTTGCTAATCATGACAAGTAGAATGGCCTCCGATAACTCCTTCGCCCTCGCTAAGAGGGAGAGGACCAGAGATGAGGGTGGCACGCACGGATCTTGCCCTCGCCCGCTAGCGGGAGAGGGCAAACCCTCTGCGCCCAAACTCAACTGGGCGCTGCGTGTACCTCTAGCAATGCTCGTCTTTCTCGCGTCATGCACGGTCGGTCCGAACTACGTGAGGCCAACCGTCGAAGTGCCTGGGGCATACAAAGAGAACGCCGGCTGGCAAGTGGCGCAACCCCAAGATGCAACCCTCCGCGGAAACTGGTGGGAAATGTTCAACGAGCCACAATTGAATGCTTTCGAAGAACAGGTCGATATCTCAAATCAAAACGTGGCCCTTGCGGAAGCGCAGTACCGCCAGGCGCGTGCGCTCGTCCAGCAAGCCCGAGCGGCCTACTTTCCAACGGTGACCATCGCCGCTAGCTTGAATAACTCCAGTCAGCCCGCGTCGACTAGAATCAGTAACAGCTCCTCCGGGAGGAGGGCACCTACACTATTTGCAATGGCTGTCGATGCTTCTTGGGAAATAGATGTCTGGGGGCGGATCCGTCGCCTTGTGGAGTCCAGCCAGGCCAGCGCTCAGGCCAGCGCCGCGGATCTCGAAAACGCCCGATTGAGCGCCCGGACCGAGCTGGCGCAAGACTACTTTCAGCTCCGAACCCTCGATACGCAGAAACAGCTGCTCGACGCAAATATCGTGGAGTTTCAGCGATCCCTAGAGCTGACCAACAATCGATACGCCAGCGGCGTCGTCTCGAGGGCGGATGTTCTGCAAGCACAGACCCAGCTCAAGACGACCCAGGCGCAAGCCATCGATGTGGGCGTGCAGCGCGCGCAGTTCGAGCATGCCATCGCGCTGCTGATCGGCAAACCCGCCTCTGTGGTTTCCATTCCTGAGGCACCACTAGTTATGACTACAGTGCCGCCGCCGATTCCGGTAGGGGTGCCATCGGAAGTCCTGGAGCGTCGACCCGACATCGCCGCCACCGAGCGGCAGGTCGTCGCTGCCAACGCTCAGATCGGAGTAGCCCTCGCGGCCTACTATCCTACGGTTTCGCTGCATGCCACCGGTGGTTTTCAAAGTACCAGCCTGAGCCAGTGGATCTCGGCGCCAAGCCGTCTCTGGTCAGTGGGACCAGCCATTTCGGAGACTGTTTTTGACGGCGGCCTGCGCGCGGGGCTGACGGAGCAGGCTCGCGGGGTCTATGACGGCACCGTGGCTTCTTACCGCGAGACCGTGTTAACCGCATTCAAAGAGGTCGAAGATAACCTCGCCGCGCTACGGATTCTCGAAAGCGAAGCCGGAGTCCAGGACGAAGCCGTAAAGGCTGCGCAACAATCGGTAATCGTATTCACGAATCAATACAAAGCGGGCATCACCAGTTACCTCGAAGTGGTCACAGCGCAGACCGCGGCGCTAACGAACGAAAGAACCGCGGCCACTATCCTCGGCAACCGCATGAACGCTGCGGTGCTCTTGATCAAAGCCCTCGGCGGCGGCTGGAACGTAGCCAATCTGCCCTAGCTCGATCAACCGATTGCCCGAAGAACATTTCTTTCCATTCGCTTCATCGAGCAGGAAGAGGATCTCCGCCGGCTAGCTTTTGATACAGCTGAACGACCTCTTGATCCCGAGGCAATTCCTTGATCGCGCGCTCCAGCTCTTCGCCACCCAGGGGTGCAGGATCGTCGCCCATCAGTTTGTGAAACTCCTTGGGAAATTCCGGATCCGCAAACGTCTTGCGCATCGCTTCGCGGATGATTTGAACACGCTCTTTGGGCGTTCCCGGTGGGAATATGTACGGCCAGCGCGGATACTGAAAGGCACGGAACATATCGAGTAGCTTTCGTTCCGTCGCTGACTTAGTGAAGCTCTCGAATTCGGGCACGCGCGCAAACGCTGGGTGATGGCGCCCCTTGGGAACAGTCAGAGTCGCATGGAAGTGGACCAGTTTCTTTTCTATCCATTCAGGCTGCTCCACGACGAATCGAGCCGCCCCGGTGGCATGGGCATCCAGCTCACCGCGGGTCAGAGCAATGTAGATTTCGGGGCCAGTATAGCCGGTTACGAATTTCGGATCTTTCAAACCAAGGAGGTAGGCTGCGATGCGAGCGGTGACATAGACCGGATGTCCAACCGCGTGAGCACCGAGTCTGAGACCGCTTTTAGCTCGCACCTTATCGAGGGTATCTAACCCCAGATCCCCCTTTGTATAAAAGATGTACGGGTCGCCGGCGTCAGTGGACCCCAGGTAGATAAACTTGTCGAGATCATAGTTGCTGCCCGGCAAGCCTAGGATCGGGCCCACCACCAGTCCCGCACCGATCGATCCTATAGTCAGACCATCGGGCCGGGTGGAACTAAAAATGACGTTTGCGGCCTTTCTCCCCGCCGCGCCTTCTATGAATTCAACCATCAAATTAGGTTTCCCGGGGATGTATTTTTCCAGAAACCGCACGAGGGCTCTGGTCTGAAATTCACCCGACCCCCCGGGCCCGCCGCCGCGAATTATTTTGATCGTTTTCCCCTTGTAGAAGTCGGCTTGGGCGAACGCGTTACCTCCCGGCAAAATAGCCACTAGCCCAACCACAAGTACGTAGAGCGCGAGCTTGCTAGGCATTTTCACGCACACCTCCCGCAAATGATTGTGGAAAAGAGAGCACTGCATACAGAAGCATCGATCTATCTCTTCACCCGTCCACTATGCCAAATTGTTACTACTCCGGTTGTCTACGTACCTCAATACCAGCCGCTTCTTCCTGAAGCCGAAAAAGGGATGCGGTGCTTTGTTCGGACCACCCTCGACCGATAGCCCGGACCATGACCTGCTCCACCAAAGCCGCGATTGGCATAGGCACATTGTGCTGGCGGCCAAGTTCCGTCGCAAGCCCAACGTCTTTTCGTGAAAGGGCAATGTCGAAACTGGCAGGAGCCTCGTAGTTTCCTTTGAAGACCGTCTCAGAGAAGGTTTTTGCCAGTTGATGGAGTTGAACCTCCAGACCCCACCGCATGCAGTCCCAGAGCATCTGGGGATCTACTCCCGCCTTGGCGCCGAGAACGATTCCTTCTCCGATCGCCAAACCTATTCCACGACGAACCAGGTTGTGCGCAAGCTTGATCACAGTGCCACTTCCCAGCTCTCCCGTGTAGACAACCGTCTCGCCGAATGTATCGAGGAGAGATTTCACTCTTTCATAGGTTTTCAAAGTCCCGGACGCCAACACCTGTAAGCTACGGTTGGCAACTCCATCTTTACCGACAATCAGCGGCGCATCCATGACCCGCGCGCCACGCGTTCGGAACCCCGCTTCGATACTTCGTATGAGATCCGGGCTGCTACTCGAAAGATCCACATAGATACTGCCGCCGCGAACTCCCTGCAGCAGACCGTCAGGGCCGAGGGCGACTTCTCTTACTTCCCGTGGACCCGGGAGAGAGGTGAACACTACCGGGCAATGTCGGGCGACGTCCACCGGAGATTCCGCCAGCCGAGCTCCTCCCTCCACGAGCGGCCGGGCGGCCTCCGGCACGATGTCGTGGACCATCATGGGGTAGCCGGCCTGCCGAATGTTCCTGGCAATGGCACCGCCTATAGTACCCAGACCAACAAAGCCTACCATTTCCATTTCGCACCTCGTGGACAGGGTGAGAAGAGTTCTCGGATAGTGACCTTTACCAATGCCGAGGCTTCATGCTCACTACCTTGATCCAATTGTAAAGCTGAGCATGAAGTGTGGGTAGGGAGCTCACGTGAGGAGCTCATCCAGCGAATAAAGTTTGTATTCTATGGTCGATACAGCGAACTCAAGGGGCGTAGATATGAACGGAATTCTCCTCGATGCGATGACCGCGGGTGATCAGTTTTACGATACTGCAGACATTGCGGCTGACATCGTCGATCCCGGCCGCCGGAAAGCCGTCCTTGACGTATCTTCCAATGAGCTTTTCCTCCCCCAAGCTGATAATCTCAAGATAATCCGTATTGTCTGCCTTGAAGTAATGTTCCGTTCCTGGGGCTGGGCTGTCCAGTTCACTTTGCAGCGCCTTTGAAATCTTGATGCCCACAAATAATCGTTTAACCACTTCTTCCATGCGTCACTTCTCCTTTTTTTTCCATCGAACTGAAAACAAACGTAAGACGGGAAAATCTCGGAACAACCGCCTACTTAGCTTTTTCTCTAGCCCAAGTGAGAGGGTTGAGTATCGTAGTGGCTGAGAATCTCAGCTGACCTCAACTGAAAATCTCAAATTCGCTTGAGTGTAGTCGAAATACTAGGGTGATTACCTTACTTTGTCAAATTCAACGATAGTACTCCTGCTTTGGGCCACCTAAATCAGAAGCGGTATCGCGAAATCGTAAGCGGGTACCACGCTTGCGCAGCCTCATGATTGACAGAGCGCTTCTTCACGAATAATCTTTCGGCAATTGGGCATTGCGGAGAATACTCCAGATCGAAATGGAAGCGAATTAGACGAGACCTATCGCCCTAAGGATTTAACGGAGGATTAGAATGACTCGCAGCAACAGCGACACCTATGACATGCTGCTCAAACTTGTGAAGACCCGTATGAGCGTGCGTAAGTTCCGCTCGGATCCGATTCCAGAAGGCACCATCAACAAGATCCTCGAAGTTGCCCGATGGGCGATGTCGGGCGCCAACTCGCAACCATGGGAATTTATCGTGGTGACCGATCCTGCTACCAAAAAGCAGCTCCGCGACGCTTACTCAGAATATAATACCGACTTTATTTTTTGGATGGAGCAGCAGCGGGAATACAATCTGCGGCACCCTTCCTACCAGGTGAAGAACGATCCGCACGAATCTCTGAAATTCAACAAAGCGAAAGCCAATTGGCACCAGGCGCCGGCCGTCATCGTGGTGCTGGGGGACGGTCGCCGCCAGTGGGGTACGGTACAGGGAGCGCATACCTTCGGCCGCGACCAATCGCATCTCACCGATGGGCTGGCTAATGCTTCTTTTTTGATTCATCTTGCCATCGCTTCTTTAGGCCTCACATCGGAGTGGGTATCCATCCACATTCAAGAGCCTTACAAGCGTATCCTCGGTATCCCCGATTTGCTGATGGTCTATCTGATCATTCCCATCGGCCATCCCGACGTTCCCGCCCGCGAAGGCGTGCGCCGGCCATTGGAAGAGTTGGTCCATTGGGAGCGTTACGACATGAGCAAATACATGACCAACGAACAGGTCATCCGCTATCTTTACTCGTTGCGCGAGGCAACGGTGCCGGTGCATTCCGCTTCCCGTGGCGTCACCGCCGAAGAAAAGAAATAGATGTCTTCAGCCGTTAATCCGATCACCGTCGAAGTGGTGCGCAACGGCCTGGCCCATATCGCCAACGAAATGGCCACCGTGTTGCGCAAAACTTCCTACAACATGATGATCTATGAAGTTCGCGACTACTGCGTCGGTATCGTTGACCCGGAAGGCAGTATTCTGTCCCAGAATTTCGGCGCGCTGCCGATTTTTTTAGCGGATTTGGGACCGGCGATTCTCGACGGCGTGCGCATATACGGCAAGAACGGTTTTCACCCAGGCGACGTGTTGATCATGAATCACCCCTACGTTTGCGGTCAGCATCTCAATAACGTTGTCGTTTACAAGCCGTTTTTTCATCAGAACGAGCTTGTGGCGTTTCTCGCCGTGCGGGCGCATTGGATCGATATCGGCGGCACTCGCGTGGGGTTCGGCTACAGCGGGACGCGGGAGATTTACGAGGAGGGATTGCAGTTTCGCTCCCTCAAACTCTATCGCGGCGCGGAGCCGAATCAGGATCTCTTTCAGCTAATCGCCGATAACGTCCGCTTTGCCGACTCCTGTTTGGGTGACTTGCGTGCGCAAATCGCGGCCTGCAAGGTCGGCGATCGCGGGCTCACGCAACTGGTCGGTCGTTACGGTCTCGACACTTTCTCCCAGTGCGTCAGATCAATTTGGGATCAATCCGAGTCTTTAGCGCGGGAACAAGTTGCGCGTATCAAGCCCGGCAAATATGCCGCTGAGGCGCTTTTCGACAGCGACGGCGTTGATCTCAGCCGGCCGGTGCCGCTGAAGGTAAAAATCCAAGTCGCGGGCAGTGAGATGACGATTGATTTTTCCGAAATCAGTGATCAGGTGACCGGTTCGATCAATTCCGGCGAATCCGGCGCCGTGGCTGCAGCTCGGGTTGCCTTCAAATCATTGGTCAGTCCCTTTTCCCCCATCGATGAGGGTTGTTTTCGGCCGTTAAAAGTCGTCATTCCGGCTGGGAAGATTCTTAGCGCGACGTCCCCTGCACCCGTGGGAAATTGGAGCCGCACCTTACCGACGGTCATTGACTTGATTTTAAGAGCATTGGCGCCCGCTATGCCACACAGTATCGCCGCTGGTCACAAGGGCGATATGGGAGGTTATGCTTTCTTTGGCACCAACCCTCGCACAAAGAAGCGGTTTCTTTGCCAGACGATTATGGGTGGGGGCTGGGGCGCGCGGGCCAACGAGGACGGTGAAAACGCGACGGTGTCGATCTGTCAAGGCGATGTACAGAACGCACCCATCGAACTTCAAGAGCTCTATTATCCGGTGTTGATCGAGCAACATCGGCTGCGGGAAGGAAGTGGCGGTGCAGGAAAATTCCGCGGCGGTCTGGGTATCGAAATCACGGTGCGGACCCTCTGCGACGCTTTTGTGAATATCAATGTCGAGCGTACTTTAACACCGCCGTGGGGCCTGTTCGGCGGTCAATGCGGCGAGCCGGCAAAGGCCTTGGTCAAGCAAGACTCAAATGACCCCGGTTCATGGATTTCTAAGCGACCCAACTATCCACTGAAGAAAAATGGCAGCGTCACCTACTTCACGGCGGGCGGCGGTGGCTATGGCCCCGTCGAAGAACGCTCCCCTGAGCTTATTGAGCACGACCGCCGACTTGGCTACACGTAGTCCAGTGTGTAAGATGCCAACGGTGTCGAAAAAGTTCAAAACGTTTAAATTCGGTTGCACCCGCAAGTTCACGCCCTAAGGGAGGCACATGAATCCACAGCAAGAATTCGAAAATCGTATAGCGAAAACTCGGCAAGCCATGCGCAAAAAAGGGCTGCAAACCCTTCTCATCTTTGATTCGGGACGCCATAACTTCTTGCGCATGAACTATGTTGCCTATCTCACGGACTTCATCAGCGTGGGACCGGAAACGATGTTGATGCTGCCACTTGAAGATGAGCCCACGCTTTTTCTTTCGCCTGCGTGGGACACCGAGCGGGCGCGGGAAGAATCGTGGGTCAAAAATGTTCGGCCGATGGAAGGCTTTTGGAATCGGCTGCGAAACAACGTTGGCAAAGCCGGCCTGATTGGCCGAGAGGCCATGAACGTCGATTTGCACGATGAGCTTGTAAAAACGCTGAATCAAACGCCGGCGAACGCTAAAGACATACTGGAGAACATGGCCCGCCAGAAAAGCGAATTCGAACTCGAACGGCTGCGTAGAGCTGCGACAATCGCCGACGCCGGCGTGGAGGCGCTGCACGAAGATGCGCGCATCGGGCTAAAGGAGTTCGAGCTCGCCGGGATCGTTGAGTACAAAATGCGCTCGCTGGGGGCCGAGGATAATTTCGGCATGGTGGTGGCAAACAATCACAATCAGGCATTGCATCCGCCGACGGATAGAGTTGTGCAATCCGGAGATATCATCATCGGCGAGATCACTCCCTGCATCGGCGGATTATTTGTCCAGATTTGCCGCACGATGGTTCTAGGTAGACCAGCGCCGATGGTCAACGAGAAATACGCGATACTCAAAACAGCGATGAGGCTCGGGCTGGACGCGGCGAAAAGCGGTGCGCCAGCCAGCGATATCGCGGCGGCGATCAACGGGACTTTCGTGGAAGCGGGCTACGAAAAGTATTGCCGGCCGCCGTTCATGCGGGTGCGCGGCCATGGCCTCGGCTGCGGCTCTTTCGCCCCGGGGAGTTTGGAAGACAACAATCAGACCGAGTTGGAAGAAGGGATGACGTTTATCATTCATCCGAATCAGTATTTACCCGAGACCGGCTATCTGACGCTCGGCGATACCGTGGTGATGACGAAAACGAAAGCGCAGTCGCTGATGCGCTCGTCGTGGGAGCTCTATGTAAAAGATTAACATCCGTTAAATCGTTCAAGTTGTTCAAAACGTTCAAATCGTAACCGGATTCCAAATCGACGAGGATAACAATGATCTTTAGCCGTCACTCGGTACTAAAAAGAGGATGCTCCACCTGGGACAGACAACAAATGCCCCAGGAAGAGTATCAGGCTCGTCTCGACAGTTTGCGCCAACAGATGGCGCAACAAGGGCTAGATGCGTTGGTGATCTACGGCGACAACTATTCCTATGCCGATCTCTGTTACCTCACAAACTACTTTCCAAAGGTTCGGGGCGGCATCGGTATCATCCCGCGCAGCGGGCCAATATCGCTCCTGTTGAATATCGGCAGCCGCGACGTTCCGTTCGCCAAGAGTCTCACCTGGCTTGACGATGTGCGCGCCTCGGGCCAACTGGGACGTGACGGCGCCGAAGTCTTAAAAGAAAAAGGGCTGGCTCAAGCCAGAGTCAGCCTGGTGGACTCCGGTAAGGGATTTCCATTGCCGCAACTGGAAGAGTTGCAAGAAGGCCTGCCGCAGGTCCAGTGGCAGCCTAGCCACTCGATGCTCCCGCAGATGCGGTTGCAAAAAAGCGCGAAAGAGCTAGCGGCTTTGCGCGAAGCCGGCCGGGTGCTTAACGAAATTTGGCAGGGCGCGAGAGAACGTATCGGCCCGGGGAGAAAGGAGTATGAGATTGTCGCCGACATCGATCGACTGGCCCGCGACAAGGGAGTCGAAGACATACGTATCCTCGCTGGCGAGAAGCGATTGCAACCGCCGAGCTTCAAGATGACCGCCAACGTGGGCAATCATTGGGCGCTTTACTTGGCGATACAGCATGAGCGCTATTGGACGGAGGTTGGCCGCACGTATGTTTCTTCCGACCAGCCGAAGCTTCAGAGCGCATATCAAAAGGCCCAAGAGATTGTCACTCAAATGGCCATGCAACTGAAGCGAGGCAATTCGATCAAGGCCATCGACGAAACGGCCCGGAATCAACTTGGAGAATTCTACGCGACCGCGGGAACCTACGGCCTCGGCAACGGCATCGGTCTGAACCAGTGGGAAGCGCCCTTTCTCAGCGAAGATGAAGCACGCCAAGTCGGATCCACGTCTTTAGGAGCGACGTTGCTGAACGAAAACATGACGTTGGCACTTCGGGTCGCGTTCGAAACCGAAGGAAAGCTCATTCTTTTTGGCGACAGCTATGAAGTGACACCCGACGGGCCGAAATCTCTAACGGGAAAATAACTAAAAAAAGAGGGATCCTTTTCAGTTGGATGTCGGGGTTTTAAAGAAAGATTCTTCGCCACAGCTTAGAATGACACTTTCATCGCCCGTCGTCCTGAACGAAGTGAAGGATCTCAAACGTATTTGAACGTCTATGAGAATCGCTGTCGATATTGGAGGTACATTCACTGATCTGGTCGCCATCGACGATCAGGGACAAATTTACCGAAGTAAGTCTCTGACGACGCCGGATGATCTGGCCCGGGGGATTCAAGATTGTTTAAATGCCGCGCAGGTCCAAGTCTCGAAGGCAAGTTTTTTCGTCCATGGCTCCACCGTTACTATCAATGCCGTACTCGAGCGCAAAGGCGCGCGTACCGGACTCATCACGACCAAAGGATTCCGCGACGTCTATGAGATCGGCCGGGGCAATCGACCGGAAGGTTATAATTTATTTTTCAAGCGTCCCGTACCCTTAGTTTCTCGTGACTTACGGTTAGAAGTTGACGAACGGCTTTATGCCACGGGTGAGGTGCTGAAACCTCTCGATGAGTCATCGGCGTCCGCCACCATCGGAGCGCTCAAAGCGGCCGGGGTTGAAAGCGTCGCCGTATGCTTGCTCCATTCCTATGCCAATGCGGCGCATGAAGAGCGGCTTGGGCAACTTCTCCGCCGGCAGTTTCCCGAAGCCTACGTTTCTCTATCTCATGAGATTCTTCGCGAGTTCAGAGAATACGAACGAACCTCGACAACGGTCCTCAATTCCTATGTTGGTCCTATCGTCAGTCGCTAC
>Ga0209799_1000040_pt1 | contig 22817 bp, 18 predicted proteins | sample PanSoiPlo36MoBio_FD_188324 | JGI IMG/M metagenome (GOLD analysis project Ga0209799, IMG submission 188324) | Tropical forest soil microbial communities from Panama analyzed to predict greenhouse gas emissions - Panama Soil Plot 36 MoBio (SPAdes)... | ecosystem: Environmental > Terrestrial > Soil...
ATCGCCGCTCCGACCCAGGGACATATTCAAGCTGGGAATCCTCTACCAAGGCAACTCTAAAATGAACTCCGGCGTGTCGCTTCATGCGTAGCTGTTCCAGCGCTATTTCGGGAGCTAAAAACTGCGTGTCCCGATGCCAATCCCCATCCCATGAGATGCTAGCAGGATTGTAGAAATACTGCGTGTTATGAAATAGCGGCAGTTCGCCGGACAAGCGGGCCAAGAGCGAAATGATTCGCTGATCCGCAATAAATTCGAGCAAACGCAGCAGATCAGCTTCGCATGAACGAAAATACCTGCGCTCGGTCAAATAGGCGATGTTCGAAGCATTCGCACGATCGGATGCTTCCGCAAGAGCCTGCTGAAGAACGTGATCGCAGATGCGTCTTAGCTCGGCAATCTCCGAGCGGTCCAGGAAAGTTGGAATAATTACCAGCCCGGTATTGTTCCAATCTTTCGCTACTTGCTCGAAATCCATATGAGGCGGTGCGTTGAAGAGTTCTCGGTCATTTAGGTCTCATAGTACTTTTTCTTCATCAGCCCGCAATAGGCCCACAAATTGGCAAGATATGTTCCGTGATCGGCAGCGGGGATTTCAGGCACGAAATTACTGGCAAGAAATGAATAAGCGCTCGCATCGACTGACGTCGCAGTCGTTCCCATGAAAATGGCTTGTCTCCAAGCCACATCGACACAGCCGCCAGATCGGCTTTGCCTGTCTCATAGATCTCGTCTCGGCTGCGTTGACCCATTCCCTGCGCATACATCGTTCTTTAGAAACATTTTCTCTCGGAGCTACTAACGAGAGGCCTTCGCGTATCGGGTGCTCTCTCGCATGCCCAGCGATAGCCGAGAAACCCTGCAGGACGGAACATCCAGGCGCGTGCGGAAAACCCCTACAACAAATAGGACTTCAGCTGATTTTATCGTGAGGGAAACCGCCAAAAGCATAACTTTGCCTAATGGCATTAGCCTTGCTTTAGTTAGCGGACCAATTCAAAACATGCGGTTCTTCGATTCGATGGGCAAAAACCTTTCCCATCATTGAAGCTGGGCATTTAAGCTGTGAGCCGTCGCCACAGCGGAGATCCGTCCTTCTGCTCGGCAAACCTACGACTCCATCAATTGCTGCAAGGAGGGTCTAGGTACTATGTACAACAGTTACTTTGGTTTTTCAGTCTCCCCTTTTAGCGTTACCCCTGATCCCAATTTCTTCTACACCAATCCGGTTTACCAGGAAGCCTATGCCAATCTCCGGTATGGGATCGAGTCCAAAAAGGGCTTCATAGTCATTACCGGCGAAGTGGGAACAGGGAAAACCACCCTGCTGCGCAAGCTGATGCACAACTTGGAGGGGACCATACATACGGTCTTTGTTTTTAACACCTATTTAGACTTCACCGAACTGCTCCGAGTAATCCTCTATGATCTGGGCTTAGGCCCGGCAGAGCCAAACAGAGTGACGATGCTTCAGGAGCTGAACGATTATCTGATCACACAGCTCAAGCAGGGCCATATTGTGACGGTGCTGGTCGATGAAGCTCAAAACCTAAGTGATGAGGCTCTCGAGGGTCTCCGACTCCTCTCCAATCTGGAGACCGATCAGGAAAAGTTGATCCAAATTGTACTGATGGGTCAACCGGAGCTTCAGACAAGACTCGGTCGACCTAGCCTTCGGCAGCTTAAACAGCGGGTTGCCCTTCAATGCCGGCTTGTTCCTCTCAAGGACGAGGAGGTGGGTCCCTATATTGATTTTCGCCTACGTGTTGCTGGGTATAAAGGTAAGGATCTTTTTCATCGTGATGCCCTTCGACAGATCGCCTTTTATTCGAACGGGATTCCCCGGCTGGTAAATATCATCTGCGACAACGCCCTGCTTTGCACCTATGCACGGTCTCGAAAAATTGTTTCCGCAGACATAATCAAGGAGGTGGCTCGCGATCTCAGGTTGGAACCGCAAGCGCAGGGCACTCAAACAGAAGCGGCTGCGCCTGTGCCGGTATCTGAGGCCCGAGCCGAAAGCGAGACAGTGGACGCCCCCCCTCAGCACAGAGTGATGCGCGCGGTTAGAGTGGGAGTTGAGACCTGTCTTACACTCCTGGCCTTTTTCATTTTGGCATCGGTTGTCGATCCCAAAAATTTACTCACCGTTGCAGGGAGAAGTTTCGAAGTCGCCAAGCATAATCTAAACCAATGGGTGCTGTTGATTACTCATCAGGAACCAGTCCCGGAAAGAGTCATTCCCGAAGTCAAATCCGAACAAAAGGAGCAGCGAATCATAATTCCGCATGGCTCCAGCATCTACCGAATCGCCGCTGATACCTACGGCGCCAATACCGCCCTCGGCATAGATCTCATCAAAGAGTTCAACCCGGAGATCAAGAACCTCAATAGGATATCCGGAGGGAAAAATCTTTTGCTGCCTTCCTTGACCCCTGAGACATTGCTGCGGAAGCGGCCCGACGGTTCGTATCGTCTTATCGTGGCATCGTTTCGCAGCCAAACTGAAGCCAATGAATATGCCGGACGCTTGAGCAACAAAGGCTATGAAGTCACGATTACACCAAGAAGGGTTTCAGACGATCTCTTGTTCCATCGCGTTGAAATTGACGGCTTAAAAACCCTCGAGGAGGCCAATCAAACTTGGCTGACGGGCCTAAAGAACGAATGGCTTGCATTCGCGGGAAATCCAAACGCGACCAGTAAATAGGCTAGAATTCAGTTGGAGGCGCCATGAGCAGCGTATATGACGCACTGATAAAAGCTGGGAAAAAGAACGAAACGATTGGCTCACTGAGTCTGTCCCTGCAGGGTATAAGCCTCGAGTGGAAGATTATGATACCGGTGCTCGGGCTGCTTTTCTTAGTCATTGTGAATCAGCTCATCAGTCGGGTGTTGCGGGCCCAAATGGATGAAAGCGCCGTTGTCATAACCACAAATTTGAGTGATGCGGCCGCGGGTTACATCGCCAGTAAAGATGTTCTGCCTTTAAAAACAACAGTTACAAAATACGCCCGGTTGAACAGAGTCGCCTACGCTTTCATTAAAGACCGTGAGGGAAAAGTGATCGCCCATAGCTTGGCAACTTTTTCCCCAGAACTCGAGGAAGAACTGACTTCCGATCAGCGCCGTCAGGTTAGTCGACGAGAAGTTACGTTACAAGGAAAAACCGTTTATGAAACCCGGGAGCCGATTCTCGAGGGGCGGCTCGGAACCGCTCACATAGGGATCTGGGCAGATGCGGTTGAACGAGAAATTAAGCACGCCCTACTTATGTTTCTGTGGCCCATTACATTAGGACTCCTTGCAGCTGTGATCATCGTCGTTATCTTGGCACGGCCATTAATTCGAGCATTGCGCCGACTGATAGACTCACGGTTGGGATCAGCACAGGCAAGCTCCACCCCTCCTTAGAGTAGGCTCGTTTTCTAGAGCGAATAGAGAGTGCACTAAGCACGCCTAAGGAGTAGCAATCGCTTGACTTAATGGTGAGCGTCATACTGTTACCAAAGTCAAAGACAAGGAGAAAGATATGAATTGGGCAAGGGATAAACGAAATTTGATTCTGTGGCCGCCCTTGTTTGTATTACTTTCTGTGTTGCTACCCCTTTTCTCTGTCTCTATCAACGGAGCAGAAAAGCCTGGGCAACCCCTGAAGAAGATCAGGATAGTCTACAGCTCTATTTCTGGTAACATGGCTCCTTTGTGGGTGACCTATGAGAGGGGTTTCTTCCGTAAATACGCCTTAGACGTGGAGCTCGTCCTTGTAGAGGGAGGAAGCAGGGCCGCACAAACCCTCGCATCTGGGGACGCAGCCTTAGCACAGATGGCAGGGGCCGCTGTCATTCAGACCAATCTCAAGGGCGCGGATGTCGTGATGATCGCCGGAATTCTTAACACCATGAACTATGAGTTTATCGTTGATAAGAACATCGAGCGACCTGACCAGTTGAAGGGCAAGGCGGTCGCGGTGAGCCGGGTCGGAAGCTCTTCGGACTTTGCCACACGCTTCGCCCTTGACCGGTATGGTTTAGTCCCGGGGAAGGATGTAAGCATCCTAGAAATCGGTACTCAGCCCGACCGGTTTGCTGCCCTCGAGGCCGGACGGATCCAGGGGGTGATGCTAGAAATTCCTCTGACTCACAAAGCGAAAAAGATGGGCTTTCGTGTTCTAGCCAATCTTAAGATGCTTGGTCTAGAGTATCAACACACTGGAATAGCGACTACTCGGGGATTGATTAAGTCCCAACCTGAACTCATACGCAACTTTATGAAAGCCTACGTGGAAGGAATTCACTACTACAAGACCCACCCGAAGGAATCTTTAGCCGTTCTCGCAAAATATTTAAGGACTAATGATGCCGAAGCTTTAAAGGAGATCTACGAGGACATAGGACTCGCCCTCGTGCCGGAGAAGCCGTATCCAACTCTAAAGGGAATTGGAGTCATGCTCGACGAACTAGGAGGAAAGGAGCCTAAAGCGCAGACGGCCCGCCCGGAGCAGTTTGTCGACCTAACGTTTGTCAAGGAACTGGATAGCTCCGGGTTTATTGATCGCCTGTACAAAACCACACCTACCGTGGTCGCTGGCGAAGAAGTGGGGCCTGCCGATGCTCGGCTAAGCCTGAAGTCAAAGCAGGCTTCAGGAGTGGCAAGTTCTATCACCCCACTACCAAGAAGCCCGGATAGACCGGTGGAATACACGATCAAGGCAGGTGATACCCTCACCCATCTGGCTGACCGGTTCTATGGAACAGCGTCAAAGTGGTCGAAGATTTATGAAGCGAATCGAGACGCTATCAAAAATCCGGACTATATCTACATAGGACAGAAGATTACAATTCCTTCTGAGATCTGAGATGCAGCGGTGGTTTTCTTGAATCAAGGCGCAGCCTGTATCGCCACCTCATCTCTGTCTAGTTCGCTAAGGGTAAGGATCGGTTTTATCGTGATGCCTTTCGGCTGATAGCCTTCTATTCGATTTGTTATCATCCCTCTTGTACGCGATCGCCGCGCTGCAGGGGCCGGCCAAGTGGAGGACTTCGTAACTTTCGAATCCGCCGATGTAGGCCGGACTGTGCTTATTCAGATATAGAGCGGTTTCCGCGGTATTCTTATAGCGGGCTTCTCGACCATCGCCGTCGCGCTCCAAAAATCTCAGCGCCACCAACGTATCAAAGAAATCCCAAATGCCGCGCGGATGCAAACCGGGCTTGCTACTCAGCTCTTCTCCGGTCAACTTTTCTCCGCTCAGCGCGGTGAACACTTCGAGCTCCACCGCCGTGAGCAATACTTTTGAGCTCCAAAAGCCAAATCCTGTATTAAGAAGCCACGAAGGGTCGCATGTGTCACTCATCGTTATTTTCCTTTCTTTGCTTCGACGGCGCGAAAATTTCCACGCGCTTCATATCGTCGCGACATCCCTGTTTGCTACGCTCAATCGCCGCGGCATCCGAGGGACCGGGGCCAGAATGCCAGGTTGAACATTGTCCATGAATGCCTCCGTTTACTGATTAAATTTTCCGAATATCACCGCTTAACTGGAAACTGTCAAGCGCGCGGCGAGCGGTTAAAAAACCCGTTTGCCGGGTTACTATAAAACAGCTGCGCGAGAGTGATAGATTGACTATAGATTCATCACGTAGATCAAGTCCTAGCGGGAAATCGGCGCGACTACTTCAAGGCGACCCGTAAAGCTATATGATACAATTAGAGGCAAAGCGAGACAGCTAATAGAGGCATCGTAGAGGGGACGAACGTGACCAAGGAAGAACAAAGACTGCAGGAGGATCGCCAGCGCAAGGCCAACTGGAAGCGCTGGGGACCCTATCTATCGGAACGCCAGTGGGGCACCGTGCGCGAGGACTATAGCGCCAACGGAAACGCTTGGGACTATCTGCCCCATGAGCACGCGCGCAGTCGCGCTTATCGCTGGGGTGAAGACGGCATCGCGGGAATCTCCGATCGTCACCAATACATTTGTTTTGCCCTCGCTCTCTGGAACGGGAAAGATCCGATCCTCAAAGAGCGGCTCTTTGGACTAAGCGGCCACGAAGGCAATCACGGCGAAGACGTCAAGGAGTACTATTTCTATCTCGATTCGACGCCGACACATTCGTACATGAAGTTTCTTTACAAATATCCTCAGGCCGAGTTTCCCTATGCGCGACTGGTCGAGGAAAATCGAAAACGAAGCAAGCGAGATCTCGAGTTTGAATTGATCGACACGGGAATCTTTGACGAGGACCGCTATTTCGACGTCTTCGTCGAATACGCCAAGGGCGAGCCGGACGATATTTTGATCCGACTCGAAGCATTCAACCGCGGTCCTGAAGCCGCCGAATTACATCTGATGCCCACCCTTTGGTTTCGCGATACCTGGTCCTGGGGATTGGACCAGCGCAAACCGCGACTGCGACAGGATGTATCCGCGGAGGTCGCAACGATCAAGCTCGACCATTACTACTACGGCAGGCGCTGGCTTTACTGCGAAGGAAGTCCGCAGTTGCTGTTCACCGAGAACGAGACCAACAAGAGCAAGCTTTTCAATGCCGAGAATGATTCTCCCTACGTCAAAGACGGCATAAACCATTACGTCGTGGACGGGATAAAAACCGCCGTGAACCCCGAAGCCGCCGGCACCAAGGCGTCGGCCCAATACAAGGTCAGCGTGCCCGCCGGAAAATCATTGACCGTACGCCTGCGGCTCACCGATGTTTCACCGTCCAGCGAGAAACCGCTGGACGGTGAATTCGAAAAAATATTTACTTCGCGGCGAGCCGAGGCCGACGAGTTTTATCGGACCGTGATCCCCGAATTAGCAACCGACGAAAAAAACATCATGCGTCAAGCGCTTGGCGGCTTGCTTTGGAGCAAACAATTCTATCACTACGACCTCAACCGCTGGCTGAAAGGCGACCCGGGGGGGCCGGAACCGCCGCCCGAACGACTGCGCGGCCGGAACCGAGACTGGCGCCATCTCTACAATGCCGACGTTATCTCAATGCCGGATAAGTGGGAATATCCCTGGTATGCGGCCTGGGACCTGGCCTTCCATTGCATCGCCCTGGCGTTAGTTGATTCGGATTTCGCCAAGGAACAGCTCGTTCTGATGACGCGAGAGTGGTACATGCATCCCAACGGCCAACTGCCCGCCTATGAGTGGGCCCTCGGCGACGTCAACCCGCCGGTGCACGCCTGGGCCGCATGGCGCGTATACAAAGTTGAAAAAAAGCGCCGTGGCACGGGCGACCGACTGTTTCTGGAACGCATCTTCCAGAAACTCTTGCTCAACTTCACCTGGTGGGTGAATCGCAAAGATGCCGAAGGCAGAAATGTTTTTCAGGGCGGCTTCCTCGGCCTCGACAATATCGGCGTCTTCGACCGAAGCGCGCCGCTGCCGACCGGCGGTTACATCGAGCAATCGGACGCAACCAGCTGGATGGGCATGTACTGCCTCAACATGCTGGCCATCGCGCTGGAGCTCGCGCGCGAGAACGCCGCCTACGAAGACGTGGCGAGCAAATTCTTCGAGCATTTTGTTTACATCTCCGAGGCGATGCACAATCTTGGCGACGCGGGCATTGAGCTATGGAATAACAAGGACGGTTTCTACTATGACGTTTTGAATACGACGGATGGCCGGCGGCTTCCCATGAAAGTTCGCTCGATTGTCGGGCTGATCCCGTTATTCGCCGTCGAGACCTTGGACCCTTCGATGGTCGATAGTTTGCCTGGATTCAGACGGCGCATGCAGTGGTTTATAGAGAATCGACCCGGCTTAAGCGAACATGTTGAAAGCCAATCAACCAGCGACGGACTGCGCCGCTTCTTGTCGCTAGTGAATCGGCATCGCCTTAAACGCGTATTGCATTACATGCTGGATGAGAACGAGTTCTTCTCGCCCTACGGTATTCGCGCCCTATCGCGTTTCCATCGTGATCATCCCTACGCGCTTCACGTTGACCGCATGCAATATCGGGTGGATTATGAGCCGTCGGAGTCGAGCACGGGTCTATTTGGCGGTAACTCCAATTGGCGCGGGCCCATCTGGTTCCCGGTGAATTTCCTGATCATCGAATCCTTGCAAAAATTTCATTTCTATCTCGGCGACAGCTACCAGGTGGAGTGTCCAACGGGCTCTGGTAACTCTGCAAATCTGTGGCAAGTAGCCGGGGAGATCTCGCAACGGCTGACGCGTCTATTTCTCCGCGATGAGAACGGACGCCGCCCCGTATTCGGCGGCACGGAGAAATTTCAAACTGATCCGTACTGGCGGGATCTCATTCTGTTTCACGAGTATTTTCACGGCGACAACGGCGCGGGCATTGGCGCCAGCCACCAGACCGGTTGGACGGCATTGGTGGCGAAGCTTATCCAACAGTACGGGGAATAAGCTATTCCGGAGCGGGCTAATTGGATATCAGAACGCCTAGCGACGGATTTATCCTCAAGGCGTCACCCTCGAATGTTTCAATCGGGGGTCTACTGCTTAAAACCGCAGGATTGATATTATTGGGAACGACTCGACTATCTCTCGCGTTATAGCAACATGATTGAAAATCGCGAAGATCGGCCGCAAACTTTGCTGCCCGCCCTCACTCTCGGAATAGCCACTGCCGCTTTTATTATCGCCAAGACAGGAAGGGATGCGCTTTTTTTCCAGGGCAGCGGCGGGCTCTTCCAGCTGCCGCTCGTTTACATCAATATCGGTGTAGCATCCTTGCCGCTCGCTCTGATCTTCGTCAAAGCGATGAAGGTCTGGGGCGCCCGGCCTGCGCGGGTCGGAATTCTGTTGCTCGCCGCGGTGATCATGGCTGTGGCGGCTCCCTTCTTAAAACCTGGAGACCACACATTGCTCCTCGCCGTCTTCATCTTTATCCCGGCCATTTTCGGACTCTTGTTTGCGAGCCTCTGGCTGCTGGCCGCCGACATTTTCGAAAACACTGAGAAACACGAGGCAGCGCGAGCCTTCAGTAGAATCGGTGCTGGAACACTCGCTGGCGGCATGGTGGGCGGCTTGATTTCCAAAGGCCTCGCACCTTATCTCGACCCAAAATGGCTGATCTTCCTGGGAGCAATCGTCATCCTGGGCGTGGTTTCAATGGTCATGCACATTCACAGCCGCTTTCCCACGAATATCAGCGCCAAAAAAGATAGCGGCAAGAAGGCCGGATTTCTCACCCCGCTGGCCAACAAATATTCTTTAACCCTCCTGTTCATTGCGATGACCGGGGCACTCGCCGGGTTATTGATAGATTTCCAGTTTTACGCGGCGGCAGCCACCGCCAACATGGGATCGAAGGGCAACACGAGTTTCTTCGCTAATTTTTATATCCTACTCAATTTCATGTCTTTGCTGCTCCAACTCTTTGCAACACCGAAGATACAGGATAAGGTCGGATTGAGAGGTGGCCTCATGGTGCTGCCCTTAGCTCTCATCGGTGCAGCCAGTTTCGTGACCGCCGCGGCGACGGCTCTTAGCCGCTCCGTCTTGCGAGTGACGGAAGGAGGTCTGCGCTCGTCGGTGCACCGGTCGATTTGGGAGCAAGCTTTCATTCCGCTGGACTCCACTGAACGCTCTGCTGTAAAGCTCGCTATAGACGGCATCGGCGCGCGGATCGCAGAGATTGCAGGCGCCGTCGTTATTCTTTTTTGGCTCAAGCAAGCCGCGGCCAACGGGGTGCTGCCGATGCCGCTCGATACCAGCTGGATGGTGTGGTTCACCCTCGCGACCGTTGTGATCTGGCTAGTCATCACTCAGAAGCTCAGAATCCAGGTCAAGAAAGAAGCCAGGGTCACTCCAGGCGAGGACGTCGAATGCGAGCGCTTTCCCAACCAGTGTCCATGCACGACGGAATTGGGCAAGGGTATCGCTTGATCTCTAAGTCGCCAATGGAAAAATTAGTTTACCGCCACAACCGAATCACGCGCTCAACGCACTGGGTTAACGCGTTAGTTCTCGTGATCCTCGTCATGAGCGGTTTTCAAATCTTTAACGCTCATCCACATCTCTATTGGGGAAGCACTTCGGAGCCCGACCGGGCGTTCCTTTCGATTGCGGCAGCTAATGACGACGGGGAAGCTCGCGGTTTCTTTCGAATCTACGGCTGGCAGTTCGACACGACGGGCGTTCTCGGCGTGCAGCACACGGAGATGGGTCCGGCTCCGCGCGCCTTTCCAAGCTGGCTGACGGTCCCGGGATACTTCTGGTTGGCGGGTGGGAGACGATGGCATTTTTTCTTTGCCTGGATATTTGCCTTGAACGGACTTCTATACGCTATCTATAACATCGCCAACGGCCATGTGCGGAAGTTTCTGTTCACAGCGAAGGACGCGGTCAAGGTGCCTGCCATGGCTCTTTATTACTTGCGAATCCAGAAACAATCTCCTCAAACAGGCGAGTATAATCCGCTGCAAAAGATGGCGTATACCGGCGTCTTCTTGCTCCTGACTCCGCTGATCATGCTCTCGGGAATGGCCATGTCACCGCAGCTGGATACAGCGTTCCATTGGCTGCCGGCGATGTTTGGCGGGCGTCAATCAGCGCGCAGCATTCACTTTATCCTCACATTCCTTTTCGTTGGTTTCACCTTCGTCCATGTCTTCATGGTGCTGACGACCGGTATCCTCAACAACATGCGCTCGGTCGTTACCGGCTGGCATAAAGAAAAGGATGCCGAGAAGCCGAAGCCGCTTCAGAATTTCAAAGAGGAAATGACTCAAGAACCCGCCAAAGGTCCGCTATCCAGCCAATTGCCTTCCCCAGAACTTGAGGAGTCCTCTGCGACACGGGAAACGCAACCGGCTCACATCGACACAGCGCAGCAAGACAACGGCATCTTGCAATCCGCAACCCAAAGCGAGCAACTCGACCCAGAAAGCTCTAAACAGACCGTCCCAATGCATCCTCCGGATACCAAAAAGGATACCGTGGAGTAAGTGATATGAATCTATCAAGACGAAATTTGCTTCTCGGTGCTATTCAAGGCGCGGGCTTGATGATGCTATGCGGCTGTGAAAAAGCTTTTAATAGCCTGCAGCAAAACCAGAAATTTCTCTCGCTGCTGGAAACAGCGGAGGGCGTGAATCAACGGGTGCAAAGACTACTGACTGGTAAGAATAAACTCGCCCGAGAATTCACCGAGCAAGACATCTCGCGTTACTTCAAGCCCAACGGCAATCCACCGCCGATCACCATGGAGTATACGGCCGATGCCAAAAACAACTGGCAAGCCTGGCGTTTAGAAATTGTAGGCTTGGTGAAACAGCCCGCTCAATTTTCATTGGCGGAACTAAGATCGATGCCTTCGCGAACCCAAATTACCCGCCATGACTGCGTCGAAGGCTGGAGCGCAATTGCGAAATGGAAGGGAGTTTCTTTAACAGAAATCATGCGGCGCGTGCAACCGACCCCGGAAGCCAACTACGTTATCTTTCACTGCATGGACACCGATGACAGCGGCGCAAACTATTACGAGAGTATCGACTTTCGCGATGCCAACCACCCACAGACGATCCTGGCCTACGAAATGAACGATCGCGCCCTGCCGGTTGAACATGGCGCGCCACTGCGGCTTCGCATCGAGACCCAACTCGGTTACAAACACGCCAAATACATCCGCAAAATCGATTTCGTCGCCAGTTATGAGAAAATCGCCGCGGGCAAGGGCGGCTACTGGGAAGATCAAGGCTACGAATGGTACGCGGGCATTTGAACTTCTGACATTACATGCACAATCTGTAATCAAGCAGATACGCGCACAGCTTGATAACGACAAAGATCCCTATGTGGATCACTCCTTGAGTTGACACGAACCTCTGCGAATTGGATACTGTCCAGGCCGAATGACTGGCGGGGCAGTCTCCCTTCTTTAGTTACTGTTTCAGCCGATCGAAGACTGCCTGAAGCCAGGTCCTGGTCACGATCGTTGAGTTCTCGGTGGCCAGACCTCAGAGCAGATTTTTAACTTACCCGGAATTTGTTTCGGAGTAGCGTTTCTTGCTCGTCTTCTTGCGCGATATGCTCGAAGTCTTTTCCGCCATTTGCGGGAGGTGATTCTATGAAATCTGATAGCCGATTCGGTCATTTCAAGGCCGTTGTGCTTCTCGTATTGGCAGTTATGCCGGTCAAGGTATTTAGCCAACCTGTCGAGGAAGTATCGTCCTTAGCCAAGAAGGAAAAGCCACTCCTACTCGAGACCTTAAAGGAACTTGTGTCCATCGAATCCGGCAGTCGTGACAGCGAGGGTCTCGACAAGCTTGCCAACCTCATCGCGAGCCGCCTGAAAAGTTTGGGTGGTCAGGTCGCGTTAGTCGAGCCAAGCGACGTATACAAGATGGAGGACACGCCTGAGAAGATCGGCAAGATGGTGCAGGCAACTTTTTCCGGCGGGGGCAGTAAAAAAATCTTACTCATGGCGCACATGGATACGGTGTACCCGCGAGGGATGCTCGCGCAGCAACCTTTCCGAATCGAAGGCGATCGTGTCTACGGTCTCGGCATCGCCGACGACAAACAGGGGATCGCGGTTATCCTCCACACGTTGGCGATTCTGAAGGCCACCAACTTCCGTGAATACGGTACGCTCACTGTCCTCATCAATGCCGACGAGGAACTCAGCTCGCCAGGTTCGCGCAGCTTGATCACCAAGCTAGGCGCCGAACACGATGCAACCTTCTCGGTCGAATCTTCGCGCGTGGAATCTGATAAATTGTCGCTGGCGACCAGTGGAATCGCCTCCATCACGCTCACCGTGCGAGGGCGGGCGTCGCATTCAGGCGTAAGGCCAGAGGCTGGTGTGAACGCTTTCTACGAGCTCGCACACCAGGTGCTGCAAACACGTGATTATTCCGATCCGGCGGTCGGGCTCAAGATGAACTGGACGATGGCGAATGCCGGCACCACACGCAACATGATCCCGCCCCAAGCCCAGGCGGTTGCAGATGTGCGCGTACTACGTGTCTCCGATTACGACGCCATCGAAAAAAAGGTACGGGAGCAGATCAAAACCCAGCTATTGCCCGAGGCGAAAGTCGAAATCAACTTCGAACGTCGCCGCCCACCGCTGGAAGCGACAGCAGCCTCGCGGACCCTGGCGAAGCACGCACAGCAGATTTACGGCGAGCTCGGGAGAGAGCTGGTCGTGGATGACATGCCGGAAGGAGGCGGCACCGATGCTGCCTTTGCCGCACTGAACACCAAGACACCGGTTATCGAACGCTTCGGCTTGCAAGGTTACGGCGCCCATTCCGCCGATGCGGAATATGTTCTCCTTGACTCGATCGAGCCGCGTTTATATCTACTCGCGCGCATGATTATGGACGTCTCACGCGGCAAGAACCCGTAGCGTATCTCGACGAGGAAATGAACAGATAGTCCCAGTTTTTGAGAGCCCGATGCTTTTTCAGTAGAAATCATGCGATGGCACGAAGACATACTTGACGAAGAGAATGGGACAGACTAACCGTTGACTGGTCCGATATTTTCTCTGATTTGTGCTTTCCGTTGACGATAAAATGTCTTAAGCTCCACGTTATCTTATGCGTATTTGTTCTCTTCTCCCCGGCGCCACCGAGATCGCCTTCGCTTTGGGCTTGGGTGACGAGGTGGTCGGCGTCACTCATGAATGTGATTATCCCGTCGAAGCTCGGCAGAAGCCGGTTGTCGTGCACAGCGCGATCGATTCAAACCGAATGACCAGCCTTGAGATCGATCGCTGGGTCAGCGAGAGGCTCAGGAGCAACCAAGGTCTTTACATGATAGACGAAGAGCGCCTGCGCGAGGCCGCTCCGGACGTCATCTTGACCCAGGGACTGTGCGACGTTTGTGCCATTGATTACAATGAAGTCGCCCGCACCGCTGAAACTCTCGCCAAAAAACCGAACATCGTGTCGCTCACTCCAAATTGCCTCACCGATGTCCTGGACGACGTGGCGCGCGTGGGCGAAGCCACCGGACAACGCCTCAGTGCTGAGCGGCTTGTGCGAGAACTCAAGCAACGAATCTCGGTCGTGTGCGACCGCGTAGCGCAATTATCTACTCGTCCACGAATCGCCTGTCTCGAATGGTTCGATCCGATCTACGCCGCGGGTCATTGGATACCGGAGATGATTGAGTTGGCGGGCGGGCACGATGTCCTTGGTAAAAAAGGCAAACCTTCCGAAAAAATCCAGTGGAAGCAAGTTGCGGAGTTAGCACCCGATGTCATTGTGTTGATGCCGTGCGGCTTCGACATCCAACGAACAGCGAATGAAGCGGCAACTCTACAACATCTCGACGGTTGGCATGACCTGCCAGCGGTCAAAACCGGCAAGGTCTTTGCCGTCAACGGGCATGCCTTCTTTAGCCGTCCCGGGCCGCGTTTGGTTGACGGTCTCGAGATTCTCGCCAGCATCATCCATCCAGAGTTTTTTCCGATGCAGAAATCGCCTGATGCTTTCCAAAGAATCGCCTGACCTCCTTCATCGTGACAACAACCAGCGAGGCCGCAAGCACTTCACACCTTAAAGACATCCTGCGCTTAGCCGTTCCCGCCATGCTCGCCTTGGCGAGCCAGCCACTGCTGAGTATCGGCGACACGGCGATGATTGGGCACCTGGGGGTCGAACCTTTGGCGGCACGCGCTATCGGCGCTGCGATCATCGGTGGGATTTACTGGATCTTTACCTTCCTGAGCTTTGGCACAACGTCACTTGTGGGCCATCACCACGGTGCAAACGATTTCAAGGCGTGTGGCGAGACTTATTTCCATGCTCTCTGCCTTGCGCTGCTCGGGGGCATAGGAGTTGCCAGTGCAGGGTTACTCTTTGCCGTTCCGCTATACCAGTGGATGGGTGCCGCAGCGAACATCGTCAACGAAGGAGTCCCCTACTTTCGCATCTACATCGCCAGCGCTCCATTTACTTTTATTTTTTTTGCATCGGTGGGATTCTTCCGCGGCACTCTAGATACACGAACTCCGATGATCATCGCTTTTCTAATTAGCGTGACCCATTTGTTACTAGACTACGGCCTCATTTATGGCAATTTTGGTCTGCCGCGCCTTGGTCTCAGAGGTGCCGCCATCGCAGCGAGTAGCGCACAGCTTGTTGGAGCCGCGACATGCCTGGGCATTTTTTTCTTTTCTCCTTCGATGACGGCATACCGGGCTGTGAAGTGGCGCATCTCACTTCCCCGGCTCCGACCCTTGTTTCGCATCGGCAGTGACCTGGCCATCCGCACGGGTGCGCTGCGCGGATCATTAGTTTTCGCGACGAGCTGCGCGGCACGAATGGGAGCCGGAGTCTTATCGGCGAATGAAATCGCATTTCAATTGATGCTTCTGGGTTCCGATGTCATCGACGGTTTAGCGGTAGCCGGACAAGCGCTGGTCGCAAAATATTTAGGTTCCGGTCAAAAAGACACGGCCTTTGCGATGGGCAAGACTCTCATTCGTTGCGGCGCGGTAGCCGGACTCCTATTTGGGATAGCATTTCTTGGAGCTCAAGATGCTATTGTCAGTTTTTTTACGAACAGTACCGATGTCAAACTTCTGCTTGGCGCCGGTGTGATTTTGCTTGTCGCACTATTTCAGCCGTTGAATGGAATCGTCTTCGTCCTCGATGGTCTCCTCATCGGTGCGCGCGATACCCGTTTCCTCATGTGGGCGATGCTCATTGGCGGCCTGGGAATTTTTGTTCCAATTTCTTGGATGTCTTTGCACTTTGGCTGGGGGCTGACAGGAATCTGGGCGGGCGTCGGTGCTCTGATGTCTTGGCGCCTGCTGACGTTGCTCTATCGTTTTTTCAGCCGGACCTGGTCGGCAGTTCAGAATGTATGACTAATAAGCGAAAGACTTGATCTGCTTTTCAATGGGTGACTGCACATCGCTTCCCTTTTCGGAGGAACCAACTAATTTGAAACGGCGAAGATTTTTCGTTGAATCGACTATCGGCGTATCTGCTCGAGCAAGCTGTTGTCGAAGAACCGCTTTGGATCAGCATCCTTGGCCTTGGGATGATCGAGGAGTTGCAGCAAGTTGGCGTAGCTTTTTTCGTTAACCTTGAGCGTGTCACCGAAGTACTGCTTATAGTATTCAAAGGTGGCCTGCAGCACTGCCTCATCGTCGACTCGAGTGTACTTACGCAACACCTTCTTGCTAATGGCGGCGTCTGTTCTGGCCAACCTCAGTCCGTCCGTGAAGCCGCGGAGAAAGTTCAGAGCGCCCTCGCGATTTTTTGGGTCTTTGAGCCACGATTCTCGAGCCGCAATTGCCGTGGTAGGAAACGCTCCATCTTCGTTCTTGGCCAAATCTGTTAGCTGACGGAACCCCTTCTTCAGCGCCACATCGCTCGCCGGATAGCCCAGCATGGCCGCGTCCACTCTGCCGCTCGAAAGCCCTGCGATCGCTTCCGAACTGCCGCCGATTTGAATAAAAACGACATCCGTCGGTTTGAGACCGCCTAAACGCAACATGGACAAGCCAGCAAAGTGAGTCGACGTCCCGAAGCGCGTCACCGCGATGGTTTTCCCCCTGAGATCGCGAATCGATTTAATCTCCGGCTTGCCAAAACAGTCAGTCGTATAGACACCGGTTTGCGCTCCGATGGTAATCAGATCTCCGCCACCGAAACGGTTCAAAACCACGGCACCGCCGCCAACCGCACCGATGTCGAACTGGCCCGCAGTCATGGCGGGAACGATCGCACTGGAGCCCCCGGAAATGAAGAGCGGCGATATCTCCAGGCCGTATTTTTGGAAGAGCTTTTCTTCTATGGCAATCCAAAAGGGAGTGGACGCACCTGTAAGAGGCGTGTAGGGAACGATCATTTTGCGCACTTCCGCGGCATCGACCGAAGAGCCCCACAACAAGACCGATATCAGCAACGCCCGGGTAATTTTCATTGTTCGTTTTTGCCTCGAGTTTCTTGAGGTGGTCAATTCAATTTCGAGGTCAATTTTATTCCCAATATTTTTCGCGCTTCCTCGGCATGGGTCACAACTCTCCTGCCGAGTATAGTGGCGATGTCGACTGTCATTTTTACCACATCGGAATTCTTCTTGATGATTTCATCTTTATGTGGATACAACCAGTAGCAGTCTTCGATTCCGACTCTGACGATATCAACTCCAGCCATGATTCCCATCGTCACCATAGGGAGCCAGTTTCGACCCCCGGGATAGAGACCAATCAAGCTTTCAGGAATATTCGCTTTCACGATGTTCATATTCGCAATGAGCTGCAAATACGACCACGGATCCTGGTTGGAAACATGGGCATCATGTTTGCCTAATTGGATATTCATGATTCGTGGTCTAACCTTGTCGACACTCTTATCGAAAATATGCCGCTTGAAGCCGAGGTGGGTGTTGGTATCAAACAGTTGATATACAGGTTTTACATCATGCGCCTCTAACCACTTTACTCCTTCTACCGCACCTCTTACGCTAAAATATGACGGTTGGCCCCGGCGGCGGTGCCCAACGGGAACCATCAAAGATCCCTGGACGTATTTATTGCCATTGCCAAGCTCCAACAACCTTTCCGTCCCGATGATGCAATCCACTTCGGCGTTCAGCACGGGGTACAAGGAATCTGTGAATGTGACGCAATCCCCTACTTCAGCGAAGATACCATCGAGAACTTCTGCGAGGAGTTCGTGATTCATTTGGGCCAAACCAGTCTTAGGGTCTCTGGGATGAATGTGCGCTATCACAGCGCCCGCCTTTAGAGAGTCCACTTGCTCCTTGATCTGGTCTTTCAAAGCGATCGGCACAGCGGGGAATCGCACTTCTCCTAATTGCCATCCGGGACAGGCACTTTCGATAATCAATGGCTTGTCCATCGTCGGAATCTTAGGTTCTGTTTCTACTGGAAACATTTCGGTTACCACATCTCTGGTCAACGCAAATGGAACGTACTTAGGCTGACCGGCTCCAGTTTCATTCTTCATGGCAATTTCATCCTCCCCATGAATCAAGCGAAATTAGGTACGATTATGATAGAAGCAAATAAGACCAAAACCCGTCGACTGGAATCTGTTCTTAATTCAGGGTTTGGAACTGCGAAGCAGCATAGCATCGGCGGCGTGAACATAAGAATTTCTCCGAATAGTAGAATGCGCTATTGCGAGTTTGGTATGTAGCCGCTGGTCTCCTATTTGTCAACCAACAACGACTTGGTCTTGGTATCAAAAACTCGATGAGACAAGGTCGCGGATCTCAGGCCAACAGGATCTCAGGCCATTGTTGACCACGAGCGATTACTGATGATAGCGTCCGGCAAAATGTTGCGAAAGAGGAGTAGGAATCATGGATAAAGTTATCATTGTTACCGGCGGGGCGGGCGGAATCGGGTCGGATATCTGCCGCGGCCTGGCAGCCGACGGATACAAGGTGGTTATTGCGGACTATGCCAAAGAGTCGGCGGAAAAAACTGCCGCAGAGATCCGTAACGCGAAAGGAGAGGCCACCGCTGTCGAGGTCGATGTCGGCAGCAAAGAGAGCGTCGGCGAAATGATGAAGCAGACGCTGGCCAAGTACGGCCAGGTGGATATTCTTTTTAACGGTGCCGGAGTGATGACCCGTATTCCGGTAATCGACATGCCGGAGGAAGAATGGGACCGGGTGCTTCGGATCAACCTCAAAGGAACTTTTTTGTGCTCGCAAGCCGCCGCGAAACATATGATTCCGAAAAAGCAGGGCCGCATTCTTAGTATCGCCTCAGGCCGAGGAGTCGCGGGTCAGGCGCGCGCGGCGCATTACGCCGCGTCCAAAGCCGGCATCATAGCGTTTACCAAATCCTTGGCAGTCGAGCTCGCGCCCTATGACATCACCGTCAACGCCATCTGTCCCGGCGCCACCGACACACCCATGTCTAGGGCCGGATCGACTCCAGAGGAATTCAAGAAGCGAGAAGAAATTCCTCCGTTATTGGATGGGTTGACAAAAAAAGAAGAGATCGTCGGCTTGACTCGTTACCTACTTTCCGATTCGACCAGATACGTTACCGGACAGACCTTTTTCTTGCGGACGCCGAAGTAACGTCAAAACGGTTGCTGAAGCGATCCAAGTACGAATCAATTGATCGTGCCGGTGACGCTATTGTACGTGAAACTCGGCTGCGATCCATTGGGAGTGCTCGCCGTGAGCGTAAACGAAGATGGGGACGTGACAGAGATAACGAGATTTATCCCGCTGGTTTGCCGGTAACCGGCAGAGGATACGCTGCCCACAGAAGCCGGGTAAATCTTGAATTCGGCGAAATAGCTCTCCATCGCCATCGCCGCATTCTTCAAATCGTTCTTCATCTGCATATCAATAGCGCGGGTCCGGTAGGCAATAAATTGAGGAATGGCGATCGCAGCCAGGAGACCGATGATCGCCACTACCAAGAGCAGCTCGATCAACGTGAAACCAGTGATCGTTTTATTGATGCTCGACGGCACGCCTATCCTGGATGGTCATGCTTTTATGAGTTATAAATTCCCCGGATTATAACAAAACTTTCGACTCAATGACCAGTTTTTTCTAGAATCTTGTTTTTTCTAGAATCTCTGAAGCGTCGGGACGCTCATCCAAGCATAGCAGGACCTGTTTGATTCGATCCGCAACTTTTTAATTGAGTCTTTCCATGTAGTAGCCAAGCGCGCCTCGATAAGCCCGATCAATAGCCATACAATCGCGCGCGCCCTGTAAAACCAATTCGCGGTCCTCGGGAGTCTTCACGTAGCGCTCGAACATTTCGGAGATATTATCCGAGTGTTCGGTGTCCGCCACCGTATGCAGATCCAGCGAAATCATCTTTTTGAGGTTAATGCCGAGTTCATTCTCGAATTTCTTGCCCATGCGGAACGACATACCACCGCCTTTTACGATTTGGCCGTTGTTGCGGCGCTCCAGCATGTGCGATGACGTGTAAGCCTTGAGCCAGTGGCTGCGGATCGCGATGTAATGCCAAGCGTGAAAACAGGCCTGCACCATCGCCGGTACCTCGGCTTTTTCAAAATCCTCGGGCTTGAGCCCAAGCACTTCGCCCTGTTTTACGGTCAATGTGTAGTGGTCCATGTTGGCCCGCGGATCATTGACCAGTTCGTCGCTCTCATGCTGCCAGATCACTCGCTTTACCTCGAGCGGAGCGGAACCCTGGACGTAACCCCAGCAGTCACGACGGTTGGCCGTGTAGAGGGCGTTTTGAATCATATAGAAACGGCCTCTCTCCGGCGTTAGCGGCACGGAAAACAAGTGCTTGAACTCCATCGATTCAAACTGATCATTGACCATCTGGTCCAAAGTTGCTGTCAGTTCATTCACGATACTCATAATCCCTCCTAGAGCAGGTTGCTAAAAAGACTAATCGCAATTTTGAGGATCGAAGATAGAGAATGGAAGATGGCGATCCTCGACTCTCAATCCTCGATCTTGCGAACGCCCGTTTCCACGATCAGGGCAGCGCTTCCAGAATCGAATTGACCGTTCGCTATCTCAACCAATCGTTGCCACATTCTATCGATACCGTTTGCAACTTCGCTCATAATCTTCAGTTTTCCATCTATGCGCCGAAGGCCAGGCTCTTAACCACCACCGGCACGAAGCCTTCTCCTTCCACCAACTCACCCACATCGATGAAATCCAATTCGGACAAATTGATCTCGTCAACGCAGGGAAGATTCCATTTCGAAGAAAGTATGCCGCCTACGACTCGACCCACGTTTTGCTCGAAAACCAGAGCAGCCGGCCTGTCCGCTACAGGCAGGGTCGCCATGGCTTCATCGATACCTCTGGCCAACTCCTGCACCACGCCATAACCAAAAAACGGTGGCGATGAAAAGGCCAAAACAAACGGCACGCCGCGCACCTCCGGGTCCCGCTCGCCAAGAGTCTTCTTGACCGCGGTTTCGGCGCGCACCGCCACCGGAGATTCCCAATCTACGTGGACCATAAAAACCCGAAGATTTCTAATCGGTAAGTTCGCCCCATCCGGTACATGAATCGTTTCACCACTGAGCTGAACCGTATATTGTGAGGCGCCAATCACTGTGGCACGAATGCCTTCACTGGCGTCAAAGATTTGAAAGCCCCGTCGTTTGGCTTCATTTCTAATCTCTTCCCCCAGGTAAGGACCCAAGTCGCCAAAACGACTCGCTTCACGACCGTAAATATACTCAGAAACACCTCCCGAAAACAGGATACCGTCAAGCGGCGTTAGATTGTTCAAGGGCGGGCCGACATACAGATCGTCCCAAGGCGGCTTTCCACCGTCCACCGCATCAAATAGTACATGGGCCATCCGCACTGCCAGACGCCGACGCAAATCTTCCCGGACTTTTGCTCCAATGTTCAGATCGTCCCCAAGGTCGGCGAGAAAACGCCGCCCGGCTCTTTCTAGCCGGGTCGTAGTCTCGCTCTCGTCGTGGGCCAACAAACGGGCACCAATGTTGAGTGCGCTGGTGCCGTGAATCCTGCCATCGACGATCACGCTCACTTTGGTCGTTCCGCCGCCAATGTCGATGTTCAGAACTGTCAGACCTTCTTCGCGGCTTTTGAGAACCGCTCCCGAGCCATGGGCCGCCATGATCGTCTCCAATTTTGGTCCGGCAGTCGCGCAGACGAAGCGGCCGGCTTCATCGGAAAACAACTCAGCGATTTTTTGCGCATTGTCGCGCCGTGCCGCCTCCCCAGTAATAATAACCGCCCCGGTATCGATATCCTCTCGTGTCAATCCTGCTTCCTGAAACGTGGCATCCACGAGCTCCTTGAGCGGCTCCGCCTCGATGTTCCAATCGCCGCTAAACGGCGTGAGCAGAATCCGCGAGCGCGCAATCACCCGGCGCTCCAATACCATAGGCCGCCGCTGATGCAAGGATGGATAGCCGATCAGCAGCTGGGAAAACATCAGATGGGACGTTGAGGAGCCGATGTCGATGCCGACGCTGGTGAGGTGGGTGTGCGGCCCCACCGCACCATCGTGTTCGTGGCCGTGATGCTCGTGGGTAGTGATCGCCATGGTTCGGTTAACTCTTACTCGTAGTCGGCAGGCTCGCCTTGCTGTGTGTGGATATAACCGGTGCTTTCCATGCAGGGACGGTTGGTGTGAACCAAAAAGCGCGCCGTTTCTCTACCGGTATTGAAATGCTGGTGCCAGGCGAAAACCGGAATCACCAACGTGTCCCCTTTCTTCCATTCGTACTTCTGATCTTCGATGATGCTGTAGCCCTCACCCGCAATTATGTGATCAGTCTCCTCGTAGATGTGGCGATGGGCGCCAGATCGTTTGCCCGGTGGGACCTCGGCGAACAACGTGCCGAGAACTTTCACATGGAACCCCAGCTTCGCGTCAACGCCGTACGCAACTCTGCCCATCGGCGTCGGCTGAAACTTGAGTTCTTTAGCTTTAACCAGCACTTTGCCTGCTCGCCGCCGTTTCTCTTCCTCTTGAGCGAAGTTGAGCTGATCGAAATAGATCTCAGCCGACGTCGGCTCGCCGTTGCTTCGCGGTCCTCGCGGCTTCCACCGGCTTTGATCGAGATCCACCTTGCCACCGGGGGGCGCTTCCGCACCGCCGGGGATCAGCGTTTTCATCGCTTCTTCGCCTTTCTGGGCGAAGACCCAAAACTCCGGATAGTTTTCCTCTTCGTAGAGCGCGATCCCCGTTGCCATGGAAAAGGGGCCGGTGGTCGCCGCATAATAGATCAAGTCTTCTTGGCTCTCGTTGTGGTGCCGATGCCAAGCGAACACCGGCACACAGATGAGATCACCGGCCTCCCAAGGGTATTTGACGCCGTCGATAACACTGTAGCCGTGACCTTGCTGGATGTAGATCACTGCCTCCACGGTG
>Ga0209799_1000041_pt1 | contig 22065 bp, 24 predicted proteins | sample PanSoiPlo36MoBio_FD_188324 | JGI IMG/M metagenome (GOLD analysis project Ga0209799, IMG submission 188324) | Tropical forest soil microbial communities from Panama analyzed to predict greenhouse gas emissions - Panama Soil Plot 36 MoBio (SPAdes)... | ecosystem: Environmental > Terrestrial > Soil...
ACAACCATAAAGTAACCAGTTGGCTTTTTTTGGTGCCTCGATAGTTTCCAGAGACTGGGCAGACTTCTCTCGTCGAGCATTCTCGTCACAGGGATGAGAATGCCTCCGATCTTCATGGTCTCTCAAAAATCGGTGCCTATTCTCGTTTACAGAATAAAAATCTCTTGACACACATCCCACGCGTTTATTATATGCGATTACATCAGCAACAAAGCAAATTCTTTCCGCACATCGGACCGCGCCGAAGTGAGTAAAGACCTTCCAGCAAGACATAAATTTCGTTCGCTGGTTTGGGTTTCCTTTTTACCTGACAAAACCAGGGCAGTTCACTGCAGGAGATGACGATGGCCTTTCGAATTCTTTTCGACGAAGTCAAACTCAAGCAAGGGATCTATGAACAAGAAAACGACCGTGAGTCAGAACACAATGGCGTGGGTTGGCCGAAGGGGACCTGGTTCCAGAAACGTCTACGCCAGGTCAGAGAACAGCATAGAAAGAAACTGGCAGAAACTGACTTCGTATATGAATGCGCCTTGGGCACGATTACCATACGGCAATCGAATGGCAGAGACTAGCGCTACAACAAGCGTACACTAGGTTGCCAGCGCCAGTTGGCTCTGTTTAAATCGAGCGACTCTCCCGGCTTCACCAAACCCAGTCTATTTACAGGCCGCCGATGGACTTTCAATCGCCCCCATGGCGATTGTGAGCACAGTTGTGCGTTTGGCAGCTGCATCCGTGGATCAGGGAGCGCGCGTAAAATCGCTTATGATCAAATCGGTGAAGCCAATCAGGAAAAATTGGCACAAGTCGTTGTTTTTTGGCCTATTCGGCAGCGGCTTTAGCCGGCATGTGCCTTGCGTCCCAGCTTTTGGCCAGTCAAGGAGGGTTGCCATGGCAAGGATCGTAACTAATACGTTGTTATTCTTGTTGTTGGTTTCCGGATGCGGGCTCAGTAAGGAAGACGTTCAGACTCCAAAGCCTTCTGAGTCGACGCTCGCTCCAGTCGCGTCGACTCGTGCGGAAATTGCCAGTGATCGAACAAGTCCAGCAACAATACCTGGAAATACAACCGTCAGCAAAGAAGACCTCAGGATGTTGCAAGCTCGACTTAAAGCATCCGGATTTTATGTGGGCCCCACCGATGGGATAATTGGGCCGAAGACCAAGTCGGGGCTGTTTCGGCTGCAAGCTGCATGCGCGAACCTCAAAGACCTTTTAGAACCTTCCTCCATGGGTGCTCCATCGGCAAGATTGGACATGATTAATAGCAGTTCAAAGAGCGAAGAGACCCGCCTGATTCAAGTACGACTGAAAGATACCGGTTTCGAGCCGGGCCCAATCGACGGCGTTATGGGAGCTAAAACGAGAGCTGCCTTTTTACGTTTCGAAGCGGGCTGCACGATGCTCAACAATCTACCGCCTAACTTCGGTAAGGAGCTTCAAACTGCGGATAGACGACCAGCCCTGACTTCGGATGAAAAAATCTACCCGGTGGTAGCAAAATCGACGAGGATTGAATCCGATAAGATGACTAATAGTGGAGCCCAACTTTCTAGTAATGAGAAGATCCGGCAGGAACAATTAAGATTGAAGGACGCCGGGTTCGACCCGGGTCCCATCGACGGCATTCTAGGTCCTAAAACTAGGGCTGCCATGCAGCGTTATCAGAAGTCACTCGCATTGAAAAATTTATGATAGCTTAGGCCTCTACATGGCCAGACTTACGAAGTAAGAATGATCAATAAGAACGACGATGCGCATGAGTGCGTAGAGCATCGCCATATATCCACAGAGAAGCCCAGCAACCGTCATCGAGACAAACAGCCTGTGTATCATCATAGATCCCTCCGTGAATCGTGAGCTGCCAGCAAACATGTAGCGCAATGTTAATGCCAGCGGGAGCAGTTGCGCGGACACTTAACAAACTAGCGGAATCACAATGGAATTTGAGAATAGGTCGGCTTGATACCGCTTTGAAGGCCAAAGCGACAAGTAACTTTATGATACGGGTGAGTATCCGAAATGATTCAGTCAGCGCTTTGGACCGCGACTAGCTTTTAGAACGCAAAGCTGAATCACTTGGCAGTAGCAGCTCTCCGGCGACCGATAGCCGCTTCGGCTCGAGGACTAATTGCTCGCTGAACTGCAACATTGAGCAGTGCCGGCCGTTCCGAAGCAAACGCCCGCTGCAAAGCGGTTTCCAGATCTTCAGCCCGCTCCACAAACTCCCCGTATCCACCGAGGCCTTGAACGACCTGTTCATAGCGCGTCTGTAGCAACTCGGTCGCCACGGGTCGGCCGTATAAGCCGAGCTGGATTTGTCGATCGATACCCCAGGCGGAATCGTTACCTAATATCGCCACGATATTGAGTTTATGGCGCACTGCGGTATCGAATTCCATGCCATTGAAACCAAACGCTCCATCACCTGTGAGCACAATCACCCGTGAGTCGGGATAGGCTAATTTGGCGGCCAGTGCCGTGGGCAGCGACGACCCCAACATCCCCAAACTGGAAACGTAAAACCAATGCTTGGGCTTGAGGGCAGGCAATAAAGAGCGACCGAAATGGCAAAAGTCTCCGCCATCAAAGACGATGCAGTCGTCCGGACGCAGCATAGACTTGATGGTTTTGTGAACAAAAAGGGCATGCATCGGGGTTTCGGGCCGAGCTAAATTCTCCGTCCATATCAACTGCGCAGCGCGCGCCTCGCGCAATTCATCCAACCACGGAAGGTCTTTCCACGTGAAACTGGCGGCTTCCTTCGACATCTGATCCAAAACGCTGGTGACATCGCCGACCATGCCCACGGCTACTCCCCGATTGCGACCGATCTCCAAAACCGAAGGATCGACTTGTACGATCTTAGCATCGGCTGCCACGTGGGGAGGACGGCAAAAACCGATGGTAAAGTCTTGCTTGCGTCCCAGCAGTAAAACAACGTCGGCTTCGCGAACCTTGGCGGCGGCTCGATTCAAGCCGCGCTCGAAAAACCCGAACACGTATGGGTGATCATCAGAGATCAAACCGCGCGATTGCTCCTCCGTCAGCACCGGTAGACGGGTGGTTTCGATGAAACGCCGCAGGGCATCACCGGAGAGAGTGTAACCGGCAGCACTTCCAGCAATAACAAGAGGTTTCTTTGCCTGGCGCAGGAGCGCGATCGCTCTCCGCACACTTTCCGGATGGGTAAGGATTGCCTCTTTCGCCCGGTATTCATCTGGCTCGTACCACACGACTTGCTCTTCATCTACACTTCCTTCTTGTAGATCAATGGGGATCGTCACGTGCACCGGGCCGCGTCGGCCGCTGAACGCCAGACGCATTGCTCGACGAATAAATTCAGGAATCCTTCGCGCGTCATCCACGAGAAACGAGCCTTTGGTCATCGGGGCAGCCATATGCATCTGGTCAATCTCCTGCTGGCCACCACGCCCGAGATCGTGGAGATCGGCGCAACCTGAGATAGAGATGACAGGACTTTCGCTGTGTAAGGCGTTGGTGAGTCCGGGAATTGCGTTAGCAAATCCCGGAGTAGTGTACATGCAAACGCCGGGCTGCTCTGTGATGCGAGCCCAGGCATCCGCCATATGGACCGCGGCCTGTTCGTGACGGGTATCGATGATGTGGAAATCCTGATCCGCCATCGTGTCTAATACTGGAAGAATATGATCTCCGGCTAGGGCAAAAATGTTGGTTACCCCTTCAAGCTTGAGCGACCTGCAGATCAGATCAGCTCCAGTGATTCGACTCATTGTCGCTCCTTTCGGTTTGCCCACGAAAAAGCGTCAGGTGAAGTCTCAACTTGCTGCCCAATTGGTTCATCCTCTGTATCATACAAGTGTATCAACGCAGTCAAGTGTTTCCTCTGGTCATAATTACAACTATCGTCCGAACGGGCACCGAGCCACGTGGACCGTGTCAAAAACTTGATGCGGAAACACAAAAGCATGTAGCGTCTTGGCACATGGTCTAGTTCGTGTTGCCCGATGTAGCGGGCGTAGCGCGGCGGGCCCTCGTCCGAAGATCATCCTGATGAAAGGCAAATGTAAGAGCGACGTTTTTGGGTTTCAGTCGCGCGGAAAGTATTGATCAAACGCCCAGGACGCCAGTATAAAGCCGAAAAAGTAGCCGACGAATTGCATGAGTCCGGGCACAGATTTAAGCATATACCAGAAGGTCGCTAGCAGCACTATATCGAACGTACCCATTGACCATTCACGCGCCACGCATAGAAGCCCCAGGATCTTGTATCAAGCGGTTCTCGCTCGGACAGGCGGATGAGGAGAGCAAAATGAATGCCGCGAAAAAACACCAACAAATCCTTCGCCACAAACGCAGAATCCGTTCGAGCAATGGCCAGACTTGGACGATGAGTGTAATACCTGAAACAAACTTTGCCCGAACATTCGAGGGGACCACAAGAAGGCAGGCGGTGAAAGTCAAAAAGACAACAACGGTTACGTTGGTCTCTTAGGGATACGACGGGATCCGTGTTTGTGATGTCGTTGTGCTTATCCTCTACTCTGCGGGCCGGCTCTTTCGATGGTGACGCGGATGGCAATGCGGCCTTCGGATAAAGTTTTCTTCCGGATATCATCCCAATTGTCGGGAACACCGCGAATCTTCCGATGCCAGTCCAGGACGATATCCATGGCCCTGGGATGTTCGATGACCTCGGCTTTGCCGTCGATCTGAATGTAGTTAGAGCCGTTAAACTTGTCCCCGTAAACCAACAGGGAGATCCGCGGATCGCGTCTTATATTCTTGACCTTGTAGGTCGAATCACGCGCAGTGATGATCACCTTCCCTTCGCCATCGATCACTGGCGAAACCAGGGTCATCTGTAGAGACCCGTCTTTCTTCCGGGCGACGAGCACGCCGTGATGATTGTCTCTCAAAAAGGCTTGGGCTTCTGAAATTTCCATAACTCCTCCACCGGCAACGGATACTACGCGATATGCCGGTCACTATTCAATACGAAGTCGTGTCACTATGCTTGTGGCCACAAAAGGGTTGTCCACGTGGTCGCCTTCTAACGGTTCACGTGGTTTGAGAGCCCCTTCTACTTCGAGCGAGACAGAGCGATCTTAGAGTGGGATACGAGGCGAATTGACGATCAAGCAGCGGGTGCTAGATACTGAAACTCAAAGAACAGCTACTTGGGGTATCAGCGCCTAGTTAAACTTTTTCTGTTCCTGAGTCGTCGCTGGGTTTGGTCTCCATGGCCACGGATTCTTTCCGGTTGGTGACAGGCTTGCGTTGGGCTTCGTGCTCCCGCGCCCGCAACGCATTCAGCCTCTCCCGGAACCAAGTTTTCTCGGGCCAGGCCCAGTTACGGTCAGCGTTTGGATCGAACTCCGGTGGTTTCATGGCGATGTGAGAAGGGCTCAGCAATGACCATGCCATATATCGCGTGTGAAATTCCAAATGATTTTCCAGAAGTCACTGGCATGACCCGCACGAAATCGTTACTTACCGCCAAAATTTGAACGTTCAACGGAAAGAAATAAATGAGGCCGCGAAGGAACCGTAACCACGAGGGCGAAGGGCGCTGGGTCACGACGAGTTAAAAAAATGAGAGCGGAATGTGATCGAGTCACCTCCTGAGGAAAAGTACGTCATTTTTCCGCCACGAACGCGGAGTTTATGAAAAACTTTTCCAATTCAGGAATGACTTATCAGAGTAGAGCTTGTCTATATCTGATGGAACAGAGATGCCACGGCTTTTTAGATAGTCGGCGATCGGCTTGAGAGGCAGGCCTACTGCAGCCAGGTAATCGCCGCAGATGGACTCGATCAAATTACGCCCTTGCCCTTGGATCGAATAGCCGCCCGCCTTATCCAGGGATTCGTCACAGGAGAGATAGCGCTCAATCTCTTGCATCGAGTAGTTGCGCATCTTTACCGATACCTCTTCGACCATCGTGAGACCTGGCCCGCCCAAATCATCGAGGATGGCGACGCTGGTGAAAATCCGATGGGTTTTTCCCGAAAGCAATCGCAGCATTTGGTTCGCGTCAGCGGTTCCGGCGGGTTTGCCGACCTTGGTAGCATCTATGAGAATCATAGTGTCGCTGGCGACTACTATACTTTTCGGATGGTCGCCGACAACCGATAGGGCTTTTCCTATGGCGAAGTCGAGAACCTCCTCTCTAATAGGTCGATCTCTCAACGGAAGTTCATCAAACTGCGGGGCGATGACTTCGAAGGGTAAACCGAGCAGCGACAAGATTTCACGGCGGCGGGGCGACGTGGAGGCCAGAACGATTCTCATGAAGACAAAAAAGCTGTGCTTGTGACCCGTGGATCGTGCTCGCGGATCGTCCCGGCATATGCCTTGAGGTACTGGATAACCTCCTCGATGTGACTCACGCGAACCATCTGCGCACGCAGCCCTGCTGCACCCGGCGAGTTGTAACAGTACCACGCCAAATGCTTGCGCATACCGACGAAACTTTGCATCGTACCACGCTCTTCAAAATGACGGCAATGCTCAATCAAAACGCGAAAGCGCTCCTCCAAGCCGACGGACGGGGACTGAATAGTTACGTTGACAGAGGAACGCAGCGCCTGTTTAACCTGGTCCTTGGCTCGAAAGATCCACGGATTACCCTGGGCAGCACGGCCAAGGAGGACTCCGTCCACACCCGTTTCGCGGACGCGGCCACAGACCGCATCCATGTGTTTCAAGTCTCCGTTGCCAAGAATCAGGGTCGGGGAATTCTTCGCGATCTCGACTGCGCGCCCAATCGCCTCCCAATCTGCGTCGCCCTTGTAACCTTGCTTGAGGGTCCGGCCGTGGAGAGTAATCGCTGCTAGATTCTCACTCAGCAGAGTTTGCATCCACTCCTCAACGACGATGCGGTCATAGCCGATCCGCGTCTTCACTGATAAGGGGATCAAACGCCGCTCCACCGCGGTTTTCTCTCTACCCCGCAGTTGTTTGGCACGATCGATCCTTGTCCTGAGCTCGGGATCAATGCCGAGGTTCGCGAGAGTCTGACCATCTCGCCAATCTTGGATGCCTTGCCGAGCGCTTTGGATAATGGTCCGAGCCAGTTCAGGGGTTCGGATCAGCGCCGCGCCGCTGCCCTTGGCTGCAATCTTTTTTGCCGGGCAACCCATATTGATATCCAAGCCATCAAAACCAAGTTCGCAAACGATGTGTGCGACCTTGTAGAACATTTCCGGCGTATGTCCGTAGATCTGGGCAACCACCGGCCGCTCGATTTGGTCATAAGTCAAATCTTTGATGAAGGTTTGTGGTGCAAAGAAAGTGGTCTCGACATTGACAAACTCGGTAAATGTAACATCCGGGCCACCATGCTTGGCCGTGATAAAACGAAAAGATGCGTCTGTGACGCCATCCATCGGTGAGAGGCCAATGATGGGCTTCTCTATCTTCTGCCAGAAATTCATCTTGCCGGTCAATTAGAATACCACAACCAAACACGCCTCCAAATGGGATAGGGAGTTGTATCTACGCCAAAAGTGGGATCTTCGGAGGGATTTTGCCCCAGGTCCCATACCCCAGTGGGGGCACTTTTTTTGGTCTTGCTACTTCTGCCCACGCGACAGGATGCCGCTACGCACTCGACGAGATCCGGACAAGTCTGTGCTAAGCCGGCCTTTCCGGGGTACAGGACCTTTTCGCTTTGACACTTCCGTTTGTTCCAGACTCGGTCTTAATTGCGACAACGACGGATAGGGAAGTGATGAGAGTAGCCTAAAGATCCGATGCTAAAGCTCCACGGGTGCCCCAATCTTCCTTATCGATATCTTGGAAGAGAATATGAAGCGACTCGGGCTTGACATTGACCACTTCCTCGAAATCCTTGGAGATCCTGCGCACCAGTTCTTTTTTCTGTTCCTTGGTTCTTCCCTTGTACATATGAATGTGCACCACGGGCATGTTTCACCTCCGTTATTAGAAAAGATAAATGCAGCATTATGAGAGCGAAAGAGATAACGCAAGAGGGCGCGGACAGCTAGCCCTGTCGCAGCTATTTTGCGGATTGGCTGTATTGAGCTTTCAATCGCTGAAGGTAGGCCTGCAATCCATCCTGGGAAGTATCGCGGGGAAGTTTCTTGAGATCAGCGATCAAAGTTCCGAGATCGCCGACTTTCTCCGACAGAGCCGCAATCTGATCGAAATATCGGTAATAGGCCAGATCATGGCTCAGTTTTGCTTCCAGCACAGTGGGTGGGTGCTGGCCCGCTATCTGACGCTGAAACTGACGGTTATAAACTGGATACGATGGAAGCATATCTAAAATCTGTGCCTTGGCCTCCTCCGTCGAAGCGGTCAGGAAAAGCCTCTCCGCCTCCGCCACTAGGGCAGTCAACTCTCGCGCCAGTTGTCTCTCCTCCTCCAGCGATGTCAACGCTTCCTTCAAGTACTGTTGATCTCCCTTGCGTCGAAAAAATTCCACCGAGGCGAGAGAGCCGAGAGGCGTGACAATTGACTCTTCAACTTCCCAGGGCAAAGCGAAATTGTTGTCGCCGTGCAGGTCTTCGTGCAGGATCACTTTCACCCGGCGCACGGTTCCCTCGCCGGCAAAAGCCACCGTGGCGACTGAACGGGAATCGGCGAATTCATTTCCCTGTCGATAGTAAACGCTGTATCCGTCCACGCTGTAGACCTGTTCCAGTTTCAAACCCTCTTTAGCGGTGGAGAAGCCTATGGCCATGCGGATGTCGACGGGCGCTCGAAGTGCCAAAGTTCCGACGCGCTGCATCCAGAGCCAAAGCATGGAGAGCGCAGCCTGCTCTTGCGTGGTGCGGCTGAGCGCCTCCGTGGGCTCGATGCCCAGCGTCTTGCCAAAGGCTTTGACTTCTTCAACCAGACGCGCATTTTCTTCCAGTCGGACCATGGTATCGTGCCGAACAAAACTGCAAGAACAAAGACTCACGGCGAGCAGACCAAGAGTGGCGACTTTGGCCAACTGCCACCGGTGCCGCTGTTGAGCCATCTGCCGGAAGACCCGAGGTCAGAACGTAAACAGAGAGTCGAGTGGCGCCAGACGTGGAATCTCCCCCACCTCTACCAGCATTTCCATCTCGGCGGCGGCGAGTTTTTGCTCCGCCTCGGTGAAGGTGAACTCGATCTTCGGATAACGGGCTGACGCCAGGAGTCCCTCCTTGTCGCCGCCGTAACGCGCGATAAACTCCTCGCCGATTTCTTCTAAATGGGCCTCGCTGTAGGCGAAGGACCGGCGAAAGGCTGTAAGTAACTGGTCCTTGATTCCTGGGTGGCGTTGCACCAAATCCTCGCGCGCTGCGATCATGTGCTTGATTATCTGATCGAAACCGTGAAGCTTTCGCCACGCTTCACCGTCGGTGTAAAGACACCGCACGCCATCGGCCACTTCGCCGCGGAAGAAAAAATGATCAAGCAACACGATGGCGTCAACCTTGCCACTCCGAAGCACATCAAGGAGCTTCTCTTGCCGGTGTGATTCCCAGCGCAGAGTGCTATCGTCCACTCCGTAGACGTGGCGCAGAAGATAACGGTGAATTGCGTGAGCACCCTGGTGCGTCGCGATCAGACGGCCGGCAAGATCCTCCGGCTTTTGCACGGGGCCGTCGCTGCGAACGAAGACCCCATTGCCCTTCATCGTTGATTTCCATTCCGTCGACAGACCGATGATCGGTGCACCCTGAAGTTTTCTCCGGAGAAAATTCGGTAAATAAATATTCGCCACTTGAACGTCGCCCCGGATCAACGCCTCCTCCTGTTCATGGCTGGGTGGGTCGGGCAGCTCGATGACTTTCAGCTCAAAGCCGTCCGGCTTTACCTTCCCAATAGACAAAGCATAATAGGTGCGAAACATGCAGAAACGATTGCGGTAGTGTGCGAAAGTCAGCTCCATAATTTCACCTGTAGGATTTGGCTACCTCTTCCCGGCGTCGATTGCAGATATCCACAGCGGCCAGCGCGTAGACCTTGGTACAATTGACCATATTCTCAATGCCTACACCTCGCCGCACTCCGCTCGGGGTATCCCACTCGGCCGGTGCTCGGGTTTCCGTTGGATCCACCAAATGGGTGCCAAAGCCAGGGCCATAAGTGATGCTCGGAACGCCGTAGGCCGCGACTCGCGACCCGTCGCTGGTGATACCGTAGCGGATCGGTTTAGCATAGGGCACCGGCTTGCCGAATACCGCCTTGTGCGCGCTGGCCACCGCCTTAACGACGTACTCGCTCTTGGAGATCTCGTAGCCGTCTGTGGACAGATAAATATCAACCCGCACATCGAGAATGTCGCTTTCCCGTTTTCGCACCTTCTCACAAACCGCCTCAATCTCACGCTTGATCGCCAGCGGCGGCGTCCCCGGCAAGGTTTTCACAATGACGAAGATGTCCGTCGTAGGGCGAGTGCCGGGCTTGAAAGGATTCCCGCCTTCAATGGCGCCGATCTGCACCGTGGGCAGCATGAATTTGTGCGTATATTTGCGCTGATAGTCTTTTTCCCAATCCTGGATGGCTTGTGCCACTTTGGCGGCGGCGAGCACAAACTTCGTGGCCTTCCCGTCCACGCTCACCTGCGCCCAAACCAAACCCGCGTTGCCGATTTGAAGCTGCAAACCGGTGGGCTCACCGATGATACACATGTCAGCCATAACCCCATGGTCCATCATATGCCGTGCCCCGACCCCAGCGCCGCGATAAGTCTTACCTTGGAACCTACCGATCTGGGCCTTTTCGATCTCGCCCACCACCCCGGATATAATGAGATCGCCCTTGAGCTGAACACCTGCTTTTTGTATCGCCGATACCGCTTCAATATAGCAGGGAAAAGCAGCCTTCATGTTGACCAGGCCGCGACCGTAGATCCGATCGTCTTCAACGACCGTCTCTTGCGGGTTGTCGAAGTGATCCATATGAGCGCAAAACATGAGCGTCGCGCCGGCGCCGGTTCCCTTCAAGGTTCCGATGACATTGGGTCGACCTTCTTCGACTTCCTGATACTCGACCTGCATTCCCAATTTCTCGAACTCACTGCCCAGGTACTCTGCGATCTCCTTCTCGTCACCCGTTATACTGACGATGTCTGCCACGTTCCGGGCTAGCTCAGTAATCCTCTGCCGATCCACCTGTTCAAGCACTTGCTCTTGCATCCTCTCTCCTCTCAACCAGTTGTAGAATATTATTCAAAGTTTTTTGTTAGCATATTCGGTTCAGTACTGACAAGAACATGGTTGACGGTTGTCGCCGATTCACTTAGATTTGTGACGACGATGATGGTCGGACTAGATATCGATGGTGTGCTGGCGGATTTTGTTTCCCCCTTTTTGCGGGTTTTGCAAGCACGCGCGTGCACCGGGCCAATAGATCCAGCAACTTATGTGGATCTAAGTTTTTCGACTCACCCCGAATTGTCGAAGGAGGTCGTCACAGAATGTATCCTGAAAGTCTCCAACGATCCCGAGTTCTGGGAACAGCTCAACCCATTGCCGACGGCCGAACAGTGGCAAGCTTTAGACAGCCTGAGCCGCCAACAGCAACTCATCTTCGTTACACACCGATATGAGTGTGATAATTACAGTATCCACCAAGTCACTTGTGCCTGGCTCGAAAGACATGGCGTCAGCAATCCCGTTGTTTACTTCACCCAAAGCCTCAAGTCTGAGCTGATCGGGAAACTCAAAGTCGACCTGTTTGTCGACGATCGGCACGAGAACTGTCGCGATGTGGCCGAAAACACCGACGCTGTGGTGCTCATGCCCCATCGGCCATACAATCAAACGTTCAGCCACTCCCGGGTCCGCCGAATTCAGGACCTGGACGAGCTGCTGCCGCTTATCGCTTGAGTCTAGCGCCTTGGAAGAGAAATCGTCGTGCCTGAGCTGAAAGATAAGGTCGCCATCGTCACTGGTGGCGGAGGCGGAATCGGGGGCGCCATCGCCCGCCATTTCGCCAAGCGAGGCGCGAAAATTGCCGTCGCCGACATCAACCCCGAGAGCGCCCAGCAACAAGTGGCCGAAATCACGGGTCAAGGCGGCGATGCCTTTTCCATCGCTGTTGACGTAACCAACAAGAAATCTGTTCAGGAAATGGTCCGGTTAACATTAGAGCGCGAAGGGAAAATAGATATTCTGGTCAACGTCGCGGGAGGCGCCGATCCCAAGTTGGTGATCGATATGGGAGAGTCGGATTGGGATCATATCGTGAATATGAACCTGAAATCGGTCTTTCTCTGCTGCCAGGCCGTGCTGCCAACCATGATCAAACAGCGGTACGGAAAAATCGTTAACATTTCTTCCATCTATGGCTTTACTGGCTGCGAGACTCGATCAAACTATGCGGCCGCCAAGGCTGGCGTCGCAGTGTTTACGAAGTCGCTGGCACTAGAAGTCGTAAAAAACGGCATCAACGTGAATGCCATCGCGCCGGGACGAGTGGCAACCGAACGGGTACGCGGACGCTATTCGAACGAAGAATGGGCGACGCGGGTGGCGGCGATTCCTCTGGGTCGAGCTGCGACTCCGGAGGAGATCGCACCTACAGCCCTTTTCCTGGTCCAGGACGAGAACAAATACATCACGGGCCAGACCGTTCATGTGAACGGTGCATGGCTCAATTGGTAAGGAGGAAACCCAAATGTACGGCTGGCGCGCAAAAATAGGTCATGTGGCTCCGTCACGCGGCGACACCCTGGTGTATGAGTTTTATAAGATGCTCCCCGAAGGATTCATGCTCCTCAACAGCACCGGAACCATCAGGCAACTGGTGGACGCGGATTTCGACAGACAGCTGCAAAGAATCGAAGAAGCCGCAGCGGATTTGGTCGATAACAAATGCGACGCGATCATCGTTGGCGGCTCGCCACTGTTCACGAAGCTCGGTTATGGCAGCGATATCGAGATGGGAAAAAAGTTGACGGCGAAATACGGGGTACCGATCGCACCGGGGATCACTGGCGAAGTTGAAGCGTTGAAATCACTAAACCTTAAGAAGCTCGTGGTGGCCACGCCGCACGAAGAGTCACTCAATCAAAGAATGAAAGCTTTTCTTGAAGCTTCCGGCTTTCAAGTCTTAAAAATCGAAGGATATGGGGTACGAAAAAACGCTGAGCTAACGGACATGGATGTTCATGCCGCTTACAAGATCGCCAAACGTCTCTACGAGCAAGCACCCGAAGCCGACGGCATTTTTATCCCCTGCCCCCGTTGGCCGACTATCACTGATGTTGATCTGCTGGAAAGGGAAATCGGCAAGCCGGTCGTAACCAGCTGTCAATCGTACATCTGGCACGGCTTGCGCCTGGCCAAGGTCAAGGAGAAGATCAGCGGCTTCGGCCGTCTAATGGCTTCCCTGGAGAACTGACTCCGGACGAGACTCTGAATAGGTGGAAAAAAACTACTTGGCGAAAGCGGCCTTCAGCATCGGTTCAAGTTCGCCACGCTCGTGAAGCTCATGAACTATGTCGCAGCCGCCGACGAATTTCCCATCGATGTAGACTTGCGGGATGGTCGGCCACTTCGAGTAGCGCTTGATCCCGTCCCTGACCGCGGGGTCGGCCAAGACGTCTTCACTCGCGAACGGGACGCCGTAGGATCTTAGTATCTCGACAGTGTGAGCTGAAAAGCCGCACTGGGGAAATTCCGGGGTCCCTTTCATGTAGAGCATCACCTTATTGTTCTTCACTTTTTCATCGATTTGCGTCAAAACTTCATCAGCCATTTGAGTTCTCCTTCTTAGTCAGCTTCAGGAACCAAGCTTCTCCCACTGCGCGGGTGAGTAAGTTTTCAGCGCCAAAGCGTGGATACGTTGGTCATCCATCGCCTCTTTGAGGGCCTCGTTGACCATCCGGTGCTGCTCGAGCAATCCCTTGCCCTCGAATGCAGGCGAGACAATGATCACCTGCCAGTGGTCACCGCCGCCGGTCAAATCCTGGGTTTCAACCGTTGACCCCGGCAGCGCTTTCACTAGGGTTTGCTTGATTTCCTCCGGGCTAATCATGACAAAATTCTACAGACTTAAAGATACCCTTTCAAGCACAAAAATACTACTCTCGTCGAGCCTGCGGATCAAAGTCGGGGCGGACCTTTTTCATCATCTCGCGTAGGTCTTTGCGCAACTCGTCCAACGTCGGCCGACCGACATACCAGTAACCACAGTAAAGATTATGCACGGTCAGATCCGGCATCAAGCAGAAAGTGTACGGGATGGCCGTGATGCCGCGACTCTTCGAGGTTTCGGTCATATCCAACTGTTGCACGACTTTGCGATCTTGATCGCTGAGAAAAGGGAAGTCTGCACCTAACCCGATGCGAAACGCGGCGTTGACCTCCGGCGGGTCGACGCTGACCACGGCGAGTTTGCAGTAATTGATGGCCAGCTCTTCCTGGAGTTTTACATAGTGGCGCAACTGCACCTGGCATTTCCCTCACCAATAACCGCGGTAGAATGAAAGAATAAAGGGAAATTTCCCAACCAGTTGGGAAAGCCCAACCACTTGACCGTCTTGATCCGGAAGCTCGATGTCCGGGAATCGTTGTCCGATTTTTTGATTCATGGTCTAACCCTTTCCATAAAATTTGGACTCTTATTCCTCCAGCAAAATGCACCCACCGACCCTAGGGATATCGCTTTGCCATTTCGGCGAAGAAACCTTCTCGTTCCAACTGCTGGAGCAGGCTTAAATCCACGAACTGCTCCGGTTTAGCGCTTTTCGCATTGGGCAGTTTCGCCGCCACTTCGTCCAGCAAATACTGAATCCCCTTCAACGTGGGATACGGCTTCTTGGATACTCGTTTAACGAACCACTCGTAAGTAGCATCGAGAACCTCCGGATCCGTCGTACGCATGTACTTGGCAGTGATGCGTCGAGTCTCTTCCCGGTTCCGCGGAATATAGAAAAGCGCCTCTACGTAGCCTTTCAGCGCCGATACAGCGATCTCCCGGTTGCTGCGGATGAACGAACGGCTTGTGGCAAATCCATTGCCTTGAACTTCTATGCCCAGGTCAAGCATGTCATAGACCTCGACGAGTCCCTGCTTTCGGGCGCGCGGCATTTCCGACGGTGTAAGAATCGTCGCGTCGATCCTGCCTGCATCTACGGCGGCCAGTCGCTCCATGGTCGGTCCGGCCACTACAACCGCGACGTCTTTATTGGGTTCGAGATTGAATTTTTTGAACAATATCAGCGCGGCATTGTGCGACGCCGAGCCGAAACCGCTCACGCCCAAGCGTTTTCCCGTGAGTTGCTCGATTTTGGCGATGCCGGGACGCCCCACTACCGAATAGTTGTAGGCGGACTCGGATGATGCGATGAGCACGACGTCATGTCCCTGTAGGCCGGCTTGCACCACCGTTCCGATGTTTACAATGGGAGGATCACCAGCTACGAGCGCCTGCGTCGCCATCTGCCCGCCGCGGAAGAAGATGACCTCGGTGTCGAGGCCATGCTTCTTGAATAGGTTTGCGTCTTTCGCAACCCAAATATGAACTTGGTTATAAGAAACCGCTGGGTAGCCGATCTTAATTTTTTTTAGCTCTTGCGCATGAGCCGCCGTGCCGAGAGCGAGGACAACAGCCAGTAAGCTCACAAACGTTTTCATTCTCGCTGCCTTTAAGCCTCCATGCTAAAGACTTAGTCGATAGTTGCTTCGAACAGTAACACAAAGATATTGGACGTTGCGTTGTCCTTTTACCAAGCTATTAAGCGCCACTATTTACAGAATAAAAACCCGTAGGTCAATGCAGGCGCTTTAACCAATCTCGAGCGTCCAAAGACTGGCCAGTAATAGCCGCGGATTCGTCCGAGGCTAGATAAACAAAGACAGGTGCAACATGATCCGGAGTCCGCAGCGATAGTGGATCCTCTTCGGGATAGGCCAGAGCCCGCATCTCGGTCCTGGTAGGGCCCGGATTAACTGAATTTGCCCGAATCGCGAATTCTCGGACCTCATCCGCAACCAGTTGTGTCAGACCTTCGACTCCGAATTTGGAGGCGGCATAGGCTCCCCAGCGCGCCTTGCCCACCCGCCCGACACCCGACGAGACATTGATGATCGAACCACTTCGTCGCGGAATCATGACTTTCAATGCTTCCTGAATCATGAGGAAAGATCCGGTGAGGTTGATGCGCACGACCTCCTCCCAGGACGAAACCGGATACTGCGTGATGGGCACACGGGGCCCAAGAAAACTGGCATTGTTCACGAGTACATCAAGTTTGCCGAATTGTTCCACCGTCGCTTGGACGATCGCTTTCGCCGAAGCCGGGTTGCCTATATCACCAATGCAACCATGCGCCTTCCCACCGGTAGAGCGAATATCAGCGACTGCTTGATTGAGATCGGCATCGCTGCGCGCGCAAATAAACACGCCAGCTCCCTCGCGCGCGTAGGCGGCCGCAACCGCCTTGCCGATTCCGCGGCTGCCGCCAGTGACAAGCGCGATTTTTCCACTTAACTTTTGCTGCCCCTTACTTGCCATTTAGTAAACGCTATCACATAGTCACTCGTAGGCGAAACCGATGAAAAGTTACCAGAGGCTCCTTCTATTTGTCCTGCTCGTGCTTGCCCTGACCGCTTTAATCAGCCCGTGGGCGGCCACCGCCTGGGACCTGATTTCCCGCGCCAACGGTGCAACACCGGAAGAACGAATTCCCTTTTCACGTATCTTCAACCGATTTTTCATGATCTCTGGCGTTATTTTGTTCTTCGCCTACCGGCCGCTGCTTAAAATTGAGTCGGCGTCACAGCTTGGCCTTACACCACGGACCGAAGCCATGCGCGATATAGTTATCGGCCTCTGCCTCGCTCTGGGGTCGATGTTGGTACTGGGCATCATCATGTCTCTCAATGGAGTCTACAAGCCCTTTTTGCGACTATCCTTGAGCGAATCAGTGGCGGAGTACGTGCAGGCGTTACTCACCGGGTTCACGGTGGGGTTTCTGGAAGAAATATTTTTTCGCGGCATAATCTTTCGCGGGCTGCTGGAAGAATGGAAGCCGTTGCCGGCTTTCCTAGCGGCAAACCTTTTCTACTCGGCGTTACATTTCGTCAAGCCGGGAGAACATTATTTTTTGTCGGGAATCGATCCCTGGGCCGGTGTCCGTCATTTGTTCTCCACCTTCGCGCCGTTTCTCGAACCTGCGGAGATCGCGCCGGGAATCATTGGTCTCCTGCTGATCGGCATCGTGCTGAGCTATGCCTTCCTGCGTACTGGCACCCTGTATTTTGCCATTGGTCTTCATGCCGGCTGGATCATCAGCATCAAGACAGTCCGCGTCTTCGGCGACTACCAAAGAGAAAATCTCGGTTGGTTGTTTGGCTCCACCGACCCAAAGATAGTCAGCGGTGTGGTGACTTGGGTCGGCGTCATTCTTGTGGGCGTTGCGGTCCATTGGATCACCCGCAGGCGAGCGGGCCTTTCCGTCGCGCGGGATACCACAAGAGTTGCTGCGACACGAGAAGCAACCGACCCGTTAGGTTAATCTCTCAAATTGTGTGATCAAATTCGTTCAGTCATCGCCGACGATAACGCATTGCTGGGGATGGACGAGAGCAAAAACGCGCTGGCCTTTGTCGAATTGCCGCGACGGCGGAGCCACGATGCGAAGAGAAAGCGGAGGAACCGACAGACCCATCATGTAATCCACCGCGTCGCCGAAGTAAATCCGCCGCTCAAGAACCCCGGAAAACAAATTAAACCCCTGGCTCGCCAGCTTTCGCGCCTCGGATTCCTCTGCGGTCAAAAGAAAATTGTGAGGCCGAATGCATACGAACGCGTCTCCCGATGTACTCGAACGAGAACCCTCCGAGACTCTAATCTGAAGATCGGGTGCCAACGATACGGCATTCCCGTCCTGCAGTCGACCGGATAAAATATTGGTTTTGCCGATAAACTCCGCAACGAATCGTGTTCGTGGTTGATCGAATATTTCGCTCGGGGTGCCAACCTGGACCATTCGTCCCTTGTTCAGGACGACAATACGATCGGACGTTACCATGGCCTCTGCTTGATCGTGCGTCACATAGATCGTTGTAATGCCAAACTCTTCATGCAGCCGGCGGATCTCGAAGCGCATCTCCTCCCGCAGATTCGCGTCGAGATTGCTCAGCGGCTCATCCAGTAGAAGGATCTGCGGCTCCACCACCAGGGCCCGCGCCAGGGCGACGCGTTGCTGCTGGCCACCGGAAAGCTCGGCAGGATAGCGCGCTTTCAGCGCATCCAGATGCACCACTCGGAGCAAGCGCTCGGTCTTTTCATCCACTTCCCGGCTCGCGAGTTTCTTGAACTTGAGCCCATAAGCGACGTTCTGGAATACGGTCATATGCGGCCAGATGGCATAACTCTGAAAGATCATCGACATATTGCGCCGTTCGGGCGGAATCAAAATCGATGCAGATGAAATAACTTTGTCGTTGACGCGAATCTCTCCCGCGTCCGGTTGAAGAAAACCGGCAACTAACCGTAAGGTCGTTGTCTTGCCACAGCCGGACGGCCCCAAAAGCGAGACGAATTCCCCGTCTTTGATCTCCAGGCGGAGATCATCCACCGCGGCCATGCCGGTAAATTTTTTCGTCAGTCCGTCGAGGAAGACGTTTGCCATCCACTACTCTCGCGTCGCTACCACGTCTCGCCCCGCAAACCATTGCATGGCTAGAATCACGGCAAAGGACGCTACCAACAAAAGAATGCCCAGGACCGAGATCACCCCGACCTGCCCTTCCTCCTTGAGATCGAAGATCACCACGGAGACCACCTTGGATGCCGGCGCGAAAAGCAGGATCGAGGCGCTGAGCTCACGAATCACGCCGATGAAAATGAACGACCAGGCCGCGATCAACCCGGAGCGCGCCAGTGGGGCGGTCACGTCCTTGAGAGAAATCAACCTGTTGGCGCCTATGATCCGGCTCGCGTCTTCCAGTTCGGGGTGAATGCTTTTGAACGTGGATTCAGCCTGGGAAAAACCGATGGGCATTTCTTTGGTCAAGTAGGCGACGAAGAGAATCCAGATGGTTCCGTAGAGCACCAGGGGCGGCCGCGTGTACGCGATGAACAAGCCCACCGCCAGCACGATGCCCGGAATCACCAGCGGCGCGAGCGCGAAAAAGCTCAGATAACGCGCGCCCCTGAAGAGATTGCGGTTGGTGATATAAGCGATCAGTGTCGCCAACAGAGTGCCGATAGTAGCGGTCAGTATTCCCAGTTTGAATGTATTGAAAATTGCACGCTGGGTGTCGCCGTACTCAAAAAAGGCGAAGGAAAAATTTTTCAAGGTGAAATTGTCCCAGGTCAACGGCATCGCCCAGGCGGTCGATAGCGCGGCTTTCAACAGGATCCAATAAGGCAAAAAGACCGACAGCGACAGCACGCCGAGCACCAGAAGCAGTACCGGTACGCGCCCCCAACCAAAGCGGATCAAGCGCTTTTGGCCCCCCTTGCCGCCCACGGTGCTGAAGCCGCGCCGCCCGAGAATTTTCTTCTGCACGGCGATCAATACCATCGTCGCCAGCAGCAGTGGCACTGAGAACGCCGCGGCCATATCCAGGCGCGGCGGATATTGAAACAGCGCCCAGATTTGTGTTGTCACGGTGTGGATTCCCGCCGGCAAGCCTAGAATCGCTGGCGCGCCGAACAAGGACAGCGAGTGCAGAAAAGCGAGGATGAATCCGCCGATCAATGCCGGCAGCGCCAGTGGCATCGTCACGGTCCATGCGGTCTGCCATTTGTTCGCGCCGAGAATCTCCGCGGCGTCCTCCAAATCGGATGAGATCAGCTCGCAAACGTTGGCCACCATCGAAAACACATAGGGGAAACTATACAGGGCCATGACGAAGATCAGCCCCGGCATCGTGAAGACATTAAACAACGCGTCTTCCGAACCTGTTATAGAGCGATAGAGCTTGTTCAGGGTTCCCGCGTTGGGTCCAGCCAACAACGTCCAGGCAAATGCGCCTAAAAACGGCGGCGTCACGAAGGAAGCCATCACCAGCGCGCGGATCGGCTTTTTCCAGGGTAGATCCGTCCTGGTCACCAGCCAGGCGAGTAGCGCGCCGATGACAACGGATATCACGCCGACCCAAAAGGAGATGACGACCGTATTCCAGATCGCCTTTAAAAAAGCGGCGTTGGTAAAGACTTCGAGGTAGCGGCCCAGGCTAAAGCCGGTCTCATCCCACAAGCTGGCGTGAAAAATCGACCCCAATGGAAAGAGCATCAGGAAGACGAGAAACACAGTCACGCCGATCCAAACCGGCAGGGTCGGGTCCTTGAGCCAAGGCGTGGACCAGCTTCGAGTTCCTATCTTCCCTATAGTCTCCGTTTGGGAAGCGGGCATGGTATCCGTTCGCTCAGCTAGTTAAGTTAGGCCCCGAAGATTTCAACAAAACGTTTTTTGATTTCGGCGTTGCGCTTTTCAAGTTCGTCGGCATCGACGGAGAGGAGCTTCAAATCCTTCAGCTTCGGTTTGTCCGCCGGATAGGTCACTTCAGGATGGCCGGTGTAAAGTCCCTCTTTGTCGGCGAGCAACTGTTGCGACTCTTTAGAGAAAATAAACTCTGTAAAAAGCTTCGCCGCATTGGGGTGTGGTGCATCCTTGGCGATGGCCACCGGCGAAACCACCAGCGGAACTCCCTCTTTAGGATAGACGATTTTGATTGGATTCCCCTGTTTAAGGGTTTTGTAATAAAAGTACTCCGCCCCATTAACACCCACCGGGCGTTCTCCGGAAGCCACAACACCGGCGGGATCGTTGGCTGACTGCACGATGTGCAGTTTGTTTTTTCCAAGATCACGGAAATACTCCCAACCATAAACATTCACGAGCGCCAGCACATGGGTCATGATAATCCCGCTGTAACCCGGATGGGCCGTAACCAGTTTGCCGCTCCATTTGGGATTTAGGAGATCCTTCCAGGTTTTCGGGGCGTCGTTTTCGGAAACGATTTTCGGATTGTGCGCAATCACCGAAAGCGTCGCGCGCATGCCGTAATAAAAGCCAGCCTTGTCCTTGAAACCGTCGGGAAAGCTAGCCACGCCCTGGGGGGTGAATTTCAACAGCAGATTTTTATCCTTGAGCAATTCAAAATTGCCGGCGTCTGAAGTATGGACGATGTCGGCGTTCTTTATGCCCGCCGCCGTTTCTTGCATGAATCGTTGCAACACGCGCTGGGAACCGTTGCGATGCACTTCGACCTCGATGCCTTTATACTTGTCCTGGAAGTAGTGAGAGATGGCGGTAGAGGACGGCAACGCTAACGAAGTATGCCAGACCACCTTCCCTTCTTTTCGTGCCGCCTGGACCAGGGCAGCATCTTGCGCAAAGGCCGCAGAGACATTGCCAACCAAAAGCGTGAACAATAAAAAGGTAAGACTCTTTCTCATCTTCGCTACCTCCTAACTATTTTGTTGCAATCATGCCGGACTCAACAGATCGCTTAGAGCCGTTATCGACTCAAGCTGCTCCAGTGTTTTAACCGATTTAATGATTAGGTCAAGCTGCCCCTCAGGCAGCACCAAGCGGGCGTTGGCGCGAAATTTCGCTTCGATTTCTTCGGGGGGTAACGGTGACTCAAACCCACCGCGAGGATAGGGTTGATTCTCCTCTAGCACCGTACCGTCCAAAAGGACGATTTTGACATGGCCAGAGAAATGGCGCGGATAGTCGATGGTCGGATCGAGCTCATAACGGACTTTTTTCGCGAGTTCGAGCACCCCAGGGTCACGAATTGCCTCGTCGGTAAACTCCTCCAGTCCTGCTCGTCCACGAATGAGCATCACTGCGATACTGTAGGGCAAACTGAATTTTGCTCCATAGGAACTCGTCGGTCGCTGCTTGTCAGCGAGGGGCTCCCAGAGCCGGTGCACCGGACCTTCGGCGGTGCGGCAAACGATTTCGGCCACTCGCTCCGGTGCAACTCGGTATTTCTGTCTCAAGGTCAGAGCGCAATCCATGTAGGGATGCGATATCGAACCGCAGGGATAGGATTTGAATGTCAGTTTAGGTATCTCCCATGTGCGGCCGAGCTCGCTCAATTTTTCGAAAGGATATTCGTTGGGTCCGCCGAACGAGCGATAGAAGCCATGCTGGCCTTCGA